>SXGT01235572.1_pt1 | contig 21741 bp, 21 predicted proteins | sample 3176221 | NCBI WGS metagenome assembly SXGT01 (sample SAMN11356862, study PRJNA531348) | freshwater metagenome | isolation source: freshwater sample F1-120 | place: China: Fuxian Lake, Yuxi | collected 2017-12-25
CTGACCCCCAGATTCGTAGTCTAGGTAAAAGCCTTCTTAGGTCAATAACTTATGGATGACGACTGTTAAAACCGAGGCCGTATGGCTTCTGCAGCCCTTCAAGGCTGCTGGGCGCGAGATCACGTTTGCGCCATGTCTGCTTGGCGCCAGATGGGGCCATGAGGCGTGTCCGCAAAGTAGTCTCAGCGGCGCCAAACTTAGTGTGTTGCGAAGCCAGCCCTTGATCCGGGCATGCAAGTTTCCCGCATATTGCGTCAGTCGAGCCCTATTCGACGTCAACCGTTCAGGCCGTGCGTAGCGACTCGCGCTCCAGCGAGTATGGTCGCGCCCTGCCCGGGGGCGTCCGGATATCCTGTGCGGCCCTGCCCTGATCCGAGGACGGCGAACCATGCATTGCTTGCGCCAACTGGCCCGTGCGGCCCTGCTTCCATGTTTGCTTTTTCTCTCGGCCGCCCACGCTGGCGAGGTGCGCATCGCTTGGCCCAGTGAAGTGTTTGCCATGCTGCTCGGCGAAGGCGCGGCCCAGTAATCAGATGCGTAGTTTCCCGACCCAAATGCAGAGCCAGGCGGCGAATCGATCACTCCAGTTCTCAATTCGTCCGGCTGGAGTGGCCGACCATGAAACCATCCTCCGGGTCTGGCGCTCCGCCTCCAGAACAGGGCATCCGTTCCTTAGCGCGTTCGATCTGGACCGCCAGGAACTCCTTACACGGAAATACCATTTGCCGAGGGCGAGCATTCTGGTGGCGGAAGCGGATGGTGAGATCGAGGGGTTCATTGCCCATTCCGAGGAGTACATCGGGGCGCTTTTCGTTTCACCTTCAGCACAAAACAGAGGGGTGGGACGAGCTCTTCTGCTGGCGATCCAGGGTCGCTGCGATGCGCTGGTGCTTGACGTGTATGAAGCTAACCAGAGGGCCTGCCTCTTCTACAAGCGTATGGGATTTGTGGAGGTCAGGCGGTCGGATCGAGATCACGATAGAAGACCTTTTCCAATCCTGACAATGGCCTGGGCCCGGTCGTAGATGCCGCCGGTTTCGTCAGCGCCAGCTTTGTTGATCGCCATATTTGACAACAAGCGCCACTTCCCCGGCGGGGATCAGCTTCCTGGCGATGCGGCGAACCTCGCCAGTTATGCTGCGTACGGTTCACCCCCTTGGCGCCAACTTGCTTATTCTGGCGCTTTCGACTGCCCGCGCGGAGGGACTTGACGCAGGACGGACAGCGCCTCGGCTGTTCCGGGTCAAATCGAACAAGGAAAGTGGGACGATGAATCGGCGCTATTTCATGGGCTTGACGGGCGTGGCGGCGCTATCACCAATGCTCCCTGTTAGGGCCGATATCGCCTATTTCGACCCTAGCGGCATCCACGATTTTGACGAATTGTGGCGGACCCTGTCCGAGCACTATTCCTACTTTTCACAGAAAGCCACCGACTGGGACTGCGTACGCGCCTTCTATCGGCCACTCGCAGCTCAGGCGACGACGCTCGATGAATTTCAGGAGATTGTCCGGCGCACGTTGAATGAACTGTACGACAGGCACACGGTTGGCGAGTGGTCGCCGGATGGGGGAGTGAATGCGCCCTATCTCGACTTGCATGTCGAGCCGCACGGAGACAGCGCTCTTGTCGTGGATGTCCGCGAAGGGTCCGCCGCAGCGCAAGCCGGCCTTGAACCTGGCGATCAACTTCTGAAGATCGATGACGTGACCCTGAGAGACGCGTCCGCGGAGCATATGCCGCGATGCCTCACCCGGTCTGATCCGGCTGCCGAGGCCTGGGCCTACAACACCGCCGCCTCGGGCCGGCGCAACCGGCCGCGCCGCTTGCTCGTGCGCAATGGCGATCGAACTCGAGAACTGGTCCTGGAGCCTGTGGCAGCCGGATCTAACGACATGGCGACGTTGGAATGGGCACGTTTGAGCGGCGGCATTGGCTACATCCGCATCGCCAGCTTCGCTGACACGGCGGCGGTTGAACAGTTTGATGCGGCGCTGGAAACCCTGCGTGATTCACTGGGGTTAATAATTGACGTGCGGCGCAACGGCGGGGGCGACACGGCGGTGGCGAAGCCGATCATGGGCCGCTTCATCCATGAGACAAGGCTGTACGCCCACATGCGCAGGCGCGAAGGCTCAGGCTTGAGTGATCGCTGGCGCGAGGAAGTCGAGCCGCGCGGGCCCTTCACCTACGACAGACCAGTCGTGGTTCTAACCGATTTCTGGAGCGCCAGTCTTGCTGAGGGCTTCGCCATGGGGATGCGCGGCATGGGTCGCGCCCGCGTTGTCGGTCGTCCGATGATGCGGCTCGGAGCGGGCGTATGGCGCTTCCGGCTCGACCGCACCGGGGTTGACGGACATTTTTCGGCTGAGCCGGTTTACGACGTGGAGGATCGCCCCCGAGACGCCTTTCTTCCGGATATAGTCACCCAGCCGGGCGCCGACATTCTCACCGCAGGAATCGAGGAGTTGCGCCGGCTGATTGAGTGATCTGAAAGCAGGCGCCTTTCCGCCCCCTCCAGGAAGCGCGTAGCGGCGGCTTGCTGCCCGAGGCTGCGTTGACGGCCACGAAATCCAATGCATCCTGCAGTCTTGGGCACCATCAGGTCGCCTTGACCGTTACTGCCCCGCCAGTCTCCAATCGATCGATTCCAGCATGGCAGACCTCGCGCAGCTGCGTGCTGGTCGCCGCGAAACCGAATGCGCACGCCCCCACCAGCACGAGGTCATCTCGCCCGGCTCCGAACGGGGCGTCTACGATCATCAGTGGGTGTGATCGATCCCGGCGGGCGCCACCGGGGGGTACGAGGCCTAGAAAACCTATCCAGAAATTAACTCGACATTGCCTGGGGTCCGCCTATTGCCTATTACTAGGCATAACCAAGTACCTGTTTTGATCTAGAGCCCCCCCCCCATGATCTGTCGCTCCAAGGCCATTCCACTTCTGATTTCCACCGTCCTGATGGCTGCCGCGGCGCCGGCGCTGGCGTACACGGATCCCGTCGGGAGCCTCGCGGATGACGCTCGGGTCGGTCGCTTCTCCGGCGTTCTGGGTGTCGCCGATCACGGAGGCGCCCGAATCGTGGACGCCCGTGGCTCCGCCGATGTCGATGGCCACATCGCGAACGATCTCGGCGTTGCTTACCCACTAGGCTCGGTCACCAAGGCGCTGACCGCGACGGCGATTATGCGCCTGGTTGAAGAAGGTCGTATTGATTTGGCGGCTTCCGCTGATGCCTACCTCCCGGAGTACGCAGATCGCGCCTTCGCCAAGGTAACCATCGCCCAACTGCTAAGTCACACCAGCGGGGTGCCGAGCCTCCTCCGCACCGACCAAGGGTTGGGCGACGAGCCCCCGGACTTCGACATCCTTTCCTTGACGACCAGCACCACTGCCCTCATCGACCAGTTTTCGGCCGCGCCCCTGCTGTTTGAACCGGGCGCCCGCTACAGCTATTCGAACTCCGGCTATATCCTGCTGGGCCGCATCATCGAGGTCGTGACCGGCCAGCCCTACTATGCCGCTCTGGACATGCTCGTGCTGGCTCCGGCCAGGGTCTCGGATGCGTTCTGCCTCTGTCGCGACCTCCCGGACGCGCCGGATGCCACGGCGTTTGAACGGCAGGGCGACGGCTTCACCCCCGCCCCGGTCATCGACCCCAGCCACACATTCAGCGCGGGCGGCCTCCGGGCCACGCCGGACGGACTGCTGAAATGGAGTGAGGCTCTGATGTCCGGCCGCATTCTCAGCCCGGAAACCCTTGAGCGCATGTGGACCCCCATGGTCGAGACACGCAACCCGGGCGAATTCTTCGCCCTTGGCTGGCTGGTCAGGGAGGTCGATGGTGTGCGTCAGGTCGCCCACGACGGCGCCTTGCCCGGTGCGGTCAGTTATCTGGTCCTGAACCCGGCAGACCATCGCGCGACGTTCGGGGCGCTCAACCGCACTCTCGACCTGGACAATCTCTCGAGCAGCGAGTCCTATCTGCGGCAGGTGGTTTCGTCCGTGGTCGCTGGCCGGGATCTGACGACGGTCCCGGTCCTTGCGTCGCCCATGGCCGCCGAGGCGTTGGTGGGAACCTACCGCTTGCCGCAAGACCGCACCTTCACGCTTCAGATCGACTCGCAGGACCAGCTCTGGCTGGAGACTGACGGGCACTGGTCGGTCCTGCAATTGCCCAAGCTGGCGTTAGCCGGAGGCCCGCTCGCAGCGGCGGCCGAGGCAGCCATCACCGCCTGGATCACGAGCGGTCAGACCGGACTCGCACCGTACTTCAGTCCGGACATGGCCAATCTGCCGGCCGGCACTCTGGATGGCGTCTGGAGCCAGTTCATCGACCAGTTCGGGGCCTACCGGCGCCACCACGTCTATGCTGTGACCGGCGATTTCGCCGAGGTTCGCATCGACTTTGCGGGAGGCTCAATGGACATTGGCATTGTTTACGACGCCGAGGGCCGTATCAACGGCCTACAGCCCGTGGGACAGGAGATCGATATGCCGGTAACACGCGTGCGCGCCTGGGTGACCACCGACGGCGGACTCTGGATCGATGGTTACGCCCATGCGGGCCCGGACGTGGCAGCCACACCAGATGGCGACGGTGGGCTGAATTTTCAGTCGGGCCAGAACGCGATCCGCACCATGGTTCGATAGTCCGCGAATGCCCTTTGATCTCAGCAACTGGGAGTCTCAGGTCCGCAAGGGTTTGCTCGAGCTGATCCTGCTGACCCTGCTGCAGCGGGGTGAACGCTACGGCTATGAGCTGGTCCGCGCGGCGCAAGAGGCTTTGGGATCGTCCATTATCGAGGGCACCATCTATCCTATTCTGACCCGGTTGGCGCGCGACGGCCTCATCACCCACCGATGGTCAACCGACGATACGGCGCAACCTCGCAAATACTATCGGCTGACCCCTGAAGGCGTTGCGGTGCTCAAAGACATGTCGGACCGTTGGTTGAAGCAGGACGAGGCAGTTCGCCGGCTGCTGACAGAGGACTCCCGATGAGCGACATCACCCCCCGCGCGCTGACCGCTTACATGGCGCAACTCGATCGGGTTCTTTCGCCGCTTGGGGTTAGCGAGCGCCAGGAAATCCTCCAGGAGATCCGGGCTCATCTGGCCGACAGCGCCGCAGCCGAGACAGGCGACGACCACCAGCGGGCGGAGGCTGCGATCCGTAAACTGGGTTCACCCCGGGTCGTGGGACAGGCCTACCTCAGCGAATCCCTGCTCGAACGCGCTAGCCATGGGCTCCGGCCAGGCCTGACCGCCAGGGGGCTGGTCACTGCGCTGGGTGGAGGACTGAGCATGACCGTGCTCGGACTGGTGTTCGCCTTCGGCTATCTAGCGCTCACGATCATCGCCATATCGACGGTCGGCAAGCTGTTCGTCCCGGCGTCCGGCCTGTGGGTCCATGACGACGGGGGCTGGTCGCTGTCCTTCACGCCCATGCCCAACTCCCGCGAAGTTCTGGGTTGGTGGCTCGTTCCGATCGGCGCCGGCCTTGTTGTCGGCGGCTGGCTTGCTCTCAACCGCCTCCTTCGCCTGATGTTGAGCTTCGCCCTGCCGCGTCCGAAAGGTAAGACTGTCGGGTTAGGTCGAACGACCAGGCCCGAGCAGGATTGAAAGAGGACCATGCCGATCTGCGGGCGCTGGATCGAGGCAAGCGCGTGACATCTTCCGGGCACTGGTTTTGTTGGACGTCCGCTTCAGGTTCGGTGTCAATTCTGCGCGAACCTGCCTGCTCTCCCCTATCCGTAACCCTCGCCGAAAGCGGATGTCGTGACCAGTCGCCTTGAGTCCGAGGCCGACCACGCGACCGTCTGAATGCGCCGTGTGGACATTCCGCTATTCTAGAAAGCGGGCGCTTGCGCCCAGGCGTTAGATGCACTGCCGGACGCTTCCGCACCTGATCAAGACATGTCAGACTGTCTGCGCCGCGCCCCAGTTCAGGTAAAAATACCAGGCGATCAACAGCACCAGACGGGGCGCGGTGGCCGAGCGGGTCAGGGCGCCGAGCGTGATGGCGGTGGCGGCGGTGGCGGCGCCGACGGCCGCGGCTTCCACCAGGATACGCGTCTCGCCGGCCATCAGTTCCCTGATCAACGCCGGCGCGGCCATCACCGCCATCAGGGCGGTTCCGGCCAGCACAAAGGCGACACGGCGTGCCGTCGGGGGGAGGGCAGTGGTTGTGGTCAGGGTCAGCAAACCCTTCTGCTCGCTGCGGCCCGCATGAGCCGTAGCCGCGAACACCAGCACCAGCATCGCCGCCGGGCCGACTGCGGCGGACCAGGGTGCGAACAGACCAGTTGCGGCCACCAAAGCCATGACCAGCAGGCCCTTGCGGTTGCCGGCCATTAACCGCGCCTCCGTGACGACCAGCGCCAAACCTGGCGACACTCCGGCGCGAGCGGGACGTGCGCCGGGGTCAGCGGGCCGCGCCCGCCCGGGTTCCAGAATCTTGAGCCAGGCGACGGTCTTGCGGGTCTTGCCCGCGGCATGGGGCGCATAGATCAACCCCGCCAGCAGGGGGATGAGGGCGGCGATGCCCAGCCAGCTGAGGCGGGCGGCCAGATAGCCGTCGGCCATGACGCCGCTGATGACGTCCAGGTGAATCGGCGCGTTGCCGGACGGGATTTCGGCCCAGCCGATGGCGAAGTTGTCGGTCCCGCCCTGGCCGTAGCTGATCGGCGACATGAAACCGGGCAGGTCGGTCATGTTGGCGGCGTATCCGCCAGCCTGTCCGCCGACCATCACGAACAAGAGCGAGCCTATCCAGAAGACGAAGAACAGGACCTCGCCGAGCGGGCCGCGGGTCCAGCGGCCGGCGTCGAACAGCAGGCGCAGGGAAGCGACCATGGCCACCGGCGGGGCGGCGATGACCCACAAAGTCAGAATGATGCTGGCCAGGTCCACCTCGTTCAACGGCAGCAGCAGAACGGCGAGAAGACAGCCCGCCGCCGTCGTCGCCGTCAGCACGGCGGCCAGCACGGCGATGTCAGCCAGCCAGCGGCCGTAGGCGATGGCGATGCGGCTGGCAGGGCTGACCTCCTCCACCTGCCACGGCTGACGACGGGTGACGTTGGAGCGGAGATAGATGAAAGCCACGGGCAGCAACAAGGTGGCGATTACCACGCCGAGCGTGACTCCCAGCACCGGCGATGTCAGCCAGGGCACACGGTTCTCCACCGCGATCAATGAGGCATCGGCCCCGCGCGCCGCGCTCATGAACCGCGCCCCGACCGGCGCCACCAGCAGCAGGATCCACAGGCCGGTGCTCCGACCATAGCGGGCGAGTGAGGTGGTCAGGGACGATCTGACGACGCGCAGGCTCACGCAGAGACTCCTGCGACGGGAGCGGCGGCGACGGGTGTCAGTGCGCCGCCCTCGACCCGCAGCACGGCCATGCCGCCGCTGATGGAATCGGTAAGATGGGAGGTCATGATGACCACGGCGGTCTGGGCCGCGCGGCTGATCAGGGCTCCGACCCGCTCGCGGGACTCGCTGTCCAGTTCGGCTGTGGGTTCGTCCAGCGCCAGCAGCCGGGGCGATCCGAGCAGGGCCTGGGCGAACACCAGTCGCCGGCGCATGCCGCCCGAGAAGGTGGAGATCCGGCCGTTGGCGTCGCCGCTCAGGTTCAGCGCCTCGAGCAGCATGCGGAACTGGGCCTCGGCGTCACGGGTGTTCAGCCCCTTCAGGGCCGCCATGTGCAGGCCGAACTCGCGGGCGGTCAGGTCCTCTGGCAGATCCACCGCCTGCGGGGCGTAGCCCAGCGAACGTCGGAGCCGGTCCCGCGCGCCCGGCAGGGCCTCCCCTTCCCAGAACAGCGTGCCTCCGCTGGGTTTCTCCGCCGTGGCGCAGAGCCGCAGCAGGGTGGACTTTCCAGCGCCGCTGGGCCCGGTCAGCAAGGTCAGGCCCTGGGCGAAGGTGTGGCTCACATTGTTCAGCACCGGCTTGCGGCCATACCGCCTCGAAACGTTTTCAAGGCGCAGGGACAAGGATGTGTCGCTCATGTGGGGTCAAGACATCTTCGGGATCCATCCGACCCCATGGACGCTGTATGACCGCGAGAAGCGACAGCGCCAGTTAATCCTCGGTCATGACATCCGCGCAAGGCGCGGACGAGCGGGCCGTGCGCCCGACTATCCCCGATGAACGGCGCCCGGCAGGAGCGGCGAGCGGCGGTCCACTGAGCAACCCTTCCAGCTTTCAGGCTGCGGTCGTGATTTCCGGCGGATAATACAGAGGCCGGTTCGTCGCGGCGGTATCTACGGGGAGGCATGATCGTTGGTCCGAGGGCTGTCACTGAACAGGTCGGCGACGGCGTCATTGAGCCACGCGGTCCGGGCAAAGCCCCGATTGCTCAGGACGACGAACATAGCGTCATGGTCAGGCAAGCGCTGGAAGCTGCTGATATAGCCGTTTACGCCCCCCGTGTGCCCGGACATCCGAACACCATCGATCGATTGAACGAGCACGCCGAGGCCAAAAAAATAGGGGCTGTCCCACGGCGGCTGAATCAGGGATGCCGTCATTTCATCCAGGAGCGCCGGATCCAGGATGCGTCCGTCTTTCAGCGCCTGATCGAGGGCGATGAAGTCGTCGGCCGAGGCATGCACGGCGCCCGCGCCCAATTGCACGAAGGCCCAGTTCAGGGCCTGCTGCAGAGCACCGGGCTCTCCATTGTAGCCCAACGCCAGGCCGGGAGAACTGACCGGAACCGCGTGCCCAGCCTCTAGGCTCGGCGCCTCGACGCTCGCGCTGGCCATGCCGGCGGGTTGAAAGACATAGGCGGCCACCAGATCTCCGAACGGCCTGCCCGCCACCTGTGCAGCGGCATCGGCCAGAAGCTCGAATCCAAAATTGTTGTAGCTCAGGGTCGAGCCGGGCGGATTGTCCAGCGATGCCTCCTCTTCGTCCAGCGACGAGAGTGTCAACCGCATCGCCGAGGAATGATCGGACCGAAAGTTATAGAGCAGCTTGAGGGTGTGATCGGGAAACCCGGATGTGTGGTTCAGTAGCATCCGGATCGTAACGCCTCCCCACACCCGTGGCGCGTCACTCACATAACCGGTGATCGGCACGTCCAGATCCATCTGGCCAAGCTCGACCAGTTTCATGATGGTCAGGGCGGTGATGAATTTGCTGGTCGAGTAAATCTTGAACCGCGTGTCACGCTCGACAGCCAGATCATTGATGATGTCGGCCTGACCGCAGACGTGCTCGAGAACTTCCCTATCCTGCACCCGGATGATCACCACGCCCGAAAAGCGCCCTTCCCGGCACTCGACATCGAGCCGCTCGGTGATGCCGGCGAGGTTTTGCGGCGACGTCGTCTCGCCAGCCAGGGCGCCAGACGCTCCGCCCAACAGGAACGCGACCGCGGACATCCCGCATGCCAGTCGGGATATGACGCCGCCCAGCGGGAGGGGGGTAGAAGACCGATACTTCGCCAGGGGCGTCACGTCACCAGAACTACGTTGGAGGCGGGGGCCGTTGGAGCCAGCTTGAGTTCCTTTGATCATTGGCTTGCCTGGGAATTGGTCTCTTGCAGAATCCAGCTGCTGATCATGTCCAGAAATCCGGGAACATAGGCACGCTCAAGGTCCCCATACTCATCTCTCAGGCCCGTGTGTGAGGCCCAGAAGACGTGATTGGCGCCTTCAAAAACATGCGTCCGGACCAGCCCCGGGTCGAGGGCAGTCAGCCCCGCCCGCAGCCTGGGCTCGTTCAGTTCCGGGGGTGTCATGGGGTCGCGCTCGCCATAGAGGGCCAGCACCGGAACACGCACGCCGGCCAGCGCCTCGGCGGGATCGTAAGGATCGATGCGGCACAGGTAATGCAGAGGCTGAGGTCCGCACACTACCGGATTGGACAAGGCCGCATCCAGCAGCCCGCCGAACATCTCGATGCGGCTGTCCGCCTCGTCCACCGGCACGCCCCAGCCGATCAAATGATTCCGCTCATCCGTGAGAATCTGCTCCCTTACGGTCTGAGCGGGCCCCGCTAGCAAAACGATAAAGGCCACATCGTCGCTCCGGGCCGCGGCGAGTTGCGCCACCCACCCGCCTTGGCTGTGGCCGATCACGCCCACACGGGCCGCATCCACTTCGTTCAGATCTCGCAGAAAGACGACTGCGGCCAGTGCGTCGTCCGCAAGCCGCTCGATGCTCTCGTCCCGCCAGTGGCCATCGGACCCATCAACGCCTCGCTTGCTCAGGTCGAGGGCCACAATGCCCTGGTCGGCCAGATGGGTGCCGAGCCCCTCCAGATTTCTGCTTCCCTGTGATCCCGGGAACAGCACCACGGCGGGCGCCGGTCGGGCGCCGGCGGCGGGCACATGAAGCTCTCCTGTCAGAGCCAGCTCGGCCCCGATGGGAACGGAGACCCGGTGAACCTCGCCAGCCTGGGCCGCAGACTGAGAAACCAGCCAGGCAAGCAAAAACGCGATGCTCAGATTGCGCAGGTAATGCATGGTCGCCGTCCTTCGATCAGGGTCGGGCCGTCACAGGAGATGGCTCCGCGCCCGGAAGAGCGTAACCATATCGGTTGGGCTGCACGCCGACCACGCGCACCCCGAACGGCTGACGTCGAATACAGTGCGGCTGGCGCCATCATGCATCCACATGACGTCGACCCAGGCTCTATCCGTTGATTCATCCATCAATCTACGGAGATGCCTCATGCGCACCCTGATCTTCACCCTGGCCTTGGCGCTAATGCCCGGGGTGGTCCATGCCGACGCCCGCAACGAACCTGTTCTGGTACAAGTGGGCGATGCGACCCTCGCGGGCACACTCACACTCCCCCCGACTACCCCCCGCGCCGCCTTCGTGCTCATCCAGGGCGCCGGTCCTCACACCCGCGATGCGGTCATATCCGGCGCGCCCCTGTTCACCGAACTGGCCGACAGCCTGGCGGCGCGCGGGGTGGCCACCCTGAGGGTCGACAATTCAGGTGTGGGTGAATCCACGGGCGAGGTCGTGGCCCATTTTCGTCAGCGCGTGCCTCAGTACGCCGCCGCTTTCGACTTCCTCGCCGCGCGCGAAGATCTCGATGGCGTGCCTGTCGGGCTCATGGGCCACAGCGAGGGCGCCATGGTGGCCGCCGAAATTTGGCGCGAGCGGTCTGAGGCTGTCGCCCTGGTGGCGCTGACCGGCGCGCCGGTGCGGCCCGGGCGTGTCGTCTGGGTTGATCAACAATCAAACCCGGCGCGTTTTCCCGAGCATGATGCTGAAGGCCAGCGCCTCATCAGGGAGGGGTTCGAAGCGGTCGCAGACGCATCCATCGCTGGCGACCTCCCGAGGCTGGAGGCGGCGACGGATTCCCTGTTCGCCGTCATCGGGGTTCCCGACGCGCAGATCGCGGAGATCCGCGCAGGCTTTGTGGACCGGATGGGCAGTGCGGAAATGCAGGTTTTCCTGGCTCATGACCCGGCCCCTGCCTATGCGGCGATCAGTGCGCCCGTGCTGTCCATCTGGGGCGGGCTGGACGATCTCACCTCCGCTCCCATCAACGCACCGGCCTTCTTGGGGACGCTGCGGCCCGACAGCGACGTGACGATCCGGATCCTCCCGTTGGAGGACCACTTCTTTCTTCGCGGCGAGGGCCTCCCTCCGGGCGAGCACCAGTTTGGCAAGATGTCGTTGAGCCCGCGGCTGGTTGATGTGATCGTCGCCTGGGTCGACGATCTGGCGGATCGCTGAATACGGACATCGTCCGAAACGGCGAGTCCCGGGCGTGGAGGGGACGGCAATGACTGAAGAACCCGTGCTTCCTGCTCGCGGCGCCGCTTTCAGCGGCGCCGGCTCGTCGCCCCGACAGACTGGGCGCCCCTGGCTCTGGATCGCACTGGCGTGGCTGTCCGCGGCGGCGATCTGGACGCCAGCGGTGTTGCTCGCCGACCAGCCGCCGCCCTGGTCGGTCCGCGAGGTCATCACGACCTACGTGCAGATGGTGGTCCATTTCGCCCCCTGGCTGCTGGCGTTGCCCCTTTTCATCCGGCTGGGCGCCCGCTGGCCGATCGGAATGTCAGGAGGACTGAAGCACGTCGCCTATTACGCACTTCTGGGCCTCGTCATGGCGCCGTGCTTCACCCTGGTCAGCATTCTCGTGAACCGTGGCATCGGCTTGCTGGAGGGAACACCATGGCCCGAAAATCCGGTCACAGCGCTTCTGCAGGCCTCGGTCATCACCGGTCTGTTCGCCGTTCCCACCTATGTGGCCGTCGCGGCGGTTGGGCAGATGCTGGCCTATCTTCGGCGCTATCGTGAAAGAGAGCAGCTTCTGGCGGCCGCCAGAATACGGGCGCTTCGCGCCGAGCTGACGCCTCACTTCCTGTTCAACGCCCTCAACGCCATCGCCGGACTGATCCACCAGGACCCCCAAAAGGCGGATGAGGCGGTTGTCAGGCTCTCCACCCTCCTTCGCGCCGCACTGGACCGTCCGCAATGGGCCACGGTGCAGGACGAAGCCGCCTATCTGCGAGACTACGCCGCGCTTCATCACCTCTTGCTGGGCGACCGCCTGCGTTTTGATCTTGTCATCGGCGCCGGGGCGGGTGAGGTCGCCCTGCCCGCGCTCATCACCCAGCCACTGGTGGAGAACGCCCTGCGTCATGGGATCGCGAAACTGACCAGACCGGGCACGGTGACCGTGCACTTCAACCCCAAGCCGGGCGGGCTGGAAATCCGCGTCACCAACTCGGCCCTGAAGAACGACAGACCGTGGCGGGCGGGAGTGGGCCTTGCGAACGTTCGGGACCGCATTGCGGCGACCCACGGCCCCCAGGCCCGGCTCGAGATCGACCAGCAACAGGGTGAAGTGGAAACCAGGCTTTGGCTGCCTGACATCACAGGAGGGAGATCATGATCCGGACCTTGATCGTCGAGGACGTCCCGCTCGCCCGCTCCCGTCTCGTTCGGATGCTTTCTGTTCATGCGGATGTCGAACTTGTCGGGGAAGCCCCGGATCTGGCGCAAACAACCGATCTGCTGATCGCAGAACACCCTGATCTGGTTTTCCTCGACGTCACCCTTCCGGATGGCCACTCACCCGATCTGCTGCGCGACATGAAGCCTTCGGACCGGCCATGGGTCGTTTTTCTGACGGCTCGGGCAGACCACGCGCGGTGCGCCTTCGACGTGGAAGCGCTGGACTATCTGCTGAAGCCGGTGAGCGATTCCGACCTGAACCGGGCCCTTGACCGGGTCAGATCCCGGATGGCGGAACCCCGCGGCGAAGGGCCATCCGAGCGGATTCCGGTGAAGACCGGCAGACGTACGGAACTCGTGGCGCTGGAGGTTATCGATTACGTCGAAGCTGCAGGACATTATCTCTGCCTGCACCAGGATGGGCAGGTGCATGTTCTGCGAGGGTCATTGTCCGCGTTTGCGGAGCGGTACGCGAGCCAAGGTCTGGTGCGGGTCCATAGATCGGCGCTGGTGCGGCCCAACGCAGTTGTTAGCCTTGAGGAACGCCGCAGCGGAGATGCGAATCTGCGCCTGCGTAGTGGCAAGACCGTGCGGATGAGCCGCTCTTACCGGCGGTCACTGGAACAGGCGATGAAGGATATCTGTCCGACTCGTGACGCCTGAAACTCGTCTTGCGACAGTCCTGCGCCGCACATCTTGCTCCGCTTGGCGCACGGGTTCGTAAAGGCGAGCCAGTCCGGAGATCTTGCCGTGCCCATCGCCTACCTAATGTTGATGATTCTGCTGTCCGTACTCGCGAGCGGGCGGCCGGCGACCGCCCAGGAAGGACTGGCCGCTGACAGGCCGACCATGGCCTTCGTTGAAGGTCTCTGGTTCGACGGAACGACGTTCACCCCGGCCCAGCGTTACATCGTGGAGGGCCGGTTGACAGCCGAGGCGCCTTCCCGCGTGGATGTCGTGGTTGACCTGCAGGGCCGGTTCGTTCTGCCGGGGCTGATCGATGCCCACAACCACAATCTGCAGAACGGAGCGTTCGGCGCCATATCGAACCAGCGCAGCATTCGCGCCGGCGTTTATCATTCCGTCCAGATGTGTTCACGGCCCGACAAACGCATGGGATTTGCCGGATTCCTGAACCGGCCGGGGTCGGTTGAGGTTCTCTACGCCGACGCCTGTCTGTCGGCTTCGGACGGGCATCCCCTCGGCATCGCGCTGGCGTCTGCGGCTCACGCGGGCGAAGAGATGTCGGCGGACGAGGGACGCGCCGGCTATGACCCGGTCGACAGCATCGAGGACCTTGATCGCCTGTGGCCGTCCATCCTTGAACGCTCTCCAGGCCTGATAAAAATCATCCTCATCAACTCCGAGCGCAGGGACGCAGAGCGCCGAAATCCGGCCAATTTCGGCTTCCTGGGACTGGAGCCGGCTGTCGCGCGCGAGATCGTCCGCCGTGCCCAGGCCGCCGACATCCGCGTGGCAGCGCACGTCGATAGCGCGGGCGACTTCTCCCTGGCCGTAGCTATGGGGGTGGACCTGATCGCCCACCTGCCGGGATATCGCTTAGCGCCCGGCATGGGTCCTGAAGACTACCGAATAGCGCAGGCCGACATCGCCGAGGCCTTGAGGAACGGCGCCGCGGTCATAACCACCGCCGGGGCAGCCCGTCATGACATGGCTCGAAACCCCGAGAACGCCGACGCCCTGAGGTCCGTCCAGATCGACAATCTCTCTCGCCTGATCGCGGCGGGCGTGCCCCTGGTCATCGGCAGCGATGACGTCATGGGATCTGTGATCGATGAGATCGTTTATCTGGACGCCCTTGGTGTGATGCCACGGGCCGATCTTCTGCGGGCCGCCACGGAAGACACGGCGCGGATCATCTACCCCGGCCGGACCCTGGGCGGGTTTATCGAAGGCGGCGAAGCCACCTTCAACATCTACGACGACAATCCCCTGGACGATCTGGAATCCCTGCGCTCGCCGGTGATCGGCGTCCACCAGGGCGTCATTCTACCCCATTTCTAATCCCCCGGAGGCCCGCCATCCCTGTACCTTCCGACAAGACTGCGTGCCGTGCACGTCGCCTTCCCAGAGGCCTGAAGGCCGCCGCAGCGGCGGCGCTGGCCTGCGCCCTGGCGGCGCCCCCTTCTCTTGCGCACGTTCCCCAATCTGAGCGCATCGAGGCGTCTGGCCACATCCTGCAGATTGAAGCGATCCAGCCCGGCGTCTGGCTCATTCGCCAGCCCGACGCGTTCCAGCTGCAGCCCATCAGCAATGTGACGGTCGTCGAGCAGTCCGAAGGGCTCGTCGTCGTGGACACGGGGGGCTCTCCCGGCGCGGGACGACGCGTGGTCGAGCTGATCCGCAGCGTCACCGCCAAACCGGTCAAAGCTGTGATCCTCACCCATTGGCATGGAGACCATCCCTTGGGACTGCCGTCGATCCTCGAAGCCTGGCCCGGCGCTCGCGTGATCGCTCACGAGCAGACACGCCGACATCTCCTGGGCGCGCCCATGGGGGACTTTCCACAAACGGCGCCCACGGCGGAAGCGGACCGCACCCTGGCGGACCGGGCCAGGCAGGCCCACGACAGGCTGGCGCAGATGTCGAATGATCCTGACCGGCCGGATTGGGAGCGTCGAGGTTACGCGGCGGCCCTGCCTGTTTTCCAGGCGCTGGAGACGGATATGGCCGGAGTCCATGTGATCGCTCCGGACCAGACCTTCGTTACACGCCTCACCTTGCATGACGACGGGGCGCCGGTGGAGATCAGTCATATTGGGCGAGCTAACACGGATGGCGACGCCGTGGTCTGGCTCCCGCTTCAGCGGGTCGTGATCACAGGCGATATCGTGGTGGCCCCGATCCCATTTGGATTTGGATCGTATCCGGCCGAGTGGATTGAAGTGCTGAACCACATCATCGCACTGGATTTCGCGGTGCTGGTGCCCGGCCATGGGCCGATCCAGACCGACACAGACTATCTCGACAATCTCGCGGTCCTGCTCGACGCTGTCCGCGTTCAGGCCGGTGAGGCGGTCGATCTGGGCCTCGACCTCAGCCAGACACGCGAGCGGATGGACCTGACGACCTTCAGAGAGCAATTCTCCCAAGGCGACCCGTGGCTGGCCTTCTGGTTCGACCGCTACTGGGCAGCGCCCATAGCGGCAGCGGCCTGGAAAGAGGCCTCGGGTCTGGAGATCATACAGGGCGAACCTTGAGCCGCCTCCGTTTCGGGCGCCGTTACAGGCTGGCTCAGGAACAGGGATGAGCTTCCGCCATCCATTCCCTCATGGCCTGGGTGACCGTCATCCCGCGTCGCGCGGGCGGTATGGCGCTGAAACGAGCGATAATGGCGTCCGCGCCCAGCCCCACACTAGGCGGCAAGCAGGTAGCGGGGGTGCGGCCCGCCTCCCTTGCCCGGCGCTCCTGATCTCTGAGGGTGCGGGTTGCGGCCTGAACTTCTCTCAGCAGGCGGCGTGCATCGGATCGAAACAGGGATGAGGGATTTCGAGGAATGTCAGCGGCGGTCGCCAGAAATGTCTCGACCGTCATGGCTCCGTCCTGGGCGTGGGCGGGCGAAGTCAGGGCGAGCATGTTCGCCATGACCAGGGCGCTGAAGACGGTCTTGATCTGTTTGTTCATGGATATGCTCACTTGAGAGATTGTGTGACGGCGTCGGATCTGGATCGGGTCCGCTCCGGAACATGCGTACTGAAGAGGACAGCGACCCGGTCTGGCCGCTCCAACATTGGAGGGGGCCACTGCGACCCTTCCCGCAGGCTGGGCGCGGTGACGATCACCCCGGTCAGCCAGGTTCCGACGCTGTGAATGCAGACCAGCGCACCCGTAACCAGAATCGCTCGTGTGAGCCGGGAGCCAGCCCTGGCGAAGCCGCCGCCATGCCATGGCAGGGGGCGGACTGCCGCCCTCTGACATTTCCCGTGGGAGGCCGGGACCGAGCCCCACAGGGCCGGGGCTGGGGCTTCTCCCCGGCTCATGATCTGCCTCGTCGGCCGCCCAGGGCCAGGATCGTCAGAGCGAGGAGCAATAGCAGCGACATACCCGCCAGCCAGTCGCCGGCGAAAGCGTAGGCCGTGCGCACGCCGCGCGTGGGAACATCCACCACCAGCGAGCGGACGGCAGCCCCACCGGCCTGCATGACACCCAGAGGACGCCCCAGGGCGTCGACCGCCAGGCTCAGTCCGTTGTTTGTGATGCGCACCATGGCCGCCCCGTTTTCCACCGCGCGCATCGCCGCCATATGGGAGTGCATGGGGTCCATGCCCCGGCTGTCCCAGGACGGATTCAGCATGATGTCCGCCCCACCTCGTCCCGCCTGGCGGGTGAAGCTGGTGAAATCGAAGTCATAGCAAATGGCCCAGGCGATCCGCCCGTGGGGCGTGTCCATGATCGGCATGCGGCCATCGCCCCGACGCGACGTTTCCACCGGCGTGGGATGGGATTTGAGATAGGCCGACTCGATCCGTCCGTCGGGCCGGATCGCCACCACCTTGTTCTGGGCCAGAGGCTCCCCCGGCGTGATGACCGCCAAGCTGGCGAAGAGATAGACTTGCTCCTGACGCGCCACGCCCGCCGCCCAGTTCAACAGGATCGTTTCGTCGTCCTGCAGCACCAGGGCGTTCGCCTCGCTCCAGACGACGATATCTGCACCGGCCTGGGCCTGCCGGCGTGTCTCGTCCAGCAGCGTCCTGAAGAGCACGCGGGTGTCAGGCCGGGCCTGTTCCGCCATGGCCGGGGTCAACTGCTGCCCCCTGGCCAGGGGGCCCCATGTGGCCTGAAACACGTCCAGGTTCTCGACGACGACACCGGCGATGCGGACAGTCGGCTGACGCGCATCGTCCAGGGCCAGCCTGAGACCGCCGAAGCAGAGCATGACTGCGGCCAGACCAACCGCCGCAGCCGTAGCGAAGCGGGCCGGCCGGTCCTTCCACCCTCGCGCCCACAGCAGATTGGCCGCCGAGGCCGTCCAGGCGATGACGAAGGCGAGCATCCAAAGACCGCCCAGGGACAGGCTCTGCAGAAGCGCTGACTGGCCCCATTGCGTGTAGGCGCTCGCGCCCCAGGATCCGAGCCCGGCCTGCGCCCATAGATACTCGGTGGCCACGACCGCGCTGGGAAACACGAGCGTCGAGGCGAAACCGGCGATGCGGGGGCTGAGAATCCGGTCGATGACGAACGGAACAAAGAAGATCAGCCCCACCCCGCCGGCCACCAGGTGATAAGTCGGCCCTTCGAAGATAATGGCCCCGCGCCAGCCAATGTTGTGCGCCAGGACGAAGGCGGCCGCGCCCAACGCCAGGCCGGCCAGCGGCGTTGTGGTGCGCAGGAAGCGCAGCATCAGTACAGGCGCGAGCCACCCGGCCAGCTGAAACGTGGTGTTGCCTACAGAAAACGCTGCAAACGCCAGCGCGGCAGCCAGCCAGCCGTACCTTCCAAGCGTGACCATTCGCTCGTCCCCTTCTATCAGTAAGGGGTGCGCGATGACGGCGGAACACGGCGTCGGCTATAGTGGCTGCGGTAATGGATCAGGAAATACGCCAGCGAGACGTCAATGAAGGGGCAAGGCCCGCTCGCGAAGCGCGAGCGGGTCTGCGGGCGGCGCTCGACAAACGCGGTCTCGTCCAGGAGATCGGGATCGTTGCGGTCGGCGCCCTGGCCCTCGCCTCAATCGAGGCCTTTGGCCTCCTGGCCGAAGAGAGCTGGTATGAACGACTGGCCTACTGGCTGCGCACAACCACGATCATATACGCGGTTCACCGCCTCGTGGTCTGGAAGGCGGCTCGGACCGCTGTGCGTCTTGATCTGCCCGAGTGGGGAGGATGGATAGCCGGGACAATGATCGCGGCGGCGCCCGGCGCTGCCTGGCTATGGTGGCTGGGCCCCGTCGTTGACCTTGGCCGTCAGCCGCCCAGCTTCGCCCAATTCCTTGAGACCTATGGCCAGGTGCTGATCCCGGCGGCGATCGTCTTGTTCGTGTTGTGGATCATCAGGGGATCGCCGGGAGAAAGACGCGGTCCGGCGCTGCCCGGGGACCAGGAGCCTCCCCCGGCGCCCCTTCCCCCGCACGCGCGTCTCATAGACCGGTTGCCGGGACGACTACGGGCCGATCTCGTGGCGATCGGCGTGGAAGACCACTATGTCCGGGTCTTCACCCGCCTCGGCGACACCCTTCTGCTGATGCGCCTTTCCGACGCCATCGCCGAAACGGAAGGTGTCGAGGGCCTCCAGGTGCACCGGTCCTGGTGGGTCGCATGCGCATCCATCACCAGCATCGAACGGCGCGGGCGCACCGCACTGATCAAACTTGATACGGGGCTTTCGGTACCCGTGGCGCGGCGTCGGATCGCCCAGCTGCGGCGCTTGATCGATCAGACCTGACGCGCGGAGCGAGGTCACTTCAGGGAGCGTCCGGCGGATGCTTTGCGGCCAGCTGGGCAGCGAAGATCGCGATCTCCCGGTGGATCTGTTCCGGCAGGTCAGGCTCGGGGCCTCCAGCCATGCCTGCCCACATAACCTCGCCGCTGGTCGGCTCGGTCGCTGACATGCCCAGCGCCGGCTGACCCGTCCAGATCACCAGCCGTCCTGACAGCGTTGCGTCCACGTCGCCTGAGGCCCGGCGCACCACGCGGATGCCGTCGGCCGTGCTGAGTTCGGACAGGATCACCTCGGTGACCGAGCGAGCGACGGGATCGTGGACCGGGTCGCCCGTGTCGTTGATCACCTCCTCCACCAGCACCAGGACAGGCGCCGGGGCAGGCGAACCGGCACGATTCCACGCGACTGCGCCCGCAGCCAGCAATACCACCGCGATCACCGCCGCCCCCCAGACAAGGCGCTGGTCCCGAACCGGCGCCGGCGAAGCGACGGCCGGGACAGCGACAAGCCGGTAGCCCCGTTTGGCGACCGTTTCGATGTAGCGAGGATGGCGAGCGTCATCGCCCAGCGCCCGGCGCAGGTCACCGACCACCACCGCCACGCTGTTCTGGCTCAGCGCCCGGCCGCCCCAGATCTGGTCGACCAGCTCTTCCGCAGAAACGACTTCGCCTCGCCGTTCGCACAGCAGCTCCAGCACGCGCGCGGCCCGGTTCTCGAGCCTCCGGCGTTCGGCGCCGCGTCGCAGCTCGGCCGCGGCGGTATGGAAGGTCCAGTCCCCCAGCACATGCGTCGGGCGGCGGCCGTTTGGTTCGATTAACATCCCCCTCCTTAACCGATGCTCGCGACGGAGGCTCACCGCGCCTGGTGAAGCATGATTTCTTTAGCCGTTCTTGAGCCCATGCCGACCTCCGCCTGGCCTAAGGAGCGCCATCGGAGGAGTTTATCATGATCACTGGAATACGCGTTCTACTCAGCCTGGCTGTCCTGGCGTGCTCGCCGGGCGTTGCTCCGGCTGACACAGCTTCACTCGAGGCCGGTGCTCGCCAGGTCGCGGTTCGCGTCGCGCCAGGGGTGCATGTCCTGCACCAGGCCGAAGTCTTTCAGCCGGCGCCGATCGGCAACGTCACGGTCATCGAACAGGTGGACGGGCTGGTGCTGGTTGATACGGGCGGCTCTCGCGGCGAGGGCGAACGCGTCGTTGCGCTGGTGCGTGAGATCAGCCCAAAGCCGGTCAAGGCCGTGGTCATCACGCACTGGCACAATGATCACCCCCTCGGCCTTTCGGCGATCCTGGCGGCGTGGCCCGAGGCTGAGGTCATATCAACAGTCCGCGCCGCGGATGACATCCGCTCGGGCTTGCTTGGGGACCTGCCCACATACCCGGATCCAGAGTGGGACGCGGCCCGCAGCGCCCGGATGCTCGAGCTTGCGGCTGAGTATGCGGCCGAAGCCGAAGGCCCAGGCTTGACGGATGAAGAGCGTCGCGGCTGGCTGGGCGTTGCCGCCGTGGCGCGAATGCGCGCGGCCGATGTTCCTGGCACCTACATCGTGGCCCCCTCAGTGACGTTCACCGATCGTCTCCTGATCGACGATCCCGTCGCGCCGATCGAGATCCTTCAGCCAGGTAGAGCGAACACGGACGGCGATGCGATCGTGTGGCTCCCGACACAGCGCGTCCTGGTCGCCGGCGACGTCGTGGTTTCACCAATACCCTTTGCGTTCAACGTTTACCCGGCTGAGTGGATGGAGGTCATCGAGCAGCTCAAGGCCTACGATTTTGTCGTGCTTGTGCCTGGACATGGGCTGCCGATGCACGATCACGCCTACCTGGACCAACTGCTGGGGGCGATGACTGATGTGCGCACACAGGTCGCTGCGTTGGTCGCCATGGGGCGCACACCTGAGCAGGTCGCGGCGGAAGCCGACTTCGAGGCCCAGCGCGCCCTTTTCGCCGGCGAGAGCGTTTGGATGCGCCGCTGGTTCGATCGCTACTGGCTCACCCCGTTCCTATCCAGCGCCGATCGGGAGGCCCGGGGCGAGCCGCTGGGTCCGCCGGTCCCTGAGCCAGAAAGCTGACCTCGAGTGCGGGGGGGCGCAATCTCTTCACGCCCCGCCGGGTTCAAGTTGGCGTCAGAATGAGGCATTGGCTCACCGCCTAGCCCCCGACTTAAAGCATTCACGGCCCTCGCTAGCGACGGGGGCCGTTTGAATGTCCGCTTCCCACCCGAAGCGGACCAAAGGCGCCAGCACTGAGCCCCAGACACATCAATCGAATAAATCGCAGCAACTGCAAAGGCTTCCCGGGCCCAGCATGGCTGTTTTTACAGCCACGCCCACGCGTCCGAAGCGGATACGCATCGAGTATCTTGCTGATAATAAAGAAGAAATGGCGCGCCCGAAGAGATTCGA
>SXGT01719946.1_pt1 | contig 21740 bp, 18 predicted proteins | sample 3176221 | NCBI WGS metagenome assembly SXGT01 (sample SAMN11356862, study PRJNA531348) | freshwater metagenome | isolation source: freshwater sample F1-120 | place: China: Fuxian Lake, Yuxi | collected 2017-12-25
CAACCGCGCCATCGAAATCATGGGCGGCGACCGCTTCGACGCCAAAAAACCAATCCACCCCAACGACCACGTCAACATGGGACAGTCCACCAACGACACCTTCCCCACCGCGATCCACGTCGCAGTCGGCATCGCGATCAAAGAAAAACTCATCCCCGCCCTCCAGTCCTTCCACAAAGTTCTCGACGACAAAGCCAAAGCCTGGGACAAGATCATCAAGATCGGCCGGACGCACCTCGCTGACGCCACCCCGATTCGCCTCGGCCAGGAATTCTCCGGCTTCGCCCGCCAGCTCGAAATGTCCCTCGACCGCGCGGAACTGGCCCTCTCCAGCATCCTCGAACTCCCCGTCGGCGGCACAGCCGTCGGCACCGGCATCAACACCCATCCCGAGTTCGGCGACCGCGTCGCGAAGGTCCTCACGGAACAGACCAAGATCGATTTCGTCGAAGCCGTCAACCACTTCGAAGGAAATGCCCAGCGTGACGGCCTAGTCGAATGCCACGCCCTCCTCAAGACCATCGCCAACACCCTCTTCAACGTCTCCAACAACATCCGCTGGCTCGGCTCCGGCCCCCGCTGCGGCTTCTACGAAGTCAAACTCCCCGACCGCCAACCCGGCTCCTCCATCATGCCCGGCAAGGTCAACCCCGTCATGTGCGAATCCATGATGCAGGTGACTGCAAGAGTCATCGGCAACGACCAGACATTAACCATGTGCGGCGCCACCGGCGGCCAGTTCCAACTCAACATCATGATGCCCGTCATGGGCCAGACCACCCTCGAATCGATCATGCTCCTGGCCAACTGCACCAACGCCTTCGTCGAATTCTGCGCCATCGAAATGGAAGCCAACGAAGAAGCCTGCGAAGCCAGCGTCGAAAAATCCCTTGCGATGGTGACCAGCCTCAACCCCCACATCGGCTACGAAAAAGCCGCCAAACTCGCCAAAGAAGCCTTCGCCAGCGGGCAAACGATTCGAGAGCTGTGCATCGAGCAGATGATCCTGGAGGAGGAGATTCTTAACGAAGCCCTCAATCCGATGAGCATGACGGAGCCGCATTGATGGAGGGCGGTTGCTGCAACCGGCGTCGCTCAGTTTGACATTCGCATTGCTGGGTTGTGCTTGGGCGTGATAAAAACAGAGGACTTAACTTTCCATCAGGATCAAACAAATGATGCGATATAAATCTATCACCGCGTTTTCTGTTTTTATCACAATCATTGCGCTGCAATTGAATTCCCTGGCAGGCCCTAAGCCAAAGATTGATAACGACGAAGTCAGGTTTTCAGTGACCCAGCATAATGGAAAATCAGTTTTGTCTATCGAATTCGGCGACGCGAAGATTCTCGTAGATGAAGCCGTAGTTTTGCTAAAAGAAGGCAAGGAGGGCAAAATCGGTGTCAGTAAAAACGGCGACGTGGAGTTCAGGACCAAGGATGGAGTCATCGAAGCAGAAGTAATCAAGACGAGAAATCATGGGGGACTTCTAGAATAATACTCTCGCATATAATTGAACACTTTTCCTTTGTCTTGTAGTGCGCTGCAAGGCTTTGCGGACGCGCCATCTGCATCATTGCGATCTCAGCAGGAACCCGTCACTACATTTTAGAGTCAGCATGACAAACCCCGCCATCACCTCAATCTTCACCCTCTCCCTCGACGAAAAACTCCAACTCGTCCAAGACCTCTGGGACAACATCGCCACACAAGCCGCAGCCACCAACCTCCCGCCCGACGTCATCACTGAAGTAAACCACCGCCGAGAAAGCCTCCAACAAAACCCCCAATCCGCAACAACGCTAAACGACATCTTGCAGCGGATTCAAACGACATCAGGTCATAAAGACACGACATAAAACCCCACCTCTTCCCCTCCGACCTCCGTGTCCTCCGTGCCTCTGTGGTTAAACCTCTCCAGCATCCCCCCAAGACCCATGCCCACCCCCCGCCGCGCCCTCCCCACCGACATCCCCCGCATGATCGCCCTCTACCGCGACACCATCCACCGCGTCAACGCACAACATTACTCCCCCGCCCAGCTCGCCGCCTGGGCGCCTGACATCATCGACGAAGCCGCATGGCAGACCCGCACCGCCAGCTATCACGTCCTCCTCACCGAAGATGACACCGGTATGCTCACCGGCTTTGCAGAACTCGGCGATGACGGCTACATCGACTGCTTCTTCGTCAGCGCCGACCACCAGCGCACCGGCATCGGCCGAACCCTCATGACCCACCTCGAACAAATCGCCCGCAATCGAGGCAACACCCAGCTCCACGCCAATGTTAGCATCACCGCCAAACCCTTCTTCGAACACCACGGCTTCACCATCATCACCCCCCAACAAGTCACCCTCCGCCACCAAACCTTCAAAAACTACCGCATGGAGAAGACACTAACGCGATAACGCTTCTCGCCCCTGTCCCTTCTCCCTTGAGGGGAGAAGGTGGCAGCACGACACCTCAGGTGTTTACTTAACACAGTGCTGACGGATGAGGGTGGGGCATAGGCACAAATAGACTCCCATCACCTTCACGACCGACAGCGGGCCTCTCAAATCCCCCTCTCGCTCATCTCTTATCCGCGTCAATCTGCGTCCATCTGCGGTTCATTTCCCTTCTTCCCCCGCTTCCCACGAACACTCACCCCCTCTCCCGCGGTAACATCTTCCAAACACCGTCCACCTCCCCGACCTCGCTCCCTCGGAAGGCCAAACGTCATGTCGAAAGCCCTGCTCGCTCTCTTGCTGTTTCTCTGTCTCGCATCTCCTACCCGCGCCGACGAATTCTCCGAGATCGGCGTCAACCTCGCCGGCGGCGAGTTCGGCAAAGGCCTCGGCGTCTTCAACAAGGATTATACGTACCCGACGTCTAAGCAGTTCGACTACTGCCAGTCCAAAGGCATTTCCATCGTCCGCGTCCCCTTCAAATGGGAACGCGTCCAACCCCAACTCATGGGCCCGCTCAACGACGAGGAAGTCAAACGCCTCCAGGCCGTCATCGATCTCGGCAAACAGCGCGGCATCCTCGTCCTCCTCGATATGCACAACTACGCCCGCTACAACGGCAAACTCATCGGCACCGAAGACGTCCCCAACACCGCCTACGCCGACGTCTGGCAGAAACTCGCGACGGCCTTCAAAGACGAAGGTGACCGCCTCGCCTACGGCATCATGAACGAACCCCACGGCACCAAAGGCCTCTGGCCCGCCGCCGCCCAGGCTGCCGTCGACGCCATCCGCTCCGTCGACCAGACCCATTACATCACCGTCAACGGCGATGGCTACAGCGGCGCGCACTCCTGGCGCAAGCTCAACGAAACCCTCCTCCTCAACGACCCCGCTGACAAACTCATCTACGAAGCCCACCAGTACTTCGACCACAACAACTCCGGCACCTACACCAAGACCTACGACACCGACGGCGTCACCCCCGAAACCGGCGTCAAACGCCTCCAGCCCTTCTTCGACTGGCTCAAAGAACACAACAAACGCGGCATGATCGGCGAGTTCGGCATCCCCGACAACGACCCCCGCTGGCTCGTCGTCATGGACAACGCACTGGCTGCCATGAAGAAGCACAACGTCGGCGGCACCTACTGGGCAGCCGGCGGCTGGTGGGGAAAGTATCCCCTCAGCATCGAACCCAAAGACGGCCAGGACCGCCCCCAGATGGCCGTCCTCGACTATTATCTCAGCGACTCACCCGATCCCTCGAAGAAACCCTGGCTCGATGCCGCCCGCCTCGCCGATACCGACGCCGAAAAAGCCCGCCAGGACGACGAAACTCTCGGCAAACGCATCTACGACTTCCGCGACAAAGCCGAGTCCTACCATTACAAAAACGAAGAGTCCACCTTCACCAGCGAACTCTCAACCGAAGGCGAAACCAGATCCCGAATCATCAAAATTCGCCACAATGGCAACCCTGCCTACGTCGGCTTCGGCATGTACTTCGGCACCCTGAAACTCACTGGCGCAACCCAGTTCATCCTCGACACCAAAGCCGAAACTTCCTGCTCACTCGAAGTCAAAATCCACACCACCACCGGCAAGAAATACTCCCACTCCTACAACATCACCCAGGACTGGCAGCCCCTCAACATCCCCTTCACAGACTTCAAGAACAATTCCGATTCCCTCGCCTCCACCGACCAGATCCAGAAAATCGAACTCCAACCCTCCACCACCAAAACCGGCAACACCCTCTACATGACCACCTTCCGCCTCAAGTAAAGCCAGCACCGACAAAAACGAAAAAGGCCCTGCCGACGAAATACCCGGCAGGGCCTTTTTTCATGAGTCTCAAAACTACTCGCCCAGCACCGCAGGAACGTCGGCCGCTTCCACCGCAGCAGCATTCGCCGGTCCCTCTCCAAACTTCACCAGCACATTAGGATTGGCAAAGTAGACGTAAATACTTGTCACAATGACAACCAGCATCAACCCGCAGGGAACCGTCCCCTTCCACGGAGTCATGTCGACGGCCTTAACATCCTGCTGCTCGAACGGAACTTTCAAAGGCCACACTTCGCCGATGAGGAGCATGATGATGATCAACCAGGCAAACACGACGCCCAGAAAATGGAACTCGTGCATCGAGGCGACAATCTTGTCGAACGGCGAAACAAAGTACCCCAGACTGATCACACCAAAGCCAACCAAAAGGGCAATCTTGGCCGCGATCGGCGGAACCCGCTTGGTCGTCATGCCGATCAGACAGACAGCGAAGATCGGAATAAAATACATACCGTTCATCTTCTGAAGGTATTGGAAAATGCCCGGACTGCTAGGATCAGTTGGTTCCAGCAGAGGGGCAACGAGCATCGAAGCAATCGCAATCAAAGTTCCAAAGATCGTGCTCGAAAAAACCGTCTGACGGTCAGTCGCATTGGGATTGATAAACCGCTTGTACAACCCCAGACTGAAGAGGGTACAAGTACTGTTAAGAGCCGAGTTGAAACTCGAGAGAATCGCCCCCACCATCACCGCGGCAAAGAAACCCGTCAGCCACGGCGGAAGCACTTGACTGACCAGCTTGCCATAGGCCTCGTTCTGAGGAACATTCTGTCCCGCAAACATCGTAAAGGCGATCATACCAGGAACAACCAGGAACAGAGGACCAATGAGTTTCAGTAACCCTGTGAGAAGCACACCCTTCTGACCTTCAGCCAGACTGCTGGCTCCGAATGTTCTTTGAATGATCTGCTGGTTGGTCGTCCAATAAAAGGCATTCAAGAGAATGATCCCGGAAAACAGCGTCCCGAATGGAACGGTCGACGTATTGCTTCCAATCGAGTTGAAACGTTCCCGCTGGGAATTAACGAAGATCTGATAACCTTCACTGAACCCACCATCACCACCGAGCATGCTTAAGGCAAAGCAGGGGATCATCAACCCACCCACCAGCAGTCCGACCCCGTTGAGCGTGTCGGAAACCGCAACTGATTTCAAACCACCGAACAGGGCATAAATCGACCCTACAATTCCCACCACCCAAACCGTGACGATCATGACGAACATCTTCGGCTCAAACCCCATGACCTTGTCCTGGGCGGATTGAAGACCCAGCAGCGACGGCACATCAAGAATGTCCACCAGTCCCTTGGCACCGGTGTAAAGAATGACCGGCAGAAGAATCGCAACATACGCCACCAGAAAGATCAGGTTCGTAATCACTTGGGTCTGGCTGTCGAAACGGATTTCCAGGTATTCCGGCACGGTCGTCACACCGCTCTTCAGAAACCGCGGCAGGAAAAAGAAAGCCATCGCCACCAGCGTAAACACGGCCCACACTTCCCAGACCATGACGCATAGACCGTCCTGGTAAGCCGCTCCGTTCAACCCCACCAGCTGCTCTGTCGACAGGTTCGTCAGCAACAGCGAACCAGCGATCAAAGGGAACGTCAGAGAACGCCCAGCCAGGAAGTACCCCGCGGACGAATCGTGGTCGTCTTTACGGGTAATAAAGTACGTCAAGACGCCCACCAGCGCCGTGAAAAATAGAAATGAGCCGATCGTGAGCACGCCGATTTCCTTCGTAAGATGACGCCAAAAAGGCCGGAATGGATCGAAGGGTCATCATACGAGAATTGACGAGGCAGCGGGAGCAACATGAAAGCGTTGCGATATTTTTCTTTGAAAATATGTAAAAACGCGACCCATTGTGCTAGTGAGTTGTGATTTGGCGTCAATCATTCTGAAACAGGGGCGTACTGAAGTACCGTTCCATTCTGTCTGGAAAGATCGTCACGATCGTTTTCAAATGGGGATGTTTTTCACGTAACAACTGACCAGCAGCATAGTTAAGTCCAGAACTCGGCCCGACCGGAAACCCTTTCGCGATGAGCTTCCGTGTCGTCGTCATCGCCAGCGTATCATCGACTTCGATCTCTATCAGTCCTTCGATTTTCGCTTCCCGAAAGATGGTCGACAGCCCATCAACAACACCCGGAATCTTCCCGGAAAAGCTGCAGCACTCGACATCGGAAATCAACTGCCGACTAATCGGCTTTGCCAAAACGGCCGTCACGTTGCAACCGAAGTCCTTGAGCCCCAAATAGTTACCCACCAGTGTCCCACCCGTCCCGACTCCCGAGACAAAAGCATCAATGCACTCCGTCTCCAGCTCATGGGCAATCTCCTGCGCCGTCTGAGTCTGGTGAGCACGGGCGTTATCGAAGTTCTCAAACTGACGAGGCAGAAAGCCCTGATGCTCTTCCGCCAGCATCTTGCACATCTTCAACGAGCCCAGGATTCCCTCGTCTTTCGGCGTGAGGACGACTCGCGCGCCATACGCCGAGATACTCTTGATCCGCTCCTGGCTGACCCCCTCCGGCATGACCGCAATGAACTTCAACCCCAGGTGCGCGCTGACCATCGCCAGCGAAATACTTGTCGAACCACTCGAGGCTTCGATGACATATTGTCCTCGCTTGAGAGTCCCGTTGCGCATCGCCTTGCCAAGGATGAAAAACGACAGGCGATCCTTGGTCGAGCCGGAGGGCTGCAGGTATTCCAACTTGGCATAGATCGGCGCGCACCCCTCGAGGCTGATCGGAACCAATGGCGTGTTCAACGGAGACAGCATACTTCAACCTGACGACTTGAAAACAAACAGGGCCACGGATGACCCTGTTTGTACGATATCAGGAAGACGACGTAAAGCAGCGACATCTAAGATGTTACCGCGGCTTCCCGCCTTTCTCCCCAAACGCCCAGAGAATCGTCTCGGGCAGGATCGCTTTGCCGTGGTTACCGGTGTGGTAGCCATGGCCAGTCACAAACTCATATTCGTAACCTGCAAAGTTCAGAGCAGCCGCCATGTCCTGATTCGCGATGAACCAGTGGCCCAGCTGGTTGTCGACATCGTTATCGCCGTCCTGCAGGAAGACCCGAATCGGCTTGCGAGGATGAGTCTTCCGCAGCAGGGCAGGGTAGTCATGAGCGGTCTTCCAGGGACCGAAGGCATCGCCCGTCGGCAGCTGCGTTGATTCGGGTGTTGGATAGGCATTCAACGGACGGAAATCGCAGAAGCTGCCAATGAAGCTGATGACATGGCCAAACAGATCCGGACGATACCACGCACACGTAAACGCACAGCTCCCTCCTGAAGATGCACCGCAGACGGCATGATGCTCTGGCTTCTCAGAGAAGGGGTACTTTTCACGCACGATCGGCAGGATCTCTTCGTCCAGAAAGTTCACATAGCGCGGCGTGCAGGTGTCATATTCATTGCTGCGATTGGACTGACCTTCTTGCCCAGGCTTAGCAGGTGGTCGAGTGCCCGGATTGACGAAGACAGCGATTGTCACCGGGATCTGCTTCTTGGCAATCAGGTTATCCAGGACAGTGCAGGCATTGCGTTCCCCTTTGCAGTAACCGCCCCCGTCATGGAAGACAATGAGTCCGGTTTCGTTCGCGTTCTTCGGATCATACTGCGAGGGCACATAGACCCACCATTGACGCGTAACATTAGGGTAATGCTTCTTCCCAGTGTGTTGTCCCATGTCAATCAGCTGCCCCTTGGGCACGTTGGGCTGCTCGACGGAGTCGGGGTGCATCGGATAGGTCTCAAACCCAAACCGACCACCTCCGCCACCTGCCGGATAGCGAATACCATCCACATCAAATCGATAGTTCACGCCCGTCTGGTCCGGGAACTTCTCAGCGGCGACAAAGTAGTTCGTCCCCTCCAGCTTGATCATCGGCCAGCGATCTTTTTGTGTCACAACAGTGACAGCCGTCGCAGTCGGTGATTCGAAGACCCAGAATGCGTAGCCACCACCCTCCTTAATACGCTCGATCAGATGGTCCTGATTGCCATCTGTCAACTTCTTGCCTTGATACTTCTTCGCAACAAAAGCTTTTAATCCCTCTGTTTCCGCAGAACTTACGTTCTGATCGGAAATCGCGCTATAAGCAGACTTCACAGAGTCAATGCTTTCTGCCGATAGTATTGATTGTGAAAATAGAGAAGTTTGGGCTATGATCACAGTAGCAGTGACACGAACGAAAAGGTTCATCAAGGTTCTCCTGAAGATGGGATCTGGTGGGCAGTTTCAATCGGGGTGGGGCGGCAGGAAACATCAACACATCATGATGAGTTTCCACTGGCCCTTCAACCGACTCCGCGTCCCATGATCGCAAACGCTCGCTTGCGACCTCAAACTGGCTCTGGTCTACCATGATGGCGGGACGCTATGCATATTGGTTTGATAACTCTCGAATTGACCGGCCACCTCAATCCCTTCACGACGCTGGGTTCTGAACTCGCGCGTCGTGGCCATAAGGTGAGCCTCATCGCAGGTCGCCCCGCAGAAAAACTGGCTCGAGCCCGTGGACTGAACTTCATCCCGCTGGGGATCGAAGGTGACCTCGACCAGTCCGTACAGGCAAAAGTCAAACGCCTCGGCGAACTCTCCGGCACAAAAGCCATGTGGCACGGCAGCAATATCGTCGCCGCGATGTCAGAAATGGTGGAACGCGATCTTCCTGCGGTCTTGGAGAATGAACACTTCGACGGCTTGATCATCGATCAGTTCTCCGTTGCTGGCTATCATGTTGCCCATCAAAACAACTTGCCGATCGTCATTGCCTGTGCGGCGATGATGGTCGCCTTCGATGCCTGGGAACCGCTTCCCTCGACGAATTTCCCTTACCGCACCGATGCGTACGGCATTGCTCGCAATAAGGTGATTCGAGCAGGCCTGCTGTCCGTCCACGCCATGCGGTTGTGGTGGAAGAAGCAAGGTCTCGACCCGCTTGCCCTGATCCTCGATCAGCAGGCAGGCTTAGCGCGGATCGCCCAGCAGCCGGAATTCCTGAACCTGCCACGACATCAGCCATTGAGTGATCACCTTCACTTCACAGGCCCTTGGCATCAGCCTCATCGCGATGATGGCATGGAGTTCCCTTGGGAACGTCTGGGCAGTGAGCCGATCATCTATGCTTCCATGGGAACATTGCAGAACGGCGTTTCCTCCGTCTTCAAGAAAATCATTGAAGCACTCGGCAAGCTGCCGCATCAGGCTGTCCTCAGCATGGGGGGAAGCCACATCGACATGCCCTCGAAGATTCCTGACAACGTCATCGTCGTCAAGTATGCCCCACAGCTTCGCCTGCTGGAACGATCACGACTCGTCGTGACTCATGCGGGTTTGAACACGGCTCTGGAATGCCTCTCGCGTGGTGTTCCGATGATGTGCCTGCCGGTTACTAACGACCAGCCAGGAGTCGCCAAACGGATTGAGTTCCTCGGAGCAGGGCGTAGCCTGCCAGTCGGGAAAGTCACCTCGTCACGACTGTTGAGCGAACTCCAAAAGATGCTCGCAACAACCCAGTATGAAGAGAAAGCCAAATGGGCGGCGGCTCAACTGCGTCACAACGACGGCCTGCTCGATGCGGCTGCGATTGTCGAGAAGGCCTTCACGACTCGTGAGCGGATCACCAAGAACTCGCTGGCTCCGATCGTCACGATACCGCATCCCTTTAACGCCAGTGAAGTCTCTCAGGGAGCTGCCGACGTTCGTCAGTCTGCTTAAACACCTGCCATTTTAAACATTAGCAAGTCAGGCGAAGACAATCCCGCGCGTCTTTGCCTGACTGTGCTGATTTGTAATCTCGGCTGATTTGCAATCTCTGCTGCTCTACTTCGCTGCGAAGTAGCTTCTCAGGTCGCGGAACAGATCCCGCGCCTTCTTCTGGAAGGTATCGTCCTTGCTCTTCCACCCGATGGGAACCATGCGAACAGTGACTTCTGTCTGTTGCATAGGGCGACGTGCTTCCATTTTTGTAGACTTCTGGAACGTGATCGTGATCTGGATAGCACGACCATCGGCGCCCCAGAGGCGATCCCAGAACGATGGCTCGCCGACTCGAATGACGGCTTTGCCTTCTTCGACCTTCAGAAGCTTCGCGTCGTGGGCTTCGACGAATCCGCTGAGCTTGTAGACGATCATGTCGGCCCCAACGACTGCTTCCAACTGGCTGACAAATTCGTAAGGGGACTTCTGGCGTTCTTTTTCCTGCTCTTCGCGCTCGCGCTCCGCGATGATCTCGCTGGTCAGAATCGTTGAACGATTGCGTCCTTCCTGTTTGGACAGATAGACCGCCTGATCGGCACGTCGCAGCAGGCTGAGAATCGAGTCTCCCTCTTCTGCCGTACTGACTCCGAACGACGCTGTCACGCGAAGCTTTGCTTCCTGGCCGATGGTCTCTTTCGCGAGGATCGATCGAATCCGTTCTGCGCGGGCATAAGCCTGGTCGAGCTTGGTTTCCGGACAGATGATGACAAACTCTTCCCCACCATATCGAGCCACCAGTTCGCCCGAGTACGTCTGCTGTTTGAGCAGTCTCGCGACGTCGATGAGAACCTGATCGCCGACGGAATGGCCATAGGTATCGTTGATTGGCTTGAAGTGATCGATATCCATGAAGATCACACTCAGCGGATGATGCTGGGGATCGCTTTTGAAGTTGGACATCTGCGAGGCAAGCTGATTCTCCATCTCGCCGCGATTAGCGACGTTGGTCAGCGGATCATGGCTGGCTCGGATTTTCAGCTGCTTGTAACGAGAAGAGTTTTGTCGCGAATGCTCGTGATCACTGAAGAGCTCGAGCACGCCGAGCAGAGAGCCGTTTCGATCCTTGATCGGGAGGCTTTGGACTTCGATGCGAGTGAGTTGCTCTTCTGCATTGTGGATCTTGAGTGCTTCCACAACCGGCTTACCGGTGTTAAGAACTCTGCGGATCGGATAGTCGGCTTCTTCCAAAGGATCTTCGTAGTTGTCGGTGAAGGTCAGAACGCGTGACGACCAGCTTTGCCAGAGGACTTCTCGGGCTGGCTTGCCGAAGAGTTCTTCTGCGCCGTTGTTCCAGACGATGTACTTGAGGTCGGCGTCGAGAATGTAATAGGCGTGATACAGATTTTCTTGTAGATACAAGTAGGTGAAGATGTTGCACAGAGCAGCTGCCTGCTGGCTTTCGATCAGATCATTCGGGCTGAACTGACGTTCGAAGTCCTGGTAGTTTTCATCACGGTGAGTCGAGATTCCCTCTTTGCGCACCCAGCGATCGAGCGCCTGCACGATGACCGAATCGAACTGGCTGCCGGGCTCGTGGTAGAGGATTTCGATCGCGTCTTCGTGCTTTTTGGCGGGACGATAGGGCTGAGGGCTGATCAATGAATCGTACGCATCAGCCACCGCGAGGATCCGCGCACCAAGCAGGTATTCTTTACTGAATCGAGTTGCCCCTTCCGCTGCCCCATGGCAGAGATGGTGAGCCTGTTTGATCATGTCAATGACATGCAGATCGACGCGGCAGGCCTGCAGGACGCAGATACCGACATTGGTCTGCAGGCTCATCAGTTCGATTTCATCGGGACTGAACCGTCCCGGTTTTCGCAGCAGGTTGTCTGGCACGCCGATCTTGCCGACATCATGCAGCAGGGCAGCGACTTCGAGACGACGCAGTTCGCGGCCGTCCCAGCCGAGGTTCTGGCCCATGCCGACGACCAGTTGGGCGACACGTCGGACGTGATTGATCGTATTGAGATCGCGGATATGCAGAGCAGCCAGCAGGTCGCGCAGGAGTCGTTTGGCGATCACACCATCCAGAGAGGTCAGGTCGCTTTGATTGCGGCCTGCTTCCCCGATGCGTGAGAGCTCAAGAATGCCCATCATGATTTGGGTCGAATCGAGAGGGTACGACACGGGAATGCCTGATTCTAATTGGGAAGTCGCGTAGTACGTCGGGTATTGGCTGTCCATGGTCCTGGTTCCTCGTGGTGAGGTAAGGGCCTGGCGTCAATCATTGCGCCAAGATGACATGAAGTCGTGTGAGGGTGAGTCACCGCGCAATTGTCCCCACAGAAGGGATCGCGCCACTCTGAAACGTAGATCACGAACGACAAGTCGTCAAAATCAAATCTTCTTGTCACGCTAGCGATTGAGGTGATCTCCTCAGAGCGACGATATGCTCAGCTGCTGCAGTCGTTGTTTTCCGCAGGAATGGCTGAACCGCTCCATCTGGTCAGTGTTGATTGACCGTCACAGGCGCAACAAAAAAACCTGTCGAAAGCGACAGGTTTCATCAATAGCGATCAACAGCCGATTTTGGGTTTGCTGAGTGAACCCTCACGGCTGGCTTTCTCGTTTGGACCGTGCCATTCGAAAACTCAGGAAGCTTTCGAAGCGAGGGTCATTTCCTGGTGGATGACTGCATTGGCCTGAGTAGGCTGCAGTTCCTCTCGCAGGATGCTCATCTCGCGCGGTGCCTCGATGCCGATGCGGACCGAGTTTGGTCCGATGCGGACGATCGTCAGCGAGATGTTCTCGCCGATTTGAATCTTCTCACCCGACTTGCGTGACAGAACTAACATGGGTTTCTCCCTTCCCGATCTGACTGCGTGCCTCATGCAACCAATGCACTGTGCTGACGTGTGGCCAGCGTGCATTGCAGCGTTGTGAATTCTGTGGATTCAGATTCCTGATGCGGCAGTCGGACCCCTGATTACTCTCAATCCCTGAAAGAAAACTTCGTCAAAAAGCAGGACCATCCAACCTGTTTTTTGACTGGAACGCTGACTCGCGTTCAGCGCATCGTTCTCCGAGAACGACACGCCTTGACAGCAGTAATCTATCGACACTCAGTCATCACCTAAGGCGAAGTGCTATCACTTTGATGATGTTATCACATCGAAAACACACTGCCATCCCCAATTATCCGGTTCTTCGCCAAAAACTTGCAAACTCATACAACCGTCATACCGGACACCCCGACGGTACACAGACCAGGCAACCCGTCGCTTAAATGCTCAATACACAGGCACGCCTACAAGACAGGCCCAAAACACAGAGCCTCGGTGCTTAACGATGCCTCGCCACCAAACATCATATGCCCACAGAAACAGCATTCTCGCCCACTCACAATGCTGCCTCTCGATTAGGCAGGCGATTTCTCCAAGGGTTTGGGAACAGCCATTTATGAGGCTGATCGGTGAATTCGCGGCGGGCTTTCTCGCAATGTTCCGAGTGAACTGCGATCATGGAAACGGTGTCACGAACCCTCCCTGTTCACCATGAAAGATGATTTCCGTTGAGTGATGACGACCCGATGTCTGGTACTGTTTCCGAGGCCGATCTGGTGCTCGACAATCTTCCCGTGCGCACCTTTCACCATCGCGGTTTGACGGTGGAGGGATATTCGCGAGCTGCCGTCCAGTCTTACTGGCGGATCGCGGAGTTGAAGCTTGGGTTTGATCTCGGTGCGAGCCCCTGGTCGTTCGCCGGGACACAGACTTACTTCGTGACCCATGCTCACCTGGATCACTTGGCCGGGCTGCCGACACTGGTCGCCCGTCGACGGATGATGAAGATGGGGCCGCCGACGATTTATGTGCCTTCCGAAACAGTGGAGGATATTGAACGCCTGTTGCGTGCCTGGGTGAGACTGGACCGGGGGAAGATGGTCGTCAATCTCGTGGGTGTAAATCCTGGTGATGAAATCGAGCTGTCACGCGAGCATGTGGTGACTGTGTTTGCAACGAAGCATACGGTGCCGTCGGTCGGCTACCTGGTCTACGCGCGTCGACGCAAGCTGCGGGAGGAATTCAAGGGGCGGTCGAATAATGAGATTCGGGAACTCCGGATTTCGGGGACTGATGTGACGCATGAAGTTCGTCAGCCTCTGGTGGCCTACCTCGGGGATACGTCGCCGGCGGGGCTGGATGCGCTGGATGACATTTATCGCGCGACGGTGCTGATTACGGAGCTGACGTTTTATCGTCCGGAACACCGTAAGGAGAAGATTCACAAGTTCGGCCATACGCACCTGGAAGACATCCTGGAACGAGCCGACCGCTTCGAAAACGAAGCGATCCTGCTGGGGCACCTGAGCACGCGGTATCTCGATAAGCAGATCATGAAGGATGTTCCTAAACGGCTGCCGGAGAACTTGCGGTCGAAGGTGCATTTGTGGTTGTGAGAAGACCAGTTCGGAACGGTCTGGTTTTGCGACTGCTTGCGTAGTAGGTGGTCACATCGGAGCGGGCATCTGAAGCAGAAGACACAGACAGGAATGTCTGTGCTACCGGGATGTCTTGGCACTGGCTGCTGTTTTTCCATGGTCCACCGCTGAAGAACAGTGGTCACGACGAGGGGCCTCGTCGGTCCGATGATGCTGAGGGTTGAGATCGTAGCGGACCATGCCCTGTGATCCTTCGGACGCCTGGAACGCTCTGTGAGAAGACACTGCTGGGCAAGCCAGCAGTGCCACCCGGAGAGATTCGCTCGGTCGGCGATAGGGGAGAGTCTAGGGCTTGGGGATTGGCAGTCGTGCCGATGATCGTTTTTTAAAAATACGATCAAGGACTTGACCACAGAGGACGCGAGGGCCCGCAGAGTTAAGAGCAAAATCCAACCACGAATGGACACGGAGAAACACGGATGAAGAGAAAGAGAATTGAACCGCAGATGAACGCGGGTAAACGCAGATGGAGACAAGAGGGTGGGCAGAATGCACGGCAGCCTCTTATGAGTCCGACCTTGTGTCTTCTCGCATCAGAGAGGGTGATTGAGGAAGAGCAAGCTTGTCACGGGAGAGAGAGCTGTTGAATAACGATTGGGGCCTTTTGAGCAGGAAAGTTTTCATGAGCATTTTGATTCGGACGAACCGAGTGGCCTTTTTGATGCTAGTGGCCGTGATTTCTGGTTGCAGTGGTGATGCGATGCATGTCCCTGTCTCGGGGATTGTCACTCTCGATGGCAAGCCGCTGGCTGATGCCAAGATCGTTTTCGAACCGATTGCCATCGCAGAGAAAGACATTGCTGCTGGATCGCCGTCTTACGGACGTGCTGATGAGAGTGGTCGGTATAGCTGCACAATCCCATTGCCGAGAAAGATGGCGCGGTTGTGAGAGAGCATCGCGTTCGGATTACCACCTCGGGAGTCGACAGCAATTTTACCCAGGCGCAGATCGATGCAACGAAGAAGCGTTTGGGCGCCTCTTATTCCAGATCTGGCGAGCAGGTGACGATCACCAATGAAATGGCGCGTGACTTTCTCATGGAGACGTCCACGAAAGTCCCGCCTGAGAAGCTACCGGCCCGGTATAACGTGAATACCGAGCTACGTCAGACGGTGGGGCGAGGGAGTAATGATCAAGCGAATTTTGAGTTGACGAGTAAGTAGCTTTGCAGCAAACGGTTGCATTAGTAAGTACCTGTCTTCAGTAACGAGTGACAGTGTACTGCAATCATTTTTTGATAGTAAGCAATCGCTTTGATATCGTCGTTCCAGTCAATTTCGAGAGCACATGTACCGAACAGGCTCAAGTCGTTTTCAAACTCGGGAAAATGATAGTAATGGCCTTTTTCGATTAGCAACGCTCCCTCGTAGGGGCTAATTTCCTCTGCAAGAATTGACTCAAAAATTCGTCGAAGATGTCTTCGTGCAGCCTCTACCGGAGTGGGAATCTCCCAGCCCAATTCTTTAATGCCTCGTAAAAACAACTCCTTCTTGCACACAGAATCGCTATCACTGTGAATGATGATCTGTAGAAAACTCTCGGGTTGGCAGTCTTCATCCACGAACTCGAAAACGCGGTTTGACAGATTGTCCGGGATTTCCCCCAGGACGATCTGATCAAGCAGTCTTCGAAGTTCGTCAAACTTGTTCAATTACTGTTCTCCGAGAGCCTGTTTGATGACGGGCAGGAAGGTTTCTGCCTGTCGCATGAAGCCGAGGTCGCTGGCGTGGGAGCCGTCGGTCGCGCCGTCGGCGTCATCCCCATAAAGAGTGTCGCCTGGGATGTAATAGAGGTTCTTGACACCGTCTTCTTGAAGTTGTTCGTAGGCTTTTTTCAACGCCGCGTGGTTGGCGGTGTGATGGGCGCTGCGGGCGGGGAGGATCCAGTCGTTGGTGTTACGACGGTCTTCGACGAGGATGATTGGCGTTTCGGGACGGGCGGCGCGGAGTTGTTTGACAAGGGGAATGCACTTGGCTGTCACGGCGGCGGCGTTCATGTTGGGTAGGCAGTCAATGACGTAAACTGCGGGATCGAGCTGGACGAGGTAGTCGCAGACTTCTTTATCCATCGTCCCGTTGCCGGAGAAGCCGAGGTTGATGACGGGGCGGTCGAGCCAGCGTCCGAGGATTGCGGTGTGGACCATGCCGGGGCGGCTGGCGCAGGCACCATGGGTGATGCTGGTGCCGTAGAAGACGATCGGCTTTTCTTCGCGCGGTGCGAGGCCCTTGAAGTGAGCACCTTCGGGAACGCCGATTTTGAGGAATTCGATGCCGTTGTAGAGAGGCAGGTAGGCGGCGAATTCGCGCTTGCCGGGGGCGATGTTTTCGATGACGAGGGTGTTCATCTCCTGGGCATTGGGTTTGGTCACGTTGACCCATTTCCATTTTCCGTCGGTGTCGCGGGCATAGAAGTCGACGCCGCTGACTCCGGTGGCGGGCATGTGAGGCATGGCGAGGTTTTTGTCAGTGACGCGGTAGTTGATGTAAAGAGAGGTGGCATCGGTTTCGAATCGAGCCATCATGCCGGCGCTGTCACGACTGAGTCCCCAGACAGGTTTACGAACGTGATTCTCGGCTGAGGCAGGTAGTCGATCAAACCAGCTGAGGCGTTCTTGATCTAGGAGAATACGGCCTTCGACGCCGAAGTCTTTGACATCGTACCAGTCGAGCTGGGGGGCGGGTTTGTCGGTTTTGTCCTGTGCGAAGGTGACGTTGGCTTGAGTCGTGAAGATGACGAGGATAGCGAAGAGGAACGGATGGCGGTGTCGCATGGTTTGTCTCGTGGGTTTGCGGTATGTGGATCGTCGGGACACGTGAGTTGATTATGGCAGGGGGGTGGCGAGATGGGAAACAACGAGATCTTTTGAATGTGATGGGTCCAGCGAATTTGCTTGCCCGAGTCTGCATCTTAGAATGAGTAGCAGTGAGTCGCCGCCGCTGAACCCGAGATGGAACATGCCCTCCAAGTCCACTAGATCGAAGTCAGACAAAGGAGTTGCCGCCTCGTTTTCTGAGAAGAACAAGAGGCCTGCTGCTGTTGAGAAGTCCACACGCCAAGTTCGAAGTTCGAGTGCTGAGCGGTCTCAGGAAATTCTCGACGTCTCTCAGAAGCTGTTTCTGTCGCATGGTATTGAGAATGTCACGACTCGATTGATCGCGACGACGATCGGGATTTCGCAGCCCGCGCTCTATAAGCATTTTTCGAGCAAGCAGGAGATTCTGGATCGGCTGGTCAATCAGGTGTTTGGTGAATTGACCCAGGTTTTACTCGAACTGGACGGGCGGCGAGAGAAGTGGCTGGAGCAGTCGATTGGGGCGTACATTCGGTTTGGGTTAAATCATCCGGATGAGTTTCGTCTGGCGTTTCTGGTCATGCGAAAGCCCGGGGATATTCCGAAGAATGGTGAGCCGACGGAGTTGCAGAAGCTGCGTCGGACTTCGTTTCATATTCTGGAAGAACATGTTCGGGTGGGGATTGAAGAGGGTTGGATTCGGGATGACCTGGGGTCGTCGCATTCGCTGTCTCAGTGTCTTTGGGCGGGGATGCATGGGATTGTTGCGTTGAGGCTGACTCGTCATCGGTTTCCGTGGGATGACCTTGAGAATCAGATTGTGTTGCACACGCGGATTCTGTTGAGCGGGATTTTGGTGGGCGAAGATCGCCCTTGACGCGGAACGAGAATCTGGCGATAAGTTATCAACGATAACCAACTGGCGGTGAGTACCTCTCATCGTCGCTGTTCGACCAAGAATTCGACGCAGGAAAGGAAGCCGCGCGATGTTAATTTTGGAACGGGAAGATTTGGATTCGGAAGATCAGGATCGTTATTCAGCACGCTGTGTGTTCGACTCGACAATGAAGCCATCAACGCCTGTCGGTATACCATTGGTGTATCGTGCTTCGAGAGTCCATTTCTTCGGATCAAGTCCAAGTCCAGCTCGACAGGGGCGTTCTGCTCCGGAACGACGTCGTCGTCTTGTGACGATGCTGTTTGTGATCGCTATGGTGGCGATCCTTATGACGACGAACAGTCGATGGGCATTGAACAGTTTTGCTGGCGTTTTCTTTTTTCTCAGTGGAATTAGTCTGGCCAGTCTGGGGGCGCTCGGGCGAATCTGGAGCAATCTCTATGTGGCAGGCCGAAAGACGAGTGAACTGGTGGTCGAAGGGCCGTATTCGTGTTGTCGGAATCCGCTGTATTTTTTCAGTGCGGTCGGCATGGTTGGGATTGGTCTCGCGACGGCAACGATCACCATCCCGGCGATGATGCTGCTCTTCTTCGCGCTTTACTATCCGATGATCATTCACCTGGAAGAAGAGCGACTGCTCGAACGACACGGCCAGACATTTTTGGCGTACCGACGACAGACGCCTGCTTTCTGGCCGCGATTTGCCAGGTTGAATGAGCCGGAAATGTATGCGGTCTTTTCGATTGTGTTTCGGCGGAACCTAGTGGATGCGTTCTGGTTTGTTGCGCTGGCGGTGATTGTGTATGCGGAGTGCCAGTTGGCGTTGCGGTTCTCGCATTTGAATCTGGTTGTTCTGTGGTGACATCGCGGATGTCGACAGTGGCGGACATAATTTTGCGGGCGATGTTGGATTTGACCACACCGAATGGGCCGGCAATGACTGCGGGAATGTTAAATTTTGTCTCTCCGGGAGGTCGTCCATTTGGTGCGGTTCGAAGACTCACCGGCAGCCTACGTTTGCCTGTGGCGGATTTGGTAATGAGAGCGAACAAGTGCCTATGCCCCACCCTCATCCGCCCTTCGGGCATCATTCCTGAGAAGACTACCGCGTCGTTCACTCTCGCCTTGTCGGCGAGAGCGAACTCCTTGCTTCCACCTCAAGGGAGAAGGGACGGAATGTAGCCACCTCAATGGTCAAGCACTTGCCTACGCAATCGCCGGTGGCGGGCTTGTCTGGAACGCCCGGCTTCGGAACAGGAAGTCGATGATGTTGCCTTCGTGGGGTTGCAGCCAGTTCATTTGGACGGTGCGGACCTGTCCGAGGTTAAGGCGGTCGATGTTGGTCGCGTCGAGCAGTTCCGACTTCCAGGCGGCGTTTTCCGTGAGGACAGTGCCGACGAGGGTGTAGCCGATGGTCTTGATCATGTCCTTTTGCGGGCATTTCACGACGGAGCACATGGGGAACATGTACTCGGGGTTGGCGAGGGTCGCTTTCGGATCGCTGCAGTGGACGATTGTTGGCAACAAGAAGTCGTGGCCGGTGCGCTGGATGAGGCGTGGGCCTTGTCGATACTTGGCGGTGACTTCGGTGACGCCGGGTTGTTTGAGGTTGTCTTCGATCTGGTTGTTGGTGGCTTCTGCGACGCCTGGTGTGATGAAGGCGGCGAGGTTGGCGGTCGGGTCGTTCATGGGCTTGGGCTCGACCTTGGCCAGACGTTGGGCGATGGCGTCGGCGATTTCTTCGGTGTGTCGAGAGGCCCAGATGCCGGAGCAGTTGATGCAGCCACGGCCGCTGTTGAGGAAGATCGAGTCGACCATGAGGTCGAGGTAGTCTTCCCAACGATCGACGACGTCGTCGCCGATGAGGATTTTGGAGAAGCCTGGGCCGTGGACTTGGACGTTCGGGTTACCAGCGTATTTATCGACAGTGGCCTGACCGCCAAAGATCATGACGCGTGGGCAGTTTTCTGTGATGGCGCCGCCGACTTCGTGCGGGCCGGGATAAAGAGAGATCGCTTCTAATGGAATGCCAGCCGCGGCGTAAGCAGCCGCCATGCGGTAGGGTGTCCAGGGATCGCCCGAGCCCGGTTTGAGGACGAGACCGATCTGCATCGGAATGGCGGGGAGCCAGAGCGTGTGGACGCCGGGGGAGTTCGATGGCAGGACGAGCCCCATGACTGGGGAAGTCGCCTGATAGCTGACAAAAACGCCGCGGCCTTCATCGCCGTAGCCTGTCTGGAGGATGTCCAGAGGAAGGCCGCGGGTGAGGGCGTCGAGGATCTGCTCAATATTCTTGTTGACGAAGGCGAGCTTCTGCATATTCGCCTTGCACATCGCCTCAGGGAGACCGGTGCTGGCGGACTGCATACGGCAGAAATCATCGGGAGACTGTTTGCCGGTGCCGACGTCGAGGGTGCCGGTGGCGTAGAGGTCGCCCGCCTTGACGCACATCTTCAGCAGTTCGCGGATCGGGATTTGGCGGAGTGCATCGCGAGCCTTCTGGGCTTTGCGCATGTCCATTTTGACGATGCCGCCGTTGGCCTGATGGACGTTCGCGAGAGGCTCGCCCGTTTCGAAGTGAGTCACAGGAACCTTCTCAAGCGACTCGTACGGCTTACCCCAACGGATGACAGGAATTTCGAGCATGGAAACCTCGGAAGCTGGTAATTTCTAAACTTCGAAGAAGACGAATTCGCGAACGGCGTTAGTAGACCCCTACCGTCGTTGTCTTCGCGAAGACATGGTATGGGCGGACGCCGCTGACGCCGTCCCAGGGGTATTTTTCGTGGGGGAGTTCGCGTTCGCCTTCGTCGCGTTCGAGGAAGCCGGGGATGAAGAGTTCGTGGGTGAGGGTGTAGAGTTTGACTCGGCCGGTTTGGCCATAGTCGACGAGTTTGTTGTGATCGTCAAAGTCGACGACTTCGACCGCAGCTCGTGGTTCGGGGGCGTAGTAAGTGATTTTGAAGTTGTCTTCGGGGACGAACGGCTTGCCGCAGGCCAGACCCATGAGGGTATTGCCGTAGGTTGGGGTGATGTAGACGTTCGGTCCGAGAAGTTCTTCGCGGGCGAAGCGGTACCACTGCTGGGTGAACTCGGTGCCGCCGCAGAAGATGCCTTTGATGCCGGCTTCTTCGATGCTGCTGCCTTCGTCCATGAGGCGGAGGGCGAGAGCTTCGAGGAGTTTGGGTGTCGTGAACATCGCTTGGATTTCGTGACCGGCTGACAGGATGGTCATGGCCTGATCGATGACGTGAGCCGAGTAGGCTTTGACTTCGTCGATCTTGCCGGCTTTGAGCAGCTTGACGACCCAGCGAGGATCGAGGTCGACGCAGAAGCAGATTCCGCCGCGGAACTGGCAAAGGTGTTCGACGGCCAGTCGCAGACGACGTGGGCCGGAGGGGCCGAGCATCAACCAGTTACTGCCTTTGGGGAATGATTCCTCAGGGAGCGTTTTGCTGAATTCTTCGTAGTCGATGCGGAAGTCGTCGACGACGCAGCGCGACTTGGGGATGCCGGTC
>SXGT01883194.1_pt1 | contig 21740 bp, 24 predicted proteins | sample 3176221 | NCBI WGS metagenome assembly SXGT01 (sample SAMN11356862, study PRJNA531348) | freshwater metagenome | isolation source: freshwater sample F1-120 | place: China: Fuxian Lake, Yuxi | collected 2017-12-25
CACCGCGATGCCGGAAACCGCTTCGCCTTCGCCGTTGAGTTCGGTGACGCCGCGCCGCAGTTCCGGGCCGATCTGGACATGAGCCACATCCTGTAACCGTATCGGCGTGCCGTTGGCGTCGACTCCGACCGGGATGGTATTCAGATCGGCGATGGATTTGATGTAGCCCAATCCTCTGACCATATATTCGGTTTCGCCGACTTCCAGCAACCGGCCGCCGACATCGTTGTTGGAACGCTTGATGGCCATCATCACCGTGGATAGCGAAATGTCATAAGCTTGCAGCGCATTGGGATCGACTTCCACCTGGTATTGTTTAACGTAGCCACCAACCGAGGCGACCTCGGACACACCAGGCACGGTCTGTAAGGGATAACGCAGATACCAGTCTTGAATCGAACGCAGTTGCGCCAAGTCGTGCTTGCCGGTCTTGTCCACCAAGGCATATTCGTAAATCCAGCCGACACCGGTGGCATCGGGACCGAGCGCCGGCGTGACGCCTTGAGGCAGACGGTTTTTCACATAGTTGAGGTATTCCAACACCCGCGACCGTGCCCAATACATATCGGTGCCGTCTTCGAAGATCACGAAGACGAACGACAAGAAAAAAAACGAATAACCGCGTACCACCTTGGCATGCGGCACGGCCAGCATGGCAGTGGTCAAGGGATAAGTGACCTGATTTTCGACCACCTGCGGCGATTGGTCGGCATAGTCAGTGAAGATGATCACCTGCACGTCGGATAGGTCCGGTATCGCGTCCAATGGCATATTCTTAAACGACCAAATCCCGCCGATGGCCAGGATAATTGCCCCCAACAGCACCATGAATCGGTCTTTTAAAACGCTGTTGATGATGAAATCAGTCATGTTGATGCGCTCCTGGTTTCACTGACAACGACTTGCTTGCCGGCTGCGATGCAGCGGGCTCCATCATTTTTGAGGTGGCTTCGTTCAGCTTGGATTCGGAGTCGATCAGGAATTGCGCCGAGGTGACGACTTCCTCACCCGCAGTTAATCCATCAAGAATGGCAATGTCGTCATTGGACGACAAACCCGTCGTCACCTGACGCGGCTCGAATTTACCGGGACCGCGCACCACCAAAACCTGGGTTTGCGCGCCGGAGCGGATCACCGCCTCGGCAGGGATTACCACCGCATCCAGTTGTTTGCCGGCATGGATGGTCACTTCGGCGAACATATCGGGTTTTAACAACAAGTCGGCATTGTCGAATACCAGCCGCACTTTAATGGTCCGGGTCTTGGCTTCGGCATAAGGGTAGATAAACGCCAGGCGGCCTTTGAAGGTGCGGCCCGGCACACCGGCCAAGCGCATGTGAACCGGGTCGCCTTCCTTAACCCAGGGCAGTTCGTATTCGTAAATTTCGGCATAGACCCAGACCGTGGAAAGATCGGCGATCATGTACAGCTCGGTTTCCGGCGTAACGTATTGGCCTTCGCGGGCGCCGATGTTGATGACGATACCGTCCGCCGGGGTATGAATATGCAGGCTCTTTTTGATGGATTGGCTATCCGTGAGATCGTGCAGTTGATGGGCCGGCACATCCAGCAGATTCAAGCGTTCGCGGGAGCTTTTGACCAGTTCTTCCGCACCACGGCGGATGTCTTCGATCGGGCTTTTTTCCAGCACTTTAAGATTGTTTAAGGCCAATACATATTCCTGTTGACTGGCGACCAGTTGCGGGGAGTAAATGCTCAGCAGTTCCTCATTCTTCCTGACCCTTTGCCCGGTCTTATCGGCACGCAAGGTTTCAATCCACCCTTCGGTTTTGGGATGCAGTCTGACAATATGTTCTTCATCATAGGCTACCCGGCCAACGGCTCGGACCACATGCGATAGCAAGGTTTGTTTGGCAAGCGCGGTCCGCACACCGATGTTTTGCACCGTGGCGGCATCGATTCTAACGGTACCGGTCGAATCGTCAGCTTTTGACTCGTCCTCGGCATACACGGGCAGATAAGCCATGCCCATATTGTCCTTGGCAGGAATTGGTGACGTGACCGAGGGATTCATCGGATTGCGGTAAAACAGAATTTTGGGTTGTTTAGGCACTTTCTCGTCGGCATACACCGGCTCATAGTCCATGCCCATGGCATCCTTGGTTGGCACCGGTGATGTTGCCGATGGATTCATGGTACTTCTGTAAAATAAAGGTTTTTTGCCCTCTGCCGGTTGAATCGTCGATTCCTGTTTAGGTTGCTGAGCCAGCCAATAGCCGCCTGCCAAGCCTATCCCCAAGGTTAATGTGGCGGTTAATAACAATTGCTTATTCATAAATGTTGTCCTCGCCCACATTCGCGCAGAGTTGCGCTAGTGCTTGTTGGGCTTCCGTAAAGGCTTTCCAGTATTGGGTTTCGTATTCGAACAATGTGATCTGGCTGCGCACCAGATTTAGGAAATCGACCTTGTTGACCTGATAACCGGCCAACATCGAGGCGACGGTTTGCCGGGCTTGCGGAATGATGCCGGTATCGAACAACACGAATTGCTGTTTGGCTCGTTGATAATCACTGTGACTTTGGGTAATTTCAGAACGAACCGTGTTCCAGCGATCTTGAAGCGCATACCGCTGCTGCATGAGTTCACTAGTGCGCTGATCAACGGCTTTGGCTTGCTTACTGGCGGCAAAAATCGGCACGTTCATACTGACTCCCAAGCTCAGCAAATCAGAACGACGGGTGCCGTCGAGCATATTGTTGCGAGCGCCATAGGCCGCTTCGACGTTGAAGTCCGGTAGAAAATCTTTTTGCGCCAGTTCCAGCTTGGATTGCGCCGCATGGATGCCTTGTCGGTCGCTTTCCAACATCGGCCTTGAGCTTTCCGCTTGTTGGTAAAGGCGGTCTTCCTGCCTGATTTCCGGCAGCTGTATTGACAGCGTGGCGGGTAATTGGACGGGGTTGTTGGCGGGTTGATCCAACAGTGCATTGAGTTTGGCGACGGTACTGCGCCGCATACCATCAAGGTTGATTTTCTGATCCAACAGTTTTGAAAGTTCCAATTGGGCCAGCAATACATCCTGCTGCAAGCCTTCGCCCACTTCGTATTTACTACGGGCGATATCGACGAACTGCTGCAATAAGGTGTGATTGTTATCGACGATCTCCCGTGTCCGATCCAGATAAAAAACCTGCCACCACAGCGTTTTCACATCGCTCAACAAACGCAGGCGCAGTTCATCGGCATTCAGCGTGGCGGCTTCCGCTTCATACATCGCCGCTTGCTCGCGTAGCGCCAGTTTGCCGGGAAAGGGGATACCCTGGGAAAGCCCAAAACCGATTTGCGTCATGTCTTCTTGCCGCGTGCTAAAGCTGTTAGTCGGCAAGCTCATGGCATTGAAGGTGATTTGCGGGTCTGGCAGGCTGCCTTCCTGCGATGGAATCGCGGCCATCGCCTTGGCACGAGCCAGGGTTTGTGCCAGGTCGGGATTATCCTGAACGACTTTTTGAGTAGCCGCCTCAAGCGTTAATAGCGGTTGCTCATCTGCGGTGGCCAAGCGGCAGACAATAAACAGCGTCGCCATCAGCAGACGCCTGGATCGAAAAAAGGATGACATGATGATCCTCGTAAACTCGTGATAACCATGACGAACCGACAACCGCCGGACTTTGGCCGATGTTGATCGTCATAAGAGCGGTGATTATTTCTTACAGCAAAACACCACCGTTGAACGGCTTAGAGGCTAAAAATCGGCGGTTTTATGTCGGGAGGTGCAAGAAACGAGGCGGAATTAGGTTTTTCCCCAAAGCCATAGCTATTGGACACATGGATTGGAATAAACCTGAAAGATGACGTGATCCCGCAATCCACGCAAACATGAAAGCTGCAACTAGCCAAGTGAGGTTTGGCCGTGGCGGATTGGCAATGATCGGCATGTTTGGAGACCAAGCCCCCTCCATCGTCCATATCATCGGCGGCGACAACCATTTGCGCAACCGCTAACTGGCTGGTGAGTGCAGAATAATGAGCAAACGCCACCACCACAGGCATGATAGCCATGAGCACTAATAGAATGGTGGTGAGGCGATGTTGCATCATATTTGCCAGAGTCTAACTTATCTATATCATTGTAGATGAAATTTTTCATTATTGACGTCTAAAATCTGGACGCCTAAAGGCTAGTGATTGAAAACTGCATGACAATAAAACTCTTTTGATCTAAGGCTCAATAAAATGCCGGCTTTGACCATAGGCAAACTTGCCAAACAAACCGAAGTCACCATCGAAACCATCCGCCACTATCAACGCATTGGTTTACTGACAGAGCCAGCGAAACCCGATGGTGGTTATCGCGTTTATTTAGCTGATGCGATTGCCCAGATACGTTTTATCAAACGCGCTCAACAGGCCGGATTTACCTTGAAAGAAATTGCTACCTTGTTATCGCTTGACGGGCCGCACTGTGCCGATGTACGACAACTCGCCGAGCAGAAATGCCAGCAGATCGATCAAAAAATCAGGGATTTAACGGCACTGCGTCAGGTATTGGGAAACCTAGTCAACGACTGTCAGCAGACAGCTCCAGCCGCTCATTGCGCTATTCTCGATGCGTTTAGCGATGATGATGCATCAACCAACCTCTAATTTTAAGTAAGACACCACCGCCCACTTGACTCTGTTCTAAACAACAGGGTTTAGACTCCTTGCCAACATTAAAAATTGTTGAGTTTAGGAGATTCGCATGAAAACAGACCCTGAAACATCTATTAACTCCCCGTCTTGGCTAGGTATCGGTGCCGTATTAGCCGCAATAGGCGCTTCGGCATGCTGCGTCGGCCCCCTGTTGTTTTTATCTTTAGGCATTGGCGGGGCCTGGATGAGTACACTTACGGCAATGGAACCGGCCCGTCCTTTTTTTATCATCCTGGCTCTGGTCCTTATGGCATTAGGGTATCGCAAACTCTATCGGAAGCCTTACTGTTGTGAAGAAAGTGCCATCTGTACCAACTCCGATGCCCAACGTAAACAACGCCTAATATTTTGGCTTGGTTCCGCGTTCATTTTGCTGCTGCTGGCCTTTCCCTGGTTAGCGCCCTTTTTTATGGCTTGAGAGAATCGGTATGACAATTAAAACCAGTTTGTTAATTTTGAGCTTGTCATCAAGCACTCTGTGGATGCCGACGGCCTATGCTGAGGCCACTGTTGCACAGCCAAACCAACAGCAAACGGTGACGCTGAATATAGAAAACATGACCTGCGCGATGTGTACAGTCACCATCAAAAGAGCCTTGCAGAAAGTCGAAGGCGTACAAAAAGTGGCTGTCGATTACGATGCCAAAACGGCCGAGGTTACTTTTTACAACCACAAAACCAATAGTGCAGCCTTGATCAAAGCCACGACTGATGCCGGTTATCCGGGAACCCTTGTCGCCCCGGTTTCTCGATAAAGCCAAGGATACATCTATGTCTGATTGCTGCAGCCCAAGTACATTGACCAAAACCAAACAGAATTGTCCTGAATGCGGTACCTCGTGCAAAAGCGTTGGCATACTTACGTTGTACCATCAGGTACGGTTTCCCGAGAACCAGTCAATCATCACCGACAGCTATTATTTTTGCCCTGCCAAAACATGCTCAGTTGGGTACTTTTCCAGTACGAGCAACACTATTCCCAAACAGCATTTAAGAAGCTATCAATCTATTCAAAACGACGCGCTTTGTTACTGTTTTGATATTGACGCCGAGCAGTATTTATCGGCATTAAAAGATCACCGGGAAGAACCGATCAAAGCTTTCGTCGTGCAGCGCACTCAAGCCGGGGAATGTGCTTGTGAAATTAGAAACCCGTCAGGCCAATGCTGTTTAGCGAACTTCAAGCGTTTAGAAAATGACCACAATACAGATGGCAAATGATCGCTATAAACCAGCCATTCGGAGAACTGATTTTTTGTATTTTTCATAGACCGCTTTTGGCCGTCTGCCGCCGATGGTCAGCGGCATATATTTCAGTTGCAAATAAGGAATCTGGTATTGGCGGTTGTCCGATCAATACCAGATGCAATGTCTAGTTTAATCTTATACTGTGCCACCCTCCCTGGCTCATACGATTCTGAATTAAGTCTCTGTACTGTTCAGGATCAGGTGGGTTTTTCCGTTGATGTCGCTTGTGATTACAATACCAGCAAGCCGCAACGATATTAGTTGGCTTGGTTGAACCACCTTCATGATGAGCTTTAAGATGCTCACCTGTGCATCTTAAGAGTTTGGCCTGATTAGGCGTTATTTTGTATTTGGCGGAAAATTCAACGATGTTCCCTGTCAACATCGGTTGGTCGCAATAGTAACAGCGACCGCGTTGACGGGAAAAAGCGATAGAGCGGGGTTTTACTAGGGATTTGCGTGATCTTGCCATGATAGCCTCAAAAAAACAAAAGTTACCCATGGCACTACTAGAGTGCACATTGGAAACCAGCTTTAATGCTCAGCTAACTGGTAAAAATACAGGCGTTCGTTTTTGAACTGCCCGGTGAAATTATATTGTTTATTGGTTGGGCAATACAACTAACTATTACATTCCCAAACCACAAAACCGTCGATGACATCCTTCGTTGATCGATGACGCTTGGCGTTGATCAGCGACATGAGTGATTCATTCAGAATTGTTAAGGCTTTCGGATCGTCAGCATTAACGTATCGGCTTGACCTGCCCTGTCCGTTCTCGCACCTCTCAGGTAGCCAACGTTGCGGGTAGGAGCTAACTCGAAAGCCATGGTTGACCAAAATCTCGGCAACAAATGGTTCTCCGCTTTTGACAGTCCACTTAACTTTTTTTAATGTGTGCAGCCCACCCAGAAGAACGAGTATCGGCTTATCGCTTTGGAATTTCTCTAAGCGACTGGCCATGTGTTCGTCACGATCCTGATCGGCATCAGTGGCTTCGATTTCCAAGCATGGCAATCTTGATTTAAGCTTGGCCAGATAATCGATCATTTTTCGCATACCTGCATGATCGATGGCGGGTTATTGATTGTGGTTTTTCATAGGACTCCTCGTTCTGAGAGATTACTCTCTTAGCGGGGTGTCTGTGAATCGTCGGCAAGATCATAGCTGTTGTTGGACAGAATTTTGGACGTTAATCAGACAAAATTCGATATCTGGAGCTTTGTGTAGCAAGTTGCTACACTTCTGACACTTCGGCATCCATCAAGTTTTCTAAAAACGCCTGAAGTTTCTTCTCTTTCTTCTCATCGAGCGCGGCTGTGTTCAACTTGATTGTCATGTGTTTCCCCGCCCAAGAGATATATCCAACTTTCTTACCGTCCTTGATCAAATTATGAGTACTCTGTATATGGCAATCCTTATTACCCTCTTCTTCCGCTTTGAGCTTGCGGATGATGTACCCTGCTATCTTGGTTTGCTCTAAGTCACCGTTCAAGAGAAGCCCCCATGCTTCAGCCAAGAGGGTGTCATAGAGTGGTGTCTCGTTGTTCTGCCCTATCCTACGTATATCACTTGCGGCGGATCGTGATAACAATCTCGGGTTGTTGTTCAGATCATTCCTGATAAATTCTGGAAGATCATCAAACGAAAAGTAGCGGTACATATCTTCTCTATTCATGCCCAACGACTCTGCTAATTTCTTTTTAGTCGGGAACAAATTTTCTATCTGTCTTATGGCTATGCCAATTTCATAGTCACTTAGATCTTCCCTATCAACATTTTCCGCCAGAGCAAAGACGGCCATATCGCTGTCTGAAATTGATGTGACAATCGCACCGATAGTGGGTTTATTCAATAACTTGTGCGCTCTCCACCTTCTTTCACCAGCGGCGATTTGGTAGCGATCTTCTACCTTTCGAAGAAGAATTGGCTCCAAAAGTCCTACTTCTGCGATAGATGTTGCTAACTTTTGCAGCTCATCTTCTGGAAAGATTCTTCTCGGCTGATACGGGTTCGGCTCGATAGTGTGTACCTGAACAAGGATGTACTCACGACCTTCTGAAAACTCGGCTGTTTGGTGCGATTCGACATGCTTTTGCAGATTTTGCTTTAGCCTTTCTTCCAGCATTTTTGTTGTGTTTTTCGCCACGCTTAATTATTCCCTATCTCTATTTTCAATAGTTTAACTATAGTTTCAGCCAAATGCCTGAACTCGCGTGAAACTTTGGCTGTTCTGTCCAAAGCATGAAGACTTTGTTGTGTAATGGCCGATTGATTGACCTTCGTGCTAGTGGGAATTCGAACATCGATAAGTTTACCAATTTGTTCTTTTGCTGAAGCTTCGATCAACTTGCACACGGTTTGGCGTTCATCATGTCTAATGAGTAATGCACCTATTAGTTCAAGGCCTGGATTGATTCTATGGATTTTCTCAACTAACTTCATTAGGTCCGTCACACCATACATACCGTACTGCGATCCGCTCTCAACCGGAACTATAAAGTGAGTGGAAGCGGCCAAGGCATTGCTTGTCAGCAACTTCAAACTAGGCGGGCAATCCAGCAAGATCACATCATAGATGCCGATTAAAGGTTTGATCTTCTCTCTTAATTCTTCTGATGGCCTTGGAGCATGATCTTTCAATTCATCTTCAGTCTTACCTAGCGCTAATGATCCGTAAATCAATGACACACCTTCGATGTTCGTGTTGCTATGAATAGCGAGTGGTAATTTCTCAACTTCAGAAACTAACAGTTCAGCACAGGTGACAGTTACTTCACTGGGATGCTTTTTACCAATATGCAAACTGGCATTGGCTTGAGGATCGAGATCAATCACCAATACCGATAATCCCATTTTGGCTAATTCTGCCGATAGATTAACGACAGTTGTTGTTTTCCCACAGCCACCTTTGTGATTGGCAACAGAGATGACATATGTTGGTTTTTCCGTCATATTGTGTTCGATGTAAATTATTTATGTGTCCAGTATAGTCGATTAATATTATCAATCAACTAAATAAAACAACAACAACGTAAAGAGGGATTCCCCTGTTGTTGTTTTATCTTGTTTTATCTTGTTTATATTTGTTTAGTTTTTTGTAAACCACGGTAGGCAAGGCTTACAACTGAAATAGGACATAAGATTGGGGAATACGGACATAGAATTGGGGACTAGAGGACATAAAGTTAGGTGTCAAAAGACATAGTTTTGGGGATTAAAGGGCATAAAATTGGGGGTGCCCATAAACGCTTATATGCCTTCATTCGCATGTAGAAAAGACATTCTCAACCTATTGATATAATGCTATTTTTTTTACGCGAAGGATTAGATGCTCGATTACAAAAAGTCATTTGGCTTTGACAGGACATAGTTTTGGGGAAGCGCTAATAGATACACCATGACAGCGCATAAAAACAAAAGACATAGTATATAAAACGTTATACTATGTCCTTATGAACGAACTATCTTCGCCAAACTTAAAGAAACATGCTGCCGCGATTCATTGCAGCGGAGAGCTTTCGTTGGTTGAAAGAAAGCTATCAAACATCCTACTGCTCAATTCATACGAAGAATTGCTGTTCAAGGACGTTCATACCATTCCCACCAAGCACCTGTTCGCAATGTTGGGTTGGGAAGACAGCAACAACGTCGAAGGGTTGAAATCCACTTTAAAAGGGCTGATGTCCACGGTGATTGAATTTAATCTCATGGGTGACGGTGGGGAAGTATGGGAAGCAATGACCTTATTGAGTTCTGCAAAAATCGCAGATGGATATTGCCGATATTCATATGCAAAAGACTTAGCCGCCAAATTCTACAAGCCGGAAATCTTTGCTGTTATAAATCTATCCGTTCAAAAGCAATTCAAGAGTAATTACGCGCTCACTCTATACGAAAATTGTGTTCGATTCATTAAAGTAGGCTCGACCGGATGGTGGAGCTTAGACACTTTTCGAAAAGTCATGGGGGCGAACTCAGAGACATATCATGAGTTTAAACGCTTGTCTAGCTTTGTGATCAAAAAAGCCATGGATGAGATTAACCAGGTCTCGGACATTAGACTGAAGGTTGAGTACAAAAAAGAGAGCCGTAAGGTAGTGGCTTTGCGGTTTCTGATTACTGCTAGTTCACAGCAGGTTCTTATTGATCGCGATGCTAAGGCCAATAACACCGATAATGTTATAGAAGAACTAAAAGGAAACGAACTTTTTAAAAGACTTCGGGAACACGGGATCGGCGAACGATTAGCCTTGTCGTGGATGATAGAGGAACCCGAGTTGGCAGCAAAGGCGGTGGATTACACAGAATTGATGGACGCCAAGGGTAATATCAAAGGTAATACCGCAGGTTACATCCGCAGGCTCATCGAATCTAAAGCCGAGCTGGAAGAACCGCTCTATAAGACCAACAAAAAAAAGTCAGAACGGGAAGAGTCTGTTCGACGAAAAGTTGAGTCGGACAATAAGAAGCAGTTAGAAGAATTCCGGAAGCTTAAATTCAAAGAAGCATCACAGAATCTTTCATTCAATGATTTAATCGAATTAAAAGATCAATTTTTGATGTCTGCTGAAGCAGTATCGCTTACGCAAACAAACTTCGATAGGGACAAAGGTAAGTTCGTCGACAAAGTGACACAGCTAACGTTTATGCCGTGGCTGAAAAAGAAAATCACACCAGAATTTGATCAAAAAGAGTTCGAGCTATGGTTACAAAAAAAAGTGTAGCAACTTGCTACACATTTTTTTAAATGTCAATATTTTGAGCATTGATCGACATCTTCCAAAATCTGAACCGCCAGAATTTCTCGGAGGCGCCAACAATTGAGATGATGGAGCTCTGAAAGAGAAAACTACAAAACACTATTCATCAGAAATCCGAGAACGAGCCGTTCGCATGGTGCAAGAACATCAAGGCGATTACCCGTCGGAATGGGCAGCAATTCAAGAGATTTCAGGCAAGTTTGGCTGTACGGCTGAGACGTTACGTCACTGGCTGAGGCTGTCGCAAACAGCCACCGTAAAGTTGAAAACGCCGGCCAGCAGCGAACCGGAACGGATCAAGGCGATGGAGCGAGAAAACCCGGAATTGCGGCAGGCCAACGATATTCTGCGTAACGCCTTTGCATATTTTGCACAGGCGGAGCTCGACTACCCACAGGGCACAAGCGCCCGTTCAAACGATGAAAGCGTTCATTGACGACCATTGCATCGTCTATGGGGTCGAGCCGATCTGCAAGGTATTGCCGATTGCCCCGTCGACGTATTACCGGCATGCAGGCATGCGGCCCGCCAAGCCAATCAGGAGTTAGCCGAGGTCAGCGTGAAGCTTCAGTGGGCAGTGTGGGTGACTCTTATGACAATACCTTGGCCGAAACCATCAATGGTTTGTATAAAGCTGAGCGGATTCATAAACAATCCTGGAAGAATCGCGAAGCCGAGGCTGGGTATTATCAGCAACTAACTGAGCCTGCTAAGGCAGCATGACTCACAACCTAAGGCCTCCGAGATTTCCGGGGCGGTTCAATTTCGGGCACCGGTGGCTTGCGAGGTTTCAATGTCGACAATTAGGTCATGACGGTTCCCGGACATGGCGTAGGTGAGGTTATTTTTGACAAAAGTTGATTTAAAATTGATCGAAAGTTGACTTATGTTTGATGAGTTAGTGACTAAAAATTGACAACTGTTGATAACAATGTGACTGAAACATCGGGGCAGGATATGTGAAGTACATGTACCGGCGAGGCCGCCACATGTACTTCACTCCCTTTATTCGCGCTATGCACTCAATGGGAATCCTGCTCTACGAGGTCAATCGGCTACCGCCGATAGTTGAACATCAGAGGGGAACATGACAGAGAAGAAGGCGACGAGGAAGGGAAGTACCCCGATATATGTGTGGGTTACTCCAGACGAGAAAGCGGCAATCGAGGCGAATGCGCGGCAAACAGAACATAGTACGTCTGCCTATTTGAGATCGCTTGGCCTTGGCTATGCTCCGAAAAGCATCGTTGACAATCAAAAAGTCATCAAGCTTGCTCAAATCAATGGCGATCTTGGTCGTTTAGGAGGATTGTTGAAGTTATGGTTAACAAATGACGCGCGAACTGCGCAGTTTGGTGACAATGTTATACGGGCTACCCTTGCTAGAATTGAAGATACGCAAGTACAAATGGTCGAAGTGATGAAATCAATTATATTGCCACGATCAGAATTGTGAGAATCTCAATAGCCGACATCTTTTTGATGGCGGAAAACCAGGATGTAGATCTCGTTATCGTTTGGTTCGCAGCGAACACGCTACATAGCAATCGCAGAATGGTTAGGGCCCATTTAAACAAATTGCTGCGATGTTTTGTATCACATTTTAACACGCCCTCTATTATCAAATGTTTGTGACTCTCGGTTTATTTGATGATTGGTCGCTAATCAAGGAGTAGGGCAGGGTGGTCTCTCCGGATACTATGAGGAAGGAATGGCTTGAAATCATCGAAAAAACGCCTACGCATGGAGATGATTTAACGCCACAGCGCTAGTATTTCATCTCTTATGGGCCATCAGCAGGGCAGTCCAACGTGCCAATGTGTGGATTGGGACTTACTTTGCCATTCTAATGATAACGGGGTTTATCACCGACGCCATAATGGGCAGCTCGTCACCGGGAGCATCTGGCGTTTTCAGGCCTAGTGAATTAGCTTTGGTAACTATTGTCATGACAACGTCTGACGGCTATACTGCGCTTCTCTGCCTATGGGAGATATTATGGCTACTCAATCGACACGCACCACCAAACTTGACCTACGATTATCGCCTGAAGCAAAGCAAACCTTGAACGCGGCAGCCCAGGCAGCCCATTGCTCCGTCAGTCAGTTTGTATTGGCGAGTGCCTTGGCACGCGCCGCTGAAACGCTTACCAAGCGACAACGCTTTGAACTCAATGCCGAGCAATGGGAGCATTTCATGGCCGCGCTCGATGCGCCGCCGCAAATTGTACCCCAGATCCAACGCTTGTTTCGTGAGCCGAGCCCTTTTGATCTGCCGATGGCCGAATGACGGGTTTTCGGATTGAGAAGCTACGGCGCGATCATCCCCTTGATAGCTTTACCTGTGGACGCGAAGAGCTTGACCGTTTTCTTATTCGCTATGCCCTCGGCAACCAGCAAGCCAACGCTTCGCAAACTTATATAGGCCTGCATGGTCAGGAAGTTATAGGCTTCTACAGCCTGGTTGTGAGCGAAGTCGCCTTTGGCGATGCGCCGGAGCGCTTGACCAAAGGCTTAGCCCGTCACCCTGTTCCCGTCATGTTGTTAGCGCGGCTGGCTGTGAGCACCGCCTGGCAAGGCCGCAAGATTGGGTCCGGCCTGTTAAAAGATGCGATGCTACGCACGTTGCAGGCTGCCGACATTGGCGGTATTCGTGCTTTCGCTGTTCACGCCAAGGACGCCTCTGCCAAACAGTTCTACGAGCGGTTTGGCTTTGTCCCCGCACCGACAGACCCGTTGCACCTTTACCGTCTCATCAAGGATTTACGCCGTTCTCTCGAAGCGTGACGTTGAAACTACGTAAGCGCCCTTTAAACCACGCAATTGAATTTTTCTACAAAGCTGTACGAGTTTGGTTAGGCTGTTGGGTTGATGAGACGCCAGGGAAGCAAAGCTTCGAAGTCTTCGACGGCTTTTGCCAAAGGCAGTTGACGGAACAACTCCACCAGATAGGTGTAAGGTTCGATGCTGTTAGCCTTGCAGGTTTCGATCAGCGAGTAGAGATTAGCGCTGGCCTGGGCGCCGGCCACTGTGTCGCAAAACAACCAGTTGCGGCGGCCCACCACGAAGGGGCGAATGGCATTTTCGCAGAGATTGTTATCGATGGGCCAAGCGCCATGGTCGACAAAGCGAATCAGTTTGGGCCACTGCGACGACAGGTAATGCAAGGCCTTGCCCAGCAAACTGCCGGGCGTAACCCCGTGCAAATGCTCTACCAGCAAGCCTTCGATCTTGGCCAAAACCGGTCGGCTTTGTTCCTGGCGCTGTTGTCTGCACTGTTCGGCGCTGAGTTCTTTCGCTTTGGCTTCGATGGCATACAACTCGCCTATCGCCGCAATAAACTGCGTCGCCAGTGATGCCGGTCCACGCACGGCTTTGGGGATGGCGGCTTCTGCTTCGACAAAATAGCGGCGTGCGTGTGCCCAACAGCCCAGGTGAATGGCGCCGCGCGCGGCGGCAATGGCGTTATACACCTCATAGCCGTCGCTCATCAGCGCCACGCCGGGTTTGATGCCTTCATACAGCGGCTGCGCATGAGTTCCACCGCGCCCCGGCGTGTAGCTGAACAGGCGGATCGGCGGGCCGGAGCCGGTCATCTGCGCCCAGAGATAACTTTTCGTTTGCGCCGCTCGCCCGGATTCCTTGAGCACCTGAATGACGGTTTCGTCGCCCAGGATCAGGTCGACCTCCAACAGGTGGTCGCGCAGCAAATTGATCACTGGCTGCACTGCTTGACCAACTCGCACCATGCTCGCAGCCAGAGTGGTACGCGACAAATCGCCGCCGAATCGGCCTAACAGGGCCGCTTGCCGATACAGCGGCAGGCCATCCTGGTATTTGGCGGTGACCACCCAGGCCAATGCCGCTTCGGTGAGCAAGCCCTTGGGGTTAATACGCGCTGGTGCTGGCGTGACCCGAATGCTGTTGTCGCAGCACGGACAGGCATATTTGATGCGCTGATGTTGAATGACGCGGATTTGCTGCGGCACGATATCGAGCTGCTCACTGATTTCAGCGCCGATTTCCAGCAGCGTATGGCCATCATGGGCGCAGACGCGTTCGGATTCAGGCAATTCGTGGCGCACAATCTCGCGCGGTAGATGCGGATCGAGCGGTTTGCGGCCGCGCTTCTTGCGGCTGTGAGCAGCGACTTCGACGGCGTCGGGCGTGGCTTCCTCGGCCACCGGCTTACCCTGAGGTGCCAGGGCTTCGGCCTCGTTCAGAAACAGATCGCGCTGGGCCGGATTAGTCCTCGTCTCGGATTTGGCGGCATACAGACGGTGCAACAACGCATCAATGCGCTGCTTGAATACATCACGCTCGACCGTCACCAAGCGCAGTTGCTGGGCGAGGCGTTGCTGTTCGCCCAGCAAGGCCTGATAGTCTTCAGCGGACAGCGTGATGGTGGTCGTCATGCCGCTATTTTACTAAATTTAACCTATTGTTTCAGCTAGCTTTTGTATAAATTCGTACGGGATGTGGTCGCATGGCCGCCAGGTTAATACCGGCTAACAACCAGTGTAATTGTTCCACCGTCAGCATGATCACCGGGCTGTCTTTCGGCCAGTGAAATCGATCGGCTTCCAGCCGCTTGATCATCAGCCAGAAGCCGGTGCGATCCCACAACAGCAGTTTGATCCGATCCCGCCGCCGATTGCTGAACACATAGATGGCGGGTTCAAACGGATTCAAGCCTAAGGCCTGCTCAACCAGTAGTGCCAAACCATTGATGGCCTTGCGGCCATCGACGGGTTCGCGGTGCAGGTAGACCTTTAATCCCGGTTCGAAACGGAACATGGCAAGGCGGCCAGACCATTCAATAAAGGGGAAAGTTCGGTCAGGTCAACACCCTGCAGTTCCAGTTTAACCCCGTTGGGTAACGCCACATGGAGAGTGGCTTGTACCGGCTTCGGCACCGCCATGGACAGAACCGGTGCGAAGGCCGATAGCGTGGCCGGGATACTTGGCGACATTGAGCTGGAAATTTCACGATACTGGTTAATCCACTTGCGCAGCAGATTGGCATTGATGCCGTGTTCCAGGGCCATCCGGGCTACCGAAACCCCCGGTTGTAGACAGGCTTCAACGAGCTCCCGTTTGGCTTCCGGATCATAGCGACAACAGCCATTACTCCGATGACCCACCACCAGTGCTCGCGATAATCGACTCTTGTTCTCCATCGAAGGTGTCCACCTTGTTATAAGTGGACACTATCTTCGGCGCTTTTAATCAGCAGGGATAGACGCGGTTAAAAGAGCGCTTACGAAACTACGCGCATTAAATCCATCAACAGGGCGATGATATGGTCTGCGTAAAGAGTGAGAGTACCATGTGGAGAAACTCTCACCCTCGAACTGGAGGCCCCAAAAAGCGAAATCGCTACGGAATTTTCCGGTTCTGTGTTGACGCCTTTATAGTCGTCGAAGCAGTGGCTAACCTAAAAGTGAAGCTAGATCCGATCTAAATGCTTGTTTTTATTATAAAATAAAGCCTAAAATTTCGACAATTTAACATAATCTTTGTTATGCGAAGTCGCACTGTAAACGCAATATAGTAATGTCCTGTTTTAGCAAATTAGAAATGTCCTATCGTGTCATCATTTGCCGTGTGTAAATTGACTACAGATACGGACGGCTATGAAGGACATGATCACCATGAGCAACCAAGAATTACATCGAGTAGAAATCGTTCAAAAACTGATTGATAAACGGTTAACTGAAAGTGAAGCCGCGAAACAATGTCATTTAAGTGTTAGACAAATTCGACGTTTAAAAAAATTGTATCTTGCGCATGGAGCTCAAGGTCTTATCAGCAAAAAACGGGGTAAACCCAGTAATCATCGGTATCCTGATTCCGTGAAAACGTTAGCCTTAGCGTATGTCCACGAATACTATCGTGATTTTCGTCCGACTTTTGCCTGTGAGAAATTAAGCGAAAATCATGATCTCCACGTTTCCCACGAAACCTTGCGCCAATGGATGATTGAGGCCGAATTATGGCAATCCAAAGCACAACGATTAAAACGTTCATTTCAACCCAGAAACCGTCGGGAATGCTTTGGTGAACTGATCCAAATCGATGGCTCACCGCATGACTGGTTTGAAAGTCGTGGCCCTAAATGTACATTGCTAGTCTATATTGATGATGCCACGGGGCAACTCATGGAATGCCAATTCGTGACTTCTGAGTCCACCTTCACTTATTTTGATAGCACTCGCCGGTATTTGGAGAAACATGGTAAGCCAGTGGCTTTTTATAGTGATAAACATAGCGTGTTCCGCACTAACAAAACGGGTGAATTCGGCGGTGACGGTATCACGCAATTTGGACGGGCTTTAGCAGATTTAAATATTGATATTATCTGTGCCAATACGCCGCAAGCAAAAGGCCGTGTCGAACGCGTGAATCAGACCTTACAGGACCGGTTAGTTAAAGAAATGCGTTTGTGGAACATTGCCGATGCCGAGCAAGGTAATCGGTATTTACCTGGATTTATGGCTAAATTTAATGCCCAGTTCGGCAAAGAACCCATCAACTCCAAAAATCTCCACCGACAATTATTACCCCAGGAAGATTTAAATGAAATCTTTTCCTGGCAAGAGGAGCGCACCTTATCTAAAAATTTAACCCTGCAATATGACAAAACCCTGTATTTAATCGAAGATTCCATTGATAACCGATGCTTAGCCCGCAATAAAGTGACTGTCTTTGATTATTTCGATGGCAGCATAAAAATCAAATGGCAGCACCGGGAACTCCCCTACCGTATTTTTGATAAAATGCAGAAGGTTGACCAAGGAGAAATTGTCAGTAATAAGCGATTAGGGGCGGCACTCAATTATATCAAAGAGAAACAGGATCTTAACGATGAATCCCGGAGTGCCAGTGTTCCTTCAAGACAACATTTGGGCAAATCGAGCACTACTAAAATCAGGAATACTGCTAAAGCCAGATCAGCAAAATGAAAAAATGGCTATGTACATTCTAAGGTTGGGATTGTTGATTTACTGCTAACGACCCAAACTTGACGGTCGCACTTCTCCAAACCAGTCAGTCAGCTAAATCCAGCGCCTGGGAACTGGAGATCTACAAAGCGGCCATTGGCGACCGCATCCAACGGCCAATTTTGCGACATCCACATATAGAGGGTGCCTGCCAATATCGAGCCCTCGCCATTTCGGCAAACACAGAGTGAGAAATCAATAAACACCTTTCACTCGGTTTTACTTACAGCCATTTTTTGCGGGACAAGTGATTACATATTATTACAATACCTCATCATCGTTTCACAAGGGACAAATTCGCTATTAAAAAGAGCTGTCGGTAGCGACTGGAAGGGTAAATCCTCACCATTGATTTACTTAATAGCGACACTAAGCACGTTTTGGTCGCCATGGTTAGCTCAAGGGCTTTATGTGCTGGTCGCATTGCTATGGTTAGTACCAGATCGACGTATTGAGAACGTGATGTCTGAATATTAAAAGGATTTTTGATTTGCCAAGCAAATGACCAAATAAAACTGGGCTTTTCATTGTAACCTTCAACAATAAATTGAGTTGGTGAAGTTCTGCTCAAGCCTATTTGAAGGTCAGCTATTGAGAAACATGTATGGCGGCTTTCTGGCCGATTGGTTCAGCACCCATTAAAACAATGGCTTGCGCGTCAATTTTTCTTGAAAAACTGCAATAATCAGAGGTTTCCTAACCCCTTTAAACGCCATAATCGGACTTTTGATTTAGTTTTGCCTATCCTGTGATTTTTTAAAAACCCATCCGCAGACTTTTCAATACTTCTGCCACTTCGGGTTTTGCGGCCGATGTGGGTGGGAATATAGCGCAGATGGTGCGACGAATTTCCGGATCTGACAAATAACGAACTCGAATCTGATCTGCATTTTTGGTGATGGTGAATTCCGGCATTAGCGCAACACCGATTCCGGCGCGTACCATACTCAGTATCCACTCTTCGCTATTACTTCTATAGGCAGCATAAAGATTGACCTGCCGACCCTGGCACACACTCCTCAGTGTTTCACGCAATTCACAGTTCAGGCGATCCAAGTAAGGTTCAGCTTGTATGGTCGCTAAATCAATTTGTTGCATTTGATTGAAACGATGTTTGTCGTTGAAGACAACGACATAGCGTTCTTCGTAAAGCTTTAAAGACTGGTAATGCTCTGCCAGTAAGGATGTTGGTGCGCTGATAACTAAATCCAGGCCATCTTCATCAAGTTGATTCAATAGATTGCATTCACTGTCGACAATTAATTCCAGTTCTACATGGGGTCGTTCTTGCTGAAAGTTAGTGAAGAATGGACTTAAATGGTGTGCGGCAATGGTCGTCATCACGCCGATGCGAAGTGGCACAGTATTTAAGCGGCTGAAACGCACAGCCTCAGCTTTGAGAGCTTGCGTCTTGCGCACTATTTCACGTATAGAAGGTTCGACCAAACGTCCTAAAGCCGTCAACCGGCATCCGCTGCGGTCTCGGCTAAATAGCTCACCGCCAAGTTCTTCTTCCAATTTCTTAATTGCTTGGGTCAGCGAGGGTTGGGCCACATAGGTTGCTTGTGCAGCGCGAGTGAACGAACCTTTATCGCAGACGGCGAGAAAATAGCGAATTTGTTGCATTTCCACAGTTTGCCCCTTTTTGAATAGGAAAAACCTATTGTTTCATAGAAAATTGGTATTTTACTATTTTCCTAACTCATTATTTAATATAAACGTCCAATCAAATAAATATTCAATATTCCTATGAAAACTGCAAAATTAATCGTAATGTACCCTACGCCAACAGATTTAAAAACTTTTGAACGTCGTTATGCTGATGAGCATGTGCCGATGGCTGTCGAAAAGCTGGCCGGCAAAACACGATTTGTCGCCTCATTGATTCTTTCCAATGCAGACAAATCTGCAGCGCAGTTTCATCGGATTGCCGAGGTTTATTTTCCATCCCTCGCCGAATTAGAGGCTTGTCTGAATTCACCAGGCGGCCAAGAAACAGCTCAGCATGCCGTTGAGATTTCTAGCGGTGGTGAGCCGTTGTTTCTGATCTCCGAGGTGGAAACCTTTGATTTCTAATCCGACCATCGGATTTAACATAATCACAGTGGAGGCAAATCAATGTCTAACTCTATCAAACTAAAAAAGGTGGCTTATAAGCGCATTAGGTGGCTGGGTCTGCTGCCTGTTGTCTTTTGGGTTGGATTAATGCCAACTATTGCCCAAGCGCATCGCGGTGCGCCTGACGAGGCCGATGCTTGCGTTACGAGAGTTGGTTTTGAACGAGTCCATTTCACGGCCTATACCCCGACTCTGTCAGGGGATCGGGAATATTGCAGCATCATTCCCGAAATCGGCCCAACTAATTTGGTGTTCGACTACGAAGGTAAAAGTCTGCGCAATGTCAGCGTGGAATTCGAAATCACCAAAGAACCTGAAGGGCAAAGGGTTTTTTATCAGCAGCCGAAAAAAGTTAAAAACGGCACTTTCGATAGTATGGTCGATTTTAGTCAATATGGTGCTGGTAATTATTTGGCACACATCGCTATTGTCGACAAGGATAAGCGTCTTGATACTCATATTCCGTTCTCTGTTGGCCTGGAATCGGTTCCCGGAAAAAGCTATATGCTGCAGATTGTGATAATCGGAAGCTTGTTGTTGCTGGCTTATATTGTAATGAAGTTAGCGAATAAGGAAGCGCCCAATCACTCGCCGGAGGCATGATCGAATGGTACAGGCGAGTCAAACGTACTTAGGGGGAATATGACTATGAATATGGCTCAATTAAAGGTTTATCTTTTAAGAACCAATTCTTGGCAGAAAGTGCTATTCGGGTTACCGATATTAGTAATGGTTGTCATGCTTTTGATGGATCATAGCGGCGACTCGGTAGAATTGGGGCAGGCCGTGTATCGACCTGAGATGCTGCAACGTCTTTGCAAAGCTGATCAACTCAGTGGAGACGCTGGAGAGACTTATGGTGAAGAAACCGAAAATGGCATCAAATACAATGTCCGCACACCAGCCAATTATGATGCATCCGTTGCCCACCCACTATTACTGGTATTTTCTCCGGCCGGATCGAATCGGGCTAAAACCGAAAAAACAACTGAGTTCACTTTTCCTGCTACCCAAGCCGGTTTCATCGTGGCCTATGCGGATCACCCGGAATTATCGCCCAGCACTACCGTAGAATTAGGCACCATTCCCAGTTTAATGGCCAAAAAGTGGTGTATTGATGAAAAACAGGTCTATGTTACGGGACATTCCGATGGAGGAACTTCGGCAATGGCATTAGCGTTTATGACTGGCACACGACACATCCCACGTGCCATTGCGCCGAGCGCAGCAGGGGTTGCGTATGATGATTTACGCGACCGCAAATGCCCCGAGCCCTTGCCGGTTATGATCATGCACAGCAGCAAGGATCGCCTGTTTCCTGGTTATGGTCAGCAAGCGGTGGGTTGGTGGGCAGCTTGTAATAAATGTGATCCTATTCCGGATAAAATCGCAAATGGTTGCTCCTCTTATTCAGGGTGTGCCGGGGGCGTAAAAACGTTGTACTGTGAAGGTGATCAAATCCATTCACATTGGCCCGAGCGAAGTCAGGATATTGTCGAGTTTTTTGTGTCAGCGACTCAAGTTAGCCCACGGGCAAAGTGAAATTGGCTCTATATGAATCGTAATGGGTGCAAAGGTAAACCCGAAAGCAAACGGTCACCCGGATTCCTCTCGGGTCTGCCTGCTCCTTTTAGTGGCTGAACAGTTGGTTGACAACCTACCTGGACGTATTGAGCCTAGAGCCATCAAACGACGACCCAAAACGAAGCCGAATACCGGACAGCCGATTGGGTTACATGGTGCCTTAATTATTAAAATGGGATAGCTACTCCGAGCGGCGGGTTTTGGCCGACAGGAGCTAGTCAACATTCCAACCTTATTTTGCACAAAACCGAAAAAATGAACGTTATTTCGCTAAGCGTAGGTTGATGGGAAATAACGGTCGGCTTTTCGCTGACCGCCATTTTCCATCTCAATCAAAAGAAGGCCTATCAGTTTTTAATTGAAAACCTAAGTC
>SXGT01306952.1_pt1 | contig 21738 bp, 18 predicted proteins | sample 3176221 | NCBI WGS metagenome assembly SXGT01 (sample SAMN11356862, study PRJNA531348) | freshwater metagenome | isolation source: freshwater sample F1-120 | place: China: Fuxian Lake, Yuxi | collected 2017-12-25
GAATGGATGGAATATTTGATTCTGGATTATTTATGGCAGGTTCTACTTTTGAGTATAAATTTGATCAAACAGGAACTTATCCTTACTTTTGCATGGTTCATCCATGGATGCTTGGAGAAGTTACTGTAAAAAAAATTGATGAGATGATGGTCCATGAGATTGCAGTTGGAGAGCCAAATCCATCTGCACCTGTTGAACCTGAAGTCGTTACACCTGTTGAACCAGAAGTTGTAGAACCTGAAGTGCCCGAAGTTGTAGTCCCAGCTGAGCCAACAGAAAAACGTGCAGCACCTGTACAAGTTACAATGGCACAAGGTTCAGGAGCTCCTGGATGTGAAGTTACAAACGAATGCTATCTTCCTTATACCGCTGAAATTTATTCTGGAGAGCCAGTAGTTTGGCTTAATGCAGATTCTGCAGCTCACACAGTAACTAGTGGAACGCCTGCACTTCATGACGGACTTTTTGATTCAGGAATGATGATGCCGGACCAGACATGGGAGTATGTGTTTATTGATTCTGGTGAATATGATTACCATTGCATGCTGCATCCTTGGATGACAGGCAAAGTAATCGTACAGTAGATCCTTTAAAATTCTAAAATATATCTAAATGACCATTTTGGACTAGAGAAATTTAAAAAAATTCCGTCCTTCTTATGTTCTAATTTGAATAGATAATATCATGATATGTGTAAAATGCGAATGTGTTCTTTGCAGTTACGTTGCCAATTCAAATTCAGATGTTGACTTTGATACTCCTATTTGTGATTTAAAATAAAGATTCTAAAGATTAGAACCAAGAAGAATAACCCTCCATCAACAGTTTACTGGTATTACCGTTCTTAGAATTTTACATTTGATTGGTTATTACTTTTCAAAACATGTATGTAGGAAAATAGAGCAGTGTAATTATGGAATCATTAATTGCAAGATGTAGAAACTGTAAAGTGAAATTTTCCATTCCAGAGATGGGACCGTGCTCTGATTTAGAATATGAAAAATATCTTCAAGAGTCTGGTGTCTCTTGTAAGTGTGGGGATAATGATTGGGAATTAATGTCTAATCTTATTTAGAAATAAACTGATTTTGGTATTGATCTTTACAGTATTTTTAAACCAATTAACGCCCAAAAAATCACCAATTGTCTGTTCAATGTTATTATTACACACGTATTTTTCAAATTCGTCTTTGTATACAACCTTGTTCCCTTTTTCATTAGCAGCTTCTTCTACTTCCTGAGACTTGTTTTCAGGAAGTGAAGTAGATAAATCAAAAAATATTCTCATAACGCTATTAGGAAGAGAAGTATATTTTTCTCCAAGTCTTTTTAGGTTTTGATTTTTCTCCCATTTGTAAAAAAATGATATGATCTTTTCATTATGTGTAGTTTTTCTAGCACTTACCTCAATGATGAAAAGACAATTCTGAAATGAAAACAATAGATCAATTTCTCTTGAAATTTCAGATTCAGACTTTTTAAATATGGATCTTGAATCTATGAATAAAAAACCAATTTTATCTAGAAATTCTGCAACTCTTCGTTCATCCTTATCTGGAATATCTTTGAATTTTCCAAAATTATCTGACATTGTATCTTATAACACTGAAAGATACAAGAAGAAAAAGATTGGGTTATGTCTAGTTATAAAATCAAGGATGAATTCTTTGATTGTTTGTCACAAGGAATTTGTAACAAGCGATGATGAGGGAATAGATTGGTTGTTTCAGAGTGGAAAAGATAAAAATGAATCTATTTCATTGTTAAATCATTTATCGTCAGAATCTTGAAAAATAAGTTTGAGGCATTTTTTACACTTTGAACCGTCATCAATTTCATCATGTAGAACAGCGAGTCCAAGATTGAAAGCAGATTCTGTAGGACGGGCTATTTTTGTTGTTCCACAAAGCCATTTGTTATCACTCATGTAGTGAAAATATTTTCTATTTCTACCATGAAGCCCCATAGATCATCCACTTAGTTTTTTCTTTGATTCCATTATAACTTAATTTTATGTGAGTATCACCTTATTAAAAAAATCCATGACAAAACAGATTAGATAGTTCAAAGGGATCATACACGCCTAAATCAAATAAATATAAAATTTCTAAGTCATGAACATCTGAATACGGTGAGAGTGAGATTTGAACTCACACTTCGTTTCCGAAAGCAGTTTTCGAGACTGCCGCACTACCAAGCTATGCGACCTAACCAAATTATTTTGAATCACTTTACATAAATGCTAACTGAAAAATACTACCCTACTGACATTTCAAAGACTTTTTTGTTTGTGTCGATCTTAATTATATCTCCCTCTTTGAACTCATATTTGTCATACAGCTGAGACAACATAATACAGTCCTTATTGTTGACTTTCATTTTGTATATCTTATCTTTGAACTTTACATCAAAAACCACATCTTTCTCAGGTAGAGTTGCTCGGAATGCTTTTGATAATCCAATGTACTTGTATTTTGCTTCACTAGGACTTAGATCCTTTACAAAAGTCATAGATGTTCTGAGGAATAATTCTATAATAACCTGCTCTTAAATTTCAGCTCACTTTTTAATAGAGAAAGATGAAACTGTTTTGAATTCCTTGACATCTTCAACTATGACAAAAGAAGACTGGACATTTAGGGAAATAAGCACCAGTCAGTACACCCATGGATTTCACCAATATCCTGCCAGAATGCATCCTGAAATTGCAAAAAGAATGATTGAAAAATATGCTACAACCTCAAAAAGTATTGTTTTGGACCCATTTATGGGCTCAGGAGGAGTATTAGTTGAGGCAATGCTTCATGGGAATAATTCCATAGGAATTGATCTAAATCCATTTGCAGTTTTACTATCCAAAGTAAAGACAACACTACTAGATCCTAAAAAATTAAAAGATGAATTTCAAAATGTGATTAAAAAATCAAAATCAGACTTTCAAAATCATAAAAAATATGATAATGCACCTGAAAAACTAGATTTATCATTTTGGTATCCTGCAGATCCAAGACAAAAATTACCAATACTGAAAAATCATGTGTTTGCAATTAAAAATAACGAGATTAGAGATTTTTTTAAAATATGTTTTTCATTTACTACTAGACGTGCAAGTTATCAAAAAAACAGTATATACAAAATTTATAGAATGAAACCAGAAAATAGAGAAACATTTTCCCCAGATACTTTTAAAATATTTTCAGACATTTGTCACAAAAATATTGAAAACATGCAAGAATTTTATCATAAAACAGAATCACAAAAAGTAAAAGCATTTTCAATTTTAGGAGATTCTAGAGATATTGGAAGACAATTTGCAAAGATTCCTCATGATGTTTTGGATAATGGCAAGGCACATCTAGTAGTTACATCACCTCCTTATGGAGATCACGGTACTACAGTAGCATATGGACAATTTTCAAAACATCCTGGATTGTGGTTAGAGTTGGAAGAAAAAGAAGAGTTGTTATCAGTTGATTCTAATGGATTAGGTGGAAGGAAAATAAATGATCATTTAGAACTTGAATCTCCACTATTAGATAAAGTAATTAAAATTATAAAGAAAAAAGATTCTACAGCCACTAAAAAAACAAATCTATCTGATAGAGCAGGTGATGTCTATGCGTTCTTTCATGATCTTGATTCTTGTTTAGAACAATTATCTCTGAATCTAAAAAAAGGAAAGAGTCATCTCTGTTTTGTTGTTGCAAATAGGTCTGTTCGCAGAGAGAAAATCCCAATGGATAAAATTCTAATTGAGATGGCACAAAAATGGGATTTCAAACATGAAGATACCATCTATAGAACCATAGCAAACAAGGCTATGGCAGTTAGAAATGCTCCTGAGAATATTTCAAATTATTCTAGTGATACTATGAATAAAGAGAGTATTGTGTTATTCAAATTTTAGGTATTTTTAACAAAATAATCAATTATTTCATTTTAGTGTGGATTTAGGAATTTTTTAGATAACTCCATGTGAAAACATTCGAGGAACTTGTTGAAGGATTAAAAAAAATTGAAAAGATGGGGTTTGTAAAAACTCATAGATCAGGCAATACCGGAATAGGAAAAACACTTGAGGATCTTTTAGAAATAAACGAGAACAATTTTGCAGGACCTGATGGACTTACAACTGAACTAAAGGCAGGGAGAAAAAATGCTGCAAGCATGTTGACATTATTTACAAAATCACCACAACCACCTAAAATTAATTCAATTTTACTCAATGAACTAGGATATCCAGAAAAAACAGGAAGTTCCAAAAAAATTCTTCACACTACAATTAATGCAAATACATACAATACACTAAAGGGAGGAACAGGTCTAAAAATTGCCGTTAAAAAAGATAGAATTGAGATTGATTCGCCAAAATTAAAGCATAATCCAGAAATTCCTACTCCGTATTGGGATAAAACCACCCTACAAGAAAGATTTGAAAAAAAATATGTTGAATTACTCTATGTAAAAGCTGATGCACGAGGTTCTGGCGAAGATGAAGAATTTCACTTTAATGAAGCATGGATAATGAAGGGATTTGATTTTGAGAATTTTTTGAAATTACTGCGAGAAGGAACATTGCTAGTAGATATTCGCATTGGTCAATATCCTGATGGTAGACCTCATGACCATGGGACTGGATTTAGAATAATGCCTGATAGATTAGATCAGTGTTTTTCAGATAGGAAAAAAGTATTGTGAATTATTGTTTTTGACATGCTATGACGTGCTTACAATATTTGTCATCTATTCTGGTTAGACGGTAGGTAAAGTCTGGACATTTACAAATCCAAATATCTCTTTCTTAATACCTTGAAGGAAACTGGGAAATATGCCTAAGAATTAACAGTGTCATAAGTTATGAAGTTATATCTGAAAATCAAATTCATCTTTTTAAGCAAGATAAAAATAGATTACCAGTGACAAAAAAAAGTGAAGTTAGAACAATTGTTTTAGAAGAAATTGAAAAAGACATCATTGGACCAAGATTAGGCTCTTTAGAAAAAATTACAGAACTTCCAACTACTGCATACTTGTCTGGAATTTTATTTCCAAGAGAGACAAATATTGAGCCTGAAGAAGACGAAGATTTTTCAAAATCAGATGAAAGTGAAGAATCTCCTGAGGATAAATTCTCGGCAAATATTGGGTTAAAACCTTCATCTATGGGAATTACTTGTAGAATTGAAAAAAATACAAAAAAAGTATTAGCAAAAATTCAATATGGAAAATATGCGCCTATCACAAAAACTGAAAACTATGGAGTCAAGTTTCAAAGAGAACATTTTGAATTCAAGAAAGAATTGGACACTACAAATCAAAACCCAGATCCAATTGAATTAGGGGAAGAAGGAATTAATCTTCGTTATAAAATTAGAGAAATTAATGAAAAGGAATTAACTCTAAGTGTATTTATTGTAAATACTACTACACCGCAAAAAGACAGATTAGGTATTATCAGAAGAAGTGTTTTTCAACCACAAATTATTCTTACAGCAATTAATGAAACAGATTTAATTTTTATTGATGATGAATCATCTTTTGACAAGACAGATAAATCAGATCCTGATGCATTACTGCTTACTCTTTTATTTAACTCCAAAAAGAATTTTGGAACTGGTCATAGTTGTGCAGTTGATTGGAATGATGAACAAATTAAAGGTAACAAAATTAATTTAGTCAAGACAACGTTCATGCCAATTCAACTAACAAAAAAAATTAGTCATGTTGATCTTCCTGATATTGTTGGCTTAGATATGACAAAATTATCTGAGGTAAAAGATTTTTCAAATTACAATGAATTACTCATGCCTATTATCACTTATTATGAAAATTGGATTAAGCAACTAGAATCTAAACTAGATTCAGTTCCAACTAATCTTAGAGGAACTGCTGAAGAACAAATTAGACAATGTCATTTTGCATCTGAAAGAATTAAGCGTGGAATTGAAATTGTTTCTAAAAATGAAAAACATGCTGGAGAATCTTTTAGATTTACAAATATGGCTATGGCTCTACAACAAAGATATGGAGATTGGGCAAAAAATAACAGGGAAACAGGCAAAGTTAATGGTGTTTCTCCACCAGAATTTTTTGGACGATGGAGACTTTTTCAGATTGCGTTTATTTTATTAAATATTGAATCCATTGTTTTTCCAACAGAAAAACAAAGAAAAGAACACGAAATTGCTGATCTTTTGTGGTTTCCTACAGGTGGTGGTAAAACTGAAGCATATTTGGGCATTATTGCATTTACTATTGCTCAAAGAAGACTAAGGGGCTATAATTCAGAAGAACAAGAACATTCCGTGAAATCTTATGGAATTACAGTCTTCATGCGATATACCTTGAGATTACTCACGGTTCAACAATTTCAAAGAGCTTCCCTTCTCATGTGTGCATGTGAATACATCAGAAGAAGTGAAAAAATTCCAAATTCAGATATTTTGAAGTGGGGCTATGAGCCATTTTATGTAGGAATTTGGGTTGGGGGAACTACCACTCCAAATACAATTTCTGATGCACAGGAAGTCTTAGTTAAATATCAAAGAACAGGAACTAAACCAAAATTAAAGAATCCATGTCAATTAAATAATTGTCCATGGTGTGGTGCAAAAATCTCTGAAAGAAATTATGATTTTGAAGGACCTACACCACAATTTAGAGCATATTGTTCAAGAGATGGATGTTTATTTTCAAAAAGAAAATGTGTCGATGATCCAGATAACAGTATTCCAATTTTAGTAGTTGATGAAGATGTGTATCATAGATGTCCTTCATTACTTATTTCAACAATTGATAAATTTGCACAAATAGCATGGAGAGAAGAAACAGGCAATATCTTCGGCATGGCTGATATTTATTGTACAAAATGTGGATTTACAAGTTCTAATGGGCATCTTAATCATCAGAAGCAATCTGGATTTACATTTGACATCTTAAATGCAAATACAAAAGCTGATCCACCTGAATTAATTGTACAAGATGAACTACATTTAATCTCAGGACCTTTAGGAACTTTAACAGGATTATATGAAACTGCCATTGATCTTTTATGTACAAGAAATGTGGATGGGATAAAAGTAGGTCCTAAAATAATTGCATCTACTGCTACAACCAAAAGTGCAACAAATCAAATTCATAAATTATTTGATAGGATTGAAACTAGAGTTTTTCCTCCCCAAGGTTTTTCATTTGGAGAAGCATTCTTCTCAAAAGAAGAATTCGATGTAGATGCTGGAAAAGCATATGTTGGAATTTGTGCTACGGGAAAAAGTGGATTGACAATATTAGCAAAAATATCTGCTGCAATTTTGAGAAAAATTAGGTATCTTGAAGAACAGCATATTTATGGCAAAAATGATTTAGATCCTTACTATACTCTGGTATCATATTTTAATAGTATTAGGGAAATGGGTGGAGCATACAAAATGTATGAGGATTCGGTTCCAAACTTTATGCAACGAATTCACAACAATTTTGAAGTTCAAACATCTGTACAAACTACAATTTCTCAAAATTCAGAAGACATTACAAATGAAGATGTGATTCAAGCAAATGAAAATCAAAATACTATTCTAGCCTCAAAACAAAAATGGGTTAATGATTTAGGTTCTCCTCTAGAATTAACCAGTAGGGTAGATTCTAGTGAAATTCCAGATATTTTAAACAAATTGGAAATTGGCTTAGAAAATGGTAAACCCGTTGATCTCTTGTTAAGTTCCAATATGCTCTCTGTAGGAGTGGATCTTCCACGATTAGGAGTTATGATAATCAATGGACAGCCTAAAAACCATTCAGAGTATATACAAGCTTCTGGTAGAATTGGAAGAAATAGTCCTGGATTAATTATTACCAGTTATAATTATCTAAAACCAAGAGATTTGTCTCATTATGAAAATTTCAAATTTTATCATTCTACATTTTACAAACATGTGGAATCTGTCAGTTTAACCCCTTTCTCTGCTCGAGCTAGAGACCGAGGATTATTTGGTGTTCTAGTGGGATTAACAAGATTGTTAATTCCAAGACTTGCAGAAAATAATAGAGCACAAGATTTTGATCCTGAAAATCCAACAATAAAACCAACTTTATCTTTGATTCGTGATTTCATTGAAAAACGAGTTACATCCATCGATACTCCTGAAAAAGATGATGTGATGGCAGATTTTGATAAAAAAATTAAAGAGTGGGATCAAATCAGAACCAAAAAAAGACCCCTAAAATACAAATCAAACCCATACAAACTCGCAGATAAAACTAGAAAACAGTCAGATTACTATTTACTAAAATCTATTGAAAATCCAGATTTGGGAGAAAAATTTGTACCAATGTCTCTAAGAGATGCAGAAAAACAGGAAGCATTATGGTATGTGGAGGAAGAATAAATGAGTCAAACAAGGAAACATCCAGAAAGTCCAGGTGATTTAAGACCTAATCAATTGATTACAACATTCGGTCCAGGTTCTATTGCACAGATGGAAAATGATTCTGTAATAATTATGGGGTTAGATTTTTGGGAAAAAGATGAAGAAAATTATGAAATACTTCACCATCCTCATCTGCAAAAATTATGCAATGTAAATCATTTCAGAATGCCTAGAACAAAGAAAGAAAATTCTAGAATTATTCCATGCAGATCATTTCCTAAATGGGGTTATTGTTCAAAAAAAACATGTAGACGGCTTCAACCTCACAAGTTTGCACCACTTGCAACTATTGGAAATAAATTTCTCTGTATTGAATGCAAAAATGAATTACTTCCTGCAAGACTGGTTTTGATGTGTGAAAATGGTCATTTAGATGATTTTCCATGGATTGAATGGGCACATAGTAGTAAAAAAGATGAAAATACTGCTAAAACATGTGATCAGCAGAATTGTGTTCTAGAGTGGAATTCACTCAATAAATCAACAGATTTTGGAGATTATTATCTAAAATGTAGAAACTGTGGTTCAAGCCGCTCCATGGGTCTCTCAGTTGCTATAAATGGAATACCTGAAGAGTTAGCAGTTTGTAATGGATACCGACCATGGTTAGATCATCATGAAAAATGTGTAAAAAAAGTGAGAGATGGTACAGGAAATGAAATTGAATATCCAATGCCTGTAAAAGGAGTTTTAACTAGAGCCACTAGTTTGTATTTTCCATCAGTAATTAGCGGATTGTCTATTCCTAAGTGGCGACATGAAGTTCAGATTAGACTGGAGCGTGACTTTAAACAGATTGAAGCATTAAGAAAATATAATTTAGAATTAAAGGTAATTGCAGAGGGAGAAATTTTCATAGATCTTCATGAAAAATATTCTGTAGATGAAATTGTAGAACAAATGCAAAAAAGATTTGACTTTATTTCAAAACCTGAAGATGATAAACCAACTACTACTGAAATAAAAAATGAAGAATATCATGATTTGATAAATACAAAATTTCCTGGAGATGATGAAATTAAAATTACAGAAGTTCCTCTCACAGACTCATTAAAAATTGCTAATGTAGAATCATTGAAAAAAGTAGATAGATTAACACTAATCAAGGTTCTAAGATATTTTACAAGAGGAAATGCACCAAATCCATATGCCGCAGAAAATGATTCAGGAGAAGTAAGTAAATGCTATATTTCAAAAACAAAAGCTAGTACTTTAGGTTGGTATCCAGGTGTAAGGAATAGAGGTGAGGGAATATTTTTTTCTTTTAATGAAGAGAAGTTGAAAAAATGGGAATCGAATTTGGATGTTCAAAACAGATGTAATGCAATCATGAGTGGATACTTAGATTGGATAACATCTCGAAAATGGGATATTCATAATTCAATCAAATCTCCTGCAAGATACATTTTATTACATACTATTTCTCATGCATTAATTCGAGAACTATCATTTCAATCTGGATATAGTGAAGCATCTATCGCAGAACGAATCTACGTTGGTGAAAACCATAATGCCATAATGCTCTATACATCTAGCCCTTCAAGCGATGGCAGTTTAGGGGGATTGGTGCGTCAAGGTAATGCAAATCGATTTCATACATTATTAGAATCAGCAGTAGATAGATCTAAACATTGTTCAAGAGATCCTTTGTGTATCGAAGAAGACCCTATAGAGAAAAAAACTGAAGGGTATCCTGCTCATACTAGATTAAATGGTTCTGCATGTTATGCTTGTTCTTTATTACCTGAAACAAGTTGTGAAGAGTCAAACAGATTACTAGATAGAAAACTTCTTTTCGATAAAAAAATTGGATTTTTTGAAAATTGGAGATGATTAATTGTTTGAACAAAATTTAGAAAATTTGTACGAAATACTTTCAAATGAAAAAATTAAGAAATTAAATTCATTAATTGAAACAGGTGAAATTAAAAAAGACACTGACATATTTGAACTAAAAACAAAATTGAATTTTCTTCCAAATGAAAATTATGCATTAAAAAAAATTTTAGATGACATAATTGATCCTAAAATAATTCCTATTTTGCTTAATTACAAAAACCAAATTCATAAATTAAAAAAAGAGCTTGATGAAAAAACATCATTGGTTTGGACAAGTCCAATTATTGATCTTAATGCGGATATTACATACAATACAATAATCAAAATGATTCGTTCAGCAAAGAAGAAAATCACGATTGTTGGTTATGCTTTGTATAAAGAATCGATAAAAGATGAATTAAAAACAAGTGATATTTTCAAAGAACTTTATGAAAAAATTGAGAATGATCGAGTAACTGTTGAATTATTTTTTGATAAAGAAGAAACAGACGTAAAAAATACTGTAAAAAAGATGTGGAAAAAAGGAATAACGTTACCTGATATTTTTCTTTATGAAAAACCTCCAAAAATAAATAGTTCTCTTCATGCAAAAGTTTTGTTAATTGATGACGATGAAATTTTAATTACATCTGCCAATATGACAGGAAGAGCAATCAATCGAAATATCGAAATTGGCATAAAAACATCAGGAAACACAGGTAGAGAGGCTCGAGGACTACTATTATCTTTGATTCAAGCTAAATTATTTAAAAAACACGAGTGGATTTAAAATGGTAAGAAGAATCCCAAAAAAAACTGGTCTCAGTAAAAATTTTGTCAAAGAACAATGCGTAGAGAAATTTCTTGTATGGTGGCCTGACACATCTATCATTAAAGGAGTTCTTCAATTAGTAACACCACAAGTCGATAATGCATTAAAATTAATCGATATAGATGAGATAACTAATTCTAGAAATTTAGCTAATCTTCTTTATGATTTAATTGGAGAACATTTTATTTTTGAGATTCACGGTGATATAAATAAAGAAAAAACAAAAAACATTAGAAGACTGATTTTAGATGCATGTATAAGAAATAATGAATATACAAAACATCAAATTCTTTCAATTGCAAAAAATTCTTACTGGACATTAGAAAATTATAATTCTCTTCATGAATTAGTAAATTCAAATGCAAGAAACTGGTTAATGGAATTTGCAAAAGAGTCTCAACTCCCACTATCTGTATCTCAACCCCCACAAGAGAATGAAGAAGAATTTAAAGAGACAGAAACAATTCCAGCTAATATTGACTATAAGCCTCTTTATGATTACCAATATACAGCTGGATTAAAAATTAGGCAAATCCTTGAGGCGGATCCTAAAGAAAAAAGAATGTTACTTTCAATTCCAACAGGTTCTGGCAAAACTAGGTTGATGGTTGAAGCTTTAATTAATTGGTTAGATTATGGAAAAGAAAATTCACCACCTCAACAGAAGAATTCAAAATTTATTATTTGGATTGCTCAAAGTCATGAATTATGTGAACAGGCAATAGATGCATTCAAATCTTTATACAAAATTCGTGGTAAACGTGCTTTAACTATACACAGATTTTTTGGTACTGGGGGAGCACCTCCACCAATAGATCTAGAGAATTTTTTAAATGATAATGGAATTATTGTAGCTACAATTCACTCATTTAACAAACTAATTCCAAAAAATAACCATGCTACTACAGATGACATTGATGAAGAAGGAGAGATTGATGTAGAATTTGAAAGTGATAATCCGTTACTAGAATTAGCTAAATTAACTTCATGTATCGTTATTGATGAAGCACACAAGGCAACTTCTAAGATGTATACTCGATTCTTAGCAGGAATGGGGTTTAATTTCCGTAAAAATGAACCAAATTCAAATAATATAGGACTTTTTGGGTTAACTGCAACACCATTTCGAGGGACAGGTGTAGATTTTGAAGGTGGAGGTTCTGAATTAACTAAACAGACAATTACATTAAGAAATAGATTTGGTGGAAAACCGTACTATCCAGAAATTTATGCGGACATTCATGAAAAAATGTATAAACCCATCCCAATTATTGATTCACCTAACATCACACACGTTGATGAATCAACTAGAATTTCAGGAGACCGTTCATTTGACAATGAAGGCGTGATAATGAAATATTTATGGCAAATTACATATCTTTCATCTGCAACAGAACTTTATTCTTCTTCGGAAGAACCATTACCAAATCCAAAAACTGAAAAAAGCATTGATTACAGATTTCCAAAACCTGGTACATATAAAATTCAATTAAAAATTACAAATAATGAAGGAATAGAAAATTCTGTAGAAAAATATATTGATGTAAAAATTCCAGAAATTTATGATACTAATGAAGAGATAGATCATCAAAAAATACTTTATCGAAGATTGATAACAAGAAAAATTTTATGTGAAGTTTATCATGAAAAAATTAAACTTGAAAAAACACAATTAAGTAGAGATGAATCTGAAAAATACATTGAGAAAGGGGAATATCAAAAACAAACTCTTGATGAACGTGGAAAAAACTTTGATAGAAATAAACTAATATTGGAAATTATTCAAAAACTACGAAAATTTGAACGCAGAAAAATACTTGTTTTTGCCTGTAACATAGAACATGCTAGATTATTGGCCACTGTTTTAAAAGCCAAATATGGAATTAATGCAGAATATTTAGACAGCAAAGTAAATGTGGGAAGAAGAATAGAAATTATTGAGAAATTTAAAAAAGATACTGATGATATTAATGTCCTTTGTAATGTAGATATTTTAACAACTGGTTTTGATGCTCCAAATATTGATTGTGTTTTTGTTACTCGACCTGCAAAAAGTACTGTGTTGTACACTCAGATGATCGGAAGAGGTATGCGAGGTACTCGAGGAGGAGGCACTCCTTCTATGTGGTTGATAGATATTGACGATAATTTTCAGCTTCATTATGATTTTAATAAACAAGCGAAGTTAGGATGGAAAGTATTTCAGGATGAATGGAAATCACTTTCTGAATTAGGAGTTAATTTAGTAGAAAAATCTGGAAAATCACAAAATCAAAAAGAATTACTCCAATTAGAACAAATGGTTATAGAAAAAGAAGTTGAAGAAAAACTAAATGATAAAGATAAACCAATTCAATGGGCATGTATTGAATGTGGTTATACTGCTATCGGCGTAACTGAAATCCAAAAATTTTTTGGAGTTGAAGGCGATCCTAAATTACTAATTAAACATATTTCAGAAAATAATTTTCAAGACCTGCCTAAGAGATGTTACAAATGTAGAATGAAAGTAGCAAATCAGGTAGCAGTAGAACAAGTTGTTTGTCCCTATGTTGAATTTATGAAATCCCAGAAAAACATTCAAGGAAATTATCAAATGGTATTTGGACTATTTTTAATTGAAAATCAAATACAAGGTTATAATAAATTTGATATTGATCAAGCTAGACTCTATCTTCAGAAATATAATCCAGGAATGAGTTTGAAAGACATTCCTAAAAATCATTCAGTATTTGATGTTTATAGAAATAGAGGATTAATTTTAGACAACTATGAAACTAGTAAAATACCATATGGAAAACCTGGTTTTTATTCAGAAAGTTATTCGTATGCAGAAATTGAATTCAAAAAAATTCTGCAACCAGATATTTTCAAACAAATTTGTATAAAAAAAATTGAAGAATATGATGAGAAACATAAAGAAGAATTATCTCAAAAAATTGATTCATTTGAAAATAAAGAAGATTTAGAATTAGCCAAACAATTAGATGAACATTACAAAAATATGAAAAAACAGTTAGGACATGTACCTACAACTCATCAATTTAGAAAATTCACGCCTGATAAACTATCTCAAATAATGACAAAAATCTATTATCCAAAATCTGAAAAAATCAAAAAAGAGTTAGAAGAAAAAGAAAATAAAAATTTATCATTGAAAGGAATTGAATTTCCAGATAGTTTTGCTTATTCATATAATATTGTATTGGATTCGAACAATGATCATCCATCTAGAGATCAAAATCTTCGTGACAAATTATATGATGAATATTTTGAATTGTATCATTCTGTCAAAAGAGAAATTTCAAAGCAAGAATTAGATCAATATGGCGAATACACTTTGGAAGATTATGATGAAACATTTGTCGATGAAAATATCTATTGCGAATTTAATGAAATTATCAAAGTTATAAATAAAATTCAAACTGATTTCAGTAATGATAGATTATTAGAAACAATCCAAAAAATAAATACGGATTATCGTGAACTTCGAGATACTTTAGGACATCCTCCGCATTTTGAAGAGTATAGAGAAAAATCCAAAATTGGAATAGAATACATCTTAAACTTCTATGGAAGTCTAGGAAGATTCAAAAGAATTTCAGATAGAAAAGAAAATGAACAAAGTACAATATTACATCTAAGAGAAGAATATTTCAAAATTAAAAAATTACTTAAGATGCAACCAATATTCACTCAAATGCTAAAACATTGTAGAGAAGGATTAATGATCTTAGAAATTTTTGAAAAATATCCAAAATTTCTTAATTGGTTAGGGGAACCTGATAACCAAAAAGTTGTTGTTGATGAAAAATTTAAGAACGATAGAAAAATGGAATTAATTCAATTATCTCTTAAAAGAATCGATGAAGTTGGGAGAGAAAAAACAATTCAATTGCTTTTGGAAGATCAAGAAATCCCATATAACGAATGGTTTGGCTCAAAAACAAGTTTTATTGAAGAATTAGAAATAAACAAACATGATCCATGGATAAAATCTACTTATGAAAAAATAACACATGCTCCAAAACCAATAGTTATGAATGAAACAATGAAAATATCAAAATTTGAGCAGATTCCAAAATTTAGAAATAAACTTAAAGAATTCAGAAAAATCATTTCACCAAAACAGACACAAAAATTAGATAAATGCCCGAAATGTGGTGCAAATCTAGAGAATTTGGGTCATGCCATAATTTGTGCCAATAAATATTGCACTTATTACAAATCGGGCTAAATTTTCATTATTTCATTAAAGAAGTTATTTACTGCTTTTTCAAATTCTAATGGCTCCAATCTTTTTTTATCTATCATCAATCTTTCAGCATCTTTTCCAATTATATATGATGGTAATGATTCTTGTTGATTTAAAACTTCGAGAATTTTTTTTGCTACATTTTTAGGATTAAATGATATTGAGAGAATTTTTTCAGCCTGCTGTTTCAACATAAGTATGAATTCTTTTTGTTTTGGATTGTCTAATGCATGTTGAGCAATTTTCATGTTTTTGTAAAAATTTGTGTTTACTGCACCTGGTTCTATAATTGAAATTGTGATTCCTGAATTTTGTAGCTCTTGTCTAAGTGAATATGTTAATCCCTCTAATGCAAATTTTGCAGAAACATATGTTGAAAAAAATCCAAATCCGATTTGTCCTGCTAATGAACCAACATTGATTATTTTTCCAGATGATTGTTTTTTCATAATAGGCAATATGTTTTGTATCATTCTTATGGCACCAAAAAAAATGGTTTCAAAAAGCTCTTTTGTTTCTTTAATAGATGTATCTTCAATGCTTCCAATAAGTCCAAATCCTGCATTGTTTATTAGAACATCAATTCGTTGTTCTTTTTCAATAATTGTAGTTACTGCCTTTTTGACAGAATCATCATCATTAACATTTAATTCTAAATATTCAATTTTCAAATTTTCAGAATTTGCTATTTTTTCTAATTCATTTTTTTTTGATAAATCCCTCATAGTTGCGTAAACTTTGTAGTTATTTCGTGCTAATTCTAATGCAGTCTCTAACCCTATTCCACTTGAACATCCTGTAATTACTACTATGGAATTAGATTCACTCATATCTGATATGTAACCCCTTCATCTATTGCTTTTCTGTTCTCGGAAATTTTTTGGAACATCTCAGAATGTTCTGTGTGAACTGGAAACAGAGTTTCAGCATTAATCTCTTTTACAGCCTCAAGAAGATCCTTTCCTCTAGCATGTCCAGAACAATGACTTTGGAATTTATGCATTCCAAAATGATCAATCCACGCATTGAGTCGTTCCTGAGATAATTCTTGCTCTTCATTGTATGGCTCAGATGATGAATGAATATACCTAGCACCTGGCTTTAGTTTCATATCAATTAGTGCGGTAAAACTGTAAAATCCTAGAGCACAAAGTACCTTATCTGGCCTTGCAGCTATCTGTTCTGCAGTCCACGTATTGTGCAAATCTAGAAACTCCTTATCGTTTCCTTTGTAGTCTTTATCTGAATAAGTTCCAGAACCTCTTTTTGGGAGATAAATGATAATGTCTTCATCATCAATGTTTGGAACTTTGAGATGTTTATCCTGCGATAAATGTTTCAAGAAAAATGCATCATTCATTTTTACAACAAACTTACGTCCAGTCTCTTTTGCAATATTAAAAAATGTCATTAATCTATCCATATCTTTGAAATTAAAATCAGCAAATACTAGATTATCAGTTTCAGAAACTGTTTTGCTTGATTGTTGATACACTATTTGTTCTGATTCTTCTGTCTCTTTATCTGCGATTCTTGTTCCTTCTGTGATTAGTGCAATTGGCTTTGCTTCTTTTGCTCGTTCGATAAAGTCTCTGGTCATTTCTGAGTGAGTTCCATGTAGTCTAATATCTCCAGTATATGCAATTGGTCCTTCTGATGTCCAAATGATAAAACCATATGCTCCTGGTACTGAATGATCAACATGAATTGGTTCCACTTCTAATGATCCAATTTTGAATTTATCACCAGTTCTAAATTCATTTATTTTTCTTTTAATTGGTGCATCTTTGACACTATATGGTCGTGGTTTGTAATCTAGGATTTCTCTTTCCATGGTTCGTGATGCTCTTTCAGCTAGTGCTTTTAGAATTAGATGACATGCTGAGCCCATGTGAATTGGAATGTCTTCATGCAAAAATGAAATGTAATCAGCATGATCCGCATGTGCATGAGTCAGTAAAACTGCATCAATATCTGGTTCTTCAGGTTTACGTCCAGCCATTACCATCAAATCATCACGATATACTCCCTTTATGTCTGGCACTAGCCCCATCGTAAGAAAATCTACTATGCCATTTGAGGTTCTAGGATTAAGATATTCTTCAAAATATGTGGCTCTACGAGAAAATGATTTGCCAAAATCTAGGAATACTTTGGTATCTTTGTCTTCAAGAAGAATCTTATTTCCTCCAATTTCATTTACTCCGCCGTAGAAAGTTAAGGAAGTCACTTCTTCACAACATCTTATTTCCTATAAAAGAAGAGCGCTCTTTTTCGTAAAATAGAATGTGTTTTTTTAATGGATTTTATTCCCAATCTAATGAAATTATCGTCAAATCCGTACTTTTCAAAGACTCTTCTAAAGAAATAACTTCTAACAAATGACACGGATGCGTAAATGAACGTGATTAGTAAATTCACTGTGAGTGGATCCTCTTGAATCCAACCTACAGATAGTGGTAGAATTACAATTCCAAGACCATATCCAATCGGATATGCTCCAAATGAATTGACAAATGCTTCAGATAGACTCTTTCTCCTAGAATCCGATGAGAGTTGGGACATTTACCAAATCTCCGTATCTGTTTTTTGGTCTTTACTTTTAGATTGTTTTTCTGGCCATATGTTGACTCTATTATTGGATAAACCGATTGGCTTGCCCCAAATACTAACAGATTCTTTCCCCCAAATCCCTTCTTTTGAATATGATAATCTCTTCTCTGTATTTTTGTCTTGAACAGAGTTTGATTTAGTCAAAGAATCAACTGTCTTGCCAAACTTGTTTAATGATTTGTTAAATGTGTCCATTCCTTTATTGAAATTTTTCATGTTAATTTTATTTAGCAATGATATGATTTTCTCTTTTCGTGTCTGATAATCTGTCAAAATCACGTCATATTTTTTACAAATGACTTCTTGCATACTCCAGGTAAATCTATTCCACTCTTTGACAGTAAAAAACAGAATTGACCTCAATCATACACCTCATCAAGATTAAACCCTTGATCATAATCAAATGAATCATTAGCATCAGAGTATTGTCCCCATTTATTTTCACAGTTGTTGCAATAATATGAAGGCGAATTAGGCTCAATACAGCATCCACCAGGATAGATTTTCTTTTCTGCAACTAGCTTTAGATATTCTTCTACGTCTCCAGGATAACCATAACTAATCTCACAGGTATCTTCACTCTTACAATTTGGACAGGGTGGGATTGTCAATGTTTGAACCTCCTCATTTTCCAAGGAAGTGAATGAAACCATATTACTTCATCAAAGAACAATTGTAACATATCAAAAATAGATTTTGAATTAGAATAACAACTCCATGTATATCCCTCCCAGTTTTCCCCATGCCTGATTGGTACTTCTGCATACGATTTGTCTTCTCCTTGACGTATGAATTGTATACATTCATTTGTTCTATTATTGACAAATCCGATGTAATTTTTTTCATAGTTCCAGTCTAAAGCATTCATTTCAGACAGTGCCTTAAAAAAATCAATATGGATATGTTCATCTGACTCAACAGTTTTCCCCCCACTGTTCATGTAATAGTGAATATCTTGATATTTTATGTCCGATATTGTATTTTGATTAGTTGTTTCACTGTAGGCAGATTTTTGAATAGGAGTTAAATTTAGAACTGGATTTATTGGTTTTTCTAATACAGTATTATTCATTTTAATCCCTCCAGAATATTTTCAGATAGTTCGTTTTGCTCATAATTCTGACCTTGAAAGAATCTATGAATTTCTAATTTGTTTTTGTCATACCACCATAATATGATAAAAAGCCAGACAAACACACCAATTACAGGAACCAATACAAGAAAAGCACTGATTGCTGGAACAAAAAATAATCTAGATACTTTGATCATTTTTTATCTCCTTTGAATTGTTTTTTCAAATCTTCTAATGCCTCAAATATTTCCTTTAGATTCTCAAAACTTAGCAACATGTAACTATCATGATCATTTTTATCTCGAACTATTAGCCCAAATGCTGCTTCACCTTCTCCCAAATCCAATACTTTCAATGTCTTTCACCATACATCATGGGCTCATCATTATCTTCAAATTCACGGATTATTCTTGGAAAAAAATTGAGGGGTGTGGGCTTTTCACCCACTTGATGACTGTGCAATAGTGTAACTGATTTCATAAATTTACTATGCAATCAGAATTATTATATAACATGTCAATAGTATGCATACTGTACATACTATGGCAAAAATAGCGAAATTACGCATACATATCGCTCCTGTAGGGTATGAAGTTGACAGAATCGTTCTTCCTGCTATTCAAGAAAGAGCAGATAAGGTCTGGCTCTTATTACATGAAAACAAAAGTGAAGATAAGGCAGGACCATTTATCTCAAAGATTACAAAACAATTAGAAAAAGAAAGAATTGAAGTTGTAAATGAATTTCATGATAGACGTGATTTATTTAAAATTATTAAAGCGATAAAAAATATTATTGAAAAAGAAAAGCAAAATGATCTATATGTGAATTTAGCATCAGGTTCTAAAATTCAAGCAATTGGAACAATGATGGCATGTATGATGTTCAACGAGAATCAAAACATACATCCGTTTTATGTAGAGGCAAAAAACTATCCTGGATTTGAAGGTAAACAACCACTCTCCACTGGAATTAAAGATATTCAAAATGTTCCTCCTTATTCAATCAAAACTCCCGATCAAAAACTAGTTCATGCTTTAGAACTGATAAAAAAACACGAAGGTAAACTCACTAAAAAAGAGATGGCAGAATTAGCTGTAACTCATAATTTAATCACTGTAAATGCACACGAAGAAAATCAATCTCAAGCGAGATTTGCAAGTTTGGATAAAAACATCATTCAACCTCTAGAAGAGCAGTGGAAGTTTATTGAAGTAGAAAAGATTGGCAGAAACAGGTGGATAAAGATGACTCTTGATGGGAACAACGCTGCAGAATTTTTGATTTAATTTTATGGATGTTTGTTCTTGAGAATATCTATAAATTTTATTTGTTAATTTCCTAATTGATAGTATAATTTCATTATGTAATCTTCATCGGTTGAGCGTAGATTTCTTCCCAATCCAACTACTTTTTGTAAAAAATCAAGTTTTTCTCATTTAGAATTTTATAGCAATATGACTAATTCATTCTCACAATCTTTGAAATTCCATCTTGCTTTGAAATATGGAAGATATTATCCACATACGTCTCGAGTTCCTTTTCATGAGACACCAAAATGATCTGCTCTGATTTTAATTCATCAAGCACCTCGCGAATCTTCCCTAGCTGATTCTTAGAAAATCCATCAGTTGGTTCATCTAAAATCAATAAATTAGACTTCATTGAATCAGTCTCCTTTCTCATAAGAGAATTCAAAGTCAATCTATATGCCAATGCAATGCTTGTCTTCTCACCACCTGACAAATAGCCAATCTCTTGCTCATATCCGTCTTGGTTTACAATTGGTGTGAAATTCTCATCAATCCTGGACTCTTTGCTTTGGTCTTCAACTAAAATAGAGTACCATCTACGATATGTCTCATTAAAATTCTGCAAGATAGATAACAACACTTGCTTTTCAATTTGAATAACTGCTCGAATAAAAAATTCTTCTAGCCACTCTTTATACTGTGAAACTAGTTTGAATTTTTTCTCCCATTTTTTAGATTCTAAAATTTTAGTTTTATTTTGTGCAATCTTTTCTTGCTCGTTGACTAGTTTCTCTTTTGATGCAGCTAAACTACTAGATGTTCGAGTAATCTCACTTCTTATATTTCTTAACTCTGAATCTTTTTTCGAAATTACATCATCTAAATTCTCAAATGTTCCCAAAGTTCTACTGACTTTGTTTAATTCTGATTCCTGCAGAGTAACTTCAACTTCCATATTTTTTGCATCATTTTGATCTTTGAGAATTAATTTTTCAGATCTATTTTTTGTCTCAATAATTTGTTTTATCTTATCTAGAACACTTTCATGCTGCATTACCTTGTCTCTTAATTCTGAAAAATACTCTACTGGGTCTTTGCCTCCAAATTCTGATAAATCTCCAATATTCCCACGAATCTCTTTGATTTTAGCCTCGATTTGGACTAGTTTTGATGATTTTACCTCATAATCTACAATCCCTGGAAGAATCTTTTGAATCTGCAAAATTTCATTTTCATATGATTCTATTTTAGAAGAAATCTCTTTAGATTTTGACTTTGATTCAAAAAGTGAATCTATTACCTCTTTTAATTCCAAAGAAATTTTATCAATCTCTTTTCTCTTTGTATCCACTAAATCATGATGATGAGTTGCAGTAATCTCTTGCTTGCAAGTAGGACATGCATTTCCTAACTTTGTAAATTCAGCAATCTCTTTTTCCAAAGATTGTATTATGGTCTGTTTCTGAATC
>SXGT01424937.1_pt1 | contig 21733 bp, 16 predicted proteins | sample 3176221 | NCBI WGS metagenome assembly SXGT01 (sample SAMN11356862, study PRJNA531348) | freshwater metagenome | isolation source: freshwater sample F1-120 | place: China: Fuxian Lake, Yuxi | collected 2017-12-25
GGCAGAAGCGTGTGGTTAGTGTAAGCAAACACGCGGCTGGTGCATTCCCAGGCTGGTTCCCAGTCCATCTGATACTCATCGACGAGTAGCCGCATCATCTCGGCGATGGCGATCGAAGGATGGGTGTCATTGAGCTGGACAGTGAACTTTTCGGTCATCTGGTCCAGAGTCAATGCGCGCTGGCGGAAGATGCGGATCATGTCGCGGAGGGAACACGAAGTGAAGAAGTATTGCTGTTGCAAGCGGAGCTGTTTTCCCTTGGCCTGGTCGTCGTTCGGATAGAGGACCTTGGTCAGGTTTTCGGAGGCGATCTTCTCGTGGACGGCACCGTAGTAGTCGCCGACGTTGAAGGCCTGGAAGTCAAACGACTCGGTCGCCTGGGCCTGCCAGAGTCTCAGCAGATTGACCGTGTTGACGCCGTAACCGAGGATCGGCGTATCGAAGGCGACGCCGCGGACGACCCACTCCGGAGTCCAGGTGACGCGGAAGCGCCCAGCGGCATCGACGGCGCCGCGCGTCTGTCCGCCGAAGCCGACCGGGTAAGTGATTTCGGGTCGAGGGATCTCCCATGGGTTGCCATAGCGCAGCCATTTGTCCGTGATTTCGACCTGCCAGCCGTCGCGGATGGCCTGATCGAAGATGCCGAATTCGTAACGAATGCCGTAGCCGATGGCAGGGATTTGCAGTGTGGCGAGCGAATCGAGATAGCAAGCGGCCAGCCGGCCTAGGCCACCGTTGCCCAGGCCCGGCTCTTCTTCCTGGTCGAGCAATTCGGTCAGGTCGAGCCCAAGCTCGGCCATAGCTTGTCGGGCCTGATCGTAGATGCCAAGGTTGACGAGGTTGTTGCCAAGGTGCGGGCCGAGCAAGTACTCGGCGGACAGATAGCCGACCGTGCGGCTGGCACGTTCGTAGTAGGTCTGAGCGGTATGGACCCAGCGTTCCAGCAGCCGATCGCGGACCGTGTAAGCAAGTGCCATGTAATAGTCGTTACGCGTGGCCACTGCCGGGAATTTGGCTTGCACGTAATGCAGATTGTTGACGAAGCCTTGCTTAAGGGCGGCAACGCCAGGGCCGGTCCGGACTTCATCGCGTTCATGAGGCAGGAGATCGATCATGACTTGACTCCTGGGGAAGCGTACTCTTCGGAAATGCTGAACAGGTTTCCGAGACATCAACCAGGCGCGTAATGAGATTCTCAGTGAGCTCTAATTGAAGCAATCGGTACGGAGAAACGGATTATCAACAAAGGAACGATGAATGGCAAGCAGAATACGGCACAAACAAGCGCCCCCAAACCGCTTACCCGCTTGCGGCATCGCACTTATCGAGACGCCCCGCGTTACTATAGGCAGGTCACCCTGGCCGAACGCGGGTCCTCTACGAGGTCGCCACTGTGCAACTGGCCGTTCATCGCGAATTCACGCCACGGGCCCGGCGCGTCGAAGAACGTCGGATCGAGCGGCATGTCGGTGATCAACACGCCGGGCTTATGGAGCTTCAAGCGGCCGACGATCTGCCCATCGGGCCGGACCGCAAAGCTGGCCCACTTCGACGGTTTCGTCGTGCTGTTGTTGGCGCTGATCCAGAAGTGATTCTCCGCCGCCCGGCAGGCCATGGTTGACGGCACGATGGTCTTCCAGATGTTGTACTTCGTATCCGCAACCACGGTCGAACGAGCATTGTGGAACGATTGAAAGAGGATCGCCACATCAAGCCTGCGGAGGTGGCGATAGAGTTCCGGGAAACGATAGTCGTAACAAATCAGCACGCCGCAGGTAATGCCCTTGATGGGAAAAGTGACGAACCGATCGCCGGGCGAATAGTGGGCGAGGTCCATGGTGGGTTTGCGCCGCGCGTTCAACCCGGTGCAGAATCGCTTGTCGTAGCGATCCACTATCTCGCCGCCATCGTTGATGACATAGACCGAATTGTGCGGCTTGTGGCCGGCGGAAAGCCGATGCGTGGAACCGAGCAGCACCCAGACTTTTCGTTTTCTGGCGGCAGCCTGGATATCTTGCGTCGCCGAGATCAGGTGATCCCAATCGAGAGCCTTCATGTCGGGAATGTCCACGCCTGCATAGCCGGAGAGGGCACATTCGGAGAAATGGACGACGTCGGCCTTCTGATCTGCGGCTTCGTCGATCTGCTTCAGAATCCAGCGGCCATTGTGGCCGATATCGGCTTCCACCGAGAACTGGCACGTCGCAACCCGCAAGGTTTTCATGGCGGTCGGCTCCTCAAGAAACTCCGTTGATATTAGCGGATCATCGGTTACAATCAAACCTGAGTTGCAATTACCTTAGTGCCCGCCGGGTGCATCGGGCAAGACGGTAAATCGCCGGAGAACATCCGTGATCAACCTGTATGGTTCGTCGCGACGGCTGTGTGACGGCGTGTCGCGCCGCGAATTCCTGACTCTCGGCAGTCTCGGCGCCATGGGTTTCGGTCTGGCCGATTATTTCGCACAAGGGGGCGAACGCCCCACGGCAGCGCCTCGTTTTGGCCAGGCGAAGGCGTGCATCCTCATTTTCTTGTACGGGTCGCCGCCGCAACACGAGACGTTCGACCCGAAGCCTGATGCCATCGCGGAAGTGCGCGGCGAGATTGGCTCCATTCCATCAGTGGTGCCTGGCTTGCGCGTCTGTGAATTATTGCCGCGGACGGCGCAGATCATGGATCAGGTGACCGTCATTCGTTCGATGACGCATCGCTATCCCGAGCACGGCGTCGCCTATGCGGTCAGCGGGATGCCAACCTATACCCCGGAACTCGAAACCCGCCCGCGCGACGCACGGCACTGGCCCTACATCGGTTCGGTGGTCGATTACCTGGCGCGAAGCCCAGGGGGGAGGCATTCCGAATCCCTGGGATCGAGCGCCAGATTGGCAATGCCACGCAACATCGCGCTCCCCTGGATGTTGAACTCGAAGACCGATCTGCTCGTCAACGCCGGGCCGTTCGCGGCATTCCTCGGCCAGGCCTACGACCCGCTCTGGACCGACTTCACCGGCACGGGCACGCGCATCGTTCCTCATTACACCGATGGCCAGACACGCGACTTTCATGATCCGTTTGGCGGTACGGTGCCTGGCGGCCGCTTTATCCTTTCGACCGAAAGTCGGTTGCGCGACGACATCCCGGTCGAACGCCTGAACCTGCGCCAATCGCTGTTGAGCCAATTCGAACAATCGCAGCGAAGAGTTGATGCAACCGGCAGAATCTACGACCACCATCGCCAGCGTGCCTACAGTCTGCTCACGTCCAGCGCGGTGCACCAGGCGCTCGACATCGCGAGGGAGTCACCGGCACTGCGGGAACGCTACGGCATGACGCTGTTCGGGCAATCATGCCTGGCGGCACGGCGGCTTGTCGAAGCGGGCACAAAATTCGTCAGCGTCTTCTGGGACGGCTTCGGCCAGTTCGGCAACTGCGCCTGGGATACCCACAACAATCACTTTCCACGCCTCAAGGAATACCTTCTTCCCGGCTTCGATCTCGCGTATCCGGCCCTGATCGACGACCTGCGCCAGCGTGGGCTGCTCGACGAGACGCTGGTCCTCTGCATCAGCGAGCATGGCCGAACGCCGCAGATCGACTCGCGACCACGCGGCGCTGGCCGACATCACTGGTCGCGCGTCTATTCGTCGGTGCTGGCTGGCGGCGGGATTGCACGCGGACGGGTCGTCGGCAGTTCGGACCGCTTGGGGGGCGACGTCCGCGCCACCCCGGTCTCGCCTAAAGACATTCTGGCGACCGCGTTTCACCTTCTCGGCATCGACCCGCATACCCTGGTGCAGAATACTCAAGGGCAACCACTGCCGATCGCCGGTGACGGCGAAGTGCGGCGGGAACTGTTCGATACGTTTTGAACGGGCCTGCCACGGTGCCCAATCGTTCTGGCATGTCATTTGAGGGGTGACGCGGGCGACATGCTGCGGTAGAATTGCCAGGGCCATGTTCGATATTCAGCATGATTCTCCGGTACCGATTCACGAGCAGCTTACCAGCCAGATCAGGGCTCATGTTGCGTCCGGGGCCTTGACGGCGGGAGCGGTGCTAGCGGAGTATTGTGCGTTCGCCCAGGAACTCTTGACCAACCCGCAGGTCGTGGCTCGAGCGTACGCCGAGCTGGCCGCCGAAGGCGTGTTGGCGAAAGGGGCCGGCGGCAGCATGGTGGTGACCACTGAGGCGGCCCCCATCTGCATCGAGCGGATGCGGAACATCGCAAGCGAGCATCTACGCCGAGCGGTCGCACTCGCCGTTGCCTGTGGCCTGGGCGACGTGGAGATTGCGAACATCATGGAAAGGGCGCTGGCTGCCAGCAAGGTCCAGCCGTTGTCAGCCGACGAAATCCTCCAGGCGATCAAGAAGCCCCAGCATGAACCCAGCCATCGAGCTTCACAAGGTATCCAAGACCTATCCCGGAAAAATCGCCCTGGATTCGCTTAGCCTCAGCATCCCCTCGGGAGCGATCTTCGCTCTGCTCGGCGATAACGGCGCCGGTAAGTCTACCACCATTCGCATCCTGAACGGCCTCACCCCGCCCGACCACGGCTACGCCAAGATCCTGGGCCGCGACACCTGGACGCACGCCTCGGCGCTCCGCCAGCGGATCGGCTATGTTCCGGAACGGCCCAAGTTCTACGACTGGATGACCATCAGCCAGATCGGCTGGTTCACCTCCGGCTTTCAGGCGGCTGGCTACCTCGAGCGGTATCTCAGCCTCGTCAAACAGTTCTTGCTGGAGCCGAGGGCGAAGCTCAGCGTCCTTTCCAAAGGGCAATACGCCAAGGTCGGGCTGGCGCTGGCGCTCGCCATCGATCCAGAGGTACTGATACTGGACGAGCCGACCTCCGGCCTCGACTTGCTGGTGCGGCGCGAGTTCCTCTCGAGCATGGTTCGCCTTGCCGGCGAGGGGCGTACGATCTTGATTTGCAGCCATCAGGTCGCCGAGATCGAGCGCATCGCCAGCCATGTGGCATTTCTCCACGCGGGCCGAGTCCTGTTGACTGCGCCGCTGGAAAGTCTGCGCGATCTGCTGGTCCGCGTTCGGCTGCGCTGCGAGGGGACGCGCCCCACGGGGTCGAGCCTCGGCACCGTTTTGCAGGAACAACGCGTCGGCGGAAAATGGCAGGTGATCTTGCGCGAGCCGAATCGGGCCGCCCTGGATCGTCTGCGTACGTCGCCGGGCATCTTTGACTATGAGGAAGGGCCCCTTGCCCTCGAAGAGATCTATTGCGCCTTGTTCGCCCGGGAGGCTGCTGCACCGTGATCCTCACCCTGGCCTGGAAAGAACTGCGCGAACACCAAGGTGTCTGGCTGACGATGGCCATCATGACTATCGTGCTGGGGTTTGGATTGCCACGAATCGTTGCACTGGAAGATCCTCGCCTTGCGGTACCGGTCGCAGCCTTGACGATCCTGGGCATGGCCGCCACCTACGGGGTTGTCTGCGGCGCCATGATGTTGGCTGGAGAACACGAAGGCGGTACGCTTGTGTTCCTGGATATTTTCCTGGGCCGGCGCGGAATCCTTTGGATGGGCAAATTCGCCGTCGGCATCGTGCTCGTGATGGCACAGGCGTTGGCGGTTGCACTGGCGTTGCGGCTCATGAATCAGGAACCACCCGGTTGGACCATGGCGCTGCTAGGACTTCGCGAACTGCGGCCGGACCCGAACGTCTGGTTTGCCTTTCTCCCGGTGGTATCGCTCCAGGCTTATGCGTGGGGAATGCTCGGATCGTCCCTGACGCAACGCGTGCTGGCCGGAGCCGCGGTGGCGGCCGTCGGCGTAACCCCGATCTGGCTGTTGGCCGTCTGTGCGCCGCCGCACGTCTTTTTCGCTGTCCAGTTGGTGGCCGCGTTTTTTGTACTGGCGATTTCTCTTGCGGTTTTTCTCGGGCAAACTCGCGAGCTTCTGACAGGCCCGATCCCGATGGCAGAAGCAGCGCTCGATCCAAAGGAGCAATTCCTCGAACGCTGGCAGGAATTTGAACAAGAAGACCGCCTCGGTGAGGAACAGGCAGCGCACGAGCTCCCCCCTGTGGTGTCCGTAGCGCATCCTGTCGCAGCTGACGAACGGATTGACATCCATACCCGAACGAATCCAGCCGAACCCCGCGAACCAAAGGCGGAACATGCAAGATCGCCCAGCGAAGTCTTGTGGTGGCTGACGCTCCAGCAGGCCTGGCCGCTCTTGTTCATTCTTGCCGGCGCCTGTTTCTTGATCGGCTTGCTCACCCCCGCCAATACCCAGGTGCTCTGGCCGCTGGCTACGTTGGCGCTCGGCGTCGCCTGCGGCACCGCGGCGTTTGCTCCGGAGCAACGCGACCTTTCCTATCAATTCCTGTCGGCACAACATTTTCCCCTGAAGATGATCTGGCGTTTCAAGATCCTGTTCTGGCTGGCGGTGGCGGTCGTCGGAGCGCTGGTCATTGTTTTTGGACACTACCTCAATCTGGCCCTACGACCCGCTGCACTCGGTCCAAACGATGGATTCTATGGGTCGATGCCACGGCTCATGGGACCAACGCTTTTCTTCGGCGTCTGGCTTGTCTACGGGTTTTCTTGCGCTCAGCTATTCGTTTGGCTTTGCCGCAAAAGCATACTGGCACTGCTCGTCTCCTTCCTGGTCGCCGGCGGGGCAATCGGTTTGTGGATGCCGTCCCTTCTATGCGGCGGCATGAGCGGCTGGCAAGTATGGGCGCCGGCGCTGACCCTGTTGCTGGCGACGTGGTGCCTGATGAGAGCGTGGAGCAGCGGCCGGATTCAGGAGCGCAAGCCGATGGCCGCCCTGATCGGTTTTGGCTCGGTCGGCGTCGTCTGGGCGCTCCTGAATTTTGGCGTACGCGCTTGGCAGGTCCCCGATATTGGACCGCCGCTTGATCCGGCGGAATTCCGCGCCAGCCTCGCGGCCGACAAGGACAACGCCGCGGCTAAAGCGATTCACCAGGCAATCGCGCAATTCGATCAACGAAATGATGCCTGGCTGGATTCCATGGCAGAAGCGGCCCGCCTGCCGGTCGGCGTGCTCGATCTACCGCAGGCCGATGGCCACGTCCCGCTCCTGAGACATCTCCCCGATTGCCGAAAAATGACAGCTACATTGCTGGAAACGGCACAAGCGAAAGAGCCTGCTTCTGGCTTCGAACATCTGGCCCAAATCCTGGCCCTGTCACGCAACCTTCGCAACAAGGCGCCGCTCGAATCCTACCTCGCAGGGATTAAGGCCGAGGACGAAGCGCTCAACGGCCTGGACCAAGGGCTCGCCCGCGGCAAACCAGCACCCGAACGTTTGCGGCGCGTCCTCGCCGAACTGAATCGCCATGCAAGCGAGACTCCGCCTCCTTTGGGGTGCTTGCATACAGAGTGTTTTCGCTCGGGCGGGGCTCTGGTCAATCCGAACCTGTGGACCTTTGCCGCCCCGGGCGCCGCAGGACGCATGCCGGAGCAATGGCTAATCGGAGGAATCGCCCTTTCGATGGAAACGCCATGGGAAGCCGAGCGAAATAGGCGTATCTGGCAGCTGGTCTGGGCCGGGCTATTCCGCGCCGTCGAGACGCCGCACTGGGAACTGCCGGTGTTAACGGCCCTTCCGCAGACCAATAAGGACGCCACGCAAAAAATTATTGAGAGTTGGTTGCCCGCCGCCATGGGATCGAGCGCCGGAATGACACGCACGGACGTGAGCCGCCTTGTCGATGCGTCTTGGCTCGCGGACGAACGGCTCTTTTGTTCCGTGCTGCCTCTACGTAATGCAGCCACTCGAGCCCAGTGGCGGGTCGATGCGACGCGACAGGCGATTGCCCTGGCCCTGCATCAACTCGAACTCGGCAAGCCGGCGCAAAACCTGCAAGACCTGGTGCCGAATTACTTTCCCGCGGGACTTCCGATGGACCCCTACAGCGGACTGGTATTCCGTTATCGCATCGCCCCGGACAACGAGCCTGCCATCGCCGACGGCCCCGCCCCCGGGCAAGGTATCGTCTGGAGCACCGGCCCCGATCGGATCGATCACGGTGGCCGCAAACACGGTCGCCTCCTCCCCGACGACGATGCCCGCTGGCTCAACGGTGACTTCGACCTGATCAAACTGGTTCCTCGTTGGCCGTGAGACCTCCGGGGCGCTTGCCAACCGAACACCCTGGAAATTCTGCCTGGTGGAATGAGATCATGGAACCCACGCTAGACGAAATCACGGCCTATCATGAAGCCGGCCATGCGGTGTTGGCCTTGATATTGGGCCGACCGGTCCAATGCGTCAGTATTCTGCCCGACCGCGAACACCTTGGCATCTGCGAGTTCGGCAAAGGAGTGTATCGGCCCTCGGAAGATTGGCTGGAACGCGAGATCCTGATCGCGCTCGGAGGCATCGCCGCCGAGTCACGCTTCACGGGTGTCTATGCCTGGGACGGCGCAGCCAGGGACCAGCAGTATGTGCATCGCTTGACCGTGCAACGCGCCGGCGAAAGCCGTGCCGAACGACTGCAGCGCCGGCTGTTGGCCAAGGCGGAACACTACCTTGCCGAAGCCGGAAACTGGCGAGCCGTCGAGCTGATCGCCGCGGAACTCTTGCGGCAACGAGAAATTAGTGGCCGCACGGCAAGGCATTTGTTTGACCGGGGAATTCAGGAGGGGGCCTCTGTAGAATAAGTGGGCCTGAACGGTGGCCGAACAAGCAAGCAGGGAGTTCCATGAAGAATCTCATCAAGACCGCACTCGGAGTCAGCGTCATTCTCGCCGCCGGCGCGGTTCGCGCGGACGAGCCCCTTTCGATGACGCAATTCGAAAAGCTTCACCAGTTGATCAAGCCGCAGCGAGGCGAGGCTCGGTATCTGGAGATCGATTGGCATCCCAACGTTTGGGAAGCGAGACAGAAAGCGGCGCGCGAGGGGAAGCCGCTGTTCATCTGGGCCGGGAGCGGCGGGGCGCCAGCAGCGGGTTGCTGAACGGCCGGGCGCGGGGGCCGGGCGGCCTCCAACTGGACCGATGCCAATATCGCTCTCATCCGCGAACATTTCGTCGCCGTCGCCGTACCGACGTGGGTCCTGCGGGCCAAGAATCCGGAAGGCGAATTCCTCCGCGCCTGCGGCTGCCAGTGGGTCACCTCCAGCGGCTACATGGACTGCGTGTCGGCGGGGGGTAAACACCTCGGGCACTTTCCCTCAGCCAAAATCCTGGAGGCGTTCCGCAAACTCTCCGAGGAACAACGCAAACCTGTCGGCATCGCCGATCTGAAGCCGGGCGAGTCGGTCGTGCCCGAGCCGCCCAGGAATGGGCTCATCCTCAAGGTACATACTCGTGCCATGGCCCGTGACGAAAAAGGGACCCTTCGCAAGGTCTCGATCGAGGATTACCCGCTCAAGAAGGGCAACATCAAGAGTTTCGAGGAGCACAAGCATTACTTCGGGCCAAACACCGACTACATGTGGATCACCGAATCGGAGTGGCGTGGCCTCGTTTCGGGCAAATTCGTCCAGGGAGAAAAACGCCAGGTCAGCAAGGCCGTCGTCGAACGCCTGGCTGTTTTCCATTTGATGCCGCGCCGCCTGACCAGCGAGGGAGCAAGCTGGGGCAAGGCGCAGCTCAAAGAAGCCCGGCTGACGCTGATGGTGGACGATATCAGCGCGAGCATGGTGCGATTACGGGCCGTGGGCGTCGCTCACCTCGGAAGCGCCTACGACGCGGCCAAGGCGACGACGCCGAATGGCCCGCTCCCCTTTGGATATGAAAGTCCGCTCCACGGCATCATCGAATACGACCGAAATAAGGACGCCATCACACGATTCGATCTCGTCGCGCTCGGAGACGTTTGGGGTCGCTGGGGAGACGCCAACAACAAGAGCCAGACCGTCGAACGGCCTGGTCGACATCCGGTCCCGATCGCGTTCGAACTGGCCACCGGCGCCTCGCCCACGTTGCGCATTCCGCCGGGCGGCAACGGCAGCTATGTAGAAAAGACCGGCTACTTTCACACGGGAAAGTGAACCCTTCGCCCGTGCCGGCAAACTCCGTTCCCCTTCACTGCGGTATCTTCGCATCGCACGCATGACACTGGCGAACCGGCGATATCAAACGAAAACCCCGGCGTGAGCCGGGGTTACGTCGCTACCTGTCACCAGGTGGCATTACCTACTAATGTGGAGGCAGCAGGACGCCAATTGAACTTTTCCATCAAGGCGTATCCGCTTGGGACAGCACGATTCGGGTACGGTTCAATAACGGTAACCAGAATGCCTGAATGAAGTTGCCCAAATAGGCAATGTCTTTTCCGTGAGTCGATCGTACTCCCAAGATGCTCGATGTTCGGAGGCAATGCCCGAGTGGGCAAAGGGAGGGCAATGCCCGCAAATGATACCTAACGATGAACACATCGCGATGCCAACGACTATTCGGCGATCCAGCATTCACATTTCACCTGCCCTGCATCATAGTCTTGTATCCGCAATATCTTGCAAGCCGACCAAGCCGACCTGGTCAGGTTTGAGACCTGGTTGTCAGCACTGGACGGCACTGGATCGAGGATTCGCAAGTATTATTGGTGGCGGCACGGCGATGGCGAGGTTTTCCGCAACGGAATCCAACCGCTCGCTGGCAGCCGTATTGTACCAGAGACGAGATAAAATCATTGATGAAAGCCCCCGACAATCCGGGCTGTTTTCGGCTATCTTCTTTCAGAAGGGTTCGGCTCGATGGCGGGAAAACCGATAGCCGCTTCAAGGTCGGCTTGGGCGCGAAGGAATTCCGCGAGCGTGTCGATGACTTTCGCCTGGGCGGCGGCGGCGGCGAGTTCGCGGAGGTTCACTTCGAGCAGCGTGCCCTGGCCCTTGCTGAAGCGATCACGCTCCAAGTCGGCGACTCGTTGAGCGATCTGCTGCTCTTCCCGCGCTTTGCCCAGACGCAGATGTGTTTTTTCGAGATTGGACATGGCATCCTGCACTTCGATACTGATCTGATCGCGAACGATTCGCTCCTGTGCCAACAGCTGAGCCAAGGCGGCATCCGCGATCTGTTGTTTGCCGCGCGCATCGCGACGTTGCAGGGGAACCTCCAGAAAAACGGAAACGTCGCCGTTGGTTCGATCGAGAGCGAAGATTCCATCGCCTTTCTTGCCGGCGCCCACGTCTTGACCGCCGGAGATGACCGCATTCAAGCTGGGGAGCGCCTGGTTTTGCGCCAATTGTAATTCGACGGCCGTACGTTCGCGAAGAAGTCGAAATCGTTCCAGCTCGGGTCGCTTCGCCCAGGCCGTGGCGACAAACTGGGAGAGCGAAGCACTCGCAGGACCGCTGGGCTGACGGTTGGCAAAGTCACTCGGCAATTGTACCGCTTGCGGCACGATAGGATCCCCTTTACCATCGCGCCAGAATAGAGACAACTCCAGGGCCGCTTGTTGAAGACGACGCTCGCTGGCAATCTCTGCCCCCTCACGTTCGGCAATGAGTCGTCGATTATCAATCACGACAAACTCGGAGATTTGGCCCTTCTTGAACTGAGCTTCGAGACCATTCTGGCGATCGCTGGCGATTTTGAGTAGTCGCTGCGCCACGAGAACATTTTGACCCGCGGCGGTCCAATTCCAGTAGGCCTTGGCGGCGGCCCGATAAGCGTCGATGCGCGCTCGTTGGACGGTGGGTTCCGCAAGATTTTGCGTGATCCAAGCCTGCCGCAAGTTGGCTCGGCGCCGATCGATCGCAGCATCCTTGAGCAAGGGAATTTGTACCCCGGCGCGGAATTCGCCGCCGTCAGCCGTCTTGCGATCTCCGTAGTAGACTGGATAATCACCGTATCCAAGGCGATAACCGCCGAACACGGAGATGCCTTGAAACAAGGTTGCCTGTTCGCCGAAGAAATCAAAGCGCTGATTGTCGAAGGTGCCGCCGTTGAAGGCGCCGCGAGACTTTAGATTGAAGTCGAACGCCCCTTCCGCCGAAAGTCGTTGGCCCGCTGCGAGTGATCGCTCCATCTCGGCGGCAAAGATCAGCGGAAAGTGGCTCTGAACGCTGACGAATACGTCGTCGAGCTGCAACGATCCTTTGCTCACCGATGGAGGCTTCTCGGGCACAGGAGCACCGAGGATCGGTTGGGGCGTTGTCGGCAATTCCAGAGGTAACGGCGCTGCGGGGAGGGAGGGTGGTTGCAAGGAAACGCGAATGCCGTCGGGCGCCGCTAAATGAGGGAATACGCAGCCGGCCAGTCCGATGCTCGCAACCGCGCATAGCAGCCCACGAAATAGGTGTGCGCCTATTTTTTCTTGGTGCCCGACCCACCTGCCTTGGTGTCGCGGGCGACGGGGAATCCATTGATCTGCCGCCATAGCTCCCATCCTAATGAAACATCCTTGAGCAATACCCATCCTTGAGCGCGAACGCCTTGGCGCAAATAATCCAGGGATGGCCATGGAGCCGCATCCGGGTCGGGCTCAACCAAAATGCGAAACTGACCTTTGTCGTTCGCTGTCGGATCGACAAGGTAGACGCGGCCGGCGAAGGTTCCCACTGCTACGGAAGGCCAGCCGACAAACTGCACGGCCGGCCAGCCTTCAAACTGTAGGCGCGCGGGGTCACCGGGTTGAACCAGGGGAAGGTCTTTTCCGTCAATGAGAAGTTCGACGACGATACCGGGGTAGGTTCGGTCTGTCAAGTTGTCCTGTTCGTTCTTTTTGCTCTCGGAAATGTCCGGAACGATGACGGCAAGACGTTCACCAGGCTTTACAAGCAAGCCCCCCTGCTCGGCATTCGCCAGTAAGCGCATGACGATGCCGTCACAGGGAGATTCCACATATTGGGCGCGCTGCCTGGCGATGCGAACTTCCATTTGTGCTTTGTCGCGGCGAACGCTGCCGACATCCGCTTCGGCCGAGCGCCTCGATGCCGATTCCAGGTTGATCATGGCAGCCGTATCCGCCTCGACTTTTCCCAGACCGTCCTGTGCCGCCTTGCTTCCCGCTTTTCCCAGTTCGACACGGGCCTGAGCGGCCTTGGCCTTGGCCTTCGCCGTCTCCAGGGCTTGTCGCGCCAATTCCACATCCCTCTCGCTCGCCAGACCGCCCATCTTGTTTTTGAAGAGTTCTAGCTGTCGTTGATAATTCGGCTCGGCCGCCGCCACTGCGGCGTTGGCCTCGATTTGTTCCTGCTCGAACGCTTGCAACTTGGCCTGCTCTTGGCGAAGAATGCTCTTCTGCACATCTATTGCCAGGCCGCGGGAGCTCTCGAGATTGCGAATCCGCGCTTCAATGTCGCGCACGCGTCCTTCGGCGGCGCGCAGTCGATCGAGAATCGCGCGTTCTTCATCGAGCAGACGCAGTTCCAGGTTTGGATCGTTATCGACCATTTCCACGATGCGCTGTCCCGGCTGCACGCGTGCTCCTTCCACGACGTACCACTTCTTGATGCGCCCTTCGATCGGGGAAACGATGAACTGTGGCCTTTGTACTGGATTGAAGGCGATGGCGCGCCCGGTGCCATGGACGCTCTGTGTCCAGGGTACGAAGATTAACGCGCCAGGCATCAACAGCAGTGCCACGATTATCAACCGTCCCAGGCGGCGCGCGATGCGCGGAGTTTCCGCAAGGCGCATGGAAGAGAGGTCACGGTTCAGATCGGCTGAAGGTATCGTCATGATGGATTCTCCCCTTTTCCCGCTGGATGATGATTGCGGTCTATCGTCGTATTTCTCGCCCGTCCTGAGCGTGATTTTGGCATTTCGATCTGGCGATCGCACATCTTTGCGACTTCATGACTGTGCGTGATAACGAGTAAGGTCCAGCGTGCTTCCTTGCCAAAGATCACTGGCATGACTTCCTGGCGCACTTCTTTGTCCATATCGTCCAGCACCTCGTCGAGTATGAGAAGGCGAGGCTGTCCTGCGATAGCCCGTGCCAGCATGAGACGCTCGCATTGGCCAAGGGAAAGCGGTGTTCCGCCAGTTCCCAGCAATGTGTTCAATCCATCGGGAAGATCGAGCACGTCGTCCAACAGCCCAACCGACACCAAAGCCTGACGTACCTCGGCAACGGACATCTCGTCTCGGCCCATGCGCACGTTCTCCACGATCGTTCCGTCAAAGATCTCAATTCCTTTGACGATGGCGATGTGCTCGCGCAAGGACTGTAAACGAAGGTCGCGCACATCGGCGTCGTCGATGGAGATATGACCGCTCGTCGGAATCCTCGTGCCGAAGAGGAGATCGGCAAGCGTGCTTTTGCCGGCGCCATTGGGGCCCACGACGGCCAACCGTTCGCCCGGTTGCAGATCAAGGTTGAAGCCGTCCAGCACCAGGCGACGCCCAGGCTCGTAAGAAAACGAGACATTGTGAATCTTGACGGCTGCCCCCTTGGTTCGTCCGTGATGCGCCTCCCCGCCCTGTCTTTCGAGCGGAAGTTCCATTAGGTGTCCTAACTTGTCCACGGCCGCCAACATGTCGTAGTAGCTTTCGAGTTGTTTGCCGAGCTTGGTGAAGGAGGCAACCACTAAGGTCACAACGATCTCCGCGGCGACAAGCTGGCCGAGCGTCAGTTGTTCTTCGATGACCAAATACCCACCCAGTCCCAGCAGCGCGGTGCTCGCAGCCACCTGCAGAAACAGGGCGAAGGCGAACTGCCGAAGCAAGATGCGAAAGTGCTCTTGCCTCGCCAGCAGATAGGCGCGGGCATACCCGTCGGCACGATCCTGGGCGAAGCGGGCCCCTCCGTGGAGCTTGAAAGCGAACGGATGGCGCGCGATCTCCTCGATCCAGCCTGCTACGAGATACTTGGCGCGCGACTCGCGAATCGCGCTGTCCACCGCGCCGCGTCCCAGCCCAAACACGATGAATGCGAGCCCTGCAAGGAGGATCAATGCGAAGCCCAGCAACAGATGATGATAGAAGGCCAGCAGCAACAGGCCTATTGCCATCTGCAACACCACCGACACGCCGTCAAGCAACAACGTGGCGGCGGCCTTCTGGACAGTCAACACATCGAAAAAACGATTGACAAGCTCGGGGCCATGCTGCCGATCATATGCCTTCAAATCGACACGCGGCAATCGGTACGCCAGGTCTGCGACCACGCGTACGAACACCCGTTGTTGCAAATACTCGACGATCACCGTCTGAACACTGCGCAACAGCGCCGCCACGCCGAGACTCAAGAACAGGGCAAGGCAAAGAACCACCAATTGTTGCAGGAGCGTGGCCATCGCAGCCGTGTTGACGACTGCCATGGCCGTGATCGGTACAGCCAGGCTTAGAATACCCACTCCAATGGCATACAACACGACCAAACTGACGTCGCGCTTTTCCGCGACGATCAAGTTCCAGAGGCGCGCCGTCGGTGAAGGTCCATGATGTGCGTGGTCGTCTTGGTGCGCGGCGCTATTGGATTCCGCGTCGGTGGCGGAATAAGGCATACTCGGCTGCGCGACCAACCACTCCATGACCGCATCTGCGTCGGCTACGCCGATCAAGCGTGCAAAAGTATCCGCGGAAAGACGCGATTCTGCCGGGTCCGACACAAAACGAACGAAATGCCCCACCCCCAGGTTTGCACCAGTGAGTAAGAACCATCGGGCCGATCCGCCGGTCGTCACCGCGAACAGGGCTAGCGGCGATTCCGGCGCGACCGCGGCAAACGCCTCTCGGACAGACAAGTGCCGCGCCAACATCTGGACGCCCAGCGATTCTGCCGCTTGCGCCAATCTCCGCCGTGCCGCCCGCGCCACTGTCGGGGGAATGTCCCGCTCCGCCTGGCGGACGGCGCGTTCAGCCTCGCCAGGATCGAAAGACATCCCGATTGCCTCAAGAAAATGACGCAAAAGTATCAGACTATCCGATTCGTTCAACGAATTCGGCGCCACAGGCTCATGGATGTACGCAGGTTCATTCGGAGTTTCGGCCGACATGCCAACCCCCGTTCTCCACATTGGATCTCTCAAACATACTTCTCTCCGCGAACAACTCCCACATCACTGACGAAAACGATCACCGCGCAATTATGGAATTCCTCCAGTGCGGTGTGCTCCACGATGCGATCGGCCAAGGCAATACCCACATTGGTCTCGATACGGACATTGTCTCCGGGCCATTCGCCGGCGCGTCGGTGTCGCGAACCTTCACCCTGCACCACGGTGACAGTATATCCTTCGGCCGGAATGCTTGGCAGGCTGCCTCAAGCTTTGGCCAAGGCCATTCGCCGGACCTTTCCTTCTGGAGGTTGCGCCACGCAGATTTCGTTCCGGGCGGCACAAACACGGTAGAGGGCCGCGGCAGCCGTATCGCCGACTGCGGTCAAATGTCCCATCTTCCTGCCAGGCCGTGGTTCGGTTTTGCCGTAAAGGTGCAGGCGAACATTATGGCGTGCGTCGAGTCGTTGAAAGTGCGGCGTCCCGTGGCGCCACAGGTTGCCGAGAAGATTTGCCATCGCGGCGGGACGCATGAACGCCGTCGAGCCCAACGGCAACCCACAAATCGCCCGCACCTGTTGCTCGAACTGCGACGTGGCCGAGGCCTCAATGGTCAGGTGCCCCGAATTGTGCGGACGCGGCGCCAGCTCGTTGACCATGAGACGACCGGTTCGATCGAGAAAGAACTCGACGCAAAGGACGCCTACCAAGTCCAGTTGGCGGGCAATCTCCGTGGCAATGGCGATCGCCTCCTGCGCGAGTTCCGGCGCAATCTCAGCCGGCGCGATCGAAATGTCCAGAACATGCTTCGCGTGCCGATTCGCAATCACGCCCCAGTGGGCGATCTCCCCGTTCAGACCGCGCGCCACCAGTACCGAAAGTTCTAAGGCCAGGTCAACCGCGTGCTCCAGGATCATCTCTCGATCGGGATGGTTCGCCAGCGCCTCAATAGCATCGCTGGGCTGCGCGATTACGTGTTGCCCCATTCCGTCATAACCCCCGTCGGCTGTCTTCAGAATCGCGGGCAAGCCAATGCGCGGCACCGCCTCCGCTAATTGCGAACGGGAACAAACCGCAGCAAAAGGCGTGACGGGAAAACCGTGTGCGACGAGGAATTTCTTTTCACGCAAGCGGTTTTGGCAAATATGTACGATCGCCCCATCAGGCCGCACCGGTACGATCTCGCTTAGGGCTTGAATCGTCGAAAATGGAACATGCTCGACCTCAAAGGTGACAAGGTCAACACGGGCGGCAAACCTTTGGATCGCTCGATCATCGAGAAAGTCCCCGACGACTTCGCTGTCCGCGACCTGGCCTGCCGGCGATCCCGCTTCTTGAGCGAAAACGTGGACATGAAAACCAAGTTCGCGCGCCGCAATCGCGAACATCCGTCCGAGCTGGCCGCCACCCAGAACGCCGAGATTGACGCCGGGGGAGAACCGCTCTTTGGACTTTCTAGCAAACATGGTTCATTCTCCTTCTTGTCGAGTGACAGGCAAAGACGCGTTGAGAACTTTCTCCGCTTGTTCTGCGCGAAACTGCTGAAGCTTTGCTCGCAGGGCTGGTCGCGTGGTCGCGAGAACCGCAATGGCCAATAACGCTGCGTTGATGGCGCCGGCTTTGCCAATTGCCAGCGTGCCGACCGGAATCCCCGCTGGCATCTGCACAATGGACAGCAATGAATCAAGACCGCGCAACACTTGGCTCTCCACGGGCACGCCGAACACCGGCAGCAGCGAGTGTGCTGCCAACATCCCGGGAAGATGGGCCGCGCCTCCCGCGCAGGCGATGATCACCTCCACGCCCAGCGCCTCCGCGTGCGCAGCATGTGCCGAAACAAGGTCCGGCGTCCGATGCGCGGACACAACCCGACATTCATGCGGGACCTCGAAATCCCGTAGGCACGCGGCAGCATGTTGCATCGTTTCCCAATCCGAGACGCTGCCCATCACAATGGAGACAAGAGCGCTGTCGCCCGCGTTCATGGGATGCCTCGCCAAAGTGGAAGAAGTCAATTACTCGTCTGCATCGACTGACATCGTCTACTAACCGCTAGCCCGGAGGGTCCGGCGACGGTCCAGTTCGCGACGCACCGACCGCGCCAAGCGGTCCACGCCACGCTCTATGAGAACATCGAGATTCGCGTCACGATCCTGCACGGCAATGGTGCCATACGGAACCAGCTTGGCGATGAGCTGGCAGTTCTTGTCGACGCTCCGGCGCGGACAATTCTCGTCACGTATGTACAAATCAACTCTGGCAATGCGCTGGGAGAAACGCCCAAGTGCGGAATGGACCCTCCCCTCGGCAAGCGTACGCCATTCGGAATGGACCGGGACATCTGCAGTGTGCCACTGAATCTTCATGGAGATTCTCCTGTCACAATATTCACTTGCTCGTTCTCGATCATGCAGTCACGCGAAGTGCATGCGCCGCCTAGACATTAATACGGCAGTGTGTTTGGATAGGACAAATAGATTTATCATCATTGATTCATCTATTATTTCAATGTATCATGACGTTACGATGCAATGGCTTAACTACCACCACCTGCTTTATTTTTGGACGGTCGCCAAGGAAGGGAGCATTACGCAGGCTTGCGAGAAATTGCTTCTTGCTCAGCCGACCGTCAGCGCTCAACTTCGAGACCTTGAGCAGTCACTCGGCGAGAAGCTGTTCGAGCGCGAAGGACGTGGGCTTCGCCTTACCGATACGGGAAGACTCGTGCTGCAATACGCGGACGAGATTTTCTCCCTCGGCAAGGAGATGACCGACACACTGCGCGGCCGACCAACGGGGCGCCCGCTTCGTTTGGCCGTTGGCATTGCCGATGTTCTGCCCAAGCTGGTTTCATTTCGCCTGTTGCAACCGGCCCTGAAGCTCGCAACTCCTGTGCGCATCCAGTGCCGCGAGGATAAGCCCGAGCGTCTACTTGCTGAACTGTCCATTCACAATCTCGACATCGTCCTTTCCGATGCGCCGATCCCTCCCTCGATCCGCGTCCGCGCCTTCAGTCACCTTCTGGGCGAATGCGGCGTAACGTTCATGGGAACGGCGGAGTTGGCAAAGCGATTTCGGTCTGGTTTTCCGAAGTCTCTGCACGGCTCCCCGCTCCTTTGGCCGACGGAAAACACCGCGCTGCGGCGCGCCTTCGAACAGTGGTTTGACTCCCTTGGCATCCAGCCCGAGATACAAGCGGAGTTTGAGGATAGCGCATTGCTGAAAGTGTTCGGCCAAGAAGGAGTCGGCATTTTCGCCGTTCCGAGTGCCGTCGAAGAGGAAGTGCGCCGGCAGTATCGCGTTCAAGTGGTTGGCCGCACTGATGACGTCAAGGAACGCTTCTATGCGATATCTCCGGAACGAAAACTCAAACACCCAGCCGTGGTGGCGATCTCGGAGTCCGCGCGGCAGAGTTTGTTCTAGGATACTGCCACATTCGTGATCACGCGCGAATCCCCCCGGCAGCGTCGCGGTCTCCGATCGGAAAGCCACCGTCCTCGTGGCCGCGCTAAAGTGACTGGTTGATCGCACTACCCCTTATTCGCGTTCTTGTCTCATTTGGCTCGGCGCATCTGGAAGATTTCATCGAAATGGGCGAACGCATCAGGCAGCGCCTGTTGGACGACGCCAAGATGTTCGATGTTGACAAACTCGCGAAACGTTACTTTCTCGACGCCTGCCTTGGCGAGCCGATCGCGAAGGCCGCGCGCCCCTGACAACGCAAAATCCTGGCTACCGACACCAATGAAAAAGGGGACTTTCTTTAGATCTTCCGTCGCCTTGACTGTTCCCGAACCGCCCAATGCAACTACTCCAGCGTAACGCCTGGGGTCGGCGCCGACGGCTTGCAGCGCCTGGGCCGCTCCCATCGAATGGCCAATGATGAAGACGCATTTCTTGTCAAATGGCCAGCGCTTGTGCAATTCATCGAGCACGTCGGCCAATGACAGGTTGAAACCGACGCGAGGCGCCACAAGCATCCACCCGCGTTCTTGGCAGAGCCGAACGATCTTGCCGTTACCATAGCCGTCGAAGAACAGGTTCTCTGATCCGCCAGCGCCGTGCAAAGCCACGACCAGCGGTGGCGGCGATTTGTCGTTCCACTTGGCCGGCACTAGCACCCGCATCGGGAACACGCGTTCCGTGGCCTTGGGATCCGATCGGACCGCGAGGCTGAGCCAATACTGACCGGAGCGTTCACGCGTGTAAAAAGGCTTCCTTGCCTGAATGGATTCTCCCACCAACTCGGCTTCCCGAAGGAGCCGGGCCATCGGATAGTCGGTCTCCTCGGTTTTTCCTTCCGTCCAGTTGTCAATCAGCCGCAGGGTCGCCTGAAGGGTCAAACGCTCCGGGGGGGCTCGGTGTCAGTGGCTTCGATCTTCTTTAGGCGCGTCACACGCTCAGTTAGCTTGCTCACGAATGAGATTTGCATGGTGCCATCGGAAAGTTTGTCTTTCTCGTGCAGAACCTCGTAGCGAAGCCAATGATCGCCTTCCTTCGTGCCCTTCACGGAGAGCTGGTATTTCATCGGCAACTCCGTGATCGGTAACGATCGCGTGGCGGCTTCTTTGCCCTCCACGGACAACATCAAGCGCAGCACGAACTCGGCATCCGCGGGTTTTGCCACATCGTAGAATGCCTTGATTTCGAGCGAGAGTTCTTGCGTTTCGACATCCACCAAACGCGTCGCCGGAAAAATCCCCAACGACTCAGCCCAGCGTCGTGTAGGTGTCGGCTTGTTCGCATCGTCCAGGGCGAAGCGAGCCTGGTCGATCGCACGTCCCGCTTCGCCGAAGCGGAAAGTAAAGAAAGCGATGACCGCCTGGTTGAGCGGAGCGACGGTTCGTTTGCGGGTCTCTTCGCCGGGATTCTTTTCCCAAAGCCCTTCAAAGACGCGAAGGCGTCTGCCCAACTCGAAACGTTGCGGCTGAGCACCGAGTCCCGCGGTGAAAGCGAACATGCACACGAGTGCCATTGGAATGGCAGAACCTCGGATCATCACGAGTCTCCGTAGCTCAAAGGAGAAGAAAAGGACGCCAAGGCAGAATCTTCTTGCCGACTGTTTATTTCTTGGGAGGCCTACCAGCCCGTGGGCGCTTCGGTCGTGTGTGAAGTGTGCGAGCCAAAGCTGCCAAATGAGACAGCCCATCTCCGTACGTGGTGTAGGGGATTGCGGAACGGATTGCCTCAATTAGGCCATGTCCGCCCACCGCCACCGCAGCACCGGTTGGTTCCAGCGCCCGGAAGAGTTCGCGGTATTCACGCAGAAAACAATTCGTGTCGGAAATGAACGACACCGAAATCCAGATCAGTCGCGGCTTCGTTTCCCGCGCAGCCTTCAGCAGACTGGCAAAAGGCGTGTTGGGGCCGAGGTTGATTGCCTGCCAGCCGGCGTCGAGCAGGACCATTTGCGCCAGCAGGGAAGGCATGAGATAGGGATCCCCTTCGGGAGCGGCGCCAAGCGCCACGGGGCGGTTGAGCTCGGCCCGGTTCTCCAGCTTCGTCTTCATTTCAAAGAGTGCCTGCACGCATATCTGCGTGGCGCGGTGCTCGTGCCAGACATCGATTGCTTGCGTCTCCCAGCCATGGCCAACCTGAGCCATGACTGGGCTAATGATTTGATCCGCCAAGGTTTCGATGGAGACGCCGTCCTCATAGGCACGCTGCACGACGGATCTCGCGACATTGACGTCTCCCTCCAGAATGGCGGCAAGGAGGCTGCTTCTTAGCCGTTTGAGATCGGGCGACCCCTCGTTGCTGGAAGCCATGGCGAGCCGGCTCAGATCGCCGCGAGGTAAATCGCCTTGCCGGGCGAGCGCGAGGACCTCCGCCTGCAGCAGTTTTCGATGTCCA
>SXGT01899255.1_pt1 | contig 21729 bp, 15 predicted proteins | sample 3176221 | NCBI WGS metagenome assembly SXGT01 (sample SAMN11356862, study PRJNA531348) | freshwater metagenome | isolation source: freshwater sample F1-120 | place: China: Fuxian Lake, Yuxi | collected 2017-12-25
CGTGCTGTCGGTACGCGTCCATCCTGTGGGCAAAGTGAGCGACACGAATGTCGTGCCGGCCGGCAAGGCGTCGCTGAGCACTACGGTCTGCGCATCGCTGGGTCCGACGTTGTTGATGGTGACGGTGTAGCTGATGTCGGTGCCCGCAGTGTAGGTAGCGCTGCTGTCGTCCTTGGTTGCCGTCAGGTCGGTTTGCGTTAGTCCCATTCCCGCATCGATGCTGTTATCGGTTGCGCCGGGTGCGAGCGCAAACACGGGGGTCAAGCCTGTGCTCGGATCGGGATTACTGTCGAGCGCGGAGTTGCCTCCCTGGTTCTGGAGAGTAATCCCCAAACCCGACGGCGGCGTGAACAGAGCCTGGAAGTTGCCGCTTGGCAGATTGCTGAAACTGAAGGCGCCACTGCCGGGAGTGGTGACGGCAGGATAGGTGAGATCATCGCTGCCGCCGGTTGCTCCGTCGAAGCCCAACCACGTGAGACTGACGGTGGCGCCCGCCAGCCCGACCTCGGCGCCGCCATCTTGGACACCGTTCTGATTGAGGTCGGTCCAGACGAAGTCGCCGATGGTTCCTGTGCCGTGGAAGCCGAAGTCGATGTCAGTGCGGACCTGCCCAGCTGCCAGGCTGAAGGTGGAGGATCCAAACGTCTGCGTGGTCAAACCATTGGCCTGGCCGGTAACCGCGATGCCGTAGTTTCCTTCGCGTAAGTCCGCGAAAGTGTAGGCGCCGTTGACGTCGGTGGTGGCGGTGAAAACCTGGTCGTCGCCGCCGCCGATTACGCCGTCGGGTCCGAACCAGGAGAGCGTGACAATGGCGCCCGGGATGCCAGGTTCACCCGAATCCTGCACACCATTGCCATCCACGTCGTACCAGACCCGATCGCCGACCGCGGCACTGACATTGAAGCTATTCACGGCTGGAAGGTTGTAGATCTGATAAGCGAGGTGTCCCACGTTGTAGACCGACGTCGTGCCAATGGGCAGACTGTTGTTCACCGTGACATCAAACGTAACGTTGGTCGTAGTGCCCGCGTTCATGTTGATGATGGTGAAGCCGCCTTCGTCGAGTGGGAAAGCGGAGGCGCCGGCATCGGGTATCGCCACGGGGCCGCCCCCCTGATCGATAAACGAACTGTTGGGAATATAGGTGACCAGCGCGGTGGGAAGCGAGTCACTTATCGCCGAATTGCTGACGGGCTGTGTGCCAATGTTGCGGATCCGGAGCGCGTAGCGCAGCGTGTCTCCCGAGTTGAAGTACCCATCGCCGTTGACGTCGCCTCCCGGTGCAAAATCCACGAGTTTGTAGAATTCCGGAACTGGCAGCGCAGGCACCGTCGTGCCGGCGTCGAATCCAGGACTGCCAGCGGGCGCTGCAGTATCTTCACCCCAGGCCGTACTGATGAGCGTGCCATCGTTGGTGAAAAGCCGCATGCCCGAGTTGTCGGCATCTCCGCCAGTCGTATCGATTACGCGCTGCGACTGAAGTTTAGCCAGCGCAAAGGATTGATCATAGCGGGTTCCGGTGACGCCATCGAGGAATAGGCCGGTCGTCGGATTGCCGTCGTTGTCGACGAACACTGTCGTCGCGGCGAGTGGCGTCACCCAGATGGGACTGACGTTGATGACACCACCTGACGGTGGATTGGCGCTATTGCCGACCCCCAGGCCGACGGTGGCGAATTGCGAAAGACTCGCTGTTGTTTGCAGACTGAAGCCCCAGTCATGGGTCGATCCAACTCCGGCCGTGTCGTGAGCCCCCAGGGCCGCGAAAGACTCGCCGCCGGGCGTGAACAATCGCGTCCCCTCGTCCAACGTGACGACGAAGAACTGCGTCGCCCCTGGAGCAACCGCCGGGAGACTGCCCGACGTGGTCCGTGTTTCAAAGTTGACGGTGATAGCCGCGGCATTGGGGTTGTAAACAAAGAGGGCGATGTTGTCACCGTTATCTCCGACCGGGGTGAAATAGTCGTTTGCCAGTTGTGCGTCCGGGAACAATGCGTACGACCGGGTCGCAAAAGAAGCTGCGCTGTTCCCAGTGAATAAATCAGCCTGGACAGGCTTGTTGGCGACGACCTGGCCTCCCTGGCGGACGTTGGTAGACGACACCACATTCTGGCCTTCATTCAGTACCACCGTCTGTTCAAAGACGCTGTCGTTGTCCGCGTCAATCTGGACGGTCGTATTGTCCTGCGATGCCATGACGTAGAGAAATGCATTCGAATACATGGTACCCACGCCCGCAGGCACAGGCGTGTCCACGCCCACCGGGGCGGTATAGGTTGTGTCGAAGTACCGGGTATCGCGCACCTCCACCGCACTGGAAATCACCGAGCCGGTTGGCAGAGGAATCTCGGCGCGCGAAATGGCAATGGTCTTGCTGGCACCGATCTTGTCCTGGCCGTCGAAAAACACCGTGGCAGGATTGCGCGGTAAGGTAACCGTCTTGCGCAACTTGATGATGGCGCCGGCATTGATAGCCGGGTCCGTGCCGGGGGCTGCGCCCGGCGTGGCGCCATTTGCCGCGATGCCGTCGCCCCAAATCTGGGTCAGGGCGGCGCCCGATGTCTGCGTGGGGACGGCGAGATTGGTCTCGTAGCCGTTCTCCCATTGATCGTAATAAATAATCGTGTTGTTTTCGGTGGCCGTGATGGTAATGAGGCTATCCATACCCGTCGATCCGTTGACGGTGCCATTGATCGTCTGCATCGACGCCAGGATCGCCTGCTCCGGAAGAGGCACGTAGAAGTACTGCAAGGGACCGGCCGCCGGGGCGAGCCGATCCTCGAGCCGGTCTGCCCGCGGGCGATAGATTCGACCTCGCCGGGCCGTTCGTCCTTGCTTGTGCGGTGCGAAGAGATGGCCGAACCAATTCCGAAGTTGGTGTGAAAGCAGACTCATGGAGTGGGCCTCAGGGTGAGTATGGCGATGAACAAGAATCAATCAGGCCGATTCGTTCCATCGGGCGCGCAATGCTGCCCGGCCGTAAACGAAGCAAGATAGCATTTGTGGAAAAGTCGATTCAATTGGAGCTGTGGAAATGTTTGCAAAGCAGGATGAGAAGCACGCCAAATATGCCGCAAGAATCGATTATGCCGAAGAATGCACCTCGAAGCCGATGCAACACGATCAAGAAACCTGCGGCACTCACGATTGTCCGTAGCGGTGACTGATCAGAAGCGGATTTCCGCGCCAACACGAAGCCCGTGAATCCACAAGTCGGATTCACGAAACGAGAAGGTCGGCCGATTAGGCGTCGAAGGAATTGCCGGCGCCAGCAGGTTGGGGTTGACGGTACGATCGATCTGATCGCCAGGGCGGACCACGTCCGATAGCCACAAGAAAGAGTAACCCAGCGTCACGCGGACGGAAGGCGACACTTGCCAGCCGCCGGTGATTCCGAACTCGGGCAACCATACGAACTGATTAGATCTAAATGTGCCGCTGTTTCCCGCCAGCGCCAGCAAGCCGCCAGGGGTTACGATCGGCGCCACTCCTGGAGGCGTGATGGCCGTGTTACCGGAGATGGTAACTTCCCGATGCATGTTTCCAAAGGCGAGTTTGCCAAGAAGCTGCAAAGAGAACGGGCCATACGCCTGCTCGGTTTGGATTCCGAGGAAAGCGCCGTGGAAATCATTGCGTGTCGAGAATGAATCGCTCAGGCGAAAATGGGTGTCCAGCGTAGCGGGATCCAAGGAGGTGAGCTCCTCGTCGATCTGCAAGCTCTCGGCGAAGTGCACGTAGCGGTAGCCGACGAGGAAATCGATGCGTCGCCCGCAGCTAACGCACAGATTATGTCGCCAACCAAAGTCGGCGACGATGAGCGGGTCGGCGTAAGAGGCAACATTGATATTCCCAGCCGCGATCCCAGGGAAGGATAGCAACTGCGAAATTTCCGCATCAACGGTTGCGTCGACAAAGGGACGCGCAAGGATCTGGCTGCCATCCGAACTGGCCGAGAAAGACGCCTGGCGTCCGCCAATCAACATCACGCCAGCTTCGATGCCGCAGGTCTTTTCGTCGTTCAACCAATATCCAATCGTGAACCGGCCGCCGGGCCTCATTTGGCCGTTGACGCGCTCATCGCCGAACAGTGTCGTGGTTCCCGCCGCACCAAGGACGCCAGCGCTTGCAAGCGGTGTGCCGACCGGGCTGGCGGTCACCAATGGCGGAAGCTTGCTCCCTAGCACCCACCAAGACACATATTCCGCGCTCCCCCAAAACGACTTTGGCGAGTCGGCGTTATCGGGGACTTCCAAAGAAATCTTGGGTAGCTCACCGGCTGGTGAAAGTGGTGACAGGATGGGAAATCGAGGTGGTTCCGGACGATTGAGAGAGTGGGCAGCCGGTAAAATCATCGGTCGACCTTCGGGCGATACTCGCTTCAGTTCCAGACCCGGTAGGGTCGCATTTGCTTCCCGAGTTTCAACAGGTTGCCCCAGCGCCACGCGAGGAACGCCGAAGCTAGGTCGGGTCGGAGTATTCGCCCTGCTCTCGATGCTCGGCTCGCGAGGAACTTCGTTCACCTCCGATTGCCCGAGAACCAAGGCCGGGAACACAACTAGACCCAACAGCGAGATTCCAAGCTGGCTTCTCATATTCAATCCAATTCTTGGCCGAACCTCATCTATACTCAAAGCCAAACTCTTTTCGGCAAAGTCGTTCCGAGAGTATGAATGGTATCGACTATTACGATGGTAACACTTAGCAAATGAGCGCAATTGCCAGATCCTGAATTCTAAATTGCCGCAGACTACCGAGTTTATCACTGGTTCGGGCGCAGTTTCACGGTCAGCTGGAGAACAGCTAGCAGGGCGTTGAAAAACTCAACGAGTGCGATGGCCTCTGAAGGAGCCTGGCGCTATTCTATGCGAATCTCACGGAGGGAATCGCATGCGTGATCGCACTGACGAACAACAGATTCTGTTTCACGTTTTCAACGTTGAGGAGCGGATTCGTGCCGATCATCCGCTGCGCGAGGTGAAGCGTCGCGTGGATGCGATTTTACAGACGATGTCGCCGGTTTTTGCCCAGGCGTACAGCCGCACCGGCCGCCCAAGTGTTCCGCCGGAACGGTTGCTGAAGTCGATGCTGATCATGGCCATGTACTCGATCCGCAGCGAGCGGCAACTATGCGAGCGTCTGCAAGCGGATCTGTTGTTCCGCTGGTTTCTGGATATGCAGCCCAGCGAAGAAGCGTTCGATCATGCCGTGTTCGCCCACAATCGTGTTCGGCTGGACGAGCACGATCTGACGAAAAAGCTTTGACGCCGTGGTGTCCTAAGCGTTGACCGCGAATTTGTGCAGCGAACACTTCAGCGTCGATGGCACGATGATCGAGAGTTTTGCATCCGCGAAGAGTTTTCAACCGAAGCCAAAGCCGGATGCAGCGGCCGACAATAACGATCCGCCTTCCGGAGGTTCGAGTATCGGGACACGAACGCCAACCTACGCACGACGTTTAACAAGATCATCAGGCGAGCGGGTGTGAAGCCCTGGCCGAAGCTGTTCCACAATTTGCGGGCAAGCCGTGAGACGGAACTGGCGGCGACGTACCCGATTCACGTGGTTAGCCACTGGATCGGCAACACCGCGACGATTGCGGCCAAGCACTATTTGACCGTGCGGGAAGAGGACTTTGAGCGGGCAGCCCAAGGCGGCGCAAAATCCGGCGCACTGACGGCGCAAAATCGAGCGCAGCAACCGTCCGCACGCGACGTGCAAGGCTTCGCAAAATCAACGGACGCTAAGGCGGGTTGCGGAGATATGCGAGCAGAACCCGTCGCGTGCGGTGGTACGCAAAACTACCTATTACCCCCAAGGGGACTCGAACCCCTGTCTTAGCCGTGAGAGGGCTATGTCCTAGGCCACTAGACGATGGGGGCGGCGTCTACTTATGGATAGGAGCCGCGGCGCGACCTGTCAAGCCACGAATCTGCGCGAATTGGTCTTGACCGGAAATGCCAACTTTGTTTCTTTAGTACCTTCCGATTCACTCCCAGCTGACCAAGGAGGGTCACACCATGAACTACCAGACCGAAGCAAAACCCCAGTGCTGGCGCGCCGTCGTTGTGTTCGACGACCGCCCAGAGATGTTGCTCTACCTCAATCGCTCCTCGCCCCAGGTACGGGCCGGCTATCGGGCCGCCTATCTCGACCTGCTCGATGAGGAAGAACGTGTTCACGTCGCCTCGGTGTCGATGCAGCGCTGGCAAGGCGCGCCGGATTCCGGCCGCTGGGTCCATCAATCCGACCTCCCGGTGCCTCTCAAGGAAAAGATCGCCATCGCGGCCTGACATGGGACTTTTTTTTGGAGCCGCGGGGCTTGCTCGACATCGGGCAAGCTCCGCGGCTCACCTTTTGGATCCGGACTTCGCTTGCATTTCGTGCCTTCTCCTCCAACAATAATATCGGCAGCACGACGCGCCCCCTTGTTGAGGAGCAAACATGACCCCCTATAGCGATCTATGCGACGATTTCGGCATCTACGCCTATGTCAACACGAAAATGGAGCTTCCCTCGGGACGGGAAACCGTCCTGCACTTCTTCAATAGTTTGCAAAAGACGTTTCCGACCATGACCGATTTCGATTGCCGGGGAGGCAATGAATACGTCCTGGAAGAGGATCGCGAGCAAGGCAGTTATCGCTGGATCGGCGTCGAGCCGAAGCGGTTTGCGTCAGGGTTCGTCAATCCGCCGAGCGTGGAGGTCGCCGACACGCAGCATGAGCGGGTGCTGGAGATCGCACCATTCCACCTCGACTTTGGCTCCCTGGATTGCGACGCGCTCGACGTGCTGTTCTCCTTCGACTTCATGTACCAGGGCAACCATGACGAGATCGTCGCCGAGGCGCTTGGGCTGAATACGACGCTGGAGTCGCTTCTGCAGATGCCGGGCTCCAGAGTTGTGGGTTATGAGCCGGCGCTGATGCTGGCGCTGGATGATACTTGCAGGCTGCAATGCCGATTGAATATCGAAACGCGCACCAATGCTTATCAGATTCGCACGAATCAGTTCCCGGCGGCGCCGATCACGGTCTATTTCACCGTGCGGCAATACTGGGCCAGACAGATTGGGCGGAGCTTCGTGGAAGGTTATCAGGCCCAGCGCAAGATCTGCCAGGAGTTGGTGGAAAGCCACGTTATCCCCGCGGTGATCAAGCCGCTGAGTCAGACGATCGAGAACAAGGGGTGAGCCACTGCTCTCTCCAACTTAACGCGGCTGAGCCGCAGCCAAATGCGAATCACGAAAACATGAAAGCAAGATAACACGAAAGGGAAACTCTGGAGAAGTTGACCGAACTGTTCAAGCCAACATTTCTCTCCTTTTCGGTCTTTCGTTTAGTCGTGCTTTCGTGATTCGCATTTTTCTTGATCAGCAAACTCCTCCGCATCGTGCGGAGAAGTGCAGAGGCAGGACTCTTCTTGCCTGCGTGCGACGTTCTTGTGCACGCCTATTGTTTTTCCACCTTGTTTTCCTTGACCGCGGTTCCTGGCGCCAAGGATTCAAGTCCCAAGATGGTACTTACGCCGGCCCAGACTTCCTCGCGGGCCACGTGGAACATTTCAGCATCGTCCAGATCACCGGTCATCCAGTACGACCGCAACGCACTGGCCTGGGTCCGCAACAATTCCGTATGCTTGCGGATGCCCTGCAAGGCGTCACGATCGTTCGTATCCAAATCGGTCTTGGCAAGCTGATTGAGTTGATCGTCCACCAGCGTCATGAAACGGGTAATGTGGCTCAAAGCTTTCTCGGCTTCCTCGACGTCCATCTGCTCGTTCTCGACGGCATCCGCCAGGAGGCCGATGTTCAGAAAGCTCTGATAGAGATGCGCCGCAGTCAAGCTGCCCAGGGCTTCCAGGTAACGGTCCTTGGACGTGGACTGGGCGGGCGGAACCAGAGGCTTTTCAATCGATTTGACCGGTCCCACGCCGGCAAAGTCAGCCGAGGGCTTCGACGCTGGAGACGGGAGCGCCGGCAGATTGGTTGCGACAGGCACGCTGGGAGCCGGCATCCCAACGGTCTCGGCCCTTGACGTCGGCCAGCTTGGCTTCCACCCGGTGGCCAAGGCGGCGCCGGCGCCAAGTACCACGCACGCTATTACGACGGCAAACAGCTTGCGGCCGCGCCGGGGCAGCGCGTGCTCAGCCGAGGAATCAGCCGCGGGAGTGCCTGCCTCTGCCGGCGTCGGCGGCGAGGCCTGTGTTACCTCATCGGGAGCGCGAACCGGTATGGCTCGTGGGTAGACCTTGGCTTTTCGTTCCGTGCTCATTTTCGTCTCCCGGTGCTCTTGGCCTGAGCGACGCCGCGATTGAAGGCGCCGGCTTGGGGGCCACGGTTGAAGCTCTGCGTGTTGGCGGGACGGACCTGAGTCGGCGCCTTGCTTACGGTGCGGATGTTGCCATTGGCGGACTTGAAGCCAGCCTGGACGCCAGAGTTCTTGATGCTGGAGGGTGCCGTCTTGGGGGCAGCGACGGTCCGGATGGCGCCCTGCTTGGTCTGCGAATTCTTCGCGGAGGGTCCGGAGTTCTTCGCGTTGCCGAAGCTGGTCGGACTGGTCTTGGAGACCGAGCCATTCTTGGCGATGCCGGTGGTGGCGGAACGATTCGTCGGTCCCTTGGCCTGGTTGCCAGCGTTCTTCGGTTGCTGAGTCGGCCCCTTGGCGAGTGACTTGGTGCCCACCGAGGCGCCGGGAGCTTTACCCGAGGCGAGGTTTTTTTTGCCTTGCTGCGCGCCGACCTTGGTGTTGCCAGCGTTCTTGACCGAGCAAGGGTGGCCAGCCGATTTGTTTTGGCCAGCGCCGGCGTTTCGGGTGGAACCTACTTGCGTCGGACCATTCTTGCTGTGGCCTGAATTCTTGGCTTGTCCGTGCCAGGCGGCCGTCGATTTATTGTCGCGTCCTGAATTCTTGGCGGCGGCCACGTTGGAAGTACCGGTCTTGGCGTTGCAGGCGTGCTTGGCGCGGGCATTGTTTCCAACCTGGGCCCCGGGGCCTTGCGATTTGCCTGTGGATTGGCCGGCTTGTGCGCCCGGCGTCTTGGCGCCGGCGCCGTTCTTGCCAACCGATCCGCCGATGTTCTTGGATAGTTGCTTACCAGACTTGCCCCTGGCGGCGTCCTTGACGGAGCACAAGCAGCGGTCGGAGGAGGGCCGATTCGAGGTCGCGCCGGCATTCCGCGCGCTGCCGACGTTGGCGGTCCCGCGCTGGTTGCTGCCGCCGTTCTTGGCTGCGGCGACATTCCCGCCGCGGCCCTTGTTCTTGGCCGTGCCGACGTTGGGTGAACCATTCTTGGCGTGACAAGGAGGCTTTGCATTGGCATTGCTACCGACCGACGCGCCAGGACCATTCGATTTCCTGCCGCCGGCGTTCACAGACGTGTTCTTGGGTTTTCGGTTGGCCGCAAGGAAATCGCCATCGTCCTTGACCACACTACGGTCAATTGTGCCGGCCTTCTGAGCGCCCTGAGCGAACGGGCCACGTTTTTGGCCTGCGAGGTTGTTCTGGTTGGCGCCTCTGGCATTGCCGGCATTCTTGGCTGCACCCTGAGCGGCTGGTCCCAGGTTTCGGACACCGCCAGCATTTCGCGCGGCGCCGGGATCCTGAAACTCTCCCTGTTGATCGACATTCCTTCCTGCCAGCCGATTGGCGTGGCCCATGCCCTTGGCAAATGCGCCGCCGCCATGGCCATGGTGACGATGATGCCCGTGATGGCCATGCCCCTTCAGGGCCAGCAGGAGTTGATGCAGAGCTTGACTCAGGTGGTTGACATCGCGGCGTGGCGCGTCCTCGTTCATCGCCTGGCCGATCAAATCGACCATCTCGTGAATCATGGGGAGCAAGCCCGGCATGCCGGCTTGATCTGGCATGGGCTGGTTCCCGGCCCTTTCGTTCTTCTTGCCGACGCCGGCCTTTTTCGCCTGGCCCGCTTTCTGGACTGCGCCGCCTCCGGCCTTGTTACCGCCGCCATTCAAGCCGTTCTTGAAGGCGCCCCCCTGCGTTTGCTCGGCCGCGACTGCCGCGGACAGGATGAACAGCCCGGCACTGCCGACCAGCAGCGCGCGATAGGCATGATGTAATCGGGGCAGCATGATGGAACTCTCCTTTACGCTGGATATTTCAAAGCGTCCGAGAAGGGGACGGCGAAAGTTGCCATTTGTTGGTAGATTTTTCTTGGATTCAACCAATTTCGACGACTGGACCAAGATAATTTGCGCGCGGCGCCGGTGTTGCCATTTGTTGGTAGATTTTTCTTGGATTCAACCAATTTCGACGACTGGACCAAGATAATTTGCGCGCGGCGCCGGTTTCGATCGCAAAAAAATGGAGCAGCGGAGGGATGGCTTGGCGTCGTCAATACAAACGCGAAGCGCCTCAAACGTGACTCAGGCGCGGAGACGGAGCGATTGACCGTGGAGCTCGGCAGGTTTGCGCGGGCGACTGAAAGCTTTGCCGCGGGGCCAAGAATCCGAAGGGGCTCGAAAGGGCCGGGGGCTGGGCGCCCGGTTGCTTTTTTGGTTGCCCGCTTTTGCCCTTGCCCGAGGATTTCTTGTCGGGTGCGTCGTTTCGCTCGCGGAGTCCGGGGGGGCCTTTTCCCTTGCCCTTGTTTTTCTGCCAGCCCTTCCAGGAGGCTTCCAGGGCGCGTTCCAACCCAGCCTTTCCTGCTTCCGGGGCTTGTTCCCAGTTCTTCTCGATCTCCATGAACGTCTGATCCACATTCTTGACAACGCGTTCGGCAAGTTCTCGCACCGGAACCGGCGGATCCTTCGACGTGGCCGACTCCAGCGGCCTGTAAATGCCAAACTGAATCATTTCGCCGAACTGCTGCCCCATTTCTGCACGCTCGCGCATCGTGTCCTCGGCGAGATAGAGCATCACGAACGGCATCAAACGCTGCACGCAGTTGGCGCATTCATCGGCGCGGACGACGGCGTCGGCGTCCGAAGTGACGGCAAGGGCGAATTGCACCAATGCCAGGGTCGGCGGCGCGTTCTCGAAACGCTGCCATTTCCGCCCTTTGACGGGGGGCCCGCCTTCTTCTATCTGGTGTGCCGTGGCCAGAGTTTCCTTGGCCGTGTTTCGCAACGCGTCGCGCTGATCTTGAAGCACACGGGGCAGTGACTTCGCCCCGGTCTCGGCCGGCTCTGCCATCTTCTGCACTCGACTTCGCACAGCAGTGCTCAACGCCGGCCGGGTATCCATCGGGGCCTGCGACAACTGCACCAGCACGCCGTCGTGCAGCAAGTAGCCGAAGAGGTCGATGGTCAGAGGCAACTGGTCGCGCGGGCCTTGATCGATGAGCGTCAACGCATGCTGTCGGCAGTCATCGGCCATGTCGAGGAGCGTTTCGAGACGATCTTTAACGTCGCCTGACTGCACGAGCCGAGCGTTGCGCTTGAGCAGCGAAACGATGAGCGGCCGATCCGTATGTGTCAGCACGGTAATCGTCTTCTCGCGCACGACTTCGACGAGCTTCTCGCGGACGATCTCGATCGGTGCGATGGTCGGCTCGTCCTGCCGGCCCAGGAGCCAGCCAATCGCGATCATGGCCGCGGCGCCGGACAGGTACGCCCCGTAGCGCATCCAGGGGAGCCTTGGTTTCAGCACGATTTCTTTTGCGACTGCTTCTTGCGGCGTCGCAGCGATCCGCTTCAGGAGTTCCAGCTTGGGCGAATCGTTGCCCGGAACGCTCGTGAGCTGATTTACCTGCTGATCGATCGCTCGCAAGCGCGTTTGCACCTGCTGACATTCTGCGCAGCCTTGCAGATGGCCGACGACGTCCGCAGGCCAGGCGGCGTTCGGCTGGAACGAGTACAACCAGTATTGTGTTTCACGACATTTCATCAGTCACGGGGCTGCATGTAGGGGGTCAAGGTTTGCACCAAACTTTGCCGGGCTTTGCATACGCGCCAGCGGGCGGTTTCCTCGCTGACGCCAAAAACCGCGGCGATTTCGGAATAGGGGAGTTCTTCCTGAGTCCAGAGCAAATAGGCCGCCCGGAACTTCGAGGGGAGCTGTGCCAGCGCCGCTTGCAATTGTTCCTGGGCCTCTTCATCGAGAATGCTGCCAAGCGGGCTGGACTGGCTTGCCTCAACGTCCTGCGTCAGAAGCAGTTTTTTATGCAGCCCGGAGCGCCGACGTGCGTCCAGCCAGCAGCGCCGCGCGATCTGGAATAGCCAGATACGGAAGGTTGCGACCTCGCGGAGCTTTGGCAACGCGATCCACGCCTTGAGAAACGTCTCCTGGGCCACGTCCTCGGCCATGTGCTGTTTGCCCGTCAAGCCAAAGAGCCAGCGGCGCACTCTCTCCCAATAGGCGTCCACCAGACGTGCAAACGCCTGCTGGTCCCCTTGCGCCGCCTGCCGAACACAGGTTGCCTCGTCCGGAGCACGCACGTTAGTTTCTCGCTCGGTCTTCTCTCAAATCAGACGCAGCCATTCGCAATTTGTTGGCGAAAAAACTCTGCTGCCCGTATATTTTACTGAAAATCTCAACGCACACGGTGGCGCATCGCCACTTGTTGCGGAGAAATGGAACGCGCGGCGGTTTCGCGCGCTGGACGCGAACGTTAGTTCATTGATCAAACCCGGTCGCCGTTTCGGAGTGTGCGGTGCGCGAAACCGCCGCGCGTGGCACGCTCCGCAACTTACGACGCTCTGTCTTGGGGAACCTATGACCACGACCTTAAGTCAATTCGCCCGCGGCCTTTCCACGGAAACCGCCTTTGACGTCTTGGCCGTTGCCAAGCGTCTCAAAGCAGAGGGCAAGGACGTCATCGAACTGCAAATCGGCGACAGCCCGTTTTCGAGCACCGCCGCCGCCCTCGAAGCAGGAACCAAGGCGATTCACGACGGCCAGACGCACTACTGCCCCTCGATGGGCCTGATGAGCTTCCGTGAAACGGTCGCCGCCAATTACAAAAAAGAGTACGGCATCGCCATCAAGGCCGAGAACGTGGTCGTCGGCCCCGGCGCCAAGGTCTTCGAGCAGTTCTTCTGCGAGGCGTTTCTCGATCCGGGCGACGAGGTGCTTGTTTTCAGCCCCGCGTTTCCGACTTACGCGCCGAACATCGAACGCCGCGCCGGCGTTATCGTCACCTCGCACCTGAAGCAAGAGCACGCCTTTCGGCCCAACCTGCACGATATTGAAGATTTCGTCAAACGACCGAAAGCCAAGGCGATCTTCCTCAACTCGCCGCACAATCCGACGGGCGGCGTCGCCACCGAGGACGATCTCAAGGCGATTGCCGACCTCGTCCGCGGCAAGAACATCGCGATCTTTTCGGATGAGCCGTACAACCACATGGTCTGGACCGGAAAGCATTTCCCGATGCTCGCCCAGCCAGGCATCCTGGATCAGACGGTCGCCTGCTACACCTTCAGCAAATCGTACAGCATGTCCGGCTGGCGCCTGGGCTATGCCGTCAGCAGTGCCCGCATCATCGACAGCATCGGCAAGATGATCAACACGTCGCTGAGCTGTGTGCCGCCGATCGTTCAACTCGCGGGTGAAGCCGCGTTGAAGAACGATGACCACGAGCGTGACGAGGTGATGCAGCGCTTCAAGAAGAAGGTCGAGTTGCTCGTGGAGGAGCTTCTGGGGGTGCCGGGCGTCAAGGTGATCATGCCGGCCGGCACGTTCTATGTCTTTCCGAACGTGGCCCCGATCTGCATGAAGCTCGGCATCACCTCGCATGGTCTGGCAATGTTCCTGCTGGAAGCCGCTGACGACAAAAAGGGCGTCGCCTGCCTGGGCGGCGAGTGCTTCGGCCCCGCGGGCAAAGGTTTCCTGCGCTTTAGCTGCGCGGAGCCGGACGATCGCTTGAAGGAAGCCGTTGCGTTCCTAAAGTCAGCAGTCGGGCGTGTGGACCGTGTGATGCGTTATTTGGAAACTCATGCGAAGTATCGGCTACAATGACACCATGAAAACCATCGTTTTCGCAGAACATCTGACGTTCCCGGAATCCGTGCACGATTTGGACTCGTTCCGTCACTGGGTGACCTCGGACGAGTTCCCGGAAAAGGCGAGGGTTTCTTATCTCGACGGCAACTTCTGGGTGGATCTTTCCATGGAACGCGCCGGGCACAACCTTTGCAAGAAGGCCATGACCAATACCTTGGCGAGCCTGATTGAATCCGAAGATGGAGGTGTCGATTTCTCCGACGGCATGCTCCTGTCCCATCTCGAAGCCGGCTTGTCTACGCAGCCGGAATTCATGTTTCTCGCCTCCGCAACCCTTGATTCCGGCGCCGTCACTATCCTGCGCGGAGACGATTCAATCGAAGTCATCGGTTCGCCGGACATGACGCTGGACGTCATCAGCCCGACATCCGTCGAGAAGGACACCGTCCACCTGCGCCGCCTGTACTATGAAGCCGGCGTCAAGGAGTATTGGTTGGTCGACAGCCGGGAGATTAGTTTTTCGTTTGACATCCTGCGGCGCGGCTCGTCGAAGTTCCTCGCTACCCGCAAGCACCAAGGCTGGATCAAGTCGCAGGTCTTCGGCCGCGAGTTCAAGCTGAGCCGGGAAACGACCAAGCACGGCGTATCGAAGTTCACGCTCGAAGTGCGATGAGCGGTATATGCATGCCGGGCCGACTGCAAATCAACGCACTACCTGGCCGTGAACCCCCATCAGGCAGCCACTTCTCACGATGTCATCGACGCCGGTCAAGAGGCACGGAACGAGCGGACGGCTATGCCAGAATCTCGTGCATGACGTCCCCGTGAACGTCCGTCAAACGCATATCGCGGCCGCCGAAGCGGAAAGTCTGCCGGGTGTGATCGACGCCAAGAATGTGCAGCATGGTCGCATGCAGATCATGGATCTCGCGAACGTCGGCGACGGCCTTGTAGCCGAACTCATCGGTGGCGCCGTAGGAAACGCCGCCGCGCACGCCGCCGCCCGCCATCCACATGGTGAAGCCGAACGGATTATGATCGCGGCCATCCCCCCCCTGGGCGAACGGCGTACGGCCGAACTCACCGGACCAGACAACCAGTGTCTGCTCCCACAGGCCGCGCGTTTTCAGGTCACGCAGCAGTGCCGCAATCGGCTGGTCGACGGCACGGGCGTTGTCCTCGTGGCCTCGCTTGAGGTTGCCATGCTGGTCCCAGCGATCGTGGCCGAGGTTAGGGCACGTGAGTTCCACAAAACGAACGCCCCGCTCGACCAGTCGGCGTGCGACCAGACATTGCGTGCCGAAGATGCGCGTGCCGTTGAAGGTCGAATCGACGCCGTAAAGTTCCTTGGTGGCCCGCGATTCACCGGTGAGGTCCATCAATTCCGGCACAGCGGCCTGCATACGGAACGCGGTCTCGGCGTTGGCGATGGCCGACTCAATCTCCTCGACGCGGCCGAGCCGATCCTGGCTGGCGCGATCGAGTTGCCTTAAGAGGGAAAGCTTTTGCTGCTGATGATCCGGATTGGCTTCCAGGGGCCGAATGTTGGCCACCGCGGGATCGCCGGGGCGAAAGACCGAGCCCTGATACGCCGCCGGCAGAAAACCGCTGTTAAAGTTGTCGAGCCCGCCGGGCGGAACGAGCCCGCCGTTGAGAATAATAAAGCCAGGCAGATTGCGATTCTCGCTCCCCAGGCCGTAGCCAAACCACGCCCCCATGCTGGGCCGGCCTTGCAAGCCGGAACCGGTGTGCAAGAAATAGTTGGCGCTGGTGTGCTCGGGGAAGCGCGAGGTCATCGAATGAATAAGAGCGAGATCATCCACATGCCGGGCGACATTGGGAAACAGATCGCTCACCCAGCGTCCGCTCTCGCCATAGCGGCGAAATCGCCACGGCGACATCATCACCCGGCCAATGTTATTGAACTGCGTCGGCTCCACCCTGAAGACGGAATGCGGATCGCGGCCGTGGAATCGTTCGAGCATTGGCTTGTAGTCGAACGAATCGACCTGGCTGACGCCGCCGTCCATGTACAGGAAGATGACATTGCGAACGCGAGTTGGATGATGCGTGCCCGGCGCTGTCGCTTGCGGCGAAGCAGTCTCCGCACTCAAGGCGGCGGCCGCTACAGCGCCGAAACCTCCAGCGCAAGTGCGCAGCATCTCGCGGCGGGACAGGGGGGCGGGGCGGAAGCGGTGGCAGTGCGGCATGAATCATCTCGCATGAATCAAGGTTGGGACCCTTCGGCACGGTCGACAATTTCGTTCAGCAATTTGAAAAAAAAACTCCAAGGTATTTTTCGATCTCGTCTTCTTTGATTTCGAATATCCATGAACACATGGCCATGCTTCGTTTCCTCAAACCAGTTCGTGCTTTCCCGGTCGGGTCAAAGGGAAGAAAGACACAATCATTCGGGAGCTTGTCCGGTATCGAACTCGTGATTGCAACACAAGTGATTCGTCCATCTCGTTGAATCTGCGTAGTCTCGCTGATAATAACGGCGGGGCGTAGCTTGATGTTGCGTTCCTGCGGATCGGAGACTTCGACGAGGATGATCCGACCTTGTTCGGGCTTGGGCACTTCAGCCTCCTCGACCGTCAATACAATCCGGTGTGGTCTTCGTCATACCAGCTTTGCGGCGGCTTGTGGGTCTTCATTAATTCACGCAGTTTCTCAATATTCACACGCCGCTCCCGCTTGATTTTCGGCTTTTTCTTTAGCGTCGATTTCTTAAGCACGGCAGCAGGCGCCGGCACCACACCAGTTTTTGCACCCTTGTTCTTGACCATGATATTACCTCAAGTTTGGATTCCATGATCAGTATACCGGAGGACGCGATTCGCGCGAAGTTCTCGTCAATTCACAAAATAAAACTCCTTGGTATTGATCAACACATGCCCCAGGTCCGCCCAGCGGCGTAAGTCCGGCGTCGCCCCGAGGTAACTGATGCACGCCTTCAACTCCGTTTCGCTCGGCGGCCGTGCGAACGCGTCCACGTACATGCCGCGCACGCGTTCTTCGATCGTTCCCTTCTCGGCGACCACGCGTTTGGCCCACACGTCGGCCTGACTGTGGACGAACGGATCGTTCATCAGGATCAGCGCCTGAGCCGGCACGTTCGAGTTGGTGCGTCGGCCCACCGTCGAGAACGGCGACGGCGTGTCAAACGCCAGCAAGAACGACGACAGAAAGTTGCGCCGCACCGACATGTACACGCTGCGTCGGCCGTCGCCGTCGAGCGGACCGCTGCCGGGCCGGCCGCGGCCGTCCTGGAATGCCGTCAGGTACACCGGCACGGACGGGCCGTACATCGTGCTATTCAGCCGGCCGGACACCTTCAGGATCGCATCGCGGATGGCTTCCCCTTCAAGCCGACGTAGACGCATCCGGTGCAACAGTAGATTGTTCGGATCGGCCTCGTCGGTTTTCGCATCCGGTGTCGATGCCATCGGGTAGGCGTTGGTCAGAACCAAGGCTCGGATCAACTTTTTGGTTGACCAACCGTCGCGCACGAACTGGTCCGCAAGATGATCGAGAAGTTCCGGATGCGTCGGCGACTCACCGAGGACGCCGAAGTTATCGACCGACGCGACGATCCCGCGACCAAACAGATGATGCCAAACGCGATTGACGTAGACGCGTGTGATGAGCGGCGTGATCGCGGGATCCGTCATCTGCTGCGCGAGTTCCAATCGGCCGCTCCCCGTCTTGATCGGCATCGCCTTCACGCTCGTAAATGCTTCAAGAAAGCGCCGCGGGACCTGCGGGCCTAACGTCTTGGGGTTGCCCCGCGTGAACACGAATTCGTCCGTGCCGCTGCCGTCCTGCATGGCAGGCGTGAGGCGCGAGTCGAGCTTGATCTGGGCGAGAATTTTCTTGTGCTGTTCGAGGATGGGACCGGCTACTTTGGCGATGCCCTGCTCTGCTTCGCTCCCCGGGACAATGAACAGGTCCGCGTTTTGCACAGCCCAGTTTGTCAGAGAAGAGAAGCTGGCCGCTGGATCATCCTCAGGCTTGGTTTTCGCTTTCTCCGCAGAAAGCACCAACGGAACTTGCAGTACCACTCCCTGGTAAAGTCTCGCCAGTTCGCCGATCGACTGGGCCCCCATGGTGCAATCCGCCACGATCGCTACCACAGAGTGACCCGTTGCCGGCGGCGGCGTATTCTCGGCCTGCACCGCGATGGCAAGTGCGAAGTCGGCCCCTTCATTCGGCGTAAATTCGAGATGCGCGCGCTGCCCCTTGTAGGGCATGAGATCGATGGCAACCCATTGAAACTTGTCGCCCGTGTTGAAGCGTTGGACCAGCCGTCCGTGAAGCGGCCCGGCCAACATGATATGCTGCCCGACGCCGGCATAGATCATGCCATTGCCTTTGACGTAGGCAAATGCCTTTCCGTATTTCAGCGTGAACTCCGGAGTGCGCAAGGTACGCCCGGGACGTTGGGCGCCTCCCAGGGATCCCGATTCGTTCTGCGAACCAGCGGCCAGGCGCAACCCGTCCATCGCCCGATCCCGCTCGGCGGCGCTCAGTTCCACGATGCGGGCAATGGGACGGGAAGGGTTCGGGCCAAGGATCATCTCGCCGGCTCGCACCGGACGAAGGCCGAACGCCACGTCATCTGCCAGTAGGTCCGTGGTCCGCGGATTGCCATGATCGACGATGATGTCTGCGTTGGCGAAAGCGAGGGCTTGGGGCATCGGCCAGCGCTTGCGAATCGGCGCCAACACATCCTGCACAGGCCGATTCTTCTCGGCCACAACTTTCGCAAAGGGATGGAGCGGCGACATCTCGTTCTTCATCGCCTGCCCCAGCGCGACTTTCCAGCGCTGGAGGAGTTGGGCATCCAGTCCGTTGGAACGATCTTCAATGCCCCCCGCCGTCACAAGATACGCGTCCAGCTTGGCCATCGTCGGCGCCATGGCTTTGGCAAGTGCGTCCTGGATGGGCTTGCGGCTCTCGGCACGAAACCGGGCAAGCTCCTCCGCGACCTTTCGATTGTGCGTGATCGTGTCGAACCGCGCCAGTCGATAGTTGCTGCTCTCCAGAATGCCGAACAGGGCGTAATAGTCCTTCGTCGAGATCGCATCGAACTTGTGGTCGTGACAGCGGGCACATGCCACGGTCAAGCCAAGGAACGTCTTCGTCATCACGTCGATGCGGTTGTCGAAGCGGTCGGCCTGGTCCTGGCGGATATCGACGGGCGAATGGACCTCCTCGCCAAGGAACCAGAACGCGGTGCCGAGGATCGATTCGTTGAAACCGTCCTTGGGGTGCAGTCGGGGCGTCTTCAGCAGATCGCCGGCGAGATGCTCTTGCACGAATTGCTTGTAAGGTACATCGTCGTTGAAGGCGCGAATGACGTAGTCGCGGTAGTGATGTGCGTTGGGAATCGTGTAATCGAACTCATGCCCCCGGCTCTCGGCATAGCGGACCAGATCGAGCCAGTGGCGGGCCCAGCGCTCGCCGAACTGCGGCGATTCGAGCAGCCGATCAACGACCTGTGCCAGCACCTCGCCCCGTTTAGCGCCCGCCCCATCCCAGGCTTTGACAAACTGCTCCACTTCGTGCCGCGATGGCGGCAAGCCGACGATATCGAAATGCAACCGCCGAAGCAACGTGCGCGGATCGGCCGCAGGCGTCGGCTTGAGCCCTTTCGCTTCAAGCTTCGCCAACAGAAAGCGATCGACGTCTGTCCGCGCCCAGTCCCTGTCCTTGACTTCGGGAACGCCAGCGGCGCTAATCGGCCGCCAGCACCAGTGCTCGGCCTTGCGCTTGGCGAGGTTGAATTCGTTGGGGCTGGTCTTCTTGATCTGTTTCTCATCGGGCCATGGCGACCCCATCTTCACCCACGCCGCTAGATCGGCGATGACCGCATCGGCCAGCTTGCCCTTCTTCGGCATTTTGAGATCGACGTTCGTGTAGCGAATCGCCTCGATCAATCGGCTCTTGTCCGGATGGCCCGGCACGATCGCCGGCCCATTGTCGCCGCCTTCCAGGATGCCTGCCCGGCTATCGAGCAGCAAACCGGCCTTCACTTTCTTCGCCTTCGTGGAGTGGCACTCGTAACAGTGCTCCACCAGCACCGGGCGGATCTTCTTTTCGAAGAATTCGAGTTGCTCCGGCGCGATCGCCTTTTCCTGGGCGACGGCGGGCACAGTGCAAGCAAGGAAAAACACGACGGACAGGATTCGTTGGATCATGATCGAAGCCGCTTGAGACGCGGTTCCAGGGTGGGGGGGCGTGACGGAACCTGACCCTGTTTTTATCGCAGATATCGAGGGCGGCGACAAGCGAAAATGTCAGTCCTTGGGCCCGCGCTCACGGTACGGCTGAACTTTCTCATACAGCACCGCGACGAACTGCTCCAGCAATTCGACGTACTCCGTCCCTGCGACGATGGCGGCTTGCTCCAGTATCTTGCGGCGGCGTTCGATTTCTTCGACGTGATGTGCAACGCCAAACGCGGTCAGCGGACCACCCGTGCCTTGCAACGACAGCAGCTCATCGATCTCCGTGGCCGACAGCTGGGACGCACGGTCCGGATTGTTTTGCAACCACGCAAGCAATTCCGGCTGCGTCGCCTGCTCGTAGAGAACACGCTGGCTCTCCTGAGCGGGCAACGGCACACGCATGCGCGGCAACAGTTTCTCGAGCGGTTGCGTCAGGAGGTCATGCACACTCACGCCGAGCGCCCGCGCGCAGGAACGGACCGTGGCATTGTGCAACTTCCGCGCTGGCCCCATGAAGATGCTGCGCACCGTGAGCCGATTGAGATCCGCGCTGCGGGCAAACTCCTCCTGATGCCAGCCACGCTCCTTGGCGAGAGCGACGATCTTGGCACAGAGGGGCAAATCGGCATTGGGTGGGACATCGTCCATGGCCAACGATTGTAATCGACGGCGCGGGCGTCGTACAGCTTGGTTGTCAATCAAAGCCGCTTGCGGCGTAGCACTCGCGATTGCTACGCCGCAAGCGGCGGAATTATTCGACCTCGAATAGAGACAGCGGCGTCTCGTTCGGCCGACGAAACGCTGCCGTCGAAAGCGTCGTCTTGCCCCCAAACCCAAGCTTCCGGTAAGTCACCTGGAACATTTGCTTGACCGCCTCCGCGATTGCCCCTTCCCCCTTCATGCGAGCGCCGAAACGCGGGTCATTGATTTTGCCGCCGCGCAGCTCGCGCACCCGACTCAACACCTTGTCCTTCTTTTCAGGAAAATGCTGGTCGAGCCAGTTTTCAAACAGCTCCGGCAACCCGTGCGGCAGCCGTAGCATCGTGTAGTTCGCATGAGTGGCGCCCGCGTCACGGGCCGCGGCCAAAATCGCCGGCATCTCGTGATCGGTCAGCCCCGGGATCGTCGGCGCCACCAGCACCGCCGTAGGAATGCCCGCGGCCGTCAACTCACGAATGGTTTGCAACCGCCCCGCTGGCGCCGTCGCCCGTGGCTCCATCACGCGCGCCAAATCTGCATCGAGCGTCGTCACCGCGATGACGACCGACGCCGCGTCATGAGCTGTCAGTTTTTGCAGGACATCGATATCGCGCGTCACGAGCCGATTCTTGGTGACGATCCAGACCGGATTGCGAAAGTCCGCCAGCACTTCGAGGCATCGCCGTGTCAACTGCAAACGGCGCTCGATCGGCTGATAGCAATCAGTGACGCCGCTCATGCCGAGGATTTGTGGTTGCCATTTCTTCGAACTCAGCTCCTTGCGCAGCAGCGCCGGGGCCTCCTCCTTGACCATGATCTTGGTCTCGAAATCGAGGCCGATCGAGAAGCCGAGGTATTCGTGATAGGGCCGGGCGTAGCAATAGACACAGCCATGCTCGC
>SXGT01287930.1_pt1 | contig 21728 bp, 20 predicted proteins | sample 3176221 | NCBI WGS metagenome assembly SXGT01 (sample SAMN11356862, study PRJNA531348) | freshwater metagenome | isolation source: freshwater sample F1-120 | place: China: Fuxian Lake, Yuxi | collected 2017-12-25
AGGCAGACGATGCGCTGCGGGCCAAGGGACGCCGTGTTCATGCGGCACCTCCTGCAAGAAACAGCGAGGCCGCCGCCGCCGGGCTGGACGGGAACCAGGCGTGGAAGTAACTGGCCTGCGCCGAGCCCACACGGTACACGGCTTCGCCCGCAGCGCCGCGCGCCGCTTCGGTGCGGTGGACCGGCACCAGCGGGGTCTCGCAGCGCGAGTAATGAAAGGTGTGACCGCGCAACACGCCGGCGGGCAGCGCGAGTTGCTGCAAGCCCAGGGCCACCAGCCGTTTCTGCATACGCACCTGACCCGGCAGAAGGCCCCACAGGGTGGCGGCGTCACCGTCGCTGGTCAGGATCTGATCGAACAGCGGCATCATGCCACCGCACTCGGCCCACACCGGCCGCCCGGCCTGGACATGCGCGCGCAGGCCATGGCGGGTGCGCAGGGCGGCCGCCAGCGCATCGGCATGCAGCTCGGGGTAACCACCGGGCAACCAGACCGCATCGCAGGCGGGCAGCGGCTCGTCGGCCAGCGGCGAGAAGAACACCAGTTCGGCACCGAGCGCGCGCAGCACGTCGAGGTTGGCCGGGTAGATGAAGCAGAAGGCCGTGTCGCGCGCGACGGCAATCGTCCGGCCGGCCAGCAGCGGCGGCTGGGCGGGCACGGCGGCGGGCGCCTCGAAGGCCACCGACCAGCGCGCCAGCGCGGCGCCGTCCATCTCGCCCAGCGGCGTGCTCGACAGCGCATCGGCGGCGGCATCGAGCCGGGCCAGCGCGTCGGGCAACTCGGCGGCCACCGTCAGGCCCAGGTGGCGTTCGGGCAATGAAAAAGCGGCGTCGCGCATGACCGCTCCCAGGAACTGGGCCTCGTCATCGGCCAGCGCCTCGCGCAGCATCTGCGCATGGCGCTCGCTGCCCACGCGGTTGGCCAGCACGCCGGCCCAGGGCAGGCCGGGGCGGAAATGGCGCAGGCCAAATGCCAACGCACCGAAGGTGCCCGCCATGGCCGACGCATCGATCACCGCGAGCACCGGCAGGCCGAAGCGCTGCGCCAGGTCGGCCGCGCTGGGCTCGCCGTCGAACAGGCCCATCACCCCTTCGACCACGATCAGGTCGGCCTGCGTGGCCGCTTCGTGAAGGCGCGCTCGCGCATCGTGCTCGCCCGTCATCCACAGGTCGAGGTTGTGCACCGGGTGGCCGGTGGCGAGCGCGAGCCAGTGCGGGTCGAGAAAGTCGGGCCCGCACTTGAAGGCACGCACGCGCCGACCGGCGCGCGCATGCAGGCGCGCCAGTGCCGCGGCCACGGTGGTCTTGCCCTGGCCCGAAGCCGGGGCCGCCACCAGAATGGCCGGGCAATGCGGCATCACCGCTGCGGCGCCCACTTCAGGCCGACATAGAACGTCTGACCTGCGGTGGCGTAGCCGCGCGCGGTCTGGTAGTCCTTGTCGCCCACGTTGTCCACGCGCGCCAGCAGCGTCCAGTCAGGCCCCAGCCGGGTGCTGGCGTACAGGTTCACCAGCCCGTAGCCGTCCAGGCGCTGGGTGTTGGCGGCGTCGTTGTAACGGCGGCCCACCAGCTCCAGCTCGGACCCCAGCGTCCAGCCGGCCACTTGCGTGTCGGCGCTCAGCTTGGCCATCTCGCGCGGCCGCCGTGCCAGTTCCTTGCCGGTCGCCAGGTCCTTGGGGTGTTGCAGGTCGAGCGAGCCGTTCAGCCTCACCGCCCCCACCTGCCCGCCGGCCTCCACCGTGATGCCCGAATACTCGGCGCGGGCGGTGTTGGCGTAGCAGCCGGGGAACGCGCCCGTCCCGTTGATGCAGGCACCGGCCCCGCCCACGTAGGTGATCAGGTCGGACACCTTGTTGCGGTAGGCCACCACGCTGAAGAGGCTGCTGCCGACCTCGCGCTTCAGGCCCACTTCGACGTTGCGCGAGGTTTCCGGGCGCAGCGAAGGCACGCCGTAGATGCTGAAGCGCTGGTACAGCGTGGGCACGCGGAAGGCCGTGCCCGCCGAGGTCATGACACGCCAGCCCGGCACGAAGGCATAGGCATAGGCCGCGCTGCCGGTCGACTTGGCGCCGAACTCGCTGTCGTCGTCCTGGCGCGCGTTGAGTTGCAGCGTGTGCTTGCCCTCGCGCCAGCCATAGCCCAGTGCCAGTGCGTTCTGATGCCGGTTGGTCGCGGCGGGCCGGGTCTCGGCGTTGTCGAAGCGGTCCTCGCGCCGCTCCAGCGTCGCCGTCAACTGGTGCGCGCCGAGCTGCCAGCGGTTCTGCCACAGGTAGTTGCTCAGGCGGGTCTTGGACACGTAGGGCGAAGGCCGGGTGGCGTAGCGGTCGGTGCCTTGCGTGACACCGACCTGCGTGCTGTACACCTCGCTCCAGCGCGCCGACCAGGTCAGGCCCAGCGTGTTCACCTCGCTCAGCGCGTGGTCGTCGCGGCGCGGCGTGGTCGAGTCGTACTGCGCATCCAGGTCGCTGGACAGCAGCGTGGCCTCCAGCCGGTGGCCGGGCGCCACTTTCAGACCCAGGCGGGCCGATGCCGAGGTGCTGCGAAAGCCGTCGTGGTCCGGGTTGGCCGAGGGCTGCGCGTTGAAGCCGTGGCTGGTTTCGCGCGTGACGCCGAAGGCGTAGTCGAAGTCGCCGGCGGCGCCGCTGAAGGAGGCATCGAGCTTGGCCGTGCCCTGGTTGCCGAGACCGAACTCGATCGAGGGCGTGAAGCCGCCCTCGCCCTGGCGCGTGAAGATCTGGATCACGCCCGCCATGGCGTCCGAGCCGTAGACCGCCGCCGCCGGGCCGAGCAGCACTTCGATGCGCTCGATGCGCGACAGCGGGATCGCGCTCCACGATGCGCCGCCGCTGCCGCCCTGCGACTCGATGCGCACGCCGTCCACGTAGACAGCGGTGAAGCGGGTTTCGCCGCCGCGGACATAGACGCTGGTGGTGGCGCCCGGGCCACCATTGCGGCTGATGGAAATGCCTGGCACCCGGGCCAGCACGTCGGCCAGACCGGTGGCGCCGCTGCGCTCGATGGCCGCGCGGTCCACGATGGACACATCGGCCACGACGTCGGTCAACGGCTGCTCGACGCGGGTGGCCGTGACCACTGTTTCCTTCAGGGTGGCGTCAGCGGGGGAGGAAGAAGTTTGTGCGCAGGCGACGGACGAGCCAAAGCCCGCCAGCAACGCCAGCGGTAGCACGGCCAGGGGCGCGCGCAAGGTGCGATTTTTCATGATGAAGAAACAGACAGGAGACCCTCACCATCTTCCCCGACGGTGCATGGGCATCACGGTGGAGCGCCTGTCGCCAGACGCACCACCACCTTGTTGGCCGGTATCCGGGCTGACAGACCGACCTCCATCGCCTTCCCAGATGACACGGCGTGTCGTCCAGTGGCTGTCGGATGGAGGCTGAGGACCGTTCGCGCACGCGCTCATGGCCACTCGTCTGCTTACCGTTGCGGGGGCAGCGCAGGTTAGGTCCCATCCCTGGGGTGTGACCCTCCTGCTTCCCGTTGAACTGCGGCATGTGAACCACACCGCGAGCACCAACAACCGGCATTCTACGGCGCGCGCACCCGGGGCAACCCTACAATGTGAAAACTTCGAGTCCCACCATGGCCGATCCCAAGCACTTTGATCAGATCACCGAACGTGTCGAGCGCCTGTTGCTGCGACACGAAGAACTGCAGCGCACCAACAGCCTGCTGGTGGAACAGGTGCATGCGCTGCAGGCCGAACGCGACTCGCTCAAATCCAGGTTGATGGCCGCCCGCGCCCGCATTGATGCCTTGTTGGATCGCCTGCCACCCGGCATGACCGATGCCACTCCAGACACCCGCAAGGAAAGATCATGAGCAAGCCCGGCAGCAAACAGATTGAAGTGCAGATCATGGGCCAGAGCTACCTGCTCTCGTGCCCACCGGGTGGCGAGGCCTCGCTGCTTGACGCGGTGGAGCGCGTGGACACCGCCATGTGCCGCATCCGCGATGCGGGCAAGGTGAAGGCGCGCGATCGCATCGCGGTGCTCGCCTCGCTCAACCTCGCGTTCGAACTCTCGCAGAAGGAAGCCGAGAGCTTCCAGGCCTCGTCGTTCGGCCAGCCCGAGCCGAGCGCGTTCGCCGAAGCCGGTGGCGGCTTCGAGAGCGAGCCGCTCGACCCTCAGACGCAGGCCCGCGTGGAAGAGCTGATGCGCCGCCTGGACCAGACGCTCGACAAGGACGGGCGCCTGCTCTGACGCGCCGCCGGTCACTGCGCGCGAATATATCGACCGATGGTCCTCGTGGGCCGCATGCAGCGCCTACAATTTGAACTGTCTGCAGTGCGCGCCGGGCTTTATATTTCCTTGAACCAATGCTCATAGAGCCCGGGCTTGGTACATTGCGTGGCTGGTGCGAGCGTCTCGCGTCAGACGAACCCGAAGCCCCGCTGCCCTCGCCCACCTGAACCCCGGTTCAGGATGCCGGTCCGGCGGCACTTGCAGACACCTTTCATGCCTCTAGACCCCCTCCTGATTCTCGAGTTGGCCGCGCTCGGCCTGGGCACCGGTTTCCTGGCCGGCTTGTTGGGCATCGGTGGAGGCATGCTGATGGTGCCCTTCATCACCTTCATCCTCGCGGGACGCGGTGTGGAAGCGGATCTCGCGGTCAAGATGGCCATCGCCACCTCCATGGCCACCATCATCTTCACGTCCATCTCCAGCGTGCGCGCGCACCACAAGCGCGGCGCCGTGCGCTGGGACATCGTCAAGGGCCTCGCCCCCGGCATCGTGCTGGGCTCCGCCATCGCCAGCCTGGGCATCTTCGCCTTGCTCAAGGGCTCATGGCTTGCGCTGTTCTTCGCGGCCTTCGTCGGCTTCTCTGCCACGCAGATGCTGCTCGACAAGAAACCCAAGCCCACGCGCACCCTGCCCGGCACCCCGGGCCTGGTGGGTGCCGGCGGCGTCATCGGCATGCTCTCGGGGCTGGTCGGCGCGGGTGGCGGTTTTGTCAGCGTGCCCTTCATGACCTGGTGCAACGTGAGCATCCACAACGCCGTGGCCACCAGCGCGGCGCTCGGTTTTCCCATCGCGCTGGCCAACGCCGTCGGCTACGTGATCGCAGGCCAAGGCCTGAAGGATCTGCCGGCCGGCTCGTTCGGCTACATCTACCTGCCTGCGCTGGTGGTGATCGCGCTCTTCAGCGTGTTGATGGCGCCGGTCGGCGTGAAGGCGGCGCATGCGCTGCCGGTGAAATCGCTCAAGCGCGTGTTCGCCGGCCTGCTGTACATGCTCGCCACCTACATGCTCTACAAGGGCATCACCGCCTGATCGAGGCACGAAGCCAGCCGCCGTGAAGCCGGCAAAAACGCCCTCCCGCCAAGGCACTGAGCGGCCTCCTCGCGAGGAAGTGTTGTTTTCCCCGCCAAAAACCCGCGTCTCCCCTGCGCAAAGCTTGAAAAAAGCGCGTTCTCCACCTTGGATTGCGGGTGCATCTCCATTAGCATGCGAGACACCAGTGAGAAAGCGCGTTTTCCGCTGGCGAATCGTCAACTTCTAGAAGGAAATTCAATCATGGCAACTGCGAAAAAAGCGCCCGCTAAAAAGGCGGCACCGGCCAAGAAGGCCGCTCCTGCGAAGAAGGCCGCTCCGGCCAAGAAGGCAGCCCCTGCGAAGAAGGCCGCTCCGGCCAAGAAGGCAGCCCCTGCGAAGAAGGCCGCTCCGGCCAAGAAGGCAGCTCCTGCGAAGAAGGCCGCTCCGGCCAAGAAGCGCACCCCCAACGCCGCGTTCATGAAAGCGCTGACCCCCAGCGCCGCTCTGGCCGCCATCGTGGGCAGCTCGCCCCTGCCGCGCACCGAAGTCACCAAGAAGATCTGGGACTACATCAAGAAGAACAAGCTGCAGGACTCGGTCAACCGCCGCATGATCAACGCCGACGCCAAGCTGAAGGAAATCTTCAAGAAGGCCCAGGCATCCATGTTCGAAATGACCAAGCTGGTCAACGACCACCTGAAGTAAGCCTTCCTTCTTCACCTTCACGGGTGCAATGAAGATCAGCAAAGCCGGCGCAAGCCGGCTTTGCTGTTTTTGCGCCTTCGCGTCTCAGCATCGCGCGCCACATGTGAGAAACTGCAACAAAGTTTTGACCATCCCTCAGGCATGACCGCCCGCCAGCCCGTGACCGCTTCGAAATTTCAAGAAGGCCAGGACCCACCATCGACGACCATGCCTCCGTTGCCACAGCAACGGCACAAGGTCGTGCTGGTGATCGATCTCGTGGAGTCGGTGCGGCTGATGGCAGCCAACGAGGCGGCGGTCGTGAACCAGTGGCGCGGTTTCCTGCACCACGCCACCTCGCAGGTGCTGCCCGCCTGCCGCGGCCGCCTTGTCAAGAGCCTGGGAGACGGCATGCTGGTCGAGTTCGACCAACCCACCGACGGCGTGCGGGCCGCCCTCGCGCTGCACCAGTACTTCGCGCCACTGAACCAGACACTGCCACCGGCCCAGCAGTTGCACCTGCGCGCCGGCCTCAACGCCACCAACCTGTACGCCGACGAGAACGACGTGTACGGCCATGGCGTGAACCTGGCCGCGCGCGTGGCCGACCTCGCCTCGCCCGGAGAGACCCTGGTGACCAGCAGCGTGTTCGACGGCATCGTCGTCGGTGTGGACGCCGAGGTCGAAGACCGCGGGGAAAGTTACCTCAAGCACTGGCCGGAGCCGGTGCGCACCTGGCAGCTGTACCCGGTCTCCAGCACGTCGGCGGCCGTGCGCCCGCGCGTGCCCGAGGGCGCCGCCACCGACTTCCGACCCTCCATCGCCGTGGTGCCCTTCGAGACGCGCAGCCACGCGGCCGAGCAGTTCGTGATCGGCGAACTGATCGCCGATGGCGTGATCGCGCAACTCGCGCGCAGCCAGAACCTGCGCGTGATCTCGCGCCTGTCCACCACGGCCTTCCGGGGCCGCCAGAGCAGCACGGACGAGATCGGCCAGCGCCTGGACGCGGCCTTCGTGCTCGGCGGCAGCTACGTGACCTACGGCGACAAGGTCGTCATCATGGCCGAGCTCTCCGATCGCAAGCGCGGCGAAGTGATCTGGGCCGACCGGCTCACGGGCGATACGCGCGACCTGCTCGGAGCCCAGAGCCAGTTGCTCGACGCCCTGTGCGCCGCCTGCGCCAAGGCCTTGCTCAACGACGTGGTGCAGCGCACCCTGGTGCTGCCGGTGCCGCAGCTCGACAGCAATGCCCTGATGCTCGGCGGCATCACGCTCATGCACCGCTCCACACCGCGCGACCTGCAGCGCAGCCTGCAGCTGATCGAGGCCGTGGTGGAGCGCCACAAACGCGTGGCCACACCCTGGGCCTGGCTGGCCAAATGGCACATCATGCAGGTGGTGCAAGGCCTCTCGGGCGAACCGGCGCGCGACTTCCAGCGCGCCATCGACACCGCCGACCGCGCACTCGACCTCGAACCGAGCAGCTCGCTGGCCATGGCGATCAAGGGCCATGCGCTGTGTCACCTGGGCGAGGATGTGGACGCGTCGCACCGGCTGCTGCAGGAGGCCACGCAGAGCAACCCGAACGATCCGATGGCCTGGCTCTACAACAGCGTGTGGTCCACGATGTGGGGCACGCCCGAAGACTCGGTGACAGAGGCAGAGAATGCGCTGCACCTGTCGCCATTGGATCCGCAGAAGTATTACTTCGAGATGATGCTGGCCAACAGCTACCTGTCGATGGGGCGGCTCGATGAAGCCGTCACCCTGTGCCGATCGTCTCTGGCCAAAAACCGGTACCACCTGCCCACCCTGCGGGCCATGTTGATTTCGCAGTACGAACTTGGGCAGGTGCAGGATGCGCGCGAAACCTTCGGGTTGATCCTGACGCTGCAACCCGACCTGACCCTCTCCAAATACACCGCGGCAGGCAGGCACAGCCGCCTGCGACAACGCGGTGCCAAGGTTTTCGCGGAGCTGGGATTGCGCCAGCACTGATTTCAACCAGCAACAAACAGGAGGGAAACCATGAGCGGTGGAGCAAGCGGAGGCGCCAGTGGCGGCGCCAGCGGGGGAGCGAGTGGTGGTGCGAGCGGCGGCGCCAGCGGAGGGGCGAGCAACGCGGTGGTGTCCGCTGACGCGCTCATTCTCAGTCGCGCGGCCATCGTCGGCCCGTTCAATGGCGCGGTGCTGCACGTCAATGAGCCGGCGTTCGACAACCCGCCGAACCTCGCGCTCTGGGCCGAAGGCCCACGCCACGAAGCCTGCTTCTCGCAGCTCGTCGAAGGCCTGCTGTTCAAGACCCGCAGCGGCCCCAAGGACGCCATGCTCGAGTTCGCCAACCTCCAGGCGAGCAACATCCAGCGCAAGACCCTGGTGCGCCTGCGCGCGCCCACCAAGGCGCAATTCAAGAAGCAGCTCGACCTTGTGGCCTCGTACGCGGACCTGCGGGCCGACCGGGCGATCGAGATCGTGGACCAGCGCACGCCGCCGATCACGTTCTGGTCGTCCGTGCTCGGGCTCACGGCGCACCGGCACAAGAAGACCCTGCAGTTGTTCGATCTCGTGTTTTCCTTGAGCGTGTTGGTGGAGATGCGTTTCAAGCAGATCTTCGCGAGCATCCGGCCGGTGGCGTTCTCGCCGCAGATCCAGCCCATGATCGAGACCCCAGGTCACGGCAGCTGGCCCAGCGGCCACGCAACGGAGGCTTTTGCCGCGGCCGCGCTTTTCGAGGCCTTGTTGAATGCTGTACCGGGTACAGGATCACCACCCAACGGCACCCGGAACCGCGAACAATTGCAGCGGCTGGCCGCGCGCATCGCGACCAACCGTGTGGTGGCGGGTGTGCACTATCCGGTGGACAGCGCGGCGGGCCGCCTGCTGGGCACGGCGCTGGCCGAGTTCCTGGTGGCGCGCGCCACCGGCACGCGCGTGCACGAACGCGGCTTCGACGGCCGCCTGTACGAAGGCCCGAACGGTGAGCCGCTGGATTTCAGCCTGAACCAGTCGATGGACCACACCAGCGGCAACGCCTACACGCGCTCGGCCGGCACCGTCGGCGTGGGCAACGCGCCGCTGCTGGCCTGGCTTTGGGGGGAAGCGCTCAAGGAGTGGGCATGAGCGCGGGCACATGGCAGCCTCTGCCGACTGGTGGGTTCACCGGCATCGACTGGAGCGCGCCAGGCGCCATCGACGGCGAGGACCCCTACCTGATCTGGGCGGAGGCCGACCAGTTCGCGGGCTACCACCTCGGCCGCGGCAAGAGGCCACCCAAGTGGTTGCCGATCGTGATCGAGCTCACCAGCGAGGCCGATGTGCCGGCGCTGGTGGCGGCCTCCTCCACCGCGTGGCTGCAGATTCCGCGCGTGTACCTCAACGTGCCCGGGCTGCGCTTCTGCACCGCGCGGGTGAAGAAGCGCTTCTTCGACCAGTTGCGCCACAACCCGCACCTGCGCGGCCTGATCCTGCGCTTCGAACTGGGCCTGCCGGTGGGCCACCACACGCGTCCCCTGATCGACCCCTGCACACCCGAGAGCCAACCGGTCTCTGCGCCCGGCCTGCTCGATGGCAAGGTGCTGGGCCTGATCGACGGCGGCCTGGCTTTCGCCAACGACCAGTTCCTCGACGCCCTCGGCCACACGCGCGTGAAGCACTTCTGGCGCCAGGACGATACGGTGAATGGCAACTGGCCCGGCAATCAGCCGCACCACGGCGTGCCGCTGGACCCCGCCCGCGCCGGCCCGACACCCGATGACATGGGCTACGGCCACGAACTCTCGGGCGCGGACATCGACGCGGCCATGGACACCTACACGCGCCACGGCCAGCTGGACGAGGACGCGCTCTACGCCCACCTGCAACTCTGGGACCTGACCCGCCCGGTCAACCACGGCACACACGTGATGAGCCTGGCCTGCGGCAAAGGCAACCTGCTGCACCCCATGGACGACGAGGCCAGCCGTTGCGATCTGGTGGCGGTGCAGCTCGACTGGTCGAACGTGCTCGACACCTCGGGCGGCGCGATGAACGTGAGCGTGCTCGACGGGCTCATGTACATCCTCGCGCGCTGCGCGCCCAGCGCCCAGCTGGTGGTCAACATCAGCTGGGGCACGCTGGCCGGTCCGCACGACGGCACCTCGGTGCTGGAAGCGGCGATGGACCAGCTGGTCGCGCTGCTCGGCGGCCGCCTGCAGATCGCCGTGCCTGCCGGCAACGCCTACCAGAGCCGCACCCACGCCAACGCCACATTGCCCCCCGGTGGCTCGGTGGCGCTGCACTGGCGCGTGCAGCCCGACGACCGCACCGAGAGCTACCTGGAGATCTGGCTGCCCGCTGGCGCGCAGAACGTGCGCATCAGCGTGACGCCGCCCGGCCACACCCAGCCCCTGCCGCCCATGGCCATGGGCCAGGGTGGCACCTGGGTGGACGCGCAGGGCGCGCCGTTGTGCGGTCTGATCTACCCCACCACCTCGGCGCTGGGCAGCCACGGCACCTGCGCCCTGCTCGCGCTGGCACCCACGTTCAGCCGCAGGAAGTCCGTGGTCACCGGGCCCTTCGGCATCTGGAAGGTGGTGCTGAGCAACACCGGTTCGACCAGCACGCTGTTCGACGCCTACATCGAACGCGACGACGTGGCCATCGGCCAGAACACGGGCGCGCGCCAGTCCTATCTGGAAGACGTGTTCTACGACACCAGCGGCAACCTGGGCTCTTTCGTGGACCATGCCGACAACCCCACGCCCGTGCGCCGCAGCGGCACCTTCAACAGCCTCTCGACTGGCCAGAACACGGTGAGCGTGGGCGGCCTGCGCGCGCACTCATCGGCGGGTGGGCATTTCGCGCTGTACTCCCCGCGCAAGCCCGATCCCGATGCGGGCCGACCGCAACGCCCAGGTGTCAAGAAGGTGCCGGAGACGCTCAAGCCCTGCGATGACAACCCGGCCCTCTGGGGCGTGCTCGGTGCCGGCAGCCGCAGCGGCAGCGTGGTGCGCCTGGCGGGCACCAGCTCGGCCGCCCCCCTGCAGGCTCGAGACATGATCAACGGCCTCTGACGACCCCGCTCACCAGCGCGCAGGCAAGGGTTTGCGCAGCACGATCCAGCGCTCGCGCACCGCGATGTAACCGCCGGTCTCCAGGTCCTTGAGCAGGCGGCTCACCATCTCGCGCGAGCAGGCGAGGTGCTGCGACATCTGCTGGTGGGTCAGGCGCTCCTTCAGGGGGCGCTCGCCGTTCTCATCGGGCTTGCTGCTCGCCAGCTCGTTGAGCAGGCGCACCAGGCGGCCGTAGACGTCGATCAGCGCCACGCTGCGAGCGCTGTCCGTCGCCAGGCGCGCGCGCCGGATCAGGCGGGCCATGAGTTCCAGCGCGAACTCGGGGTGGGCCGCGATGTACTCGAGCAAGGTGGCGCGCGACACCACCGCGCAGGTGCTGGCCTCGGCGGCCTCCACGTTGGCCGAGCGCGGCCCGCCGTCGAGCGACATCTCGCCCACGTATTCGAGCGGGCCGTACATGCCCAGCGTGAGCTCGCGGCCCTGGTTGTCGGCGACGAAGGCGCGCAGCCGCCCCTGCAGGACGATGTACAGCGTGTCGCCGGTTTCGCCTTCCTGGATCAGCAGCGCGCCACGCCGATAGCGCCGCGCGACCCCGAGGGTCGCGAGCGCTTCAATGTGGGGGGAGTTGGGAGGGGTTACGAAGGAAACGGCAGGGGCAGGCATCCAGGCTCACGTCACGGGTGGGAAAACTCCGTGGCATTGTGAGGCATGGGCGTGATGATGCGCAAGGCAGGGACCACCGGCGGCAGGCTGTTGACCCGGTGCAGCAGGCGGCGGATGCTGGGCGCGCCGGCCTTCTCGCGCAAGGTCTTGATCTGGCTGCGCACGGTGGACTCGGCCACGCCGTGCTGCGTGGCGATCTCGGTGATCTGCAGGCCCCGGCACAGGCCCATGAGCACCGACTCCTCGCTCGGGCTGAGGTTGAGCGAGCGGGCGAACATGCGCACCGCGAGGTTGTCGCAGGTGCTCTGGCGCGACAGCAGCACCAGCACCGAGGGCGCGTCGGCCTCGAGCGGGTGGCTCAGCGGCGTGAACGCCAGCGAAAGCTCTTTCTCGCCCGACACCAGCATGAGCAGCTTGCGCTGGCCACGGAACGAGGACTCCATGGCCAGCTGGATCTGCGAGGTGAACTCGGCGCTGCTGCCCAGCAGGCCGTTGCCGTACGACATGATGACCCGCCCATTGGCCAGCTCGTGCCGCGCCAGGTGGTTGGCGTGCAGGATGTGCCCTTGCGCATCGATGATCAGCATGCCGTAGTCGATCTCGTCGAACACCCGCATGAGATGCTGCGCGCCCAGGCCCGAACGCAGGCCCATGCCGCCCGCCACATCCGCGCCGCCGTTCCAAACCGTGTCCGTTGCTTGCCACATGACCAACCCCCGTTGATGGATGGACCAGTCTAGGCAGGGGCGCTACCGACGGGGTGTGTGAAGCTGCCCCGGACTTTGTGACGTATTCACAGGGCCGTGCGCTGGGCGGCCTGGCGGATCGCGCCGAGCGTGCCGCGCGTGGTGATCACATCCACGTCCAGCAGCACCTCGATCACCGTGCCCACCGGCGCGGCCAGGGCGCGCTGCAGCGCGGGCTCGAACTCGGCGGTGTGGGTGATGCGCTCGGCCGCGTAGCCATAGGCCCGGGCGAGCGCGCAGAAATCGGGGTTGGTCAGGCCGGATCCGCTCACGTGCGCCGGGTACTCGCGCTCCTGGTGCATGCGGATGGTCCCGAAACTGCCGTTGTTGAGCAGCAGCACGATGCTTTTCGCACCGTGCTGCGTCGCGGTGGCCAGCTCCTGCCCGTTCATGAGGAAGTCGCCGTCGCCCGCGATGGTGAACGCGGTGCGCCCGCTGACGATGGCCGCGCCGATGCCGGCCGGCACGCCATAGCCCATGGCGCCATTGGTGGGCGCCAGCTGCGTCTTGTGGCCCTTGGCCAGGCCATGGTGGCGGAAGAAGCGGTGCAGCCAGCTCGCGAAGTTGCCCGCGCCGTTGGTGAGCACGGCATCGGCCGGCAGGTGCCGCTGCAGGGTGTGGACGAGGGCCGGCATGTCGATGGTGCCGGGCAGCGTGATGCCGCCGTTGGCCACGTCGATGTTGGCGAGGTAGTCGGCATGGCAGGCCAGCGCCCAGGCGCTCCAGGGCACGGACGGCGGCGCGGTGAGCACCTCGAGGCTGCGCGCGGCGGCGTTCATGGTGGCGTGGATGGCGAGCGTGGGCTGGTACACCCGGCCCAGTTCCTCGGCGCTGGCGTGGATGTGCACCAGCTTCTGGGCCGGCACCGGCGCTTCGACCAGCGTGTAGCCGCCGGTGGTGGCCTCGCCCAGGCGCGGACCCAGGGCGATCAGCAGGTCGCTCTCACGCACGCGGCGCGCCAGCGCGGGGTTGATGCCCAGCCCCACGTCGCCTGCGTACAGCGGGTGGTGGTTGTCGAAGGTGTCCTGGAAGCGGAAGGCGTTGGCCACCGGCAGCTGCCAGTTCTCGGCGAAGCGCTGCAGCGCGGCGGCGGCCTGCGGCGTCCAGCCGCCGCCGCCGGCGATCACCAGCGGCCGCTCGCTCGCCAGCAGCAGCGTGCGCAGCTCGCGCAGCGCGCCCGGGTCGCTCCAGGCCTGCACCGGCTCCACGCGCGGCAAGGGCTCGGCATCCACCGGCTGCGTGAGCATGTCCTCCGGCAGCACCAGCACCACCGGGCCGGGCCGGCCGTTCATGGCGGTGGCGAAGGCGCGCGCCACGTACTCGGGGATGCGGCGCGCATCGTCGATGCGCTCCACCCGCTTGGCCATGCCCTTGGTGGACGGGCCGAATAAGGCCGCGTAGTCCACCTCCTGAAAGGCCTCGCGGTCGCGCGCGTCGCTCGCCACATCGCCCACGAACAGCACCATGGGTGTGGAATCCTGGAACGCGGTGTGCAGGCCGATGGACGCGTTGGTGGCGCCGGGCCCGCGCGTCACGAAACACACGCCGGGCCGGCCGCTGAGCTTGCCGTGGGCCTCGGCCATGAAGGCCGCGCCGCCTTCCTGCCGGTTGGTGATGAAGCGGATGCGATCGGCGTGGGCGTGAAAACCATCGAGCACCGCGAGATAACTTTCGCCCGGCACACCGAAGGCATGGGTCACACCCTGGACAATGAGGCATTCCACGAGCAGATGGCCAGCAATCCGGGTCATTTGACTTTATTAACCAATTAGAGAATTATCTGGGCATGAGCATCCCACCCACACCGGTCGCGGAAGAGCGTCTGAGAGACGCGGACCGATCGCAGAATACCATTCTGAATGCGGCGCGAGACGAGTTCTCCGAGCACGGACTGGGTGGTGCGCGCATGGACCGCATCGCCGAGCGCGCCGGCCTCAACAAGCGCCTGATCTACTACTACTTCGAGGACAAGGAGCGCCTGTTCCAGGCCGTGCTGGAGCAGGCCTACCGCGACATCCGCGAAGAGGAACGCCAGCTCAATCTGCTGCACCTCAAGCCCGAGACCGCGCTGCGCCGGCTGGTGGAGTTCACCTGGAACTACTACCTGGAGCACCCCGAGTTCCTCACGCTGCTCAACAGCGCCAACCTGCACCGCGCGCGGCATCTCGCGCAGTCCGAGCGGGCGCGCCAGCTCAATTCGCCGCTGATCGCCACGCTCACCGAAGTCATCGAACGCGGCCGCGCCGACGGCACCTTCCGCGGCGGTGTCGATCCGCTGCAGCTCTACGTGTCGATCGCCGGCCTGTCCTACTTCTACCTCTCGAACAACCACACGCTCTCGGCGATCTTCGGGCGCGACCTCATGACGCCCAAGGCGCACAGCGAGCGGCTCTCCCACATGTGCGATGTGATCCTAGGGTATGTCCTGATGAGCTGAGGCGGCTGGCGGCTTGACGTCGCAGGGGGCGGTTTCTAGTATTAACTGCTCGGTGAATTAAACCCCTGGAGACAACGATGAAGACCGCCCCGCCCTTTCGCCACCTGTTGATCACCTCCCTGCTGGCCGTTGTCTCGGCCAGCGCCATGGCCCAGTGGAAACCCGACCGGCCGATCACCCTGATCGTGCCCTGGGCGCCCGGCGGCTCCACCGACCAGGTCACGCGCGTCACCGCCGCCGAACTGGAAAAACACCTGGGCCAGAAGATCGTGGTCATGAACCAGCCCGGCGCCTCGGGTTCGGTGGGCACCAAGAACGCCATGGCCGCGCCGGCCGACGGCTACACCTGGACGGCCGGCGGCGCCAAGGACCTGGGCACCTACAAGGTGCTGGGCATGCTCGACACCTCCGCCACCGACTGGAACCTGTACCTCAACGTGGCGCACATCGCGGTGGTCGGCGTCAACGCCGATGCGCCCTACAAGACCATGACCGAGTTGCTGGCCGCCATGAAGGCCAAGCCGGGTGCGGTCTCGGTCGCCACGGCGGGCGTGAACTCCAGCGGCCACTCGGCCATCGAAGCCATTGCGCGCGCCGCCGGCGTCACCTACAAGCACGTCACCTACGACGGCGGCGCACCGGCCGCCGTGGCCGCGGCCTCGGGCGAGACGGAAGTGACCACGCAGCTCGCGGCCGAGCAGACCGACATGATCCGCGCCAAGAAGATCCGCCCGCTCGCGGTGGTGGGCGACAAGTCGATCGAGATCGAGGGCTTCGGCACCATCCCGCCGCTGTCGCAGTTCATCCCGGGCTTCAAGGACCCGATCAACTACTTCGGCATCTTCGTGCCCAAGGCCGCGCCGCCGGTGGTGGCGCAGACGCTGGACAAGATCTGGGCCACCGAGATGGTCAAGAGCGAAGCCCTGCGCAAGTACGCGCAGGCGCGCGGCGCCATGTTCGCGCCGATGGCGGGTGAAGAGGCGCAGAAGGCCGTGTTCCCGGCCATCCAGTCCTACGCCTGGACGCAGCAGGCCGCCGGCAAGGCCAAGGTGTCGCCCGACACCGTCGGCATCCCCAAGCCCTGATCCCCCACACGGAACACGACATGAGCGAGGGTGGAAAGACCGCCCGCTCCGACCTCTGGGGCGGTGCGGGCTGGGTGGTGTTCGGTTGGGTGATCGTGATCGGCTCCATTCGCATGGAGCGCTTCGAGTCCATGGGCGCTCAGATGTACACCATGCCGGGCTTCGTGCCCGGCATGATCGGTGGCCTGGTCGCGTTGCTGGGCCTCGTGCTGATGCTGCGCGGCTGGATGCGCCGGTCCGATGAAGCCGCCGCCAAGGCAGATCCTGCCGAACCCCTGTTGAACCGGCGCATCGTCAGCACAATGGTGCTCACACTGGTGTACGCCGGCCTGCTCGTCGGGCGCGCGCCGTTCTGGCTCGTCACCGCCCTCTTCGTCGCCGCCTTCGTGGCCGTCTTCGCTCCGCCCGGCACCGCGCCAGCGCGCCGCGCCACCGTGGCGGTCCTGGCGGGCGTGCTCACGTCGGCCGTGGTCACCGTCGTGTTCCAGCACGTCTTTCTGGTTCGTCTTCCCTAGGTATTGCACATGTTCGACGGACTGATCATGTTCGGGCAATCGATCGCGCGCTTCAGCGGGCCCGAGACGATCGCCTATGCCCTGCTCGCCTCGCTGGTTGGCGTGGTCATGGGCGCCCTGCCCGGGCTCACGGCCACCATGTCACTGGCGTTGGTGACCACGCTCACCATCAAGTTGCCGCCCAGCCAGGCGCTGCTGATCCTGATCTGCACCTACGTGGGCTCGATCTACGGCGGCTCGCGCTCGGCCATCCTGCTCAACATCCCGGGCACGCCGGCCTCGGCCGCTTCCTGTCTGGACGGCTATGCGCTCGCGCGCCAGGGCATGGCCGGCCGGGCCATGGGCATCGCCACCACCGGCTCGGTCATGGGCACGTTGATCGGCATGTTCTTCCTCGCCACGCTCACGCCCGTGCTCGGTGGTCTGGCATTGAAGTTCGGCGCCTACGAGTTCTTCTGGCTGGCGTTCTTCGGCGTCATCATCGCCGGCACGCTCACCGGCGACGACCCGCTCAAGGGCTGGATCGCAGGCATCGCCGGCCTGTTCATCGCCACCATCGGCCAGGAGCCGCAATACGGCTACGAGCGCTTCGCGTTCGGCGTGAGGGATCTGGCCGGCGGCATTCAGCTGGTGCCCGCGCTGGTCGGCGCCTTCGGCTTTGCCGAGCTGCTCACTGCCATGCGCGAACGGCAGGCGCCGGTGAAGATCAGCGCCTTCGACACCGTCATCCCGAAAGTGCGCGACGTGCTGCAGTACTGGCGCACCATCCTGCGCTCGGGCCTGATCGGCACGGGCGTGGGCATCGTGCCCGGTGTGGGCGAGGACGTGGCGGCCTGGTCGTCCTACGCCGCCGCCAAGCGCGCGAGCAAGGAAAAAGAGAAGTTCGGCAAGGGCTCGATCGAAGGCTTGATGGCCGCCGAGACCGGCGACAACGCCTGCGTGCCCGGCGCGGTGATCCCTGTGCTCACCCTGGCCATTCCCGGCTCGGCGCCGGCCGCCGTGCTGATGGCCGCGATGATCATCCACGGCGTCAAGCCGGGGCCGCTGATCATGGTGGAGAACCCCGAGTTCGTGTACGACGTGGTGACCATGATGCTGTTCGCCACCATCGGCATCCTGATCTTCGGCCTGGTGCTCACCAAGGCGCTGGTGCAGGTGCTGCGCGTGCCCCAGCACCTGATCACGCCCATCGTCTTCGTGCTCTGCGCGGTGGGCAGTTTCGCCATCGCCGGGCGCCTGTTCGACGTCTACGTGATGCTGGCCTTCGGATTGATCGGTTTCTCCCTGCGCCACTACGGCTACCCCATGGCGCCGCTGGTGCTGGGCATCGTGCTCGGCGACCTGATGGAGAAGAACCTGCGCCGCGCGCTGATCCTGTCCGACGGCGACCTCTCGCCCTTCTTCACACGCCCCATCGCCGGCACCGTCGCCGCCATGATCTTCGCCACCATCGCCTGGAAGCTGTGGACGTTGTACGGCCGCCGGGCCCGGCCCAAGGCGACGACATGAAACTGGCCCTGTGCAACGAGGTGCTGCAGCCCCTGCCGCTGGCGGCGCAGTGCGAAGCCGCCGAGCGCATGGGCTACGACGCGCTGGAGATCGCCCCCTTCACCCTGACCGACGAACCCGAGGCGCTCGACAGCGCCGCCGCCCACCGCGTGCGCGCCACCGCGCACAGCCACGGCCTGGCCGTCTCCAGCCTGCACTGGCTGCTGGTCAAGCCCGCCGGCCTTTCGCTGGTGAGCGATGACAAAGCCTTGCACCGCCGCACGCTGGACCTGCTGCGCCGCCTGATCGATTTCACCGCCGCCTGCGGCGCGCGCGTGCTGGTGCACGGCTCACCCAGGCAGCGCTCGCCCGGCCCCGGCCAGAGCGTGGCGGACGCTGCCGCGCGCTTCGAAGCCGCCATGGCCGAACTCGCGCCACACGCCGCGGACGCGGGCGTGGTCTATTGCATCGAACCGCTGGGCCGCTTCGAAACCCCGGTGGTCAACACCGTGGCCGAGGCCGCCGCGATGGTCAACCGCATCGGCTCGCCCGCCATCCGCACCATGCTCGACGTGAGCGCCGCCTCGCACAACGAAACCGAGCCCGTGCACGAGGTGCTGCGCCGCTTTCTCGCCAGCGGCCACATCGCGCACGTGCAGTTGAACGACAGGAACCGCTGCGGCCCCGGCCAGGGCGAGACCGACCAGCGCCCCGTGCTGCAGGCGCTCAAAGACGGGCGCTACGCCGGCTGGGTGGCGGTGGAACCCTTTGAATACGTGCCCGATGGCCTGGGTTGCGCCCAGGCCTCGGCGCAGCATGTGCGTGAGATCTGGAGGACCCTGTCATGAGCGCTGTGACCCTGCGCGTGCACGAGGTGCAGCTGTACGAGCGCCACGTCACGCTGCGCCTGCCCTTCCGTTTCGGTGCAGCCACCGTCACGCAATGCCCTCAGGCCTTCGTGCGCGTGCTCGCCGAGGTGAATGGCCGGCGCGTGGAAGGCGCGAGCGCCGAACTGATGGTGCCCAAGTGGTTCGACAAATCGCCCACGCTCACCCACGAACAGAATTTCGAACAGCTGCGCGAATCGCTGCGCAACGCGCGCGAGGCCGTGCAGGCGACCCGCGAGGCGCTCAGCCCCCATGCGCTGTCGCACGAGGCGGGTGAGGCGGCCATCGCCACCTCGGTGGTGCGGCGGCTGCCGCGGCTGGCCGCGCAGTTCGGCCCCGCCCTGCTCGACAATGCCGTGGCCGACGCGGCGTTGCGCGCGGCCGGCCGCTCGTGGGTCGACGGCGTGCACGCCGGCGTGCTCGGCGACCCCTGGGGCCCGCGGCTCGACCTGGTGCGCCCCACGCACGTGGTGCTGCGCCACACCGTGGGCCTGGCCGATCGGCTGGTGGAGAGCGACGAAGGCGCCGACCCGCAGGACGGCCTGCCCGCCACGCTGGAAGCCGCGATCCGGCGCCACGGCCTGCACCACTTCAAACTCAAGCTCTGCGGGCAGATCGGCGCCGCCGTGGAGCGCCTTACCCGCATCGCCGAGGTGCTGCAGCGCCTGGGCGGGGACTACCGCGTCACGCTCGACGGCAACGAAACCTTCACCGATGCCACCAGCCTGGGCAAGTTCTGGCAGGCGCTGCGCACCACCCCCGCGCTGGCCGATCTGCTGCGCCGCACCCTGCTGCTGGAGCAGCCCCTGGCGCGCGCGGTGGCGCTGCGCGAATCGATCGCCTCGCTGGGCATCGGCGTGCCCGTGATCCTGGATGAGTCCGACGACCACGCGGCCGCGCTCGACGAGGGCCTGGCGCTGGGTTACCACGGCATCTCCAGCAAGGCCTGCAAGGGCATCTACCGCTCGCTGCGCAACGCCCACCGCATCGCGCAGGACCCCCGCCTGCTGCTCTCGGGCGAAGACCTCACCTGCCAGGCTGGCCTGGCGGTGCAGCAGGACACCCTGCTCGCGGCCAGCCTGGGCGTGCGCCACATCGAACGCAACGGCCATCACTAGGTGGACGGCTTCGGCACCGCGCCCGCCGATGAAGCGTTGGCCTTCGCGCGCGCGCACCCCGGCTTCTACGAGACCACGGCGGGCCGCCCACACCTGGCGGTGCACCAGGGCCGGCTCAACCTGAACGCCCTGCACGCGCCGGGCTTCGCGACCGCGGCCGTGCCGCAATGGCGCAGCTTGCAGGCCAGTGCCTGAAATTTCACCAAATGGTTAATTGAAAACGGTCTGCGGCTCACCGCTGGCGGCCGTGGCGGCGGTGGCCGAGCCGCGTTCTGGCGCGCTCAAGCCCGCAAATCCAAGGGAAAACCCTGAATTCAAGGCCCACAATCTTCGCTTGCGCATCTTTCGCGACCGCTTCTATAATTTCCATTATTCACTGATTGGTGAATTAAATCAACAACCAGCCTTTTTCACTGGAGACAAGCATGAAACTGATCCACGCCACCGCCCTGGCCGCTTTCGCTCTCGCCACCAGCCTGCCCGCCGCCGCGCAGCAGGCCTACCCGAACAAGGCCATCCGCGTGATCGTGCCGTTCGCCGCGGGCAGCACCACGGACATCATTGCGCGCGCGATCACGGACAAGATGAGCCAGAGCATGGGCCAGCCCATCGTGGTGGACAACCGCGGCGGCGCCAGCGGCACCATCGGCCAGGCGGCGGTGGCCACGGCCGCGCCTGATGGCTACACCATCATGATCCACTCGTCCTCGCACACGGTGAGCCCCTCCACCTTCGCCAAGCTGTCCTTCGACACGGTGAACGACTTCGCGGGCGTCACCCCGATCTCTTCCACCCCCAACGTGCTGGTGATCGCGCCGAGCAGGAACCTCAAGACGCTGCCGCAGCTGGTGGCCAACGCCAAGGCCAACCCCGGCAAGATGAACTTCGCCTCCGCCGGCCAGGGCAGCGCCACCCACCTCAACGCCGAGAAGTTCAAGATGGCCGCGCAGATCGACGCGGTGAACATCCCCTTCAAGGGCTCCGCAGAAGCCGTCACCGAAGTGCTCGCCGGCCGCGTGGACTACTACTTCTCGCCCATCGCCCCGGTGATCGGCCAGATCAAGGAAGGCCAGTTGCTGGCCCTGGCCGTGGGCTCGCCGCGCCGCGCCAGCGCCCTGCCCGATGTGCCCACCACCGCCGAAGCCGGCGTGCCCGGCTCCGAATTCAACTTCTGGATCGGGATGATGGCCCCGGCCAAGACGCCGCGCGACGTCGTCAACCGCCTGCACGACGAAGTCGTCAAGGCCCTGGCCACGCCGGAAGTGAAGGAACGTTTCCTCAAGCTGGGCGCCGATGCCTGGACGCTCAAGCCCGAGCAGTTCGATGCCTACATCAAGGAAGAAATCAAGAGCAACGCCGTGCTGGTGAAAGCCGCCGGCCTGCAAGTGACCAACTGACCCCGCCCCCGGGGTTTTCAAAGCGAAGAGAAGGAATTCGACAATGGCCGTTCAACAACTCGGGATCATCATGCACGGCGTGACCGGACGCATGGGCATGAACCAGCATCTGATCCGCTCCATCTGCGCGATCCGCGCGCAAGGCGGTGTGACGCTCTCCAACCGCGACCGGGTCATGCCCGACCCCATCCTGGTCGGCCGCAACGCCGAGAAGATGGAAGCGCTGGCCAAGGCCCACAACATCCCGCGCTGGGGAACCGACCTCGATGCCGCGCTGGCCAACAAGAGCGACACCATCTTCTTCGACGCCGGCACCACGCAGATGCGCCCCACCCTGCTGGCCAAGGCCATCCGCGCCGGCAAGCACGTGTACTGCGAGAAG
>SXGT01527861.1_pt1 | contig 21728 bp, 17 predicted proteins | sample 3176221 | NCBI WGS metagenome assembly SXGT01 (sample SAMN11356862, study PRJNA531348) | freshwater metagenome | isolation source: freshwater sample F1-120 | place: China: Fuxian Lake, Yuxi | collected 2017-12-25
TGAACGTTCCGCCACACGATCCGTTCGTGTTCAGCCCTGTTGAGTGCTCAGATTGCGGGTGTGGTAGTGAGTTTTCAGGAAAGACGCATTTTAGACGACTGGGGGGCGGAATGTCGGATTTAAAGCCGGTTTTAGCCAGTTTAATCAAAGCCCTGGCCCGATCCGTGACCGTGTGTTCGACCTTCCGCCCAATCCGCTCCGCTACTCCGCGATAACTCGCCCGGTCAAGCTCAATGAATGCTGCCCGGATCTGGCGACCCGCAGCCCGAATGTCTGGTGTGGTTCTGTTTGTGCTTTTCATGCGTACGGCATACCGGATTTTGGTGTCGTTTTGCAAGAGGCATCACGTGTACGGATTGCTACGACACGCAGTGCCAACGCTCACCCTGGAGAGTGCCGTTGCCAAGGCCGACAAGCCAGATAGCGTTTTGTTTTAGGTTAGTGGCCGCAGGAGCCAGTGCGGTTCGGGGCTTGAATAAAGCGGCGAACTACGGTTTGCTATCGCTTTTCAACCCTACGTCAGAACAGTCATTTTCAGGTGCCGATCCGGGCGATGCATGTTTGAAGAAGCGGTTAATCCTGATCTCGAACACCCGCAGCAACGCCCCCCGAGGCCAGCATTCCGGGTGCCTGCGGCAGTTGGTTTGAGCCAGGGAACACGTATTGACACCGCACAGCGATGCCACGCTGGAGCGGATGCGGGAATTTCCGCTGCTGTTGTGCTTTCGGGATACCACGGAACTGAACTTCAACGGGCAGCCGATCAGATGACTGGATCCGCTGTCGTATGAGTCGCAACGGGGCATGTACCTGCATCCGACGCAGGTGGTCACGCCGAATCACGAACCCCTGGGCGCGTGCTTGATCTGTGGATGTGGGCCCGGGAACCGAAGGCCAGTGACGGAAACCGTCCCCGGACTGAGCAGAGCGGTACTCCCGCCGCCGACTGTTCGCCCTGAAAAGCCTGTGGGAAGGGCAAAGCATCATCCAGGTCTGTCGGAGTGCGGCCGGGGTGGCCGCGCTACTCTCGCCTCCCTGGCCCGAATTGAGGTTATTGTTGTTGTATGCTGCATTACATCCTGCGCCGCATTCTCTACGCCATCCCCCTGTTGGTCGGCATCAATCTGCTGACCTTCGTGTTGTTCTTTGTGGTGAATACACCGGATGACATGGCACGCATGCATCTGGGCCAGAAGCACGTGACCGCCGAGGCTCTGGCCAAGTGGAAGCATGAGCGCGGTTATGATCTGCCCCTGTTTCTGAATCAGCAGGCCCCTGGAATCGACCGGTTGACTCAAACCATTTTCCATCAAAAGTCAGTCGGGCTGTTTTTGCTCAATCCCGGTCGTTCCGATGATGGACGCGACATCGCCGCCGACATTGGTCAGCGTATGGGGCCGTCGCTGGCTCTGGCGGTTCCCGCCCTGTTGCTGGGATTATGGCTTCACATCAGTCTGGCCCTGATGCTGGTGTTTTTCCGGTTGACCTTTCTGGAACCCGCCGGGCTGGCGGTCTGCGTGATTTTGATGTCGATTTCGTCGTTGTTTTACATCATTACCGGCCAGTTTGTGGGAGGTCGCCTGTTGCAGCTCGTACCCATTTCCGGCTATGACGACGGGCTGGCGGCATTCCGCTTTCTGTTGTTACCGGTTGTCATCAGCCTCATCAGCGGGGCCGGGTCAGGCATCCGCTGGTATCGCACCCTGTTTCTGGAAGAAATCGGAGCCGATTACGTGCGAACGGCCCGGGCCAAGGGCTTGCCTGAAACGGTGGTATTGTTTCGCCACGTTCTGGGTAACGCCCTCATTCCCATACTGACCGGTGTCGTGGTGGTACTGCCACTGCTGTTCACCGGCAGTTTGCTGACTGAATCCTTTTTTGCCATTCCCGGTCTGGGCAGCTATACCCTGGATGCCATCAATCAGCAGGATTTTGCCATCGTACGGGTTATGGTATTCCTGGGTTCGGCCCTGTATATCCTGGGACTGCTTCTGACCGATATCTCCTATACCCTGGTCGATCCCAGGGTGCGCCTGAATTGAGAATCCGATGCCGGTCATACTCTGGACGGATGCCCTGTTCCTGCTGGTTTTGCTCGGCCCGGCACTGCTGCTGCCCGCCATTCGCAACCGTGAACCCTTCATCAGACCCTGGCGCAGTGTGCTGGCCAGCGGTACCGCCCGTGCTTCCCTGGTTATCCTGTCGGCTTTTCTGCTGATCGGCCTGGCCGATTCGATTCACTACCGCCCCGCCGATGCGGGCGGAACCGACCCGGATGAAATCATCAGCCTGCTGGATCGCTGGCTGGACGGGCCGCGCCATCACAGTGAGAAAACCTATTCCGAACCCCTGGCGGCCTATGCCCACACCCGTGAAGCAGTAACGGATGCGGCGGGTGCTACCGCCTGGCTTTATCCCCGCCTGCAATACGGTGGCCGTCACTTGCAGGATCCCGAGCGTGAGCGTTGGCCTGATATCAGGCGGCGGGTCGGTTGGGGACTACTCAAGGCTTCGCTGCTGGCGGGCCTGCTGTGGGCAATCACCCAAAAACTCCATCGCCGCAACAAACCGGAGCGACCGAGTGCTGCCGCCGCCCGGATAACCCTGCTGTTGCTATGCCTGCTGACGGGGGTTGTAGCGGAACTGGCCAACGACTATCACGTGCTGGGTACCGACAAGGTTGGGGAAGATGTGCTGTATCAAAGCCTCAAAAGTGTCCGCACCGGGCTATTGATGGGGATACTCACCACGGTAGCCACCCTGCCGCTGGCACTGGGACTGGGTGTGATGGCCGGGTATTTCCGGGGCTGGGTGGATGATGTCATTCAGTATGTCTACACCACCCTGAATGCCATTCCGGGGGTTTTGCTGATTGCCGCTGCCATGCTCATCATGCAGGCCTGGATGGGTCGCTACGACGCCAGCCTGACCAGCCTTGCGGTGCGGGCCGATCTCAGACTGCTGGCCCTGTGCCTGATTCTGGGGCTGACCAACTGGACGGGATTGTGCCGGTTACTCCGGGCTGAAACCCTGAAACTGCGCGAAATGGACTACGTCCAGGCGGCCCGCATTCTGGGGGTGAGTACCCGCCGGATACTGTTGCGACACATACTGCCCAACCTGTTTCATCTGGTGCTGATCAGTCTGGCCCTGGATTTCAGCTCGCTGGTATTGGCCGAAGCGGTGTTGTCGTATGTCAACATCGGCGTTGACCCGGCTACCTACTCCTGGGGCAACATGATTAACAGTGCCCGGCTGGAAATGGCCCGCGAGCCGGTGGTCTGGTGGTCACTGGCGGCAGCCTTTGTGTTCATGTTCAGCCTGGTGCTGGCCGCCAACCTGTTTGCCGACGCGGTTCGCGATGCCTTCGATCCCCGCCGCAACTGAGCGGTGGAAGTGCCCTGCGTCAGCGCAGGATATCGATGATTCTGAGCCGTTCCTCATCGGAGCGGTAGCGGGCGAAAAACTGCGGAATGATATGCTGCTGGATGGCCGTTACCTGCGCCGGGCTGGCACCCAGCCGGGCCAGATCAAGCAGCGGCTGTTTCCCGGTATGGCAGGCGGCGCATTCCGGCCCTTGCCGATTCAGTGGCGTGTGCAGGCGGGCCTTGAGCAGACTTCGTTCGGGCACTGCGGCATTCTGCCAGGTTTGTTCAACCTCCCGGGCGAAATCACTGTCACGCCGGGCCAGTGCCGGAACCCCCTGACTGAACGGGGCGATTTTCACGGTACCGGACAGGGAAACGGCATTGTCGGTCTGGCTGCCGGTTCGGAAGCGACCGGCATCGCCCTGTACCGGAACCCAGGCGGGATAATCCAGCCAGTCATACTGAAGTTGCACCGATTCCGGCCTGAAATGGCAGGTCTCGCAGGCAATAAAACGGCTGTGCATGTTGAGGAAGGTTCTGTCCCGCAGTTTTTTGCCGTGCGGCAACGGCGCGTGGCAGCTTTGGCAGAAGGCTTCGCCCCGGGTCAGTGGCTGGAGCTGGCGGTGAAACGGTGCCAGACCCGTCGGTTCCCGCAGGGTGACGTTCTGGTGTTCGCGAACCTGCTGCCCTGCCTTGTGCAGGGTTTCGGCATCCGGACGGGCCTGCCGGTACTGCCGGACATAGAGGGCTTCATCGGCCAGAGCCGTACCCGGCCAGCCGCCCCAGAGGAATAAAATCAGAAGGATCATGTCGTGAATCGGCCAAATGGAGAGGAATGGACGTATTATCCTGCAAGTGCCGTGCAGCGGGGATATGCCTCGCCCAAATCGCAACCGCAAACCCCGCACAGCCGGAAAGCCCCGCATCAGCAAGCCATTTCCCGCACCCCGCTCACCCCTGCCCACAATCGCCTCATCCGGGTGAAATCACACAAAAATCTTACATCTTCTTACAGGCACACAACGATACATAATTCTCGGGTAGACTCCCCAACACCGTAGTTTTCCGGATTCTCCCCTCCATGCCGTCCGTCTGCCATGGAGCCACCAACCAATTCGCTGCGTGCCCCCGATCATGCCCCAAACCAGCACTCCGTCCCATTCAACCCAGCCAGTTCACTGGCTGTCTGCCTTGTTGCAGGTGTCGTCCGGGGTTCTTGCCGATTCCGCAGCCCCATTGGGCCAGATCAATGAGTACCTCCGGATAAGCGGCGAGTTGCGTGGCCGTTATGAGGCCTACGATGTCTTCAAACCGGCCCTTGATCCGGCCCGGGGCATTACCGCCAACAACAATGACTACGCCTTCGGAGCCTTGCGTGCCCGCGTGGGTGTTGCGCTGACCAGTCCCTCTGTCGATGGCTTTGTGCAGGGACAGTACAGTGGCCTCTATGGTATGGCAAACGGGACGTTTGCGGGTCCGCCGACAGGCCCTCTGGGTCTGGGCGGGGCTTATTTTCGTGACAGCGGCCAGATTGATCCGGGCCAGGTGTTTCTGCGTCAGGCCTACGTGACGATCAAAACCACGCCCTGGAGCTTGCCGGGCGGTGCTTTCAAGGCAGGACGCTTTGAGATTGCGGAGGGTCTGGAATACAAGACCGGTGATGCCAAATTCGATACCCTCAAGACCACCCGAGTCTCGCAACGGCTCATCGGCCCATTCGATTTTACCCACATCAATCGCAGTTTTGACGGGTTCTCGCTGGTTTACGATCAGCCTGGCTATAACGTCAAACTGGATGCCGCCCACCCGACCCAGGGAGGCTTCAACATCGATGCCCAACAGGAAATCAGCAAAATTGACCTGTTTTATGCCGCGCTCACCAGCAAGCGTGATACCTGGTTACCGGGAACGGAACAGCGTTTGTTCTACGTATACTACGGCGACGACCGCAACATCGTCCCGGTCGACAACCGACCGGTCACTGCAAGGCTTCCCATGAGTCGCCAGAACCTGCAGATTCACACCGTCGGCACCCATTTGCTGTCAGTGCAGCCCCTGGGCGAGGGAGCCGTCGATGCCCTGCTCTGGGGAGCCTATCAGTTCGGTGACTGGGCCAATCTGGATCATCAAGCCTATGCAGTGGACGCTGAACTGGGTTACCAGTGGACACAGGCTCCACTCAAACCCTGGCTCCGGGCCATCTATTACCGGGGATCAGGCGATTCAAACTCGGGTGACGGTACCCATGAAACCTTTTTCCAGGTACTCCCCACCGTCCGGGCCTATGCCAAATTTCCCTATTTCAACATGATGAACATTCAGGATGCGTTCGTACAACTGAATGTCACACCGACCACCACCACCCGGGTTGGGGTGGATTTTCATTATCTGACGCTCACCAATGAAGAGGATATGTTTTATGGCGGTGCCGGTGCTACTTCGCGCTCAGGTAGCTGGGGGTATTTTGGCCGGGCCTCAGGCGGCAACAGCAGCGTAGGTGAAATGGTTGATCTGAGTTTCAGTCATAACCTGACCCAAGAGCTATCCTGGAGCCTGTATTATGCCCATGCGTTCGGGAATGACGTAACCCGCAGCATTTATCAACTGAAAAACGATGCCGATTTCGGCTTTATTGAATTCAACCTGTCAATTTGACGATCACAACAAGTAATCGGGGTAGCATTTCGATGAATTTTTCCACCATTCTGCACTCAATCGCCTCCCGGCCGGAACTGGCGGATCATTATCTGACCGATGGCTTGCTGACCTGCCATTACCCTGATATTCCGGGTCTGCTCACTACCCTGGATAACTATCTGTCCAGCCAGGGTGTATCTCCGGACGAATGTGTTGCCCTTGAATGCATCAATTCGGTTCCGGGTGCCTTGTCAATACTGCTCATGCTGTACAGACGGCAGGGTTTTGTGCTACTGCCACCGTCGGAAAAGGGGGAGGAACTCTCGCAACTCAAACCCATACCCGGTTTTTGCAGTCGCCGTATCCGGGTACTGCCGGTATCCGGAGATGCCGTCGAACGCTGGCAGAACGACCCCGCCTGTTACCTGACAGTGGACAACCATGCGCCGTCCGGTACTGACCCGCTATTGCCGCCGGACGATATTCGCGGGCGTTTATTCCTCAGAACCTCGGGTAGCATGGGGACAGCCAAACTGGTGGTTCATTCGCATGAAGGCCTGCTGGGCAATGCCGACAACGTGCGCCGCAAGTACGGGTTTAGCCCGGAGGATCGGGCTACCATTCCGGTTCCCATCTTTCACATGTACGGCATGGGTGCCGAATTGCTGCCCGCCCTGCTGGCCGGTGCCTCGATTGACCTGCAGCAAAATACCAACCTCCTCAAGTATCTGGATCGGGAACGCCGCTTCAAACCGACCATTGCCTTTGTAACGCCCAATCTGGTGGAAATGCTGCTGCAGGGTAAACGAACCCCGACCCCTTATCGCGTCATGGTGGTGTCGGGACAGCGTTTTCCGCAAGATCTGTTCAGGGCCTTCGATCCCCTGTGCGGTGGCCGACTGGTTAACCAGTATGGCAGTTCGGAAATGGGGGCCATTGCCGCCTGCGAACCCGATGATCCCTTTGAACTGCGTTTGTCGAGTATCGGTCGTCCCATGCCGGATGTCGACCTGAAACTGGAAAATATAGAGGAGGGTATCGGGGAACTTTATTGTCATCATCCGTATGCGTATCTGGGCTACATGAGCGAGGAGGGAGCCTGGATCAGCCGGGCCAGTGAGTGGCATCGTACCGGCGATATTGGCCGACCGCTCGATAATGGTTTGATCGAGGTTCTGGGACGGGCCGATGACAGTGTAAACCGGAGTGGGTACCTGATATTGCTGGCAGATGTGGAACGCCTGATGGCAACGCTACCGGGCATCGCCAGGGTTACGGTGTTGGCAACACGGGAGGTACAACGGATACACGGCCAGCAAATCGTGGCCTTCTGTCAGCCAACTGCGGACGCAGTTCCCGATGTCGAATCAATACGGCAAGCCGCGCTGCAAATCATGCCCCGACATGCCGTTCCTGATCAAATCCACCTGCTGAATGAACTGCCCTTGTTACCCAGTGGAAAAATAGACCGTCAAACCTTGCTGCTATTCGCCGGGAGTAACCCTCATGTATAACCCATCCCAACTCATGCCCACCTGGATCCAGCCTGTCCGGGATAATGGCACCGTCCAGGCCGAAACCGGCCTGGCCGGTTTGTATGCAACCCACCGCAGTGCCCTGGAAAAAAAACACCTGCATGACCTTCAGACTCTCAAGCGGGTTCTGGATCACGACCTGCGCCGTATCGGTCATGCCCTGAATGAGGTACAAACCTTTGACGTCAATCAGGCTTTGCACCAATTCTTCGGGCAGGAATTTACCCTGTTGCCGGAATTCATCCGGGAAAACCGTAGCCACCGCCTTAATCACATGGGGCTGGAAATTTACACGCCGCTGGACGTATGGCTGGGCCTGGCGCAACACTGGCCACCGCAACTGACTGAATTGACCGGCCAGGTTGTTGAGATCGTACGAACGACCCGTTTTCCCTCTTCCCAGGCATTGCAAACCCGGGTAGGAGCAAGCGTCGAAATCATGTGTGTCTGGTTCAGGCAGGGCGGCACTCGATCAATGATCGAAGTGTTTGACATCGGGCGACCGGTGCCGGATGCAATCCTGACCCGCGCTATGTCAGCCGGGGATTCGTTCCGGGAAGATATCATCTGGCATTACGCCATCGACATGCCTTCAATCCGGGAGGTGGATCAAATCCATGAGCAGTTTACCCAACTGGTAGTGAGCCACCCTGAATACAAACTGGCCTATTTCCAGCCCGTCACCAACCGGCACGATGGCTCGTATCACACCAAGATCATTCACCGTCAACTGGGCATGGAACTGGAGTTTGCCACGCATCAGATACCGCCGAACTGAATTCAATGTTTCGATCCAGACCGACGACTCCAAAACCTGCCGCCCCGCCCGATCCCTCCGCGCACGACACACAAGGCGGCTGGCTGAAGGCTTTTGCGATATACGCCAACCCGGCAGTGTTTACCGTCATCCTGCTGGGATTCAGTTCCGGATTGCCTTACATTTTGCTGTTCTCAACGCTCTCGGCCTGGCTGGCCGAAGCCGGGGTGGAACAGTCCATCATTGGCTACTTCAGTTGGGTTGGCCTGATCTATTCGATCAGGGTTCTGTGGTCGGTCATCATTGACCGCATCACCCTGCCAGGCCTGGGCTCTGGCCTGGGAAGGCGGCGAAGCTGGATATTCCTCGCACAATGCGGCGTAGTGGCGGGTCTGGCGGGTATCGGCCTGACTGAACCGGCACATGACATCGGGCTGCTTCTCGGCCTGACCGTCTGGGTGGCTTTTTGTTCGGCAACCCAGGATGTGGCCATCGACGCCTACCGGGTGGAAACCCTGAGCCCGCGCTACCAGGGAGCCATGGCAGCCGCCTATGTCATGGGGTTTCGCATTTCACTGTTGACCGGTACGGCGGGTGGTCTCTACCTGGCTGAATACTACGACTGGCACATCGCCTACCTGGGTATGGCCGTCATCATGCTGACAGGCCCCTTCACCGTGTTGTTTCTGCGGGAACCCGTCACACGGATCCATCCCCTGGAGGAGCAACCGGAGGAGGAACCGGAAACCCGTCAGGGCACTGAGGATCCGAACCGGAATGACCGCAAATCCGGGGTACTGGCCAGTCTGGCCGAAGCCGTCATCAGCCCCTTTTATGAATTTTTTCAACGGAATGGCCGCATGGCCTGGCTGATTCTGCTGCTGATCGGGGCGTACAAGGTATGCGACATCACCGCCAGTGTCATGGCCAATCCGTATTACCTCAGCCTGGGTTACAGCAAACCCCAGATTGCCGAGGTCAATCAGTATTTCAGTTTCATCATGGCCATAGTCGGCGCGACACTGGGCGGCACCCTGGTATTGCGATTCGGGATTTTCCGCCCCTTGCTGGCGGGATCAATACTGACGGCCATCACCAATGTGCTGTTCGTGGCGTTGTCCTCACATCCGGGTGACTACGCCTGGCTGGCCCTGGCGGTCAGTACCGACAATTTTTGTGCCGGCATGGCAACTTCGGCCCTGATCGCATACCTGTCGGCACTGACCAGTACTGCCTACACGGCCACCCAGTATTCCCTGTTCAGTTCGTTGATGACCCTGCCGGCCCAGGCTATCGGCGGTTTTTCCGGCCTGATTGTGGAAAGCCAGGGTTATCCGGCCTTTTTTACCCTGACGGCCTTGTCCGGGATTCCTGCCTTTCTGTTGGTGCTTGTAGTCATGTGGAAAACAACCGTTGACCCACGTCGCTCATAAGTTCAATGTACTGGACGACCTTTCTCTGGTCGCCCGTTCCGGCCTGCTGGTGTTATGTGCCCTGACCTGCTGTTGGGGTTTCGTCAACGACACCATCCTGCTGGTGTTTGCCAGCAAAATCGGTTTTCCCATGGCGGTAGCGATTTGCTCGGTGACGGTCGACCGCAAACGCAGCCTGACACTGGTGTATTACACCGCATTATTGTGTGCAACCGGCTATGGGTATTTCCGGATTGAACCCGGATTGGCCATCAAAGCGGAACTCATTGGCAGATACAATCCGGATCCAATGGATTTTTACCTGGCCACCGGACTGGGCTACGCCTTGAGCGCGTTCTGGAATCACCCCATTCGCATCAACCTGATCGTGGCCAGTGCCGGACTGGCCAGTTTGCTGCCAGCCTGCGTCATGGCGGGATACTGCCTGCAACGGGGACTGATCGGCACGGCCTTCGACAGCCTGGCCCTCTACGGTGAGTATGTGGGCGGGCTTGCCTTTGGAGCAACGCTGCACCAGGGACTTGAGTGGCTGACTCAGGCACTGCGACAACTGGCCGTACGCAAGCTTCCTGATCGCACAAAACGGACTGGCTACATGAATGACGGGGCATTCATGCGGGGTGGTGTCAACCCGACTGGTGACTCAGGCATTGGCGGCAGGGCAGCCAGCACGATCCCTGCCCTTCCCGGCAGGAAACGATTGAGCCGGAAAAAACGAAACTGACACGGTTATATCAGGGATACTTATTTTTTGCCATTACGACAAGGGTTATAAACCATGACAACCAGTGAGATATTTCTTATTGCAATGTCCATCATCTTTACCGTGCCCTATCTGATCTGGCGGGTGGGGCGCACTGAGTACTACGCTCCCCTGGTCGTGGTACAAATCATTTGCGGCATCCTGCTGGGCCCCGGGGTACTCGGTGCCGCGTATCCTGAGTTTTACAAGTTCGTATTCAATCCCCAGGTTATTCAGTCACTGAATGGTATAGCCTGGTGGGCCGTAATGACTTTCGTCTGGCTAGCCGGTATCGAACTGGACATTCGGCAAGCCTGGAAAAACCGGCGGGAAACCGGCATCACGGCTGGCCTGGCTCTGGGTTCCCCCCTGATACTGGGGAGCGTGGTGGCCAGTGGTTTGGTCATGTACCCCGGCTGGATGGGCCCCAAGGCCCAAACCTGGCAGTTCGTTTTCGGCGTGGGCATGTCCTGTGCGGTTACTGCCCTGCCCATTTTGATCTTGTTCATGGAAAAACTGGAAATATTGCGTCGCCCCATCGGCCAGCGAATCCTGCGCTACGCCAGCCTGGACGACATCGCCATCTGGGCAGTGCTGGCCATCATCATGATGGACTGGGAGCGACTGAGTCATCAGTTATATTTTATGGTGGGCTACGGCATCGCTGCTTTCGGCATACGCAAACTGATGGTCAGGCTGCCGGTTCGTGACCGCTGGTACGTCGGCCTTATCTGGCTGGCTGTTTGCGGGTTTGCCGCCGACTGGGCCGGTCTACATTTCATGGTCGGTGCCTTCATCGCCGGTGTCATACTCGAACACGACTGGTTCGATCAACGACAGATGGATTTTTTCCGCCACAACGTCCTCATGCTGGTCATGCCGGTCTTCTTCCTGAGTACCGGATTACGCACCAACTGGGAAATGGGAGGCTACGCCGTGTTCCTGGTTGCAGCAGGCTTGCTGGTGGCCGCCGTTACCGGCAAACTGCTGGGCGTCAAGATGGCGGGGTTGATTCTGGGCTGGAAACGGGGCGAGGCGTCACTGATCGGCTGGCTTTTGCAGACCAAAGCCCTCATCATGATTATTTTTGCCAACATTCTGCTTGATAAAGGTATTATTACCAGCGAAACCTTTACCGCCCTGCTGCTCATGGCCGTTGGCAGTACCATGCTGACCATCCCGGTCGTAACCCCCATGCTCAGAAAAATGAGTGCCATTCTGGTAAAATCGTCCTGATCGTTGACCCCCGCCCGTGCCCCCTGGACAAGTCAAACCAGTGGATAGCAACCAGGAACGCTTCCGCTACCGACTTACACGGGCCGGGGGTATGACCCAACGAGGCAAGAACAAGGGGTATTTCACGCCCGCTTGACTTGTCTTTTTTATACTCACGCAATTGCATATTTTTAGCCATGTCAGATTCAACCAGCAACCGTCAGATTATCGCGATACTGCAAAGCATCATCGCCGAGAAAATAAAGCCCGGCCTGGAAATCCGGAATATCGAATCCACCAGTCCCCTGCTTGAAGGTGGATTGGGACTGGACTCCATCATGGTCGTTGACCTGATCGTAGCAGCCGAGCAGCAATTTGCCTTCAATTTTGCGGAGGATGACCTTTCCCTTGATTCATTTGCCAGTCTCGAGGCTCTGGCACGTGTCATCGCCCGGCATGTGACGACGCTACCTGCTGCCGCACATTTGTCCCCAGCCTGATACGGATTGACCACATGAATGAATCCTTAGTCGCCCTGGACAACTTTGGACAGCCTGATTTTGAGCGTGAGGCCACCCTGGATCAGGGTATCCAGTGTACGGAAGCACTGACGCCCCACGCCCTCAATCCCGGCACGGTATTCCTGACCGGTGCAACCGGCTTCCTCGGAGTATTTTTGCTGGAAGAATGGCTGAGAAACAGCGCGGCAACTGTGGTTTGTTTGATTCGCGCCCAAAATGACATTGAGGCCCGTCACCGCATTCTGGCCCATCTTGAATCTTATGGGTTGTGGAATGAAACCTGGTCGGATCGATTAATTGCCCTGGCAGGCGATGTGTCCCAGCCTGATTTTGGCCTCGGTCAGGCGGGGTTCGCCCATTGGGCGGAACGGGTTGACCTGATTTGCCACAGTGCAGGTTCAATCAATATGGGTCATCCCTATGCCAAACTGAAACCGGTCAATGTGGGAGGCGTACGGCAGGCGATCCGCATGGCGGCACTCGGACATACCAAACCGCTGCACTTCATTTCCAGCATTGCGGTTTTTTACAGCGACGCCCACCCGCCCTACAAAACCCTGTATGAAACCGAGGTACCCCGCTACCACCCCAGCATCAAGGGCGATTACGGCAAAAGCAAATGGGTGGCTGATCGTCTGGTAGCCATGGCTCAGGGACGTGGGTTGCCCGCCGTGATCTATCGCCCCACCCGTATCATGGGCCACAGCCAGACCGGTGCCCTGAATGACACCAGCGAGATACTGCCCCAGTTGATACGCTGCTGTGTCCTGATGGGATGCTACCCGGACTGGGATATTGAGGTTACCTGGGTGCCGGTGGATTACGTCAGCCGGACGGTCATGAGTCTTTCGCACACACCGGAAGCCTGGGGCAAATCCGTGCATTTATTCAACGCCAGACCGGTACACTGGCTGACATTGATGGATTACTTCTCCACCGCCGGTTATAGCCTGCGGCAGATCCGTTACGATCAATGGCGTCAGGAAGTCCGGCAACGGGCCGGTCAGGGCATGCCTGAGCGTGAGTTTTACGCCAGTATCCTGCTGGCATTTACCGGTTTACATTACCTGTTTCATAGCCGTCCTCCGTTTGACGGCGGAGAGTTGCTGCGACTGCTCGCAAGCTCCGACTCCGACTTCCGCTGTCCCGGCATTGATTCGGCCATGGTTCAAGCCTACATCCGGCACTGGCAGAAAACCGGTTTCCTGCCGCCGGTTGGTTCTTCGGGAACTTAGTGAGTCCGATCATCTCTATTTGCAGCGTGCGGCTGAGTCAGCCGTGCGACTGCCGACCTCAGATGATTCGCCCGGTGCAGGTAGCTTTCCCAAGTTAGGTTCGTACCGGAAAATGCAATAATGGGGTCGCCTGATCGAGGCACACGGTGTTAATCGTCCCTGACCATGGGGAAAAACTTGAGGGCTCAAGCCCAATAGCCGGGTTAAACCGAAAAAGACTGAATTTTTTAAAAACAACCCAAGATAGCCTTAACTTTTGGAGGTTGCGGGAACAGGGTGATGCAAGGCATCACGGGCTATCCCTCCCTGTCCTGAGGGTCAGGGTTTCTCGCGCAAATTACGATGAACAAAAAAAACTGGATCGCAGGATCGGCTGGGTTGATTCTGCTCATGACAGGTTCGTTGGTTCTGGCAGCCGAATCACATAAAGATGAAGCCTTGAAACATGCCCAGGCAGCCGTTGAGGCCAGCCAGAAAGGCGATGCCAAGGGTGTAGCCGAGCATGCAACGGCTGCAAGGGAACACGTAGTGGCGGCCGGTAAGGAGAACGCCAGTGCCCATTACGAAGCTGCCGGTAAAAGTCTCGACGGTGCAGTCGAACATGGCAACATGGGGCATGCCGACATCGCCGGCAAATCGGCGGAAGAGGCAGTGACACATCTCAAGGCCGCTCCCTGACCCTGAAGGTTGGCACTTCCCTCCGACCGCAGCCCAAAAAAGGCGATCCCTGTTTCAGGGGTCGCCTTTATTTTTGTCGCGGGCTTCCGCCCGATGGCCAGCGGGTTTGCCGCCACTGAAGCGTCCTGCCAGTCTTGTCCATGTTTCAACCTGCCAATCGCGCCCATCGACAACGGCCTCCAGCCGGTTTTCGATCGGGTCTTCAATTTCCGGAAAAAAATCCAGGCCGGTGCGCTGCTCTATATCATCCACCGTGGTCAGGAAGCGATCCAGTGGCTCATCACCCCGCACCGATTGCGGCATCATGAAGGCCAGCATCTTAATGCTATCGTGCCTGGGGTTGGGAACGGCGTATATCTTGTAAAAGCGATCCGGTATTTCGACCCTGAAGGACGAAGACAAACGCTGCATACCCCCCTCAAATACCGGCCCCGCCACCACCCAGACCTTGCCAAAACGGGAAGCCAGGCGATCCAGTTCCACCTCCTCCAGACGTTCCCATAATTTGCGGTTGAGATCAGGACGCTGCGGACTGATGTTGGTCATCAGAAACGTCTCAAGTTGGGCGGCACGCCCATAGAGCGTGCTGATGGCATGATTGGGGGCGAGGTGCCCCCGGTCATAACCGCTGCGGGTGAAATCTTCGTGATCAATGCGGGTCAGACTGCGCCAGTCCATGCTGAAGCGTGGCGGTCGCGGCAAGTGTGGCGGACTGGCAGGCGGCGCGGAGAGCAGATACGTCACCCAGAGGGGATTACCCCTCAGTTCGGAATATCCCACCATGAAGCCCTCATTGCGAAACACCCGGGTCCAGGTCAGGGGCTGCCGCCAGTCCCGGACATCCGGCATGCCCATGTAGGCCATCCCTGGCCTTGCGAATACGGCCTCGTAAACGTACCAGAGCAACCCGAGAACCACGACCAGCAAGGCCGTGGCCGGGCTTAGCCCCAGCCAGCGAAGCAGGAAACGGAGGATTCGCACATCAGGGCATCAGTGATTCATGGATTCCTGCGATGACGACGAACCGGTGCTGTCACCTGCCGTATTCGCCCCTCCCATGCCGGACATGTCATGTCCACCGTGGCCGCCATGGCCTACTCCGCCACCGCTCTGGCCTGGACCGGCTCCGCTACCTCCGGAACCGGCACTAACCCCCTGTCGCTGACGCAAACCAATCGCTCCGCCGGAGGCCTTGGCAATGTTGGCTTCAGTCAATCCGCCCATCGAAAGGGCCATGTCGACTACCAGGGTGGACACATCGGAAATATCCATGCTGTCGGCCAGCGGGCTGTTCACCACGGCCTTGACCGGCTCCGCCATGGTGTCCCCGGTCGGTGTTGCCACCAGTACAATGGGGTAACGGGTACCGGCCGGTACGGTCACCGAGTAGTATTCGGAGCGTCCATCAAGCTGGGTTTTTGCGACGATCTGATCGTTACTGTCATGTACCTCAATGCGGGCATTGAACAGGGGGCCGTGCTGATTTTTGACCATTCCGGTCAGGGTTGAGGCGGTACTGGCCGGAGCGGCCATCTGCATCCCCTTGCCTGATCCACCGCCATCACACCCGGACAACACCGGCATCAGAATCAGGGAAGAAATGCAGAGGGTAACCGGCACGATACGAGGCGTGACCCTTTTGCTTTTTTTATGAGTCATTGGAATTCCGTCGAATTGAAGAGTGAAAAACGCCGAATCAGGCCATTCACTCATGCCCTGGATTGGCGCACATCTGGCACCCAGCGCAACAAATGCAATGCGATCCTGGCGACCTTACCTTGAAACATCCGTGTAACAAAGGGAGCCTTTTATAGCATATCCGGCCTTATTCTGCATGCCGCTCCCTGCCCTCTGCATGAGGCGTGACCTGTTATCTCGCCGGTTTACGCCCCCGTCGTCGACGGGGGTGAGCCTGAACCGGATCAGCCTGTAAGGCCTGCTCCAGCGCATTGAAATCCGCACCACCGGAGGCAGTGGGTTCCGCAAAAATTTCGCTGTTCAAACCGCTGTTGACGGAATCGGCAAACGGGCTGATGAGCGGGGTATTCACGCCGCCAGTGACGCCATCATACTGCGGAACCGGTGTCGTCAGTTCCTCAAGAGGCGGATTCAGATAATCCAGGGCTCGCTCAAAAGCGGATTCAACCACCGGACTCTGGAAATTGAGTGTGGATTGCCGGGCCAGTAACAGATCAACCGAGGCTGAATCCTGAACTTTGGAGAACCAGTCCTCAACCCGACTGGCGGCTGAGGCCGGAGCCGTCTGACTCCAGTTCAATAACTGCTCAGTTGCTTCAGGTACCCCCATACTGGCCAATGCCAGGCCACTGACTTCAAATCCGGGGGTTTCCATTGAATCGGTCGTTATGTGCTGCGTCAGTGTTTCGATGGCGGCGGGATTGCGAACGTCCGGGAGGACGGCAAAGGCAGCCTTTTGCTTGAGGCGCAGTTTATCATCCACATTGATCTGGCGACTGGGATCGGTCAGGGCATCCAGCAGCGCGTTCACCCCGGCGGGTGCGCCGATGCCGGCAATGGATTTGGCCAGGGTTGCCGCATAGGCCGGATCACTGCCCTGCATGTCCTGCCAGGCCAGTTCAAGGGTGGATGATAATTCCTCGTGGAAACGTCCGCCCCATCGGTTGGAGGCGATTTGCGAGATTGCCTGCAAACTGGCCAGATACAGGGGGGACTGGTTGCCCTCCTGGGCCAGATTCATGAGTTCGGTCAAGGCATCTGTCGTCGCAATTTCTCCCAATAACCCAACCAGCAGATTTTTTTCGGCCACTGACCGAACCGGATCATTCAACAACAAGGCGATTTCCTGGTAAATGACAGCATCAGGTGTCTGCCTGAGATGTTCCGCCAACAATCCACCCTCTATAGGGATCTGCCTGATGTCCCCGGTCAGGAGGGCTGTCTGCCAGTTTTGCCAATGTCCTGCGGCTTCCCCCCCGCCATTGGTTGCCGTGTCGGCGAGTTCGATCTGACGGGAGTCTGTTCCCGGAAGTTCGACATGGACGGGCGAACCCATCGTCAGCGAGTTACCGGGGTGGTTAATTTCAGGGAGGGGAGCGAAAAAACGGAGTGGTCTTTGCGAATCGGCCTTGACGGGCAAACCCGCCGCCCGCTCTGCTCCCCTCCGGACTGGATATCGAAGGGAGGAGGAATCCGTCAGCGTCAAAAAAACCACCAGGCTTGCCGTGGAAATCAATAAAACCGTTCTGATTTTCAATGATGCCTCCGGGAACTCCCGGCCCCGTCTGGCTGGCTGTCACTCAGATAAAAGGGGGCGTACCGGTCCGAACCTGTTTTGTGCATGAAGCGGTACCCCCATCTGAAGAAATTTTGTACTGAAAACGCTAAACCTGTGTCTATGCTGTGACAAGTATGACCGGTTTATCCGGCAGTGTGAAGGGGGAAGAAAAACTCTTTTTTCCGTTCATTCGATGTTCAGACTGACACTGGTACAGTCCCCCCGCAGTCAAGCCGAAACAGGTACTATGCAAGCGGTTTGGATGAGCTTGGCCCTTCGGACAAGTGGTTTGGCTGCAAATTCCTCCCCGCGTCCCAAATAATAAAACCAGAGGATCCTGCAAATGCCTGAAATAAAACATGATGGGGCATCAAAAAACCTGTTATTTGTAGCCGTGGTATCCAGCCTTCTGTTATTGCCGTTTGACGGGTATACGGCTGTCAGTAAAAAAACGCTTGAACCCAAAGTCATCACATCCCTGCAACAACTCAGGAAGTTGCTCAGGAACACAACCGGTTCAGGATATTACGGGGTACTGAAAAGCGGAGCCGCTCCATTGGCGGCAGATGCGGTTCCGGTCATGGCTGCCGGTGGTAGTACGCCCGAACAAATTGATTACTCAACTACCAACGTTCAGGTCGATGGTGTCGATGAGGGCGATACGGTAAAAACCGATGGGCGATACATTTATAGCCTGCAAAACAACCAGATACGGATTACGGAAGCCTACCCGGTCAGCAGCCTGTCACTGAAAGCCACCATCCACCTTGATGCAGGATTCAGCCCGCTTGAACTTTTTACCGAGGGCGACCGCCTGGTGGTGATCGGGCAGGGCTGGCGCAACCTGGAGGAAACCGGGAATCCGACCGGATCCGATCCAGCCGGGGCCGCTGGTGCAAAAATGGCCTATTGGTGGTATCCCCGTGGGGAAAGCCAGACCGTGACCCGGGTTTACAATATTGCGGACAGAAGTGCCCCCAAACTGGAACGCGAAATTACATTTGATGGCTCCCACCTGTCCTCAAGACGGGTTGGAAATACCGTCTACATGATCGGGAGAAAATACCCGACATACTTTTCCCGGATCATGCCCATGATTGATCTGCCGCCCCCTGTGCCGGTGGATACTCCGGATGGGGCACCTGCTGAAAAAATTGCCCGGCAGGCACAACCCGAACCCACCCGCAGCCAGATGGTGCCACGGATTCGTGACAGTCGCGCCAATCGGGGCAGGGAAAGCTATTTACCCCTGAAAAAGATTTTTTACTTTCCCGGCTTTGATCAAGCCAGTTACATCATGGTAGGCAGTTTCAATCTGGACAAACCTGCCGAACCGGTTGATTTCAAATCGTATCTGGGAGCCGGTGATGTAGTCTATGCCTCCACCCGTAACCTCTATATCTCGGCGGCAGATTATACGGGTGACAGCGAGCATGCCGTAACCCATATCTACAAATTTTCCATTGAAGATGGTTCAGTTCAGTTCAGCCATACGGGTGAAGTACCCGGCACACCGCTGAATCAGTTTTCCCTGGATGAAGACAAGGGGTATTTCCGCATCGCCACTACCGTCAATTACTGGACTGCGGAAGGCGACAACTGGCAAAACAGGTCGTGGAACAACCTCTATACCCTGGATGACACCATGCAGGTAAAAGGCAAACTCGAACACCTGGCAGAGGGAGAACGCATCTACTCGGCCCGTTTCATGGGTAACAAAGCCTATCTGGTGACGTATGAGCAAGTCGACCCCCTGTTCGTTATTGACCTGTCTGCGCCTGCTGAGCCCAAATTACTGGGAGCCTTGAAAATACCCGGATTCAGTAACTATCTGCACCCGTATGACGAAACTCACCTGATTGGCCTGGGGCAGGAAACCGTCGCCTCGACAACCGGCGGGCTTCCCACGGTCAAGGGACTCAAACTATCCCTGTTTGATGTCACGGATCCGGTACATCCGGAAGAACTGCATAACCTGGTCATTGGCGGCAAGGGCAGCTATTCCCCGGCTGCATACGATCACAAGGCCTTCTGGTTTGACAAAAACCGCAAACTACTGGGATTTCCCATTGAGGAAACCGACGGCAGTCGCGACTATGCGGCTGATGAATGGCCAGGGCGGGTTTTCCAGGGGGCACAAATTTACCAGGTCAGCCTCGACGAAGGCTTTGTCAAAAAAGGGGCAGTGACCCATCTGGAGGACAAACCCGCCGATTATGACTGGTATCACTATGTCCAGCGGTTATTAACCATCGGTGACCATCTGTACACGCTATCCGATGCCAGGCTGCGGGTGAACAGCCTGAAGAACTTCAATCAGACCGGCCAGATGGATTTTGCCGTTGATTCGGGTGCAACCGAATAACCACCCCGCCCTGTTACCTCCTCTTGATCTGCACACGCTCCTGCCGGAGACGATACCGCGACCCGGTGTCCTCTCCGGCTTTTTTATGCCGTCAGGGGCTTGGGTCAACCCTCTCCGGCACCCGGCAGGATCGGATAGTTCTGACATGGCTGAAGCCTGTACACGCCCCAAGCCGTCTTGGTCTTAAATGGCGGCTGTGATTTAATGAAACTCCGTTTCCAATCATTTTCGTTTTTGCCCCCATGCGTATTCTTATCATTGAGGACGAACTGGATCTGAGTCAGCAACTGCGCCAGCAATTTGAATCAGAAGGGTTTCGGGTGGATGTAGCCCGTGATGGCAAGGAAGGTCTTTACATTGCAAGCGAATATCCGCTGGATGCGGCCATTATCGACCTGGGCCTGCCGGGATTACCGGGGCTGGACATCATCCGGCAACTGCGCGCCCGTGGCAGTGCCCTTCCCATTCTGATCCTGACGGCACGTGGTCGCTGGCAGGAGCGGGTGGAAGGCCTGGAGACCGGGGCCGATGACTATCTGGTCAAACCGTTTCAGATGGAGGAATTGTCAGCCCGCCTCAAGGCACTGGTCAGGAGGGCACTCGGGGCGCAGCACGGTGAATTGCAGTGCGGCCACCTGAGCTTCAACCTGACTGAACAGCGGGTCAAACTGAATGGAAAGGAAGTGGAACTGACCGCCATGGAGTACCAGATGCTGGAATACATGATCCGGCGCAAGAATACGGTCGTTTCCAAAAATGAGTTACGGGATTATCTTTACCCGCACGATTCAGATCCCGAAAGCAATGTTATAGAAGTGCTGGTAGGACGCCTCAGACGCAAACTGGATCCGGAGGGAACGCAACAACCGATAGAAACCCTGAGGGGCCGTGGTTACCGGCTTACCGATTGACCCGTTCCCTTTACCTAAGGCTCAGTCTCGCAGCAATAGGTGTGTTGGCCAGTTTTCTGGTTGCGACCGGCGTCGTGCTGGACAATGCCTTTGTCGCCAGCCTCAAGCTATCCCTGAAAGAACGCATGCTGGGGCAGATTTACCTGCTACTGACCGTTTCGGCCATTGACGACAACGGTCAGCCCAACATGCCCCTTCCGACCTACCTGCCTGAACCGCAACTCGCGCTGCCGGATTCGGGGCTTTACGCCTACATCGGCATCAACGGAAACAATCAGGCTTTGTGGATATCCCCCTCGCTGCACAAAAAACCACCGCCGCCGCTGTTTTCCCTGCAGGCTGGCGAACAGCAATGGCATGAACTGCGTATGCCCGACGGCAAGGCGTACGGCCTGTTGGGACTGGGGTATCAACGCGTTACCCGCAAGGGAGTCCATTCGCTCAATTTTTATCTCATGTCTGAACTCACGCCCTTGCACGAGCAGATTTTGCTGTATCGGCAACGGTTGTGGGCAGGACTGGGGGTTATTGGCCTGTTGTTGCTGGTCACGCAATTGCTGCTGCTGAGTTGGGCCCTGAAGCCGTTCCGCAAGGTCACCCTTGAACTGGAGGGGATTGAATCAGGCCTCCAGGACAGTCTGGTCGGCTCCTATCCGCATGAAGTGCATCAGTTGACCGACAAGATCAACACCCTGCTTTCGCACGAACGTGCCCGGCAAACCCGCTACCGCAATGCCCTTGCCGATTTGGCACACAGCCTCAAAACGCCACTGGCCGTTCTGCGGGGAGCCTGCGATACCCCGGAGTCATTCAGCGCGACCGTTGAGGAACAATCCATCCGGATGACCCGAATCGTCGAACGACAACTACAGCGGGCCGCCACATCCGCTGACATCAGTACGTCCACGGCGATTCAGATGGCCCCCCTGATTGATCGGATCGGCCACTCACTTGGCAAGGTATACCGGGACAAAAACGTCATTTTCAGCAACCGGGTTGATCCTGAATTACGTTTTCGGGGTGACGAAGCGGATCTGATGGAGATTCTTGGCAATCTGCTGGACAATGCCTTCAA
>SXGT01129515.1_pt1 | contig 21725 bp, 21 predicted proteins | sample 3176221 | NCBI WGS metagenome assembly SXGT01 (sample SAMN11356862, study PRJNA531348) | freshwater metagenome | isolation source: freshwater sample F1-120 | place: China: Fuxian Lake, Yuxi | collected 2017-12-25
CCCTGCGGGCCGCGATACACCTCGATCTGGTCGATGTCGAACAGCTCGACGAACTGCGCCTGCACGTGGTTCAGCGCGAAGTCGTCCACCGAGATGCCGACGCTGGCGTCCTGGGTGGTGAGGATCGAGATCGAGCCGGTGCCGCGGATGCCGCCGGCGATGGCGTTGAAGCCTGTCTGGTTGGTGAGCACGACGTTCGGCGCCATGGTGCCGATCGTGCGCAGGTCGGTGGAGAACTTCGCTTCCAGCGACTCCCCGGTGATCGCGGTCACCGCCAGCGGTGCTTCCTGCTGGCTGACGTCACGCTTGGTGCCGGTGACGACCATCTCTTCGAGCTTGCCTTCCTCGCGTGCCGCAGGTGCGGCCTCCTGCGCGCTGGCCAGCTGCGCTGCGCCCGCAGCGAGCAGCACGGCGGACGCGATCGCGCTGCGCGCGTACTGATTCTTTACTCGGCCCATTGGTGGAACCCCCTGGCTACTGGCAATGCGCCGTGGCGTGGCGCTTGTTGTTCCGGGTGCCGAAGGTGCCGGCACCCGCGTTTCGGGGCACCGATGCTGCCGGCGCCCGTGCTCTCCGGGGTGCCGAGAGTACCGGCACCCAAAACCCCGCGCGGATCATGGAGGAAAGATGGGGCCGCAAGCAATGCGCATGGAACCGGCAGAGCTGATTGTTTTTCCTGTCTGGGCAGGCGGCCAGGACGCCGCGCCGGGCTTCCCTTCGATGCATGGCTCGCGTACTAAGCAACCCCTGCGAGTCCGGCGGGGCATCCCGCCCGCACGCCGGAAACACATGCCACACGAACGAAGAGGGGGGAGAGAGAGATGACGACCGGGGCCAATCGACGCAACCGCGCGCTGTTCCTTGCCCGCGTGCCGGACGGCGAGGCCGGGCCGGACGACTTCGTCGCACGCGACGTCGACGTGCCCGCGCCGGCGGAAGGCGAGGTACTGGTGCGCGCCCGTTACGTGGGGCTCGATGCCGCCCTGCGCCTGATCGTGCGCGACTCGAGCGATTTCCTGTTCCGCGTGAAGCCGGGCGACCTCGTGCACGGCAGCGTCGCCGGCGAGGTCGTCGAAAGCCGCCATCCCGACTTCAAGGCAGGCGACGCCGTGATGGGTTCGCTCGGTGTGCAACGCTATGCCGTCGCCGCAGGCGCCAGCCTCGAACGCTGCGACACCACGCTCGCCCCCCTGTCGAGCTGGCTCGGGCCCATGGGCGTCTCGGGCCTCACGGCCTACTTCGCGATGTTCGAGGAGTGCAAGCCCCAGCCCGGCCAGACCGTGCTCGTGAACGGGGCGGCAGGTGCAGTCGGCTCGATCGCCGGCCAGCTGGCGAAGCTTGCCGGCGCCCGCACCATCGGCATCACCGGCTCGGCAGCGAAGTGCCGCTGGCGGGTGGATGAGCTGGGCTACGACGTCGCGATCGACTACCACGCACCGGACTTCCGGCAGCAGCTGGCGGCCGCCGCGCCCGAGCGCATCGACAGCATCTTCGACAACGTCGGCGGCCGGGTGCTGGACGAGAGCCTGCGGCTGATCGGCATGCGCGGCTGCGTGCTGCTCTGTGGCTCCACCTCCCAATACCCTGCCGAGACCATGCAGGGGCCGGCCAACTACATCTGGCTCGGCACGATGCGCGCCCGCCTGCAGGGCTTCGTGGTGTTCGACTATGCGGCGCGCTACGACGAAGGGCGGCGGCGGCTCGCCCAGTTCGCGCGCAGCGGGCGGTTGAAGATGCCGGAGCATCTCGTCGATGGCGACATCGGCGACTTCGGCGCTGCGATGCGGGATCTCTACCGCGGCGCCAACATGGGCAAGATGGTGCTGCGGCTGCCCGCAACGGATTGAGGTACGGAACGTGACAGCGCGAACTGCGCCAGCACCATTCCCTCACACCTGCGCCAGCGGACACCCGGCATGAGCGAACTGCTTTCTCCCGAACTGCTGGCCAGCATCGGCAGGTCATCACCACCGCGCACCGAAGTCGTCACCCGCCGCGACATCCGCAAGTACGCGATCGCCACCAACCAGCGGCAGCGCCGCTATCTCGACGGCGACGAGGCACCGCCGCTGTTCCACGTCGCGCTGTTCTGGGACGTGGTGGAGCGCGACCAGCTCACGCCGGACGGCGTGTCCATCGACCGCCTGCTGCCGAAGTTCCCGCTCGAACGCGCGATGGCGGGCGGCCTGAAGGTGCAGTACCACGACAGGATCCGCCCCGGCGACACCCTCGTGGGCACACGTACGCTCACCGAGATCTTCGACAAGCAGGGTCGCTCCGGCCCGCTGATCTTCTACACCGTCGTGCTCGACGTCCGCCGCACCGACGGCACGCCAGTCATCACCGAAACCACCACCCGGATCCTGCGATGAACGCGCCCGAAGACCAGCCCCTGCCCATGTTCGATGCCCTGCCCGTATTCGATTCCCTGCGGGTCGGCGATCCGCTGCCCGAGCGTGCGTTCACGCCCGACATCGTCCAGTCGTTCATGTACAACGCGGCACTGTGGAACGCGCACCGCATCCACTTCGAGCTCGACTATGCGCGCGACGTCGAGGGCTATCCCGGGCTCGTGCTCGCCGGCCCGCAGATGGGCGACTGGCTCGGGCAGTGCGTCGATGACTGGGCGCGCGAAGCGGCAGACCTCGTGAGCATCGAGTACTCGAACCGCCAGGCCGCCTACATCGGCGACACGGTCACCACGAGCGGCCGCATCACGGGGCTCGATGCGGCGACGCGCGAGGTCACGATCGAGCTCGCCGTGCGCAACGCGAACGGCGAGGTGCTCACGCCGGGCACAGCCGTGCTGCGCTTCGGGCGCGACACGCAATGAGCGACGATTTCAGCGCGATCCGCGGCCGCGTGGCCATCGTCGGCGCTGCCGACACCGCAGTCGGCAAGGTGCCGAACCTGAGCGCGACCCAGCTGTGCATCGATGCCGCGCTACGCGCGCTCGACGATGCCGGCATTGGCAAGCAGCACGTCGATGGGCTGGTGACCTGCAACAGCATGGCCGAGCCGCACATGTACCACGCCGAGGCAATGGCGGAGTACCTGCAGATCTTCCCGAGCTACTGCGTGAGCGCAGGCGCGGGCGGCGCGACGACCTTCCAGGTGGTGCTGCAGGCCGCGATGGCCATCGTGCACGGCGTGTGCGACACCGTGCTGATCTCGATGGCAGACAGCCTGCGCAGCGGGCTGTCGCGCGCCCAGGCGATGGTCACGCAGTCGTCGTCCGGCCATCCGCAGTTCGAGACCCCCTACGGCTGCACCGTGCCTGGCTACTACGCGCTCATCGCCCGCGCCTACATGCACGCCTATGGGGTGACACCCGAGCACCTGGCAGCCGTGGCGGTGAACGCACGCGCCCACGCCGCGCTGCATCCAGGCGCGCAGATGCGCGACCCGATCACGGTTGCCGATGTACTGGCCAGCCGGATGATCGCCGATCCGTTGCGCCTGCTGGACTGCTCGCTGGTCTCCGACGGTGGCGCCGCCATCGTGCTCACCTCGGCCGATCGGGCGAAGGATTTCCCTCACGCCCCGGTGTACCTGCTGGGCGCTGGCGAAGGCCACGGCCACGAGCACGTGAGCCAGGCGCGCAGCCTCACCAGCTCCCACGCTCGCCACGCAGGTGAGCGTGCCTATGCCATGGCGGGGCTGGGTCCCGCCGACATGAGCCTCGTGGAGCTCTACGACTGCTTCACGCCGGTCGTGCTGCTGGAGCTCGAGGATCTCGGCTTCTGCAAGCCGGGCGAGGCCGGTGACTTCGTGGCGGAGGGGCACGCGCGCATCGGCGGTCGCCTGCCGATGAACACCCATGGGGGCTTGCTCTCGCATTGCCATCCCGGCAACCCGGGTTCGATGTTCGCGCTCACGGAAGCCACCCAGCAGCTGCGCCATGCGGCCGGCGCACGCCAGGTGGCGAACGCCGAGACGGCCTTCCTGCATGCCCAGGGCGGCATCCTGTCGAGCCACTGCTCGCTGATCCTCGGGAGGCATGGGCGATGACCGGGGACGTGTTCGATTCGAAGCCGCTGCCGCCGGTGAACGCGGAGACGCGCCCATTCTGGGATGCCTGCGCCGAGGGCAAGCTGCTGTTGCAGCGGTGCGACGACTGCGGGGCACATCAGTTCTACCCGCGCCTGATGTGTTCCGCCTGTGGCTCGCGAGCCGTGCACTGGGTCCAGGCCAACGGCCAGGGCGAGGTGCGCACCTTCACGATCATCCGCCGCGCGGTATCGGCCGCGTTCGAGGCCGACGTGCCTTACGTGGTTGCGCTCGTGCAGCTCGCCGAAGGCCCGACGATGATGTCGAACATCGTCGGCTGCCCGGTCGAGGCCGTGCACATCGGCATGGCCGTGGAGGTGGCATTCGAGCCACGCGGCACAATGGCCGTGCCGGTGTTCGAGCTGGCCGGCGGGCCCGCCAGCAGGCTCGCCGGCGGGCTTGCAGAGGGCTGAACGAGTGGAAGGCTACTTCGGAAACTTCACCGCTTCCGAATACCAGCCTGCACCGACGATGGCCATCGAGTCGTTGCCGGGCTGTCGCTGCGACCAGCCGTTGGGATCCTGCTGGTAGGCACCCAGGATCTTCTCGGCTGCCTCGGCGTCCTCGCCCTCGAACTCGTACACGGTAAGGTAGCCAGCCGGCGACTTGCCGAGGAAGCCACGCTCGGAGCGGTAGCAGGTCACCGCCTTCACGTTCGGGCAGTTGTAGGTGTCCTCGACATGGTTGCCGAGGTACCAGCTGTTGAACGCTGCCACCTGGTCTTCGGTCTTGGGCTCGACGAGCCCCATGAGGATGAGCTTCTTCCGCGCGGGGGCCTCGGCCTCCATCGCCTTGACGAGCGCCGCGACGACGTCGTAGGCGCTCGCCGAAGCGCCCGCACCTGCCGTGGCCTGCAGGAAGCCATCGGCACCGCCAGCAAGCACCTTTTCCCGCAGCGCGGGGTCTTCCCGCAGCTTGCGCATGAACCGTGCACCGTTCTCGATGGACATCCCCTTCTCCCCGTTCAAGCAGCGCGATTGCGCGGAGTCTAATGACAACTGCCCGTACCGGCGCAATAGCTGCCTTCACGTGCTGCCTTCACGTTCAGTCCGACTCGCGCCGTGAATCCGTCAGCCGCGCCGGTTTTCGCGCGCCAGGGTTCAACCGCGCGATCCGTTGAGTCCGCGCGCCACCCTGCAGGCAGCAGGGCAGCGGAGCAGGAGGCAGTGTTGCAGCAGGCACACACCGCCAATTCGAACCGAAAGGCGCTGGCGATCCGCCACGGGACGCATGTAATGTTCGGCCGGTCCACTGGGGAGGGGAACGGCGCATGAGCATCATCCGGCATCCGATCTGGCAGTACGCCTATTTCGTGGAGGACATCGACGAGGCCTGCCGCAAGTGGAACCGCATGGTGGGCGCGGGGCCTTTCCACGTCGTGCGGCACCACGTCGCCGAGAACTTCCGCTATCGCGGCGAACCGATCGAGGCCGACGTGAGCTATGCCTTCGGGCAGGCAGGGCCGGCGCACATCCAGTTCATCGCACAGCACGACGACACGCCGTCGATCTACCGCGACATGTATCCGAAGGGGCAGTACGGCTTCCACCACATCGGCCTGCTCATCCACGACCTCGAGGGCGAGATCAGGCGCTTCAATGAAGCGGGCTACGAGACTGCATGCACGCTATGGGGCGGCGACTACGTGGCCTACATGGACTGTCGCAAGGACATGGGTTGCTATGTCGAGCTGCATGGCGACGCACCGATCATCGTCGACCTGTTCAACGGCTGGAAGACGATGCACGAGACCTGGGACGGCGTGACCGACCTGATCCGCGAGGCCCAGCCGCGTCGTTAGCGATCCCCGCCCACTCATGCGACATGCAGCCGATGACATGCTGGTGACGAGATGCTGAAGCTGCACGGGCCTGCCACCTCGCCGTTCGTTCGCAAGGTCTGGCTGGCGTTGCGCGAGAAGGGCCTGCCCTTCGAGAACCTGCCCCTCGACCCGCTCACGAAGACGCCACGCTTCCTGGCGATGAACCCGATCGGCCGCGTGCCCATCCTCGAGGAGTCTGACGGCGAGCTGATCTCCGACTCGTCGGTGATCTGCGATTACCTCGAGCATGCCTATCCCGCGGTGCCGCTCTACCCGAAGTCACCAGTACAACGCGCGAAGGCGCTGTGGTTCGAGGAATATGCCGACACGGTGCTCGTTGGCCCCTGCGCGCGGGTTTTCTGGATGTTCGTGATCATCCCCGTGCGCAGCGGCAAGCCCGTGGATCGCACGCTCGTGGATGCCTTCGTGAACGAGCACTTTCCGCCGGTGTTCGACTACCTCGAATCCGTTGCCCCAGCCACCGGCGCGTGGCCCGTCGGCAATGGAGGAAAAGGGGGTGGCAGCGAGAGGAATGGCGGCGAAGAGGAAGGCGAGTATCCGATCGGCATCGCCGACATCGCGCTCGCCGCCCCCGTGCGCCTGCTGGATCTCGCTGGCGCGCCGCTCGACGCCGCGCGCTGGCCGCGGTTCGAGGCCTTCTACAGGCGCACGATCACGCGGCCGTCCGGTCTGCACATCGTTGGCGCCGAGACGGAGGCGACCGAGGTGTTCCGCACGACCGGCAATGCGCCAACCTGAGGGGCCGCAGGACGTCGCGACAGCAGGGTGCGGCGAGAAGACGCAGACAATCACTACCTCGGACAACCGAATCCGCAGACAACCAATTCCGCAGACATACAGGTACGAGGGCCGCGTGCGGCCCGCTGGCTAGGGGAGCAATCTGGTGAGCATCAAGCGAATGTTGCAGGCCGGCCGTGTGGCGACCGCAAGTGATTCCGCCGTGCAGGCGCTGCTGGACAAGCAGGCCTGCGCGGAGGTGATGATGACCTACTGCCGCGCGATCGATCATCGCGACGAGGCGCTGCTGCGCAGCGTCTTCCACGCAGACTCCTACCACCATCATGGCTTCGAGGGCCCGAGCAGCGATCCGTCGCGGCCCTCGTCTCCCGGCAAGCCCGGTGACTTCGTGGCCTTTGCGCTGGAAGTACTCGCCACGCACACGCATACGCACCACCAGCTAGGCAACATCTTCATCGAGCTCGAGGACGACGGCACGACGGCCTACACCGAGGCCTACTTCACCGCCTATCACCGCATGCGCGCGAAGGGCGACAAGCTCGCGGCCGCGAACGCGTGGGACACGCAGATGGACTACTGGGTCGGCGGCCGCTACATGGATCGCATGGAGAAACGCGCCGGCGCCTGGAAGATCGCCACCCGCATCGGCATGACCGACTGGACGCGCGTCGAGCCGCCAACGTCCCAGGGCTACTTCGGCACGCCACCGGAGCTGCGCTCGCAACAGAACCGCAAGGACACGCTGTTCCATCGCGAGCGCCTGCTTGCGCTGCGTGAGCCATTCGCGCGCGGGAACTGAGGCAGATGAGCGAGGCCGAAGGCAGCGCAGCCACGGGTGCGAGCCCGCAGGCCGCCGACGACGACGTCGACGTCGATGGTGGCATCACGCCCTATCAGTGGTGGGTGGTGATCCTGCTCACGCTCGCGGGCACGCTGTCGTTCATCGATCGGCAGATCCTCAACGTGATGATCGGCCCCATCAAGCGCGACCTCGGCGGCCTCTCGGACACCGAGATCTCGCTGATCATCGGCCTCGCGTTCTCGCTCATCTACACCCTCGCCACCGTGCCGCTCGCGCGCATGGCAGACCGACACAACCGGCGCAACATCATCGCGGCCGGCATCTTCTCGTGGAGTCTGATGACCGCACTCGCTGGCGGCGCGAACACCTACTGGAAGCTGTTCATCGCCCGCATGGGCGTGGGTGTTGGCGAGGCGACGCTCGGCCCGTCGTCGATGTCGCTGCTCGCGGACACCTTCGCGCGCCATCGCCTGCCGCTCGCCTACGGCATCACCGGAGCAGCGCCCTTCATCGGCACAGGGCTCGCCAACATCCTGGGCGGGCCGCTCATCGACCGGCTGGAGTCACAACCCAGGTTCGTGTGGCCCCTCGTCGGCGAGCTGTTCTCCTGGCAGGTGGTGCTCGTGATCGTCGGCCTGCCCGGCATCCTGCTTGCGGCGCTGATGTTCACGATTTCCGAGCCTGTGCGCCGCGGTGTCGCGGCCGACGATGCTGCGGGCTTCCCGATGCGCGAGGTGTGGGCCTTCGTGCGTTCGCGCGGCCGCTACCTGACCTTCCACTTCGTCGGCTACCTGTGCCTCTCCGTGCAGGGCTTCGCCCTGATGACCTGGGTGATCGAGCTGTTCGTGCGCAAGTACGCCTGGAGCAAGACGGAGATCGGCCTCACCTACGGTTTCATCGCGCTGCTCGTCGGCCTGTCGGGCAGCATCTGGTCGGGCTGGTTCGCCGGCCGCCTCGTGGCGCGCGGTGGCGCTGATGCGCCGATGCGCGTGGCCTTCTGGTGCACGCTGTGCCTCGGCCCGATCGCGGTGATCATGCCGCTGTGGGAGGACGGCCTGATGGCTGCCCTGTTCCTCGTGCCGCTGACCTTCTTCATGTCGATGCCATCAGGCCTGAGCAACGCAGCGCTGGCAGCGATCGCGCCGAACCGCATGCGCGGGCAGCTGATCGCCGCCTACCTGATCTGCGTGTCATTCCTTTCCTACCTGCTTGCGCCACTCATCATTGGTGTGACGAACGACTACGTGTTCGGCCGCGAGGACGCGATCGACATCTCGATCTCCTCGCTCGCCACCATCAACTACACGATCGCCGCCGTCTGCCTGGGCCTGAGCCTCAAGCCCCTCCGCGAGGCGATCAATCGCCTCGCGGCTGGAAGATAGGAGAGGCGATCAATCGCCTCGCGGCTGGAAGATAGGAGAGGCGATCAATCGCCTCGCGGCTGGAAGATAGGAGAGGCGATCAATCGCCTCGCGGCTGGAAAGCACGCGAGGTATTCAGTTGCCTCGCGGCACGTGGATTTTGCGCACGAAAGTCACCTTCCAGCGCCGGCTTCCCGAGCGCGAGCGACCGCTGCCCGGGTTCGTGCTCGATGAGCTCCGCAGCTACCCCGACTTTCCCAACTGAGGGGCCAGTCGGCCCCTGTGTTGTTGATGTCAGGAGATCGCGGCTCTTAGGTCTCCACTACATCTGGCTGCTCCGCGCGTCTGCGGCAAGCGATGCACTGATCTTTAGCGGCGGTTGCGCAGGTAGCGTGAGGCGCAGCTGGTCAAGCAGCATCCGGTGCTCCGGCAGGGGCTGGGTGTAGCGCGCCATCACGAGTTCACGGCCATCGCTTGTCGGCACGTGAACGTCGACCATCTGCAGGGCTTTGAACTTCGCGATCACCTCGACGGGGGTCAGGCCGCCGCTGCCCCGGCGCAGCATCGCCTTCAGGCTCACCTGCAGGCAGTACGCCAGAAACGCGATGAAGTTGCGCGCCTCGATCCTGTGCTCGTTCGAGTGGTAGATCGGTCGCACCGCCATGTCGTGCTTCAGCTCCTTGAACGCCTGCTCGACCTCGGTGAGCTGGATGTAGAACGTCCACAGCTGCTCGGGCGCGTGATCCTCTAGTCTGTGCGCAGCAGGTAACGGCCCTCACGTTGTCGAACTGCTCGCAGTCTCGGGTGATCGATCGAGTAGGTCAGGGTCGGCGCCGCGCCGTCGTCATCTGGCACCAGCTCGACCTTCACCAACCCTGCAGCCCGACCGGCCGCCTGTTTCGCTGCGCCCAGCTTCATGAGTTGCTGATCCCGCGAGAGCTGCTGGCCACGCACATCGCGCAGCCGCTTCAGGTAGCGCCGCAGACGCAGCCTGCGCATTGCCCGCTCCTTGTCGACACGCGCCGCACTGCGCGCCAGCACGTAGGTGTCTCCAGCGACCTGCAATCGCTTCACCTGCACACCCTCGCGCACCTGTGTCCAGGGTTGCGAGAGGAACCCGCGCTCGAGCTTCGTCAGACGGCCCTTCGCCGTGCCGACCAGATGGCGCGCGCCCATCGCACGCATCTTCGCCAGGCTGCCCGGGCGTGACGATCAGTGCAATCACCCCCTGACGGCAACACGCCGGCCATGATGGTTGACGCTGTCCACGCAAACCGCAATTCGACCACTGCACTTGCCCGCCCAGCGGCTCTCGGAGTGCTCGGCACATCGCACACAGCCGCCGTTTGAAATGCCTATGCTCGTCTGGACAGGCGGCGGCTGCGGCGCAATGCGGCCAAGCTGACGCCGAAACCGGCAATCATCATCGCCCACGCCGGCGGTTCCGGGACGGCGTCGAAGGCTCGACTTTCCAGCGCGTAGGCCCCCACCTGCCTGCCCAGAGCGAGACCGGCGTCGTTGTCGAAACGCCAGTGAATGCCGCCCCACAGTCGGCTGTTCGCTGCGTCGTCCGCCGCACCTGTGAAGCTATCCCAGCATCGGTTCAGGGTGGACGCCGACGGGGTAGTCACCGTCAGACAGAAATCATGTGCATCGCCGAAGTGGTACGCCAGGATTGTGGCGCCGGCGGCGGCGACGCCGGAATGCCCCGAGAGATATGAGGGGTGGTTCGGCGTGACGATGTATGGGGTCCAGGCGGCATCCCCGGTTGTCACACCATTGCCGTCAGCATCGCCGGCGCGGATTCCGGTCACGGGGCGCCAGAAGTCGTATTCGTACTTGGCGTCCCAGACTCCGATGATCGAATCTGCGATCGACGTCGATGTCAGCGCGAAGAGCCGGGCGTTTTCGATGGAAGAGAGGCCGGCGGTCTCGGCGATCCCAAGACCTGCCTGAAGCCACGGCGCGACGCCAGCGGCCTGCACCCAGAAATCCGCTGCGAGCGACTGTTCGACGGTGCGGGTGATGCTGCCTGCCGAGCCGATCGCCATCACCTCATCATAGGCGGCCGCATAGGCCGCACTGCCGAGGTCGGGCGGCCCGCCGGGGCGGAACTGGTCAGGCGCCGTCAAAAAGAAGGGCGTGACGTCTGCCCACTGCGGAACCGCGGCGGGCAGGTTCGCGGGCGGGGTCGGCTGCCAGTTGCCGACTCCGGGGGTCGGCGTGTAGCTCGAGGTTGCCGTTGAGCCATCAGCTGCCCGTGCAGCCAGCGCAGCGGTAGCGACTGCTGCGCCAGTGGCCATGCCGTTCGACTTCGCCGCGCCATCCGGGACGAGGGCCAGACTGGCGGCCAGGGCTGCGTCGTACGTCGCGGTCTTGGCAGGGTTCAGCGCCACCAGCAGGTTGCGCGCTGCGACCGCTGTCGCAGCGCGCGTGTCGCCGCCGGGCGTCTGTACACCCTGCACGAAGGCAGCATGGGTTTTGCCAGTGGTCGCATTGACGGCGTCGTAGATCGCCGTGCTTACGATGGCATAGCTGCGAGAGTTGACCGTCGGTGAGCCAGAGAGCCCTCCTGCGAGCACCTGAGTCCAGTAGAGCGCCGGATCGCCCGACACCGGGACCGCCGCCTGCGCAGAGGTCGCCAATGTGAGACCCAACGCCACCGCTGCGCCCGTCGCCGCTTTCCATGAAACCGTTCTAGTCATCGCAAACTCTCCCAACTTCGCCCGTTGCCTAAGCGCACCCAAGATCAGCGCTGCAATGGGGCCCCACGCGTGACGGGCGATCCATGGGCGGAAGTTGATTCAATGCTGATCTGTTGCTGATCCGGGCGACGGCGATTCAGAAGAATTCCACGTCGTCTGTGCCGAGTGGTCTGGCGCGGTCGGGCCACTTGCCGCTCGTACGCCAGAAGTCCAGGAGCCCGACGTGGCGCATCAGCGCCTTGAATTCCGGTGCCTGCCGGCTTGCGCGGAAGCCTGGGTACCAGCACATCTGAAGCATGCCGCTCGGCCCGCGGGGCGCGGCCCTGAGCAAGGCCTCCAGTGCAAGATCGTCGTGACCATAGAGGCCAGCGAGATTGCCGAAAAAGTAGCAGTGCACCGGTACGGATTGATCGCGACTGCGTTCAAGCACGTCCCGGACACCCGCCGTGCCATGTACTGCAGCTAGCGCTTGGAATTGCGACGAGGCTGCGTCAGTTTCGAGGATGTGGCCGTACTGCGCCTTGATCGCTTGCGTTCCCGCCCCGGCCGCCAGCAGCTGCGCGAGGCGCTGGGCCTCGACGTTGCCCCGAGGTCCCTCCAACTCGCGATTGCGGGCGTACTCGGCCTCGAACGCCGGCCAATCCTCGAGGGCCATGTACGCCGACAGCACCAGCGCCGAAAAACCCATCGACAGCGGATCGTAGTCCCGCGCCGCGAGCCGGTAGGGCAGGCCGGCCTGCGTGCGGCCAGTCGACGAGAGGAAGCCGCCCACCAGGTGCTGGGTCTGCGGCCGATGGCCCGGTCCGCGGCGGACGGCGCGCATTCCATGCGCATCGGCAATCAGCCAGTTGCGCTTGTGGGCTTCGACGCAACACTGCGCGATGTGCGCCTCCGGAAGCTCGGGCGATAGCTCCCGCGCGCGTTGCGCGGCGTTCGCCTTTTCCTGGTCGAGGCGCTCGGCATCCGTCGCGGGCGAGAAACCCCGCCGTTGCGTCAAGAGACACGCGAGCGACGCCCACGCGAGCCCGTAGCGCGAATCGATCATGAGCGCTTGGCGCAGGTGCGCTGCCCGCACGTCCAATTCGTCGGGGCCGAGGTGCTGCCAGGTCCGTCCGGCCTTGAGGAAATGGTCGTAGGCCTCGAAGTTCCTTGTCCCGCCGTAGTCAGGCCGCGCGCCGCCCGTCCCGAGCGTCAGGCTCAGGGCCGCGCAGAGAGCGGCGGCGACCTCGTCCTGGATTGCGAACACGTCGTCCAGCTTGCGGTCGAACGTCTCCGACCACAGGTCGAACCCTGTGGCGCAATCGACGACGTGCGCGCTGATCCGCAGCCGCTCGCCCGCTTTGCGAACACTACCCCGCAGGACGTAGCCCACGCCCAACTCGCGGCCGATCTCCTGCAGGTCGCGGTGCTTGTCCTTGGCCGCGGATGCCGGCGTCCGCCCAGCCACCCGAACGCCTGACAGCTGCGACAGCTGGCAGATGAATTCCTCGGTCAGGCCGTCCGAGAAATACGCCTGCTCGGGATCGGCCGAGATATTGACGAACGGCAGGACCGCGATAGCCGGTGCACCGGAATCGGCGTCCTGGACAGCGGCGACCAGCCCATCGTCGGCGGCGTTAAGCGTGTAGCCGACCCGCTTGATCGTTTCGATCGAAAACCCGCCGAGCTTTCGGGCGACACCGCGCAGGATAGACATCGACCGATGCACGGCATCGTCGCCGACAGCTCGTCCGTTCCAGCACTGTGCGATCAGGTCACTCCGCGACAGCACGGCGCCGCGCCGCCGCGCCATGGCGACGAGCACCTGCATGATCCGGGGCTGCAATACAACGCGACCATGCGCGCCGAGGATGTCGCAACTTGCTGGGCGAACGACGTGGCCGCCAAGCCGGAACGGCTCCGCGCTTATCAGATCTACAGGTTCGCCCATCACGCGCTGTTGTTCATTTCTGCTTCCCGAACCACAGCGGCAACCTCCTGCCGGTCGTTGAATCTCGTGGGGCCGTCAGTGCGATCATCTCGCGCGTCATGAATCTGCTTGTTCAACTTGATGACTCTGCGCACATGGGCCGAACAAACCGCATGGCGCCAACTTCGGCGGAGTATGGATGGCGCGAGGGCCAGGGGGAAACGGGGTGCAGATCTGACGAGCGACCACAATACTCGTCGCCCGCTGACGCACGGGATGGTCGACTACGAACATGCGGCATCGGCGATGCGGAAGTTGCAGTTCTTCAGGGCGAGTCTGGAGACCCCGTGGCCCGTCGGGCGTCAGTGAACGGCCTGCCAGGCCCGGCTCGGGACGAGTTCTGGCGACCCCTGCTGCCTGGCGACGTGGCGTGTGACGCCCACCGTGCGACGGCCGTTCGAATCCGCTGGATCACATCCGGTCGCGTCACGTCCGACAGTCGGCTCCAGCGATGACCCGCAGCCGCCCACCGTGCGACGGCCGCCGCAGTGCGGGCAGAGGCCGTAGGCCCCGCGTGAGGGGACAATCGAGGGTGCGTTGCACTCCCTTGTGCTGATGTGGTGCTACGTCTTGCGCGCCTCGGCCGCGGCGGCGTGATCGCCGAGTTCGACGAAGGATCGGAACCGCTGGTGCTCGAAGTGCTGCTTCCACAGCCGCGGCGTCAGTTCGATCAGCCGGCTCTGTGGATGGACAGCCACGCGCTGCAGCACGTCCACCAGATACGCATAGGGATCCACGCCGTGCAGCCGGCAGGTCTGCAGCAGCCCCTGCACGATCCCCACCGACTTCGCGCCGAGTTCGGTCGAGCAGAACAGGTAGTTCCGTCGCTTATGTAGGCCCTTACATAAGCGACGGAATGCGCAACCCTGTGCTGCTGACAGAAGTCGGCAGCCGGGAGATCGCTGGCCGCGAAGCGATCAACCAGACACTGCGCGCGCGCGGCAGGCTGACGCGGACGACAACGAGACGCGGACATGTGCAGCCTCCAGGCAGTTCAGGGGAGCCTCAGTGTTCGTCCTCACCGAACGCCCTGAAAGGACGGTGCCGTTTGTCCGTTTGCGGTCAGCCGCCTCGCGGTGGAAAGGCAGGTGAGGCGGTCAGCCGCCTCGCGGAGGGAAGACAGGCGAGGCGATCAGCCAGCTCAATGCGCACGGATTTTGCGCACCAGGATCGCTCGCGCGCCTTAACATGCCGGCTTGACTCTGGAACCGGAAGAACCTGTCGTGGCGAAGACCGCAAGTGCGAGCGAGTTGAGGGCGAAGATCGAGGCGTTGCAGCAGCAACTGGTGAAAGCGGAGTCGTCCCGGCAGGCGTCCGTGCGCAAGGTCGTGGCATTGATGGCCCGGCTCGGCGTGACCCTTGCGGACATCCGCGACCATGAGCGCACGTCTGCTGCGCCGGCGAAGGCGACCCGGCGCAAGGCCGTCGCAGCCCGGCGCGGCAACGTGTCGGCACCGAAGTATCGTCACCTGGATGGGCGGGAGTGGACGGGGCGAGGCCGTGCGCCGCGCTGGATCACCGATGCAGAGGCCTCAGGCACGCAGCGGGACCAGTTCCTCATCACCTGACGGCCATCCGGGCCGCCCTGGGTTCGAAGGTTGCTCCGCGGACCCAGCTCAAGGCTGAGAGCGACGACGGATCAGTCGCCCAGCGCCAGGCGCGACTCTTCGCCTCTGGTCGCCAGGCGCGACTCTTCGCCTCTGGTCGCCAGGCGCGACCAGGCTGCATAGTTCAGCCCGTGCATCCAGTGGAGTTCGAGCCCAGCGCAGCGCTATGTCGCCAAACGACGGCAGCAGGCGCACTTGCCCCTCGCCCCAGCCACGCACAACGAGCCCGGCGCGCTCACAGCCATCTAGAAGGTTCAGCACCGAGCCGCGCGAAAGCCCTGCGCGGCGGGCGAGCACGAGGGGTCGCTCCGCGGCCAGCGCAGAGCCGTACTGCTGCAACTGCATGCTGCGCAGCAGGCTGGGAAACACGTGGCAACCCCTTTCCCTGCCCATGATCCAGCGCATCACGGGCATCCGCTCCGGCAGTGCGAAGTCATCTTCCACCAGCGCCGCGACGCGGTAGCGGAAGAGCTCACCAACGAAGCCATGGCGGTGGACCATCTCCAGCGCCGGTGCGGGCAGGAACAGCGAGGGTGGCTTGCCCGGCAGGAAGCCGGCGGCCCACTCGCCGTGCGCGGCATCCGGCTTTGGGGTCGGCTCGAGCAAGCGCACGCGCGCATCGCGGCAGGCACGGTCAGGCATGACCGGCCGCAGGAGGCCGCTCTGCCGGCAATTCGCACGATCGCCTTCACGCGGGACGGGCTCGCAATCGGGCCGAAACGTTCCGCGCCGTGGAAGAAGCCGATCATGCGGCTCACGGTGATGCCATCGTCCGGATCGTCGGGACGGCGCGAGTGATGCATGTAGGTGCAGGCAACGGCCATGCCCGCAGTCCGGCCACGGTGCTCGTCGCGGTCCGTGCGATGGGCCGGGGCGGCCGGGGAACTGATGTTCGCGTCCTCTGGCGGCATCTGGCCCCACGCGTATTCAGCGACTCCTGCTGCGCCGCCTGCGCGGGAAGCAGGCGAACGCGTGGATGCAGTGGGCGCCCCGCAGCAGGTACCGGGCGCGTGCCGCGACCGCTTCGGCCCGGCAGGCATCAATGACCCTCGCCGACGACCGTGCAACAGTGAGGGGACGCCGCGAATGCGCCATGCACGGCCGCGTGCACGGAGTCGCAAGCGGGAATGCCCTTCCTCCGACCCGTGACGCCCGCGGCACGAACTGCAATCCTGCGGCCGCCACTCCCATCGCCGCTCCGGCCGGGGGCGATCGCCGGCCAACGGGAAGCGAGGATGCGCGCAACCATACTGATCGTCGAGGACGAACCCGCCATCGCCGCAAACGTGGAGTACGCCTTGCGTACAGACGGATTCGAGGTGGTGCACGTCACGCTCGCGAGCCAGGCGCTCGAGGTGCTGGCGCACAGGCACATCTCTGCCGTCGTGCTCGACGTCGGGCTGCCGGACGAAAGCGGCTTCGAACTCTGCAGGCGCATCCGCCGCCGGTCGAACGTGCCCGTGCTGTTCGTCACTGCACGAGGAGATGAGGTTGATCGCATCGTTGGCCTGGAGATCGGGGCCGACGACTATGTGGTCAAGCCCTTCAGCCCGCGCGAGCTCGTTGCCAGGGTACGCACGATCCTGCGCCGCGCGCGCGGCGGCGACGGCACACAACCGCTGCCCCAACAGCACGCGCACGCCACCGTTGGCCAGGAAGGATTCTCGCAGCATCCCCTGGGCGCAGAACCCGCCGGCAAGGTGATGGCAGCGGGCATATCGCCCTTCGTCGTGGATGCCAGGCGCGCCAGCATCCGCTTGGGTAGCACCGATCTGGACCTCACGCGCCACGAGTTCCTGCTGCTCGCGTGCATGCTGCGTGAGCCGGAGCGCGTGTTCAGCCGCGACGAGCTGCTACAGGACATCGGCGCGGCAACGGCCAGCCTGGGGCGCAGCATCGACACGCACGTCAAGTCTCTGCGCGCCAAGCTGCGTGAACGCGCACCGGGCTTCGATCCCATCCGCACCCACCGCGGTGTCGGCTACAGCATCCACCCTGCAGGACCGGCACGACAAGGCGCAGATGGGGACGACGCATGAACTTCGTGCTGCGCCCGTTCGCGGGCTATCTGCTGCTGATCGCGCTCGCGGCACTGTTCGGCATGCGCATCGCGGAAGGCGAGCTCAAGCCGGCGATGCGCCGTGCGGTCGAGGAACTGCTCGTCGACAGCGCGAACCTGATGGCCGAGATCGCTGCGGCGCCAGCGGCTGCCACGTCAGCAACCCCGCGCTCCGCCTCCGCCTCCGCCTCCCCCTCGCCGCCCGCGTCCGCGTCCGCTGCTGCACCGGCCGATGGCGCCGGCCTCCTGACCGCCGCCTATGCCCGGTTCGAGGCACGCAGGTTCGACGCACGCATCTACGACGTCGAGAAGACTCGGCCAGACCTGCGCTTCTACCTGACGGATGCCCAGGGGCGCGTGCGCTTCGACAGCGAGCGAGTGAACATCGGCGCGGACTTCAGCCGCTGGAACGACGTGCGGCGCACGCTGGACGGCGAGTACGGCGCGCGTGCGAGCCGCACCGACCCCTCGAACCCCGCGACCTCGGTGCTCTACGTGGCCGCACCGGTGTTTCGCGATGGCAAGATCGATGGCGTGCTCACGCTCGGCAAGTCGAGCCTCAGCTTCGAGCCGTTCGTCGAACAGGCGCGGGCCAGCATCCTGCGTGCCGGTGGCGTCCTCGCGGCTGCGGCAATCCTGATTGCCCTCGCGCTCTCGTGGTGGATCAGCCGCGACCTGCGCCGCCTGTCGCAGTACGCGCGGGACGCGAGCGCCGGACGGCGCGTGCCCGCGCCACGGTTTCGCGGTGGCGAACTCGCCACGCTGTCCACTGCCCTCTCCGGGATGCGCGAGGAGCTCGAAGGCAAGGCGCATGTGGAACGGCTCGCCCAGCTGCTCACGCACGAACTGAAGAGTCCGCTGGCCGCGATCGCCGGCGCGGCCGAGCTGCTGGACGAGGACATGGCGCCTGACGACCGGCGACGGTTCGTGGGCAACATCCGCGCCCAGACTGCACACATGCAGGCGCTGGTGGAGCGCCTTGCCCAGCTCACCGTGCTGGAGAATCGGCGCACGCTCACCGAGCCCGGCCCGGTGCCGGTTCGCACCCTCGTGGATGCAACCGTCGCCTCGCGCGCGGATGCGCTGCAGGCGCGCGGCCTGCACGTCAGCCTCTCCATCGCGGCAGACGCCACACTCACGGGCGAACGCGTGCTGCTGCAGCTCGCACTCGCGAACCTGCTCGACAACGCGATCGCGTTCTCGCCCGCAGGGGGCACCATCACTGTCACGCACACGCACACGCGCGTCGCGGGTGGAAGCGCCGGGTCGGGCACGAGCGGCGCGACCGACGAACTGCGCGTACGCGACCAGGGCAGCGGCATTCCCGACTACGCACAGTCGCGCCTGTTCGAGCGCTTCTACTCCCTCCCACGCCCGGACACCGGCGTGAAGAGCACCGGTCTCGGCCTGCTGCTCGTGCGCGAAGTCGCGGCGCTGCACGGCGGCTCGATCGATGTCGCAAGCCATCGCGACGGTGGCACCGAGGCGCGCCTGCGGGTGCAGGCCGGCAACCGCTAGCGCGCGCTCGCGACTTCGCTGCCCGCTCAGGCAGCTCAGGCAGCTCAGGCAGCTCAAGCAGCTCACAGGGCGCTCACGCAGATCACATGCCGCTCACAGGACTCCTCGCAAGGTTCACGCAGGCCACGGGCCCCCTGCGCAGACTCGTCGGATCGTCGGGACCCCCCGATCCGCCACTGCCGAGGAGGCTCGCAATCCATGCTGCTGTCGAAGATCGCCTGGACACTGATACTCGCCGCGGTACTGCTCGTGCCGCTGCTCAGCATCGAGAGCAAGATCAACGAACGGCGCGACCGCGCCATCGAGGTGGCGCAGGAACTCGCCGCCACCGGCGTTGGTGACCAGACCCTCGCAGGACCGGTACTCGTGCGCCCCTGCACCGAGCGCTACCGCGCAGCGCGCGTGGACGATGAAGGCAGGACCATCGTCGAGACCCTCACGCGCGACTGCACGGAACGCTACGTCGCGCGCTCCCTGGACATCGGTGGCGGGCTCTCGACCGAAGTGCGCAAGCGCGGCATCTATCGCACGCTGTTCTACGCGGCAGACCTCGCGATCGACACCCGCTTCGAGATTCCTGTCCCCGCCGCGCCCGCCGCGGACGTGCTCGATCGCACCGTGGGCGAGGTCGAGCTGCGCATCGGCATCAGCGACGTGCGCGGCATCGACGCCGGCAACCAGCTGCAATGGAACGGCAAGGCCATCGCGCTAGCACCCGGCAGCCAGGATGCCTCGCTGGGGCGTGGCGTGCATGCACGGCTGCCCGGCATCGCGCCAGGCAACCACCGCTTCCAGGTCAGGCTGCCATTGCGTGGCACGCACAGCCTGCAGTTCGTGCCGCTCGCACAGGACACCCGCATCGCGCTGCGCGCCAGCTGGCCGCATCCGAGCTTCCATGGCCGCTTCCTGCCACGGGAGCGCTCGCTGCGCGAGAGCGGCTTCGAAGCGCGCTGGCAGGTTTCGGAACTCGCATCTGGCGCCATTGGGGCGTTCCTTGAGTGCGCTGGGGCGACCTGCACCGCGCTGCACGAGGAGCGCATCGGCGTTGCACTCATCGAGCCCGTCGATCTCTACGTGCAGTCGCTGCGCGCGGTCGACTATGGCTTTCTGTTCGTGGGCCTGACGTTCCTCGTGTTCCTGCTGTTCGAGTTCGTGGCCGGGCTGCGCCTGCATGCCGTGCAGTACGCACTGGTGGGCCTCGCGCTGGCCGTGTTCTTCCTGTTGCTGTTCGCGCTCGCGGAGCACATCGCCTTCGCGCCGGCCTACGCCTTCGCCGCCTCCGCATGCATCCTGCTGATCGGTTTCTACGTCAGCCACATACTCGGCAATGCGAGGCGCGCCGCAGCGTTCTGCGCCTATCTGGTCGGGCTCTATGGCGCGCTGTACGTGCTGCTGCGCTCGGAAGACCTGGCACTGCTGCTCGGCGCGCTGCTGGTGTTCACCGTGCTCGCATTGACCATGCTGCTCACGCGCAGGCTCGACTGGCATGCGCTGCTGCAGGAGCGGCTGGTGCGCGCGCGCGTGGTCTCACCCGCTGCACCCGTGCAGGCGAGCGGTGACGCCACGCACCCAGCTGCGTAGGCGCGGGGCGCGTGCAGGACCCAGCGGTGCGACGCCGCACCATGGGCGTCGCGCAGCTTGCGCTCCAGCGGGCTGTCCATGCGCGCCGCGCTGGTGCGTTCGTTGCCGGCGCGAAGTTCGGCCTCGACTGCCTCCATCGCCTCGAAAATGAAGGCTCGTTCCGCACGCAGCATGGCCTCGCACTCGCCCACGAGCTGCTGCACACCCGGCTTGTCCTTCAGCGCCTCAGCAGACATCAACGGCTTCCTGTAGCGCGCCAGTCAACCGAAGGCATCGAGCGAACCGCGTGCGATGCCGGTGCCGATCGCCGACTTGTTGGAGGCGAGCCGTAGCGGCACGGGACTGCGGAACACCGGGTTCTCGTGGCGCGCCGGCAGCGCCATCAGCTCGACCTCGGCGAACCCCGCGAGCTGCGACACACGCTCGAGCAACATGCCTGCAAGGGACGGCATGACAGGTCTCGCCACTGCGCTCATCGTCTTCTCCTGCAGTGCATGGGTGCTCGTCGCCGTGGCGGCATCATTCATGAGGTCATGAGGTCATGAGGTCATGAGGTCATGAGGTCATGAGGTCATGAGGTCGTGCGGGGGCGATCAGGGCTTGTCGATCCATTTCTGCAGCAGCTTGTGGAAGTGCCGCGGCTTCGTCTCGCCGTAGTCGCCGAACATCACGTAGGGCTGCTTCATCGTCTTCAGGCCCCGCTGCACGTAGGGCATGTTGTAGACGTCCTGGTTGAACACCTTCGCGAGCATCCCGAGTTCCGGTGCCTCGACCCAGTCGTCATCGGGACCGAGCCAGTGGATCGGCGCCGCCGGCGGCCGCTTCTCGCCCGCCGGTGCGGCAGAGAAGTACATGCACTCATGAATGCACATGTCCGGGTCGTCGCCGTAGGGCCGGAAGCGATACACGATCTGGTTGAACGAACCCCAGGGATGAAAGTTCGGGAACACGGTGAGGTAGATGGAATCGCATAGTTCGGCATCGCTGATCTGGTCCACCGCATCGCCAAGCGTGGGTCGCAGGCCCTCGCGACCCATGTCGCCCATCAGCTTGCGCATGGCGGCGAAGTCGCGCGTGTCGCCTGCAAGCCAGGGCGGCATCGACGCGCCGTCTGCGCCCGGCAGCTGCATGCCGCCGATCCAGTCGCACATGTTCGGATCGACCTGGCCGATGTCGCCGTCGATGCGATGGCCAGTGGACGTGAAACGACCCTTGCGGCCATCCTTGTGCGTGACGTGCACGTAGCCATCGTCGCAGCGCTCGTAGATCGCGCCGGAGAGCGGATGTCGCAGCTTGCGATACAGCGACACGCCGTCCGGCGCGCCCATGTCCGGCATGTTCTGCAGGTGCGGGCTCGGCACGGCCTGCGGCGAGATGGCGCGCGAGAAGTTGCCGAACACGTCGTACTTCGTGTTCGCATCACCGATGCCACCGAGGATCTGCGGATGCGTGGCCACCACGTGATAGGCCTCGGAGAAGGCCTCCTGCGCCA
>SXGT01156710.1_pt1 | contig 21725 bp, 13 predicted proteins | sample 3176221 | NCBI WGS metagenome assembly SXGT01 (sample SAMN11356862, study PRJNA531348) | freshwater metagenome | isolation source: freshwater sample F1-120 | place: China: Fuxian Lake, Yuxi | collected 2017-12-25
GATCACCACGGTGTCGATCGCTCGGGCGGTCCCGACGGCGAACAACGACCCTAGCAGGCCGACGAAACAAGTCATGCGACGCAAAAACACCTTACTACTCATCTTTCCTCCCTCCGCATGAGAAACCCTTTCCCCTTGGCGTGAAACGCCAAGACCAAAGAATCGCGCCAAAGCCTCTCAATGTACTCTTCGAGAGCTTTCCAAATACTTGGTAAGCGCATAACCCAAGATGCAAGAACCATCAAACAATTGGAACTCAACAGATGCTGCTAATTTTACGCACCAGAACGCGCAAGTGCAGGGGTGAGACAGCGTTCTTGGCTGAAAGAGCCAGCTTATCCAAACCCATTTTGTTGCGAGAAAATCGCGTTGTGCTTCGACCTCGAGAATCAGAGACTTGACATTTTTACTGAGAAATGGTGGTAGAAGCAATGATTTTTTGTAAGAACTGGAGGGTTAAGCTTTAGTTCGTTTCGCGTCGCCTGGGCCCGGATTGGCCCCGACTCCTTGATCCAGGGATTCCCTGGAACCTTCGGGTGAACAACTGCCCCGTGACGCAACTTCAAGGGGCAGGGCAGAATACGGTTGAACGCTGTATTCGTGGGCTTGTGTAGATGCCTGGCGAGGAGGGCGGTGGGCGTTCCAATCGTCAGGACTCGCGGGTCACCCTCGCGTATCTACCCGCCGGTCTCAAATCCCGGATAGAGGGTCATGCCGCCGTCGACAAACAGGGTCGTGCCCTGAATGTAGTCGGCGTCATCGGAAGAGAGCCAGACCGCGGTGCGGCCAATGTCCTCGGGCTCGCCGATGCGCTTGGAGGGGATGAGCTTCAGGAGCTCCGCGTGGGCCTCGGGTGTGCTCCAGGCCGAAGCATTGATGGGAGTGCGGATCGCGCCGGGGCCAATGCTGTTGACGCGAATTCGGTACGGAGCGACCTCCTGCGCAATACTCTTCATCATGAGCATTACGCCGCCCTTGGAGGCCGCATAGTTGACATGGCCCGCCCACGGTATGACCTCGTGCACCGAGCTCATGCAGATGATCTTGCCGGCCGCGCAGGAGATCGCTGGCCGCACGCCTCTCCGTTTGAACTCTCGCACGGCGGCTCGGCAGCAGAGGAACTGGCCTGTCAAATTGACGCCGAGCACACGATTCCAGGCGTCGAGCGTCATCTCCTCCAGGGGCGCATCCTTCTGGATCCCGGCATTCGCGACGAGGATGTCAATCGTTCCGAGCTCCTGGAACATGCGCTCGAACATCTGCTCGATTTGCTTTTCCTCGGCGACATCTGCCTGGTGCGCATACGCTCGCGTGCCAAAGCGCATCGCCTCCCTGGTCACCTGATCGGCCGACTCGGGATCCGAGACGTAGTTGACGACGACGTCCGCGCCGGCGTGACCGAGCGCAATCGCCACGGCCTTGCCGATGCCGGAGTTGGCGCCAGTAACGAGCGCTTTCTGGCCTTTCAGGACCTGCCGGAAGGGGCAGGCAGGCAGGACGACTTCGCTCGGGGTTTTTTCCATCGCGGTAGTATTCACGGGGTAGCTCCTTCCGGGTTGTTTGCGAGTTCGACGCCGGTCGGTTTCGATGCCGGTAGGTGGCGCGCGGTTTCAGGGGGCCTTGAACCGCTCACCCCGGATGGCCGCCGCTCCTTGCGGTGTTCGATCGTCATTCTCTCCCCGGGTGTTGGAGCTTCATGCCAGGAAATCCCCGGAAAGCCCTGGAGCGGACCCCATTCCTTCTTCGCGTTCCACTCGCTGCTCCGTGGTGAGGGGCGGAGCGTTCCACCGCTTGCGCGTGGTATATACTGCTTGCGCGGAGGAAGCCCTCCCCCGCGCCGGGCGCCTCCGGCGGCGATGGTGGGTGAGCCCTGGTCAAGCTATCCCAGTCATGGCCGCGCAGAGTAGAAGACCTCTCCAGGTGCATGGGTTCAACGGAGCTCCAAGTTAAAGAACGAAAGAAGCTGACCGCGTGGCTTGCATCAGCACCCGAGAGCGCTTTCGTTCTCTACACGATCGCCGTCTCCTTTTCCGTCTATTTCAGCATGTTCGCGTTCCGCAAGCCCTTCACCGCCGGCGAGTATGCGGGGAGCGGCTGGATCGGCCTCGAGCTGAAGACGATGCTCGTCGTTAGCCAGATCGTGGGCTACGCGCTCTCGAAGTTCATCGGCATCAAGATCTGCTCCGAGGTGACGCGGGGTCATCGCCCCGTGCTGCTCACCGGCCTTATTCTTTGGGCGGAGGCCGCGCTCGTCCTTTTCGCAATCGTGCCACCGTCACTCGCCTGGATCCCCATGCTGTTGAACGGTCTTCCACTCGGCATGATCTGGGGGCTCGTCGTGGCGTACCTCGAGGGCCGCCGCACCTCCGAGCTGCTCCTTGCGGGCCTCAGTTGCTCCTTCATTGTCTCGAGCGGCATCGTGAAGGATTTCGGTCGGTTTCTCATGGCCTCCTCTGGCGTGACTGAGTGGTGGATGCCGGCCGCTACCGGGCTTTGCTTCCTGCCCCTTTTCATGGTTTCGGTCTGGCTCCTCGACCAGATCCCGCAGCCGACGGCCCTTGACGTCGCGGCCCGCGTCCTGCGCGAGCCCATGGGTGTGACGGAAAGACGCACCTTTGTGAGGACCTTTCTGCCAGGGCTGGTCCTTCTCCTCGGGGCGTACTTCTTCATTACAGCTTACCGCGACTTTCGTGACAGCTACGCGATCGAGATCGTCAAGAGGCTCGGTCTCGATGTCGACAGCGGCCTCTTCACGAAGACAGAGACGCTCGTCGCGCTTGGCGTCCTTGTGCCGCTTGCGCTGCTTGTGTGCGTGAAAGACAACCGGCTTGGCCTGCTGGGGGCATTTGCTATCATGACCACAGGCGTGACCCTCATGGGGCTCTCCACCCTGCTCTTCGATGCGGGCAAACTCGGTGGTTTTTGGTGGATGACTCTGGTGGGCCTCGGCTCGTACCTCGCCTATGTGCCCTACGGCTCGGTGCTTTTCGATCGCGTGATCGCGCGGACCCAGGTCGCCGGCACGGCGGTCTTTGCGATCTACCTCGCCGATGCGACTGGCTACATGGGCTCGATCTGCGTCCAGATTTTCAAGGACTCCGCGCAGAAGGAGGTCACCCGGCTTGACTTCTTTCGCGGGTTCACGTACCTCACGAGTGTCCTGGGCCTCGGGATGCTGGTGGCGAGCGGAGCCTATTTTCTGCGCTGGCGGCCAACCCCGAGATTACCCGATGGCACGGTAGATCAAGTATCTCCCTGAAGGCGGCCCCCGAGCTTTTCCTTCAGTACCTTGAGTGCCCGTGAGCAGGCCTTGCGAGCCGTCATCTCGCTTGCGAGGTTCAGCGTCCTGGCAATCTCGTCGTATCCCATTGCGCAGACGTGCCGGAGCACGATCGCCTCGCGGTGATGCTTCGGCAGCTCGATCAGGGCCTCCTCGATCGCCAGTTCGGTGTCCTTCGCGATGACGATCTGGCTCGGTGTCGGCGAGGAGCCAGCGAAGATGGAGGAAAGCAAGACGCTTCCGAAATCGCCAAAACGGCGCACGTTTCCACCGCCTCGCTTCTGACTGGACCTCTTGCGGGATTGATCGACCACCTCGCATTCGACGCACCGCGAGAGCCAGTTGAGGAAGCCGCCCTCCGAGCTCTCCTCGAAGCGTTCGAGGCCCTGAAACGCCTTGAGGAGCACCTCCTGGGCGATGTCCTCCACGGTCGCGAACTGGCTGAGCTTCCAGCCGAGGCGAAGGGCGACAATACGCTGCACCCTCGGCAAGTAGCGCTCGAAAAGCGCCTCGAGGGCGCGCCGGTCGCCTTTCTGGGCGGAGTTGACGAGTACAAGGGTCTTTTCGAAATCCGGTTGGATGGACACGCTTTCGACTCGGGTAAGATTCCTGGGTACGCCTGACGGCGTGCTTGCTCGGCGGATCAAGAGGCTTCTAAACTATAGTCTGCGGCCCGCCGAATCCAGGCTTAGACTCATCTGTTGGGTGAGGTTCAGACACCGCGACATCCATGCCGTTACCCCAAGAGCCGTTTCCCCAGGAGGTCTCCAGCACGGAGGCCAGATTCGCCCAGTTCCTCCGGCAGCGGGAGGCCGGTGAAGCGATGGGCTTCGAGGATTTCTGCGCCCGGTACCCGGATGAGGAGACGGCGCTCCGAATGCTCCACTCGGTCTACATGGAGGGCAAGTCGGCCGCGGCAGCGCCCTCGCTCGGGAGCAAGCTCGAGAAGTTCTTTGGGGCCACCGTGGTGGAGAAGTCATCCCTTGATAGCCTCGTTTTCGCCGAGGAGGGGGGTGGCCAGAATTCCTCGGAAAAGGTGGTCACGAGCCGGGACCGTCCACGCTACGAGGAGAAGGGCGAGATCGCCCGGGGTGGCATGGGGATCGTTTTTCGTGTGCTGGACCATGATCTGAATCGCCAGCTTGCCATGAAAGTTCTTCAATCTAGCCAGACGACTGCGCGGAGCCCCGTGCCCGCCCGAGCAACTCTCGAGGTTTCTCGAGGAGGCCCAGGTGACGGCGCAACTCGACCACCCTGGCATTGTGCCAGTGCACGAGTTGGGGGTGGACGTCTACGGCCGCGTCTACTTCACGATGCAGCTCGTGAAGGGGAGGGAGCTGCGCGAGATCTTTGACCTTGCCCGTGCCGGGAAGGAGGGCTGGAGCCTGCCGCGCGCTGTCGGCGTCGTCGTGAAGGCGTGCCAGGCGGTTGCCTATGCGCACGCCAAGGGCGTCATCCACCGCGACTTGAAGCCGGCCAACGTCATGGTGGGGCGCTTCGGCGAAGTCTACGTGATGGACTGGGGCCTGGCGAAGATCGTCGGGAAGAAGCCGCTCATTGACCTGAGACCCAAGCTCGATTCGGGCACGACCTCCCTCACCACCGTCCACTCTTCCCAGCGAGACGAGACCGAAGGCTCTGACTCTCCCCTCATCACGATGGACGGGACGATCATCGGAACGCCGGCCTACATGTCGCTCGAGCAAGCTTCGGGCCAGGTCGACGAGGTGGACCACATCTCGGATATTTACTCGCTCGGGGCGATTCTCTACTCGCTGATTGCCGGCCAGCCCCCCTACGTGCCTCCCAACGTCAAGATCTCGGCCAGGACGATCCTTGCCCGGATCCTCGACGGCCCACCCACGCCGCTCCACAAGGTGAACCCGTCAGCACCGCCCGAGCTCATGGCGATCTGCGAGAAGGCCATGGCCCGCTCGAAAACGGATCGGTACCCGAGCGCGCTCGAGCTCGCGGAGGACTTGCAGGCCTATCTCGATGGCCGCGTCGTCCAGGCGTACGAGACCGGATCCGTCGCCGAGCTCAAGAAGTGGGTGCGGCGTAATCGGGGGACCGCCATCGCCGGTGCCCTGGCGCTCACCGTTCTTGTCGCCGGGCTGGGCACCGTTCTGTGGGTGCAGACGAAGGCCAATCACGACATTCTCCGCCTCGCCGATGTGAAGCGCCTGAAGGACTACGTCGAGGAGGCGGACAAGCTCTGGCCCTGCGTGCCCGCAAGGGTGGAAGAGATGGAGAAGTGGCTCATCAAGGCGGAGGAACTTGCCCGACGCCTCGACGAACATCGCGCTTCGCTCGCGGCGCTGGAGACTCTCGGGACGAGGAACCAGGGCGCGGAGAATCATTGGCTCTTCGCAACGCCAGAGCAGGACTGGCAGCACGAGACGCTGGCGGGCCTCGTCAAGGGTCTTGAGAGATTTTCCGACCCAGACTCGAAGAAGGGGACCCTGGCCTCCGTGACGGAGCGGCTTGTTTTCTCGAGAACCGTGGAGAGGGAATCGGTGGAGAACCATCGCGCTGAATGGGACACTGCCAGCCACTCCATTGCGAATCCCGGCGAATGCCCGCAGTACCAGGGCCTCAGGATCGAGCCGCAGCTTGGCCTCGTGCCGATCGGCCGTGATCCGGTGTCGGGCCTCTGGGAGTTCGGGCACTTGCAGACGGGAATTCCGCCGGGGCGGGACGCCGGCGGGAAGCTCAAGCTCCTCGACGACAATGGCCTCGTGTTCGTCCTCCTGCCGGGGGGGAAGTTCCAAATGGGCGCGGAGAACGAGGGGGCCGTCCATGAGGTGGTGCTCGATCCATTCTTCGCTTCCAAGTACGAAATGACGCAGAGCCAGTGGCAACGGTTCACCGGCGAGAACCCCAGTGGATTCAGTCCGAAAGGCGGGTTCAGCCTGCTGTGCCCGGTCGAGCTGATTAGCCTCGAGCAAGCGCGTCAGGTCGTCGAACGGCTGGGTCTGGAGCTGCCGACCGAGGCGCAGTGGGAGTACCTGGCTCGAGCGGGGACTTCCACGAAGTACTGGACTGGCGACACGGACGAGACGCTCCTCGGTGCGGCCAACATCGCGGACGAAAGCCTCAGGGCCGAAAGGCCCGGCCGATACCAGTGCGAGGACCGTTGGAACGACGGGTCGCCGTTCCTCGCGCCCGTGGGCTCCTATCGCGCCAATGGTTTTGGACTACATGACACCGCGGGCAATGTTTGGGAGTGGGTGGGGGATTACGGTCCGGCTACCGAGCCGCCATCAAGGGGAACAGGGGCACGAGGCAATCGTGTGAGTACAATGGGGTTTTGTCGTGGTGGGGGGTGGAACACCAAGGCCTATCCTTGCAGGTCCGCCAATCGATTTCCTTACTCGGCCACGAATCGAACCAACGACCTGGGGGTGCGTCCCGTACTTGGGTCAAGGGGGTCCAGATGAGAATCCGTAAAATCGTGCGCAAGTTTCTGCTCGTGGGTCTATTCCAGGCCATTTTGAGCAGCCTGTGGTGTCAGATCATCTTCATTCCTCCCACTCCTCCTCCCGAGCTTGCTTTTCCTGGTGGCACGCTGCTCTTGAACGCCTACAGCCTGAGCGAGATCGACGATCTCGGCCGTACCTGGAAACCGGACTCGTCCTACCTCACTAGCGCGGGCACGAATCTCGCTGTCTTCACGGAGGAGTTCGCCACCATCGATCGGTCCCTCCTGACGGACGCGAACGTTCCCTACAGCGTGCTGAGGACCGAGCGCTGGAAGAACGGCGACATTGTCTACCAAATCCCCGTGGACAACGCGCCGTACAAGGTCTTTCTCTACTTCATGGAGTTCTGTGGTGCGTGTGTTGGACCTGCCATGGGCGGATGGGGCCCACCGGGCGCTGCACGAATTTTCGACGTCGAGGTCGAAGGGGACCGCCGAGTCGCCTACAATCAATCCGATGCTGCCGTCGGTGGACCCTCCGATGGCGTTGGAGTTGTGCTGAAAGCGACGGAGCTGGTCTTTGACGCCACGGTCGTTGACGGCGTCCTCGACCTGGCCATCATCGACCGCGGTGGCACGAACCCGCCCGAGAACTCCGCGATCAAGGGCCTGAAGATCGTGCGCATGCCTTCGGAGCTTGGCACGCTCGGCGGTGCGCTTCATGTCAACGCCGGCGGCGGGGGTGTTCTTGACACGCTGGGGCGCTTCTGGTGGCCCGACAATGCGTATGTGGCAACCGCGGGCACCGACACCGTGAATGGCGGTGTGGCTGTCGATCTCTCTGGTCTCGAGGACTCCCACGTCCCGCCGCAGGTGTTTCAGAGGCTGCGTACGAGGTTTGGAGTCTTTTCCTATGAGCTCCCCGTTCCGAACGGAGTGTACGAGACGCGCCTTTACTTCTCCGAGGACTGCAAGCCGTGCGTTTCCCCGGGTCAGGGAGGCACGGGCTGCGAGACCTGCACTCACGTGTTTGACGTTCAGGTGGAAGGCAAGGCGGTCAATGGCTTCCAGCCGGCTGACGCGTCCATCCCCGCCGAGGATGACGGAAATGGCCGGGTGGACCGCGCCACCGAGCTTGTCTTCTACACGTCCGTCGAGGACCACTACTTGAGCGTCGAGTTCAGATACCTGGACTCGAACACTCTCGGCGGGGATCCGTTCGTCAACGCCTTCGAGGTGACACGTCTTGATGCCCAGGTGCTGCGAACCGAGGTCCCGGTCCAGGTTGCCCTCCAGAGCGGGAAGGACGAGAAGCTATTCCTGGTCGAGCCGACGACAAAGTCCGTTCTGGTGACGGCCTCGTCGCCGAGACCTTTTGCGAGCTTCGCGCTCCATAGCCGCTGGCAGGGCATTCCGTCGGCCGGGAATCACGATGGGGGCGCCGCTGCGGATCCGCTCGAGACAGCATGCCTCTCCATCGGTGGACGCCCGCGAGGCTCGGCGCTCGTCCTCCTGCGGTCACAGTATGCGGGTCCCGAGATGTTCGAGGTCGACATCCGGGCGGAGAGGAAGAGCCTGGCGCTCAAGTCCATGACGCCCAACCAGGTTGCTTCCGACGAGAGTGGGCTCTTCTCGGCATCGATCGAGGGGTTCGGGTTCGACTCGAGCGTCGTCTTCAAGCTCCTGCGTCCGGACGGATCCTCACAGATCCTCCCCCGGGAGGTTTTCATTACCTCTGCCATGCGCGCCGAGGTCGTTTTCAATGCCGCTGGCAAGCCCCTGGGGCTCTACGACCTTTTCGCCGAGCGCACGGGCCCGAGTATCGGCCACGAGCCGCAGAGAGCGACCCTCAACTCCGCCTTCACGCTGGTGGCCCGGCAGCAAGGTGCGATCGTGAGCTTCTCCCTGGAAGGTCTCGGCACGTATCGACTCAACGAGGTCTCGAGCGCCATTCTCCGCTATCGCAACGAGGGCGACGCCGACGCCACCGCGCCTCTCTTCAAGGTCGAGGGGCCCAGCGGCGTTCAGTTCCGTCTGCGGGGCGATGACACGGACCGGGGCCACCTGATGCAGGTGCTCGGGATCGACGAGGGGAACGTGGCCGGCAGGCTCTCGCCGGGCACGCGGTGCACGTCTACTTCACCTCGAACCGCCCGGGTGCGACGGAGTTGAAAGTTTCCCTCTTGACGCCAACGGAAAGCGACCTCTTGCCCTGGTCGACGTTGCCAGCCCCCGGTGGCTTGTCGGGGGTTGAGTGGCAGAACCTGCGGGGTAAGCTGCCTCAAAGAGCTGGCAACACCTGGCTTGAATACCAGGAGGCTTTGGCTCGCACGGCCACGCGGCTTCACCGTCGCGGCGAGGATGCTTCGAACGTCGGTGAGCTTTTTAGATTTCTCTCAAGGCAGGCTCTGGACCGCTTCACGGAGTCGGTCACGGGGCAAATGTCGCACGAGGCCAGTGGGGAGCCGGTGAAGGATGCCACCATTGTCGCAAGGGTCGGCAAGGTGCCTCGGTCGTTCGGTCGCACCGACCTGGACGGCTTCTTCACGATCGACTGGCTCCGCCCTGGAGAGACCTACGATATCGCCATCAGCGGTTGGTCCACCCAGGGCGTGGTGATCACGACGCCGGCCGAAGGCGATGTGTCCGGCGTTCGCCTCTTTGCGAGACCCTCCGCGAACGGGCTGGTTGCAAGCTGCCCTGCCTGCCAGGAGTCCGGCCTGCCGAGCGCTCCTTTGGTGCCGCCGAACGAGGTCTTCGCCGGAACACGCACGCGCCTTCTGTCGGAGTTGAGCGCCTTCGATCCCAACGACAAGCGTGGTCCGCGGCATCCAGAAAATTCGGGGATGGAGGACACCGAATGCGCTGGCAACGAGGTCCGGTACGAGATCCGCTTCGAGAACTTGGCCTCTGCCACTGCGGCCGCCTGGGACGTGAGGATTCTCGACACGATCGACGACGTGGTCTTTGACCTCAAGACGTTTCGCTTCCTCGAGGTGGTGCTACCGGGCAAGAGCTTTCCGTTGACGACGGTGGAGGAAAGCAACGTCTTCGTGCCCTCGACGGGTGTCAGTGGTGCCAGCGAGACGGTCGAGGGCGTTGGTGTCAGCAACGCGGTCTGTGTGAATGTGAAGGGCTCTTTCGATCCGGTCACGGGCCGCCTGGAGTGCCTTCTTGAGGCGGTTGACCCGTTCACAGGCGGCGCGCCCTCGAGTCCCCTCCTGGGCGTCGTTGCTCCGGGCGAACACGGCTCGCTTTCGTTCGCGGTGACGCTGGATTCGAGCGGCGATATTGACGAGGGCACCGAGGTGAAGAATTCAGGTGAGATCATCTTTGATACGAATGTGCCCGTGGTGACCAACGAGTTCAAGAACCGCTATAGCCGCTGTTTGCCCGAGGTGCCCCACAGCCCCGTTCCCAACGATCGAGTGGACCGCGGCGTCGGTGTTGACCTTGCGCTGGGTTGGGCCAGCGCGCACGCCGAGACTTTCGACGTCTTCCTTGCTCCAGCCGGGGGGCAGCTGACGAAGCGTGCCTCGGGGCTTCGAGTGCGGGGCTTTCGGCCGACGGGGCTTGCGAGCAACACAATCTACCAGTGGCAGGTCGTCGCCAGGAACGCGAGGGGTGCGAAGAGTGGACCCGTATGGCGCTTCTTCACCGGCGCGGTGACCGCTGTTAGCTTCCGACGAGGCGATTCGAACCAGGACGGCAAGGAGGACATCTCCGACGCGGTTTTCCTGCTCAAGCACCTGTTCTCCGGCGGTATCACCCTGTCGTGCGAGAAGGCCGCCGACATGGACGACTCGGGAATTCTCGACATCACGGACGCGGTGAGACTCCTCGGCCACTTGTTCCTCGGCGCCCCGCCCCTGCCGCCGCCCTTCTTGACGTGTGGCAAGGACGGAACCTCCGATTCGCTCAAGTGCCCGGATTTCACGGGGTGCCCGTAGCGCTGGCTCCCGCGTGGGTGCCGACCTGCACCCAACTTGCCGATATCGCCTCTACCCCGGTGCTGGCAACTCAGTCGAGCGGACTGGACTGGCGGCCTGTCATGGCCGCTGTGTCTCGCGCAGAAGGCGGCTAACGTAAGGCAGAAGCTGCTTCTTGCGGCTGACGATGCCGCGCAGCTCGAAGATGTCTCGCTCGTGCTCCTTGCGCGGGTAGGCGACGGAGTCCACAAGTTTGCGATTCCCCGCCGCAATAAGCACGCTGTCGTGACTTAAGAGGTCCGTCACCAGGACGCAAGACAAATCAAACTTGTGCTCGCGGTTGAGCTCCTTGAGCGCGCTGCGCAACTCCTCCTTTTTCTTCCAGAAGAGCTCGAGACCTTGCTCCTCGACTTGCGCCAAGCCGATTCGCCAACCATTCTCCTCATAGATCTTCAAGTCGGACTGGAGTGCCTGCCTCGGCGTGCTGGATTGGAGCACCGAGCCTGCCGCAAAGAGCTCGGCGGCGAACGCCTCCAGAGGCTGCTCCACGAACCCGCCCACCCACTTGAGCATATCCGCGTCGAGCGGCGTTGTGGTGGGAGACTTGAGGTGAAGCGTGTCCGAGATGATCCCCGAGGCCATGCACAGTGCGATGCCGGGAGTCGGGTTCAACCCCGCGTTGCGGTAAGCGCGTGCCACGAGCGTGCAGGTCGAGCCGACGGGTTCATTGATAAACCGAATCGGCTCGTGGGAGACAAGGCTCCCCCCGAGGCGATGGTGGTCGAGCACCTCGACGATTTCGGCCTCCTCCGCTCCCGCGACAGCCTGTGTCAGCTCGTTGTGGTCGACGAGGATTAGCTTTGTGGTCCGCGGGTGGAGAATGTCGACGCGCGACAGGACTCCGACGAGAATCCCCTTCTCGTCGAGCACGGGAAAGAGTGCCTGGCGAAGGGCCCCCTGCATGCGAGTCCGAACCTCCTGGAGAGGGGTCGACTCCTCGAAGGAGATGAAATCAGTCTGCATTGCAAGCCGGATCGGCTTGGAGCACTTCATGAGGAGTGTTGTGGTTGCCGTGTCGTGCGGGCTTATGAGCACGTTGACTCCACGTTCCTTGGCGCGGCGCAGGCGATCCCTGGGTAGCTTGTTGCCACCCGTGATGATGAGCGCGTAGACGCCTTGCTCGATCGCGGGCCTCTGTACGTTGGGCCGATCGCCGGCGACGACGATCAAGCTCTCGGGATCGTAGCTCTCGATCCTCGCCGTGAAGCGCTTGGCGCTGAATGCCGCCACGGTCACGAAAAACTCTGCCTCGCGGTCGCAGTCCACCTGGTTCTGGAACTTCCCGCCCAGAACACGCGCGATCCGCGAGAGGCTGCTCTCGACGACACGGGCACGGTCAAGGTCTGCGCGGCCAGGAAGCAGCAGATCGAGCGCCTTTTGAATCGACAGAATGCCCTTCAAGCGGCGATCGCGGTCGATCACCGGCAGTCGTGTGATGTTATGCTCGCGCAGGCGGTTGAAGGTCTCGTAGAGAGACTCTAGCTCCTCGGCGACAACGACTTGGCGCTGGCACACCTCCCCCGCAGTGGGCCGGACGCTGAGGACGAGGCGGGGGGGGCGTTCTCCCGCACGGGAAAGCGCGAAAAGCGTGCGCGGCCCCGCCTCACCGCACGCGGCAGCTTCCACATCAGATTGCCCCTGAATGCGTAGAAGCGCCGCGTAGGCCACGGCGGCGCAAATCGCGTCCGTGTCTGGATTTTTGTGGCCGATGACGAGAGTACTCATGGAGGGAGAAGAGTTTACCCTGCGCGCATTCCAGTTCCCGCGAAGAAAACCCAAACGGCGTCATCCCCGAGTCACCCTGTACAATCGGGCTCTCCGTGAGATCTCCCGCGAAAAGTTCGCGAAGGCAATGAAGGACGAAGTAAAGGAGCTCGATGTTTCACAAGGTAACTTCCTGTGGTGGCTGGGTTATTGCAGGGGCGCTGGGTCTTGGAATTGTTGGTGTCGGATCTGAACGAGCCGCTGCCGACGTCTTCGTATACGGGTTGAACTTGAAGGGCAAGCTCACCGTCAATGGAACCGTCCTCGACAGCCTGAAGACGGGTTTCGATGACGATCCCCAGTCCAAGGTGTCGGAGCGGTACGGTGACCTTCTGATCTCCGGATCCGACCGCTACGCGTTGCGCCGCGACGGCGAGATCCACAAGAACGGCAAGAAGCTCTTCAGCTTGCCCTTCAACGCAATCCTTCGCGCTGAATGGGTCAGTCTTGCCCTCCTTGGGAGCAATGTTCATTCACTTCGCGAAGATGGCCAGCTCAGCTCCAACAGCTCCATCGTGGCCTCGCTGCCAACGGAAAAGGGTGGTTTCGTTTTCCCCTTTTCGAGGTTGATCGCAAACGGCACGGACCTTTATTCGCTCCGCGTCGACGGCGCTATCTTCAAGAATGGCACAGTCGCTCCGCTTTTTGAGCTACAGGGTGGAAATGGGATCACGGGCTCGGCCGATGGCCGCAGTCTCGAGACGGTATGGTTGCGCCTCGCCGTGAGCCCTTCCGACGGCGACCTCTACGCGCTTCGCGCTGACGGTGTCATTTTCAAGGGAAACTTGCCCCCCGCAAACGCCACGGAGGCCAGGGGTACTCTCGTGACCAAGCTTCCCTTCCCGGCCGCGACCCCCATTACCCCGGGCGAGTTGTACGTGGATTTCGGCTTCAACGCCGACGGGAAATGGTTCGCGCTGAGGGCGAACGGAGAGATCTTCAACGAGCTCAGCGTGCTCAGCTCCGTCGTCGACCTTCCGGGTGATGCCACCAGCTCGGGGACTGCGTATCAAGACTTGGCCTTCCTTGGAAACGACTACTGGTCGATCCGGGGAGATGGCCGCGTCTACAAGAACATTTCGCTTGATGAGGCGTTCGATCTTCCGCAAGAGCTTTACGCGAAAATCGCCATCGGGACCGAGCCGCCGAGCCTCACCTCCTTCAAGAACAGTCCGCCAGTTGTCTCGACCTACAGCGTGACGGCGCTCGAGGGATCCGCGCTTTCGATCCCCGTCCTGTTGACCGATACCGACAAGCCCGCGGAGGACGTGATCGTGCTGCCCCTTGCCATCCCGCCGGGCTCCTCTTTCGACGAGGAGACGCGCACGCTTCTCTGGGAGAACGTGGGCCCTGTTGGCAAGTACTTGCTCCTCGTGAGCGTCTTTGATGGAGTGAAGAAGGCCAAGGTCTACAAGTACCCCATCAGGGTCATCCCCCTCGATTCGGACCCCGCGAAAAACAAGCCGCCGATCGTGGCGAAGATCAAGAAGGTGCAAGCCCTCGTGGACGTCGAGCTCCGTCTGCCGATCCTGGCCGCCGACCCCGATGGCGACGAGGTGACCATCACTCCGGTCACGGCGGTCTATCCCTTCACCGCGGGCGCATCCTTTGACGCGGAGACGAGCGTGTTCACGTGGACGCCGACGATCGGGGACGTCGGAAAGACCAAGGTGCGCTTCCTCCTGAGCGATGGTCTCAAGGTGAAGGCACTGACGGTTCCGATCAGCGTGCTCAGCCCGCTGAACTTCTGACAGGCCACCACGGGCTCGACCCCGCACCCAAGTTTCACCCTTCTGTTGAGATGTCCCTCAAGCTCGAGTAGCTTCAGCCGACCGGCTGTCGAACAGGCTGCGGCAGAGCGAAAGAGCCGCCGCCTAGCGAGAAGGATTTCGTATGCGCAATGGCATCGTTGGCGTCGTCGTCACGGCCTGGATCGTCACCCAGGGAGCCGCAACCTTCGCGGAAGACGTCTATCTCAAGGTGCCGCTCATCGAGCTCAAGTGGGCCGAGGGCACGTCGCCACAGGATTTGGACTTCTCCCGCTCCCGATGGGCATGGCAGCGAGTGACCAGCTCGGGCTCGATGACCATGACCTTGCTCGATGGCACCGCCGAGGCCTACCTGCTCTCCGCCGATCCCAGTCTCGGCGACCTTTCGGACCTGGTCCTGCGCCTCGAGTCGTCCCGCGAGGTGAAAGGTCGGATGCGGCTCGGCGACGGGGGCGCGGGCCCTGATCGAACAGTTGAGTTCTCGGTGCCCACTTCCAAGGGGGATCCGGCGCACCGGAAGGATTTTTTGCGCGCGAAGGAGCAACACCATCGCGCTCTCGCCCTTCTGGGCCTGCCCGGGGCGGCATGGTTTCGGCATCAGGCCGAGGCGACCCACAGGGATCGCGTGGCACTCGCAGGGGCCGAGGTCCCCGCGGACAGCGGGACGCAGCAGCCCTGGAGGGTGTCTCGTGAGGGCGACCTCGAGGCGACCTTCAACCTCTTCTCCGGTGGCAGGGCGGTGAGCGAGAACCTGCAGCTCGACCGCGTCCTGAGGAATGTCGAGGGCGGCGAGCTCTCGGTGGATGTCTTGACGCTCGAGGGGATCACCACCGCCGCCATGGACTGGAGAGCGCTTGTCAAGGATTTGAAGCCTGCGCTTGATCCGCTCGCCTCGCTCATTCCTGCCGACCAGCACGCCGTATTCTTCGCGTCGTTCCAGGCGATGCTGGACCTTCTCGACGAGGCCGACAGGCACGGGACGCCGGTCCTCGAGCTCCTCGAGTCGCGCTCGGAGGACTCGCTCACCAGGGAACGCTACGAGCGGCAGCTCTTACTCGGCATGAGCGACCTGGGCCGCCTGCTCGGGCCGGCCGTCGTGGCGAGCGTGGCCTTCACAGGCTCCGATCCATACCTGCGAATGGGCTCCGATATCGCGGTGCTCTTCGAGACTCGCGCCGCCGAGGTCCTCAAGGGCTTCGTGGAGGCGAAGCAGGCGGCAGCCCTCAAGGCCAACCCCTCTGCAAGAAGGCTCGAGGGCGACGTGGAAGGCATGGCCTACAGGGCCGTGGTCTCCCCGGATCGCTCGATCTCGTCCTACCTCGCGGTGAAGGGTTCAACCGTCATGGTCACCAACTCCAGGGTGCAGCTTCGCAGGATCGCGGAGGCGTCGAGTGAGAAGGGGCCCAACCTGGCGTCGTCCGACGAATACATCTACTTCCGCGACCGCTACAAGCGCGGCGAGAGCGACGAGAACGCGTTCTTGATTCTCACCGATGCCACGATTCGCCGCTGGTCGAGCGCGCAGTCCCGTATCGCGGATTCGCGCCGCGTGCGTGCGGCTGCGGCTCTCGCGGCGCTCACAGCGGAGCGGATCAACGAAATAGTCGCCGGTACCGTGAAGGAAGGCCCCATCGAGACCGATCTATCCATTCCCGGTGGCGGAGCTTTCCGCATGACGGCGAAGGGCCCGATTTCGGAAAACTACGGCTCGCTCGAGTTCATGACACCGGTCGCCGAGCTTGCGATCCTGAAGGCCACGGCTGCCGAGGCCGCTGCCTACAGGCGCTTCCGGGACAGTTACCAGCAGAACTGGCGACAGTTTTTTGATCCGATTGCGATTCGATTCAGCGTCGCAAGAGAGAAGCTCGGCCTCGACCTGACCGTGTTGCCCTTGATTGCCGGCACGGACTACAGGGACTTCATCGACCTCACCAGGGGCGGCGAGATCAAGGCCCGCCACGGCGACCCGCACCCGGAGACGCTGTTTCACATAGCGCTCGGGATCAATCCGCAGTCGCGGCTGCTTCAGATGGCGGGAGGATTCGCCTCCAGCATGGTGCCAGGCTTGAAAACAAGCCCTTTTGCGTGGCTCGGCGGATCCATCTCGATCTACGCCGACCAGGACTCAAAGTGGGCTACCCTGGCGCAGAGTGTCGCCAAAGATGGCCGCGTGAACGAGATGGAGGCTCTGTCCAATCTGCCACTGGCTCTTCACTTTGAAGTCAACGACGGCCTCGGGGTGACGGCGTTTCTCGCAACGCTTCGAGCCTTCATCGAGCAGTCCGCGCCGGGGCAAGCGCAGTGGGAGACGCGTCTCTACAAGGAAGTCCCCTATGTGCGCGTGGGGCCAACCGAAAATGCCGCGCGAGATGCGGACGCTCCGCGAGACATGGCGGTCTACTATGCGGTGGGGGGAGGATCCCTCGTCTTTACCCTGAACGAGGAGCTCCTGAAACGGGCTATCGACCGGCGTATCGCCCGCAGGGCGGCCGGGAAGGAAGGCAGGGACGATGCTTCGAGCGCTGTCCCCAGCGATCCTTCGAACCCGTGGCTCGGCACGAGCCTCGCCCTGAGGGCCGACCGCAAGGCGCTCGATGTGGTGGCCGGCCTGACGCGGGAGGACTACGCGAGGTCTGTTCGTGAGAAGTCCTGGGCCAATCTGTCGATTTTGAATGAATGGCGCCGGCTCTTCCCGAAGGAGGATCCAGTCCGCGTCCACGAGCGGCTCTGGGGCACCCGGCTCCTCTGCCCGGCCGGCGGCAAGTACGTCTGGAACGCAGAGGCGCTCACGATGGAGTCGACTGCTTGCGGTCATCCCTGGGCCCCGAAGGGTGGGGAGACTCTCCCAAACGCCCTCCTCGACTTCCAGAGTGGCAGCCTTGGCGTGACCTTTGAAAAAGACGGCCTCCGGGCAAGGGCGGTGATGGACCGCAAGCCCGGCGGGCGTTGAGGGGTTTTTTCACTCGAATGCGGGGGAGCCTTCCGCTATCTTCGGCACTCCCCGAAATAGGCTCTGCTCTCTTGCATGATCGTCCGAAACCCCACCCACGCTCAAGTCCGCCCCTCCACTCATCTGGCGACGCGCGGTTTCCTCTTGGTCCTGGCCATGAGCTATTTGCTCGTGTCCGGTAACGGATGGGCAAGCATCCGGAGCTTGATCCCCTGCTTCGAGCCTGGAAATTTTCAACTCAGCGCCGCCTGCGCGGGGAGCGCCTGCTGCTGCCCGAATTTCTCGAGCTGCCGGGCGGGGCGATGCTGTTGTAGCGCGCTTGAGCCGGTGACGGACCGCGGCCCTGACTCGACTCCGACCCCGCCGGAACCTGGTGCGAGCCTCCTGGCGTCGCGATGCGGGGGTGGCATGCCGGTGGACACCCTGACTGGAATCGCGAAGGTCTCCCCTCACAAGCTGCTGGAGTCTCGACCTGCCACGCTCTCCGGCTCTCCGAGAGTGTTCGGCCCGGCAGTGGAGCCGTCTCTACCCTCACGGAGCTGCGAGCCGCCCGTGAAAGTCCCGCGGACGGCGCCGATCGTCCTTTGGTGATCGGTTTTCCAGCCTCGCCCCCACGTTGGGGCGCGGTCCACGTATTTCAACACTCCGGAGGGACACCATGTCCACACAGAGACTCCTTGCCCGGCGCTGGCAGGCAGCGCTTCCGTTTCTTTTCACCACGGTTCTTCTTGAGATCACGCCCCTCGAGCTTCAGGCTGACCATGGGCCCGGGACGACTGGGGGCTCGAGCACGCAGTCGGGCGAAACTTTGAAGCAAGGCTCGGTCGCCTTCGCATTGCGCTGGAATTACACGCACTTCGAGACCTTGAATTCGAGCCAGATTGCTCACCGCGCTGCGAAAGTCGACGACGAGCATGCACATTTCGATGCGCTCCGGTGGAGCTTGCTCACCACCTTTGAGCTTTCCCTTGGCGTTCTCGACGACTTGCAGCTCTCACTCTCGACGGGGTTTTACAGGGGCGACGACCTCCGTGAAGGGCATGTCGAGGACACGGGCGAGACCGAAACGCACGATCACGGCGATATCGTCGGGTGGACCGACCTGTGGTTGAGTGGGAAGTACCGCTTCCTGAAGGGACCCCAGGGGCACGTCTCGGCGTTGGCTGGCGTGAAGCTTCCCAGCGGCCGCGACGACGTGCGCGGCGAGGGGGACGAGAAGCTCGAACCTTCACTCCAGCCTGGAAGCGGCGCGTTCGATTTTCTTGCCGGCGTCGCCTACTCCGTCTGGCTCGTTGAGAGGATCTTGCTGGACTCCAGCGTCAGCTACACATTTCGGACCGAGGACGATGACTTCAAGGTGGGCGATCGGGTCGACGCGGGCTTTGCCGTGACCTACCGCCTGTTCGAGGATCCGAAGAGGTTTCCACAGGTGGCGCTATTCCTGGAGCCAAGCATCCGGCACGTGCTCAAGAACGAGGAGGATGGCCACCGGCTCAAGAACACAGGCGGGACAGTTCTTTTCATCACGCCTGGCGCGCGTGTGGGCATTACCGAGCGCATGTCGTTCCTGCTCGGACCTCAGATACCCGTGCTGCAGGTCCTCAACGACGAGCAGCAGGAGACACGGATCCAGGTGCTTGGCGAACTTAATTTCACGTTTTGAGGTCACCTGGGATGACATCCGTTCAGAGAATGAAACGCTTCAGACTTCCGGCGGTGCTCCTGTGGGGCCTGGCCGGCTGTGCCACCTTGCCGGAAGATTCACGCCCGCAAGCGGCGGACTCGGTCTGTCTTTACAACCGCGACCTGGGCTGTGTTCGGCTGCGTGTGGACTCGACGACGCCTCGCGCTGTCTACAAGGGGAAGACCTACTACTTCTGCGCCGACGCCTGCCGCGAGGATTTCGAGAGAGAGCCCGAGAAGTATGTGTCGGCCCTTCTCGCGTCGAAGTACGGCCAGGCTCAATAAACAGCACGCTGCGTGCGGAATGCGTCGTGACCTGTCGGGGGGGTCGCGACTTCTTCCTCAACAAAAAAGCGCCGCGTTATCAGGCGGTTGCCCCCGCAACATTTCTGGGGCTAAAGCTACTGATATCCATTCACCTTGCCGACTACATCCAGGGTGAATCCCCCACCCGGAATGCAACAACAGGGCAACCCGTCAGGAGAATGCCATGCTAGAGACTATTTCAACGGTACAACGCTCGCTCAAAGGTAAAGACGTCGAGATCGTTTGTCTGCGCGGACGCCTGGACGCCGCCTCGGCACCGGAGCTTCGCGAAGAGTTTCGCGAGTTCATCGCATCAGGGCACAGCCGATTGGTGCTCGAGTTCTCCGGAGCCTCCTTCATCGACTCCAGCGGGATCAGCGTGATCATCACGCTGCTCAAGGCTGCCACGGTCGCTGGCGGTGATGTTGTGCTGGCCCGGCTGTCGCCCCCCGTGCGCTCCATCCTCGAGCTCACGAGACTGAACAAGGTCTTCCGAATCTTTGACGACGTTGATTCGGCCTGCGACTCTTTCGCACCCTAGACAATCCACCCTCAGAGCGCCGAGGAGTATTTTTTCATGCCCAGCAGAGTGAAGCGCGATAACGCTACTTCCAGCGTCACACTTCGCGCGGCCATCCAGCACCACGCCCGATACACCCTGGCAAAGGAATGGGAGCACCTCAATAACAATGAGGTCATGCAGGCTGTCTCCTACGCGGTCAGGGACATCGTGATTGACCGAATGTTGGAGACAGAACGGCGAATCTCCCGGGAAAAACCGAAGCGACTCTACTACCTCTCGATAGAGTTTCTCATGGGGCAGTCGCTTCGAAACAACCTTGTCAACCTTGGTCTCTTCGACAAGTGCGCCCGGGCCTTGCACGGGCTGGGATTCGACATCGAGGAAGTTTGCGAAGTCGAGCGGGACGCGGCGCTCGGCAACGGCGGGCTCGGCCGCCTCGCCGCGTGCTTTCTTGATTCTCTGGCCACCCTTGAGCTGCCGGGTTACGGCTATGGGATCGACTACGAGTTTGGGCTCTTCCGACAGGAGATCCGAAATGGCCATCAGCGCGAAAGACCCGATTCGTGGCGATCCTCGGGCACTGCGTGGCGAGTTCGAAGGCCGGAAGAATGCTGCATGATTCCTCTCTATGGACACGTGTCCCCGGGCATCGACAAGGATGGCAACCACAACCCAATGTGGTTGGATTGGCAGATCCTTGTTGGCATCCCGCAGGACATGCCCATCGTGGGGTACGAGGGCCAGGTTGTGAACCGCCTGCGTCTTTACGCGGCAAAGGCTCCCGACGAGTTCAATATCGATATCTTCAATGCAGGCGACTATATCCGTGCGGTGGAGTCGGGAGTCGCTTCTGAATCGGTCACCAAGGTGCTTTACCCCTCGGACTCGGTGGACTCGGGGAAAGAGCTGCGGTTGATCCAGGAGTACTTTTTCGTCGCCTGCGCCCTGCGAGACATACTGAGGAACTTCCTGGCGGAGAACGAGAATCTGAGCGCCTTCCCGGACAAGGTCGCGATTCAGATCAATGACACTCACCCGGCTCTTGCTGTTGCGGAGCTGATGCGGCTCCTGGTCGACGAGAAGGACCTGCCGTGGGAGATGGCGTGGGACATCACGCGGCGCACGATGGGCTACACGAATCATACCCTTCTTCCCGAGGCGCTGGAAAAGTGGCCCGTACAGCTTCTTGAGAAGGTGATTCCACGTCACCTTCAGATCATCTACGAAATCAATCACCGCTTTCTTGAGAAAGTGGCTCAACGCTGGCCGGGCGATTCGCGACGCCTCCGTGAACTTTCGCTCATCGAGGAGGGCGACAGGAAGCACGTTCGCATGGCGCACCTCGCCATCGTGGGTAGTCACTCCATCAATGGCGTCGCGGAGCTTCATACAAAGCTCTTGCGTGCGAATGTCGTCCCTGGATTCAACGAGCTCTGGCCGAAGCGATTCAACAACAAGACCAACGGCATCAGTCAGCGAAGATGGTTGCTCGGTGCCAATCCTGGCCTGTCGGCGCTCGTCTCGGAGGTGGTCGGAGACGGGTGGATTCGCAATCTGGAGGAGCTTCGCGGCCTGGAAAAAGTCGCGGAGGACGCATCTTTTCAGCAGGCCTTCCGTGCCGTGAAGCTGAAGAAGAAGGAAGATCTGGCGCTGGCGATTGCCAGGACGGTTAACCTCAAGGTCGACCCTGCTTCCGTCTTCGACTGCCATGCGAAGCGTATCCACGAATACAAGAGGCAGCTTCTCAACGTGCTCAACATCGTCTACCAGTACGTGCGCATCGTTGAGGACTCCCGCCATCTGGAAGCACCCAAGACTCACGTCTTCGCCGGCAAGGCCGCTCCCGGCTACTGGACTGCCAAGCAGATTATCCGGCTAATTCACGCCGTCGGCGCGGTGATCAACAAGGACCCGCGCACCCGGGGGCAGCTCAGGGTGGTGTTCATGCCGGACTACCGGGTTTCGCTTGCGGAGCGGCTCATTCCGGCTGCTGACCTGAGCGAGCAGATCTCCACCGCGGGCCTGGAAGCCTCGGGGACC
>SXGT01373045.1_pt1 | contig 21725 bp, 18 predicted proteins | sample 3176221 | NCBI WGS metagenome assembly SXGT01 (sample SAMN11356862, study PRJNA531348) | freshwater metagenome | isolation source: freshwater sample F1-120 | place: China: Fuxian Lake, Yuxi | collected 2017-12-25
GACGACCGTCGGCAAGACGCGTGTCGGAGTCGTAGCCATAATTCGTGTGCCGAGTCCTAGCTGGCCATGGGTATTTCGCCCCCAAGTCCATAGCGTGCCATTGCGCCGAATTGCTAACGAATGATCTTCGCCAGCCGCAACGGCTATCCAATCTGTATAGGCCGTGGCCTGCATCGGAACGCTCGCGTCTACATTTGTCCCCAAGCCAAGCTGTCCGAACTCGTTGCGTCCCCATGCAAATAGGCGCCCGTCTCGTATAGCAAGACTGTGTCCACCACCAGTAGCGACGTTGGTCCAGTCGGCCGACGCCCCCACCTGGCCCCAACCAAAGTGCTCGAAGTCATCAGAGGCGCCGATGCCGAGTTGCCCGTAATCGTTTGCGCCTCTGGTCCAAAGCGTCCCATCCATTCGGATCGATGCCATGAACTCGGCCCCGGCCGCGACGTGCTTCGCGCTTGTGAATGCGCCTGAGACATTTCCAGAAATCATTCGGCTACTGTCGTCATTTCGAATCTCTATCCAGCCGTCCTCGACAAGCCATCCTCCGGGCGCACCTGTGAGAAGCAGTGGGACAACCTCAGTAAATTCATAGAGCCGGTCGGCAAGAACATTTACCGTGAATGACCTCTGTAGCTGTCCGGGGCCAAAATGCAGATCCGCGTTGTATGGCAGGTAGTCCTGATTCGGCATCGCTAGAGGGAAGTCCGGGTTCGGCGCGGCAATCGGGAAGGGGTCGCCATCACCGCCTCCGGTCAGGATCCCAGGACGAGCGTCGTCCGTTCTGAGGCGCACGGTTATTCCACTGAGCGGCGCCGGGGTCGAGAGAACAACGAGCATATTTACTGGCAGTTGGACCGCCCGTGATTCCCGATCGCCCTCGGCAACGGCCGTGCTCGATACCGAAATCGTCTGAACTCCACCACGCGGAGGTCGATCGTCATCGCGGACCGTTACGCTGCCATTGCTGTTACTATCAACCCGCATGTTGATCGGGTTGCTCAGGACTACCCTGATCGTCTCATCTGGCTCTAAAGCAATGTCTCCTCGGACCCTGATCCTCACGAACCGAACCATCGAGGTTCCTCTGAACGTGAGCGTTCCATCGGGCACGATGTAGAAGTCAGCCACCGGCGTCGTTGATCCGGCCAACACCCGGTAGTCGACTGTTCGGACGGCCGTGGATGGCCGAGTCTCGGCTAACGACAGAACAACCTGAACAGTGACGATGCGAGACGCCGTGTTGCCTTCAATGACGTTCACGTCCGCAGCCGACACTAAAGGTAGAGGAGCGGCTACCAAATGGGTTGCCTCGCTTATTGGGAGACCGAGTCCAAGCAATGACAACACGGCTACTACGCGAATCAGGTGACTAGCGAGGCGGCCTCGACCCAACAATCGCGAACTAATTTTTGTCACCACAAATACCTGACGGTCACGTTCGGCTCGCCGCGGGAGTTGGTACCACCATTTGCTTTGCCCCAGCACCTTGCTGTGCGGAAAGTCGTGGGGCGAGCCCCATCCATTAGTCGTTCTGCCACCTGACGAGCGCAGTTACGAAGTGCGAGTTGCCCCCAATAGTTCGGGTGGACTGACTCGTTCCTTGTATATCCTGGATACACGGGCGCTTCATTAGCCCACCAACTCTCGAACCCTTCGCCCGGGAGATGCCCACGTATCCCTGCTACCCACTCGGTCGCGTCTGCTGCACCTGGCTGTGCCCACGACTCGACGGGTCCAATAAACGGGGCAAAATCCTCGATCAGGCCGACTCCAACCTCGCACAGGCGGTGACCGTCAAACAAACGACTGACGTCGAGCACCCTAATTCTTGGATTAGCGGGATCTCGTCGCGACCCCTTGGCAGCATCAAGTACCGCTTCGTTGACCGTTGCAAGGAAGTGGTCGTTTAACCATGTGGCATCGTCGTTATAGATCCCGCAAGCACCGACTTCATGGCGGGGATAATCGTCGTACTCGTCCGCATATCGGATCAGACTTCCCTTAGGCAGTGGCGACGGGTAGGTCTGAAGCACAATTGTGTAGTCGTTTCGGCTACGGCCTGCGTTAGTCATCGCAGTCGCGACATTTTGAACTGCCGATTCTATTGCGCCTGTTACCTCAGCAGCGAGGAGGAGGTTATCGACGACGGTCGTGTCGTCTTTGCAGAGGTCACCAGCGGGGTCAAGGCTCCCTAGGAATGCGGCGATACATTTTTTGACAATACCGCCGAAGCCAAAGTCGTTCCCGCCTATTGACAGCAACACGATCTTAACGTCATGTCCAATCGCGAACGACTGAAGCGCGAGCGTCTGACCGATACCACCCGCCGGACCCCAAGTAGCAGGGTCGATACCCGGCTTCCAAAATGAGCCATCCATTTGCGAGCTCGTCTTGGCACCCGAGCAGGCGAAGTTCTTACTGTTTAGCGTTCCAATTCCAATATGAACCTCGGCGCTCTGCGACCGATGGCAGCCAACAATTTCCTCCCTGCTAGGCCAAAACAGGTCGTGGTAAGCATTCTCACCTAGCGCGTCGACCCGCTCCTGAGGTGCTGGAACATAGTATTCATCACAAATACCATTGGATCCGTAGACTTTGCAGCTCGGTCGGGCAGTGTTGCCAGCCCACCGCCCAGCCTCTCCCGAAATGTATGAATCGCCTAGGCTCACGATCCATCCTGGCTCAACGGGTTCAGTGGCTGGCTCTGCACTCAACCGCGAGACACCAGTGCTTGCCAGCAACGCCAACACTGACGCGATTAGCAACAATCGAAGTCTCGACAATTTTCCGCCCTCTTAGCGACTGTTCTAAATCGTAGTAATGCGAAAATATTGTGTCAAATAAGTGTGCCGGCGGCTAGCCGTTACGTCCTGATCGTATTTCCAATTACATTGCGTGAGCAGTCGCACTTGGCACGAGCCTGCAACCTCGAATTTGAAGCCGTTACACCGCAAAACGAACGCCTAATGGGTCTCCACAAGTCGCTCGCGCCTTCCTGCGCCATCTCAACATGGCGGCACCCAAATCCGGGACGACAACGTCGCTAGATAAGCAGCGGGACTCGAGCGATACGTCGCTTGCCGGTCGAGCGAAAATGGCGAACCGTATGTACCAACAAGAGTGAGAGGACTTTGCATTAGTTGATTCAACCCGATGTGGCGACTAGCACTCAAACCACTCGACAAATGTCTGAATTTGGCACATGATGTGTTCGAAAAGAAGTTTCCAGTCGGGCGCGAACTACCTACCAGGAGGCACACAATGCCTGTTTCCGCTACCGCTGCTCTCGACGCCGACGCTGGCGATGTTTTTGCGCTAATTACAAACCCGCGACATCTCCCGGAGTGGAACAGAATCATGACCCGCGTGGTCGATGCTCCTGAGAAAGTCGACGTGGGCGAAACGTGGACTGTCGAGTTCCATGCTCTCGGCCAATCGTGGCGCAGTGTGTCAACAGCAACCAACTTTGACCGTGGCACTCTCGAGTTCGCGTACCGATCAGGGACTGATGACGGCAACCCGTCCTACGCCGACTGGACCTGGACAGTCACACCATCTGGCCCCGGTTGCGTGGTTACTGTGACTGCAGACTTACACCCGCAGACGTTTTGGCGTCGCGTTGTGTTAGCGAAGATTCGTGCTCGTCAGCTAAAGCACGAGTTGGCTGAATCGCTAGAGAATCTAGAAGCCGCAGTGGTCAGGCAGACTAACCCATAACGATTCAAGAGGCGTGGCTGTCACACACCATCGCTTCGTGGACGATGGACTAGCCAGTAGCGCAGATCTGAGAGTCCGTGTGGACCGGTGCCGTCGAACACCAAGAGCACGTGTGGTCCAGCGGCTAATCCCGTGCGTGACACGCTCGCGCCGCACTCGAAAAGCTCAGCGAAGTCGAGCATGCAGATCGTGTCGTTGTTCTGCATGCCGGTCATTGTGAACTCTGCCGTGCGACTCGATGTGACTCCGGTTGGACCAAAACTCGCGCGTCGACCTTCGGGAGCGCCCACATACCAAAAGCGGAAGTCCGCGGTACCAGGTTTGCCAGCCAGATACGGCTGCACAACAAGCACGTGCGGACCTCTCGCAACATTGGAATAAGAAGGCGTTGCATCACACGGCACGAAAGCACGAAGGTCGAGCGAGCATCGCAAGGTTGCTCCCTCGGGCGCCTCAACGAAAAACGAGGCATCTTCCTCGGCATCAAAACCGACCGGACCAGAAGTGATCACCGCTCCACTCACACCATCGGTTGCGGGTGCGAAGTTGATCTGAACACGTCCGTTGAACGTGCCGTCGAGGTCATGACGGTCGCCATCAAAGAGTCTTAGAGTCGCGCGATCGCCTTCGAGGGTTGCCCCTGTTAGCCCGCCTCCATCTACTCGTTCCCAGCCTGTGTCTGATTGCAAGTACAACGCCTCTGTGATGTCGGGCAACACCATCTCAAGTACGGCCGTAGACATGTGATTGACCCGCGTTGTCATCACACCATGCGGGAACTCGATCCCAGATGGAGGCGGTGGGACTACAGAAGAGTCACGTGGTGCCGTCATGAGTGCCCACGAGAAAGCTGCGGGTTCCGGGTTCGAGCCACGACGCCGGACCGTGAGACTCTTGCCATCTGATGTCGAAGTTGTAGCCACCCCGTGTTGCAACGCATCTAGGGATCCGTCATCGTCGCGGTCGCCGACTTCCGTGGCGTCGGGAATACCGTCGCGATCACTGTCGCTCTTTAGTGGGACGATGATCTCGGTAATGCCGTTCCTAACTTCTACGTCAGTGAGGATTGTGCCGACGGAAATGCTCGCCGCGTCGACTACGACGTCGTAGTTGCCCTCATGTGGAACCACGACGTCGATTGTGTTGCCGAGCGAGAATGCTGAAGAATCACAATATGGACCTTCGATCTCGCAGATGTCTACGTTGATTGCAGATGCTCCCGGCACGCTTATCCGCAATGTTGGGAGGCGCTGTAGCTCGAAGTCGACTGTGGCTTCGTCGCCGCCGACAGGATCGACCATGACACCGGGTTCTGAGGCATAGGCGGCAGGCGAACGCACTTCGATCCGTTGCTCGCCAGGCATCACCCAGAATTCATAGCGGCCATCGCTGTCGGTAACGGCGCCATTCCCGCGACAGGAACTGCACGATGCCGAAATCCAAGCACCCGCTATCGGGGCGCCATCGGCTGTCACTCGGCCACTGACTCGTGCGGCCGGTGCGTGAACGGTGATGGCTGTGGTCACGTCCCCCACGATCGTGACTGTCGCAGGTTCGGCATCGAGCAGAAAGTTCTCGTCGATCACAACTTCAACTAGGTCATACACGTCGGGTGGGAGTAATTCGTCTGTCAGGAAGTCGAAGCATTCACCAGACTCCAATCCGCACGCCTCGCCCCAGACGACATCTACTTGCTCCCCGCCACGCTCGGCATTCACGATAAGCCGCCCACCGTGACCGAGCAGCACGTCGCGCCGAACCGATGTTCCTGATTCCAGGCTGAACGAGTCAGGCCAGTCCCACGAGTTCGGTGGCTCATTCAGCAGGTAGGTATCCGATGGAGCCGCGACGTGGATCGTGACTGCGGCGCCTGGCACAAGTCCGGTAAGCCGGTACTCACCTTGCGCATCTGTTGTCGTGCTGAGACACGTGTATTCGGCGCATGGATGCTTAGAAACGACGGCGCCGACAACAGGCCAGCCGTCGCGATCGACAACTACTCCGTAGATATTCGCTGGCAGTGTCGGTTGGAAGTCGATCGGGAAAGACACCGGAGCGAATGGAGCGCCGAGGTCACCGACACCTACGGCGCAGCGTTCGATGCTTGAACTGCAGTCGATCGTGCGGCCATCCATCAGGTGGATGATCTGGCGCACCACGAATGAGTTAATGAATGGATCGGCCGGAGAACCTGCGAAGACACTTGGGTACGCACAGTTCTGGGCGTCGAGGCGTACCGGGTTCTCACATTGCGCTATTGCGATCGAACCCACGAATGGACCCGCCACGGTGACTCCGACGACCTGGTTGTCGACAAGATCGCTGGTGGGAGAGACGCTCAAAGCGACGGCTTCGGCCCTTACCGCGAAGCCACCAACCAACGTAGAAACGAGCAGCGCGAAAACTCCGATGCGCGCCGCATTGCGCTGCAAACGACGTGCCGTGCCACCCTGCAATTCGCACCCCTGTTACTCCAGAACAACTTGCAATTTACAGAATCGGCACAGAGGACGCAATCGCGCGACAGAGTGACGATCTAGGAAAAGCAGGCCCCTTATTGAGTGGGCGATACTGGACTCGAACCAGCGACCTCGTCGGTGTGAACGACGCGCTCTAACCAACTGAGCTAACCGCCCCGAACCCCTCGGGGAATCGCTGAGGATAGCGTGCGCCGACATGGAGAAACTGATGTACCTCTGTTGGCTCGACGACTCACTCGGTCCGTCGCAGGTTCGCGAATTAATGATCGATTCAGTCGGGAAAAAACTTCTCGCGCTCGATCCCCACGCTCTGGTCATCGATGCCGACGACGAAGCCTCACAGATTCCGCCACCTTCGCCACAGCCCGAGGGAGAGCAACCAGTGCGCGCAATCGTGTCAATTTGGATCGACTGTTATGACCGTCGTGCGGCGGTCGAGAACGTGCTCAGGGACTCATGCGAACGGTTTGCTGGCTATTCGGTTGTCGAATCCTTGTACCGCGACTATGGCGGAAATCAGTGGTCCGGTCCGCGTGACTGGCCAGATGGTGTCCGGTCTCCCGGACCTCTCACGGTGGCGATGTTCGAACAGCACAAAGACTTTGAATTCGATGCTTGGGTTCGCTACTGGCACGAGCAACAATCGCCGATGAGCGAAGCCATCCAACCGAGGACTCGCTACGTGCGCAACGCAGTTTTTCGCGCAATCACAGACGACGCTCCGCCATATCGTGCAATCGTCGAGGAAGCTTGGCCGAGTGCCGTGAGCATCACAGACCCGATGCAGTTTTTCTGTGGCGAAGGTGATCCAGCGAAGTTGAATGCCAACATCACGACAATGGTCAATACGACCATGGCGTTCATTCCCTACGAGACGATGCGCAACCTGACTCTCAGCGAGTGGATCCTGCGTTCTTAGCCAAGTAGTCGAGCGCGATTCCTGCGTACATCGCGATGCCGTTGCGCATCGCTTGCTCGTCCATCACCATTCGGTTTGAGTGGCAACCGTGCGCGTGCGCTGGCGACTCCCCTGGTGGACAGACACCGAGATACGCAAACGCGCCTGGCCGTTCATTCAACAAATACGAGAAATCTTCCGCCCCCATAACTGGGGCGGGCATTGTGACTGCGTTGCGATCACCAAAAAGTCGTGCGGCCGTATCACGCGTAAACCCCGCGAACGGCGAGTCATTCACCACTACCGGGTAACCGACCACATGGGTGAACTCAGCTGACATTTCATGTGCTGCAGCGATGTGATGTACGACCCGTTCGATACCAACAAGAGCCTTGGCGCGCGAACCTTCCGAAACAGAACGCAGCGTGCCCTCTAGATGCACGACCTCAGGGATCACATTGTTTGTCGTGCCGCCGCGGATCTTCGTGATCGTTATGACAACAGGATCGAAAGTAGAAATGCGACGGGTAGTGAAGACCTGAAGTGCGGTTACGATCTCTGCCGCGACCGGCATTGGATCATTCGCTAGGTACGGGCTCGAGGCGTGACCGCCCTGACCCGTAACCGTTATATGAATGACATTCGCTGCCGCCATGATCGGTCCGGCCTTCGTTGCAATCACACCGCTAGGCGCATTGGGCGTGACATGCAGAGCGAACACTGAGTCGACCCCTTCGAGCACACCCTCGTCGATCATGTATCGAGCGCCGTGGTAACCCTCTTCGCCGGGCTGGAACATGAACCGCACGCGCCCTGCAAAACTGTCTCGAAAATCGCTCAATAATCTCGCTGCCGCAGCGAGCATCGCAGTGTGGCTGTCGTGACCGCAGGCATGCATGCCGTCTGCAACCTCGCTCCTAAACTCGACGTCGGCATCCTCGGACATCGGAAGCGCATCCATATCGCCGCGCAAAAGAATCGTCGGTCCGTCGCCGCGCGTTCCCTGCAAGTCGGCCACAACCGACGTGAGTTCGCGCCCCACGGAGATGTCAAGCGGCAGACTACTTATCGCTTCCAATACAGCCGACTGAGTTCGCGGGAGGTGCAGTCCCTGTTCTGGAAACCTGTGGATCGCACGGCGCAAGACAATCGCGTCTTCGAGTAATGCGTCGGCCGCCTCTAATAAGGCCGCAGCGTCATAACCATTTGTCATGGGCGCGCAACCTAGTGCGATATTGCCTGTTCACTAACGGACAAAGAACCCCGTTCGCGAGGGCGAGATCTTGACCGTGCAGGCATAACCTTTGGCTGAGTGGTCGAGACGATGGTTCATGACGCTGCTTTGCTCGGCGACGCCGCAGATGAGCGCCTACGCTCCGATGGCCGACCGGTCGGAGATTTTCGCGCTGAGTTGCGGAAAATTCCTTCGTTTCAAAACGCTATATCGGTCGTTACTTGCTGGATTCAGATCATCGCAGTTGTAATCGTTGCTGTCTCGCTTAATCATCCACTCGTCTGGATTACAGCGTTCCTCTTGATGGGTCGCGCGCACGCTCAGATCGCTGCCCTCATGCACGAAGCAGCACACCGGATGCTTTTTCGCAATCGCTTGCTTAATGATTTCGTTGGTCGGTGGATACTGGGGTTCCCGAGCTTCACGCCAATCGACTCGTATCGCCGTGGCCACATGGCGCATCACCGCGATGAGTTCGGACCGAACGAACCCGACATCCTCCTCTACCGCGGATATCCAATTAGTCGCAGCAGTTTGCGTCGTAAGTTGATTCGCGACGTCACAGGGCAGACCGGATGGAAACTCAACAAGGGACTGTTTCGCGCAACGCGGTCTACAGACGCATCCACTAGGTTCCAGGCGATATCCATTATTGCGTGTCAGATCGCGCTAATCGTGGTTTGCCTAGCGTTGGGTCACCCATGGCTATGGCTACTGCTGTGGTTCGCTCCGTTCCTAACCGTCTGGCGAGTCATCAACCGGTTGCGCGCAATCGCCGAGCATGGCGGCATGATCAAGTCAGAAGATCGGCGCAACGCAACCCACACGGTGCAACAACATCTGTTGTCGCGTTTCATGCTCGTTCCGTACTGGATCGGTTGGCATCTAGCGCACCACGTTGACTCAGGAATTCCAATGCGCCACCTTCCGAAATATCACCGCGCCCTAGTCGAATCCGGCTATGTCACGGAAGCGATCGAGTACAAGAACTATCTGGCGCTATGGAAGAAGCTGTCGTCGAGGGAAACTGAAGCGGTCGTTAGCTGAGCACTGACTCTGCGGCCGCGGCAAATGACATCAACCGCAAGTCCGCGCAACGTGGTGCGACCATCTGTATTCCGATCGGCAGTTGACTTCCTTCTAGGTCCGTAATGAACCCGGCAGTCGTCACAGCGGCGGGCGTTCTCGTGAGGTTGAAGGCGAGTGTGTAATCCGCTGCCCAGCCCGGTCCGTACTCGTTCGGTTCCCTGTGCCGTGGCGGAATGGTCGCCATGCCGGGTGTAACGAGAATGTCGCATCGGTCGAATAGTTCGGCGAGTGCGTAGCCAGCGCTGTGGGCACCTGCCTCCGCACGAATTAGCAAGTCAGCATCTGTGATGTTCTCGCCGGAAATCGGTGAGAATTGGGCAGACGGCAAGAAGCGAGAATCAAAGGTCTCGCGACCGCCAGCGTCGATGGCGGTAAGCCATGAACCGCGCGATGCGCGGATGCCCCAAGACACAACTGGCCGTTCTGGAAATACCTTCTCGACGGTCTCAACTATGACAGCGCCGTTCTTTTCGAGAACCAGCAACGCTGCCTCACACACAGCGAGAACGTCGGGGTTCGGTTTCGCGAACCCAAGAGTCGGCGACCACGCAACGCGTACTCCTTCGAGAGAGCGATCCGCCACAGCATCTCTGAACATCCCTGGCAACTCGATGCTCAACATGTCGCGCCCGAAAAATCCCTTCACTACGTCGAGCGCTACCGCGATCTCGCCAAAGGTTCTAGCCATCGGCCCACGTGCCGAGAACGGTCCCCATGCCCCGTAATTTGCCTCGCCGACAGGAACTACTCCGTGGGTCGTCTTGAAGCCCGATAGCCCACAAACTTCACTCGGAATACGAATGGAACCGCCACCGTCGGACCCTGTGCACAGCGGTACTAGTCCCGCGGCAATTGCCGCAGCGCTACCGCCACTGCTACCCCCAGCGGTTCGATGCCTAGCAAGCGGATTCTGAGTAGGGCCGTAAACGAGGTTGTCTGTCTCTGCTGAGAAACCGTAAGCAGGCGTGTTCGTCTTTCCAACAACTATCGCATCGGCTGCAACTAGGCGTGCGACCTCGATGCTGTCGTGGGTTGCTGGTGCATCGCCCGCATGTGCGGGGTCGCCATGAGTCGTCACATAGCCAATCGTGTGCTCAAGGTCTTTGACTCCGAACGGGACGCCCGCCAGGACTCCTACCCGCTCACCCCTTGCGATACGACCATCGAGTGCTCTAGCCGCAGTCAGAGACCTTTCGGAATCTGTGGCTGTAAACGCTGCAAGGCTCGGGTCGGCTGCAATTCGGTCGAGCGCGCCTTGCACGGATTCAACAGCAGAGATATGACCTGACCTGACCTGGTCTGCGACGATACGTAAGTCGAGTGTCATAGGTGCCCTCCGAGCGTCCGAACTGTTCGGTGATCGCAGACTAATATCAGACCATCAGTCTTCATCCCGGGTCGGTTTGTCCGATTCCGCACTTTGTATTTCGGCAGGTGGAAAGTGGCAAGGAAAGGTCGAGCGCGCAGATTCCGTGAAGCGCGCGAGCTAAAACAGGGCTTTGATGATGGTCTATTTCGCGAGTCGCCCGAACGGTCACTAGCCGACGTAGAAGCGGGCGAAACTAACGACAACGACTTCGATGACGACTTCGACGACGAAGACGACGAAGACGAGTACGACCCACTAGACCACTAGAACAGCTTGTCCGGCCTAGCAGTCGCGCGGGTCGGGTGCGTCTGAATCGATCTCGTAGCGAGCAATCGCGTCGGCCACCACCTCTGCTTCGATCGATCCGATCTGTGCAAGCGCATCGAGCGCAGCTACCACGATGTGTTCGGCGTCGACTTCGAAGTGACGTCGCAACGCGGACCTCACATCAGAGAAACCGAAACCGTCGGTGCCGAGTGGCACAAATGGCTGAGGCACGAACCGACCAACCTGATCCGCTACGGCCTTCATCCAGTCTGAACACGCAACGGTCGGGCCATCTGTGTCGGCCAAACATTCTGTTACATATGGAGTTCGTGGCGATGCCGTCGGATGTAACCGATTCCAGCGTTCACATTCGAGCGCATCGTCGCGTAGCGACTTCCATGAGGTGACGCTCCAAACATCGGCGCTCACCTTCCAGTCGTCTGCCAACATTACTTGGGCGCGCAGTACCTCGTTCAGGATTGCGCCACTGCCTAGTAGCTGAACCGAATGAGCCAGACCTTCTGCCCCCGTTCGATAGAGATACATGCCAGCGATGATCGCTGAATCATCCACACCTTCGGGTTGTGGTGGTTGCACGTAATTGTCGTTGTAAAGCGTCACGTAATAGAAGCAGTCTTGGGCGTCGGCTCCGTACATGCGTTCAATTCCGTCACGCACGATCACACCTACTTCGTACGCAAACGCAGGGTCATAGGCGCGACAGTTCGGAACTGTCGAAGCGAGGAGTTGTGAGTGCCCGTCGCAATGTTGCAGGCCCTCTCCGGAAAGGGATGTCCTGCCGGCAGTGGCCCCCATCAAGAAGCCCTTGCCGCGCATATCGCCGAACGACCAAATCGAGTCACCGACACGCTGAAATCCGAACATCGAATAGAAGATGAAAAACGGAATCATCGGTTGCGCCCACGTGGCGTAGGCGGTACCAGCAGCCGTAAAACTTGCCATGGCTCCGGCTTCTGTTATGCCTTCTTCGAGTATCCGCCCCGATCGAGCCTCTCGATATGAGAGCAGCAGGCCAGCGTCGACAGGCTCATAGTTCTGTCCGAACGGCGCATAAATCTTGACGTCGTTGAATAGTGCGTCCATGCCGAATGTGCGACCTTCATCTGAAATTATCGGCACGACGCGATGGCCGAAGTCGGGGTCTGCGAGCAACTGCTTCAGAAGTCTCGTAAACGCAATGGTTGTCGAGACGGCTTGTTTCGCGCTGCCTTTAGCGAGCTGCTCGACAAGTTCTGATCCGGGCATGATGATCGTCTTAGAGCGCTCGACGCGCTCTGGCAGATAACCGTCGAGTCTGCGACGGCGCTCGAGCAGGTATTCGTATTCAGGCGACCGATAACCAGGGTGGAAATACGGTAGGAGATCCCCGCTCAGTTGTTCATTGGTCAGGTCGAGATGTAACCGATCACGAAAAACTTTGCGCTCTTCGAGTTTCATTTTCTTGATCTGGTGTGTGGCATTGCGAGCCTCGAAGTCATCGCCGAGCGTCCAGCCTTTGATGGTTTTGGCAAGGATTACAGTCGGCGAACCGTCGTGCTCGACTGCCGTCTTGTATGCGCTGAACAACTTGCCATAGTCGTGACCGCCACGCGGCAGTCGTTCGATTTCTTCATCGGTGAGATGCGCCGCCATCACCGCCAACCGCGGATCCGGTCCAAAAAATCGCTCACGGATGTAGCTACCTGTCTCAACCGCGTATTTCTGAAATTCGCCGTCTACTGTCGAGTTCATCTTGTCGACGAGCACGCCATCTGTGTCTTGGGCTAGCAGCGCATCCCATTCTTTCCCCCAAATGACTTTGATGACGTTCCAGCCAGCACCTCGATAAAGGCTCTCGAATTCCTGAATAATCTTGCCGTTGCCCCGCACCGGACCGTCGAGACGCTGCAGATTGCAGTTCACTACAAAAATAAGGTTGTCTAATTTCTCGCGGGCAGCCAACGAGAGCGCGGCACTTGCCTCAGGCTCATCCATTTCGCCGTCACCAACGAAACACCAGACCTTCGCATCTGAGGTATCGACGATCTCGTGGTCGTAAAGGTAACGATTGAAGCGCGCCTGGTATACGGCATTGAGCGGACCTAACCCCATCGACACTGTTGGAAACTCCCAGAAATTGGGTAGTCGTCTCGGATGTGGATAGCTCGGCAGACCACCGCCTTTTGTCTCCCGACGAAAGCGGTCAAGGTGGTCTTCGGTTAGGCGACCTTCTAGATATGCGCGTGCGTAAATGCCTGGCGCTGCGTGACCCTGAACAAACACCTGATCGCCGGCTGACCCATTGGCTTTTCCCCGAAAGAAATGATTGAATCCGACTTCGTATAACGATGCTGCGCTTGCGTAGGTCGAAAGGTGACCGCCTAGACCATCGAACCGATGGTTGGCTCGATCGACCATGACGACGGCGTTCCAACGCACGAAAGCTCTGATGCGGCGCTCCAAATACTCGTCGCCAGGGAACCAAGGCTCGGAGCTAGCCGGAATCGTGTTGATGTAGTTGGTCTGCACCGCAACCGGCACGGACACGCCCTTGGAGCGCGCACGCTCCATGAGGCGAGCGAGTAAATAGTTGGCGCGCGCCTCGCCTTTGATGGCAATTACCGCGTCTAACGAATCGAGCCACTCCGCGGTTTCGCCGACGTCGATGTCGGGAAGTTGGTGGACAGATGCGGCTGGGACTTCGATGCTCATCGATCGGTAAGCCTAGGCACCATGTCAGGCAAAGAAGACTAAAAATCAGGAACTAGCGATTCTCTCAACTGCAGTCAACAGTCGTTGCACATCTTCGTCCGTGACGTAGGCGACAACGCCCGCTCGCACAACGCCGCCGGTCATGTCTACGCCGAGAGTCTGGCCCGCTTCTACGGCGTAACTATCACCGCTCCAGACAGCGACGCGTTCCGCTGCGAGCATCGCAGCGACCTGATCCGGGTGAAAACCATCGATAGTGAAACTGACTGTCGGCGTGCGATCAACCATGTCTTGCGCTCCGACGCAGCGGACACCAGGTATCGACTGCAAGCCGGTGAGCAGCGGTTCGAAGGTGTCTTCCTCGACGGCCCGAATTGCATCCATCCCGAACTCGATGAGGAACTCGACGGTTGCGTTGAGTCCAGCAAGCGCCTCATAGTTGGGAGTACCTGTCTCGAAACGCGCAGGTCCCTTGTTCTCAGACGGGCGTACCTTGAACGGTCTCAATGACTCAATGAGATCCGGTCTGACCCACATGGCAGAGATGTGCGGCCCGTACCACTTATATGCGCTCGACACAATTGCGTCCGCGCCGAGCGCCATGACATCGACTTGCCGATGGGGAGCAAAAGCAACAGCATCAACAAACACGTTCGCGCCAACGGCATGGGCAGCGTCTGATACGGCACGGACGTCTGGAATAGTGCCGATCAGGTTTGACGCGCCAGGAATCGTTACCCAACGGGTCCGTTCGTCGATCATGTCGATCATTGCTTCGGTGTCGAGTCTGCCCGTCTTTGCGTCGAAAGGCGCAAGGACGAATTCGACGAGTTTTTCACAAGCTGCCTCGTGCCATGGCCAAACGTTCGCGTCGTGATCTAGGCGAGTTCCGACAATGCGATCGCCGGGCTTCAGGGCACGGGCAACGGCGCGCGTAAACGCAAAGGTCATCGTGGTCATGTTGGCGCCGAACCAGACTCCATCTGCCGTCGCTCGGTAGAACTTAGCTACAAGTTCGCGAGACGTTTCAATCAGTTCGTCGCACGCTCGCGATGCCGAAAACGCGCCGTGGCTATTGGCGTTGTCACCTGACGCAGCGAACTCATCAAGAGCATCAATCGCACTGTCGAGCATCTGCGTGCCAGCGGGGCCGTCGAAACGCGCCCATTCGCCGTCGTTGCCTGGGAACCGTCGCGCAATTGGTGATGCGAGATACTGCACTGTGACCGCCCGTGTCAAATTCGAAGTTGCACTTGAAGCGCAACCTTGCTCATACTTCTGGGAGCTAAATCGTACGATGTTCGCCGATCTTTAGGAATGGATAATGACATAGTGAGTGCCTCAAGGGATTTTCTACCGGGACACGCTTCCTGTCAATAGACGCCGAATCCCTTGTCCCTTAGGGATTTTGACAACGCCAAGTAGACTGCCATCTTGATGTCTGGGTTATTGGCCCTATTCTCATGAGAATTATGGGGTTGCGGCAAGCGATAGTGCGGATTGCCCTGGCGAGCGCTGTCGCAAGCGCATCACTGGGGGTAGTCACCGGACAACCGGAGCGAGTTGTCGCGGCTTCTCGTGGTGCAAGGCTTGTTCCTACGGCAGGAGTTCTGTTTGGCGCAGCCATGAGGAGCGACTTTTCGGCCCCAGACGGCTACAAGAACGAAGTCCTGAATCGCGAAGCGCAACTCGGTCGCAACTTCGACATCGTGAACCACTTCTATCCATTCTCAACTGAGTTCCCGAGATGGCAGGAAGCTTGGGATATTTCGCTCGGCCGGACGCCGATGATTTCATGGAATGGGACATCTACGACCGCGATCAACCGTGGCGACTATGACTCGATGATTCGGACACGGGCGCGGGCAGTCGCTGCGCTCGGCGCGCCGGTATTCATGCGTTGGTTCTGGGAGATGGATGGCCAAATCAATGCCGCCAAAGCAGGCACACCAGCGCAGTACATCGCTTCATGGAATCGAATCCGAGGAATATTTGTTGCAGAGGGCGCAACGAACGCAGTTTGGTCGTGGTGCCCTAACTCATGGGGATTTGAAACCGGAGCGGCCCAACTGTGGTATCCGGGCGATGGAGCCGTGGAATGGATTTGTGCCGATGGCTACAACTGGGCACCAACTCAAACCGGGACTCCGTGGCGAACTTGGGCGTCGATTTTCGCAGACGCACACTCGTTCGCAGCAGCGCACAACAAGCCATTGATGGTCGGCGAATTCGGCGCGTTGGAGCGGTTACCTCGCGAGAAAGCCGACTGGTACACAGCGGCACGCGCAGCGATCAAGACAATGCCCAACATTGCGGCAATCGTCGCGTTCGATCTGCTTAAGTTCGAAGCCGATGACAACAAGTGGTTCGTCTGGAACGTTGATTCCTCGTTGAGTTCTCTCCTTTCGTACATGTCATGGGGCCGCGATCCGTACTTCAACACCAAGTCGCTATTGACTCTCCCAGAGGTTTCTGCCGGAGACGGTTCAATCTATGAGACCGATGGCAACGATGTAACGGTATCGATCCCGATCACCCTCTCTGCTCCTTCTCCGAGTGTTGTGTCAGTGCAATCCGAGACTTCGCCTTACACGGCAGGAGCCGCCGACTTTGGCGCGCAGAGCCGTCTTGTGAAATTCAACCCGGGAGCGACGCGCGTCTTTGTATATATCCGCGTTCGCGCCGATCAGATTGACGAAACACATGAAGCGTTAATTGTGTCGTTGAACTCCGCCATAGGGGCAACGATCAGACGCGCCTCGGGTGTCATCACGATCCGCGACGACGATCCAGGGAGTACTGCACTTAGAGTCACCATCGGCGATGCGGCGATCATCGAAGGAGATTCGTTAGAGCAGACAGTGAAGATTCCCGTCACATTGAGTCGGGATGCAACGACCACAGTTACCGTGAAGTACGCCGTTGCTTCTAGTGCAGCGACTCGGGGCCGTGATTGGAGCGGCATAGCTTCAGGGACGCTCACTTTTCTCGCTGGCCAGAACCTGAAATATGTGACCGTGCATTTGCTGACCGATTCACTCGATGAAGCCAACGAGATCCTCACCGTGACGTTGTCTGCAGCAGTCGGCGCAACCATCACCGATGCATCAGGAACAGCAACAATCCTCGACGACGACTAAAGCCCAGTGTCGATACGCGGCTCCGGACCGGGAGCGTTATCCCTCGTTGAAGAACGGGTCCGCCAGTCCTGGATTTCTTAACTTCGATGCAGCACCTGCGCCCGTCACGGGGAGACCCGTCGGATCCAATAGCCCGATCTGGACGAGCACATTCGCCTGGTCCCAGTGGATGTGCTCGTAGGCATCCTTGTCGCCTTCTATCCCGACTATTACCACGAATACGGCTTCTACGAAATTGCCAGTTGGATCGACGCCAGGCAACATCCAATCAATCGTGCAGGTATGCGTGAACGAGATAATTAACTCGTCGACGAGACGGTCTTCACCTTAGGAGCGCGACACATTTTCGAACACGACGTCTGGCGGGAAGAACTGGCCAATCAGGCGATTCTTGTAAAAAGTCCGAACGCCTGCCGGGCCTTCACCGCCAACCATTGTTGGGATGTTCACCAAATGAGGATTAGGGGCCATCGTGGCGATCGTCTCGTCGAGGTCGCCCGCGAGTTCGGCATCCATCTGTGCCCCGAAGATCCTGTCAAGTTTGACAACATGGTCAGCTGATGTCATTAGATCTCCTCAGTTGCTGCTCTGTGACGGGCATCACACGACTGCGCGATGCCCAGGGCTGACCTACAGCACAGAGATGAGTTTGCCCTTGCCGTGGGTAGGACTCGAGTTGCCGAGAGTGTCAGTGGCTATACAAGAAACGTTGCAGGTGATACCAACGCCTGCAGGCACAGCGAACACCAGCTTTCACGGAGCCTCAGTCGTACCTGAATAGGCAACACCAGAAACTACTGTCTTGGTCGTCTCCGCGCTACTCCAAGTCGTGCCAATAACCCAATACTGAGTGACACCACCAACTACACGCGTGATCTGGATCCCAACGTTTGAATCATCACCCGAAATGCGTTGAGTCATAGGGCTGCTGTTTGGGGTTGGTGTTTAAGGTAGTGGATCTTTTCGTATTCGGCTGGGGTGTGGTGGTCGAGCTCGCCGTGAAGCCTGTGATTGTTGAACCATTCGACATGCATGAGCGTCGCAAGTTCGAGTTCCTCAACGCTGCGCCATGGTCCTTGTTGCCAGACAAGTTCGGTCTTGTAGAGCCCGATCGTGGTCTCAGCCATCGCGTTATCGTAACTATCACCGATAGTCCCGATTGATGGCCGCACCCCGATCTCTTCGAGCCGTTCCGTGAAACGGATCGAGGTGTATTGACTCCCGGCATCGGAATGCGCCACGAGCCAGTCAAGCAGCGTGTCGCGACGCCACACCGCCTGTTCAAACGCGTGCATCACGAGTTCAGTGCGCATATTCGTCGAAAGGTGCCAGCCGACAATCATGCGGCTATACACGTCGATCACAAACGCTACGTACACCATCCCAGCCCGCGTCGCCACGTACGTGAAATCCATCACCCAAAGCCGGTTCGGGCCTGCTGCAGTGAAATCGCGTTTCACGAGATCTGCAGCACGCACATGTGCCGGACCGGGTTTCGTGGTGAATACCCTGCGGCCACGAACGACCCCACGAATATTGAGTTCTCGCATCAATCGCCCGACTCGATTCTTCGCCACAAAGATCCCTTCACGCGCGAGCACAGCACGGATCTTGCGTATCCCATAGACCTGATAGTTATCGTCGAAGATCTTCTTGATCCACGCCTTGAGCACTGCGTCGTGAATCTTGCGGGCGCACACGGGCCGAGCGATCGCGGAACGGACTGTCGAAGGGGAGATCTGCAAGACACGACAGATCGACTCGAACCCCCAACGCAGGCCATCAGTGCGACGGTCACGATGCGCGATCACGAAACTCGCTACCTCTTGGACTGGCGGTCGAGCGCCGCCCCGAAGAAAGACGCTGCCGCCTGCAAAATGTCATTCGCCCGTGCAAGCTCACGGTTCTCTTTCTTCAACGCCGCGTTCGCTGCGCGGAGTTCCTCCACCGACCCCAGCACAACAAAACTGGTAGGTCGCGAGATTGCGGCTTTCACCCACGCATACAACGTCACGGGGTTCACTCCAACACGCGGACCGAGAGGTTCACACGCCGCCCTCCGCGACTCATCAGGACGCTGTTCAGCGACGACCAGACGCACAGTCTGATCCTTGAACTCAGGGGTGTAACCAGGAATCTTTGGCATCGCTAAATCCTTTCACGGACTCAACGCAAACCAGGTGACGATTCAAGTATCAATACAATGGCATAGGCACTGCCATAACGAAAATTCGAGGCGCCACCCAAAACAAGAGTGACACAGATAACACCCGAAACCTAGGTGTTTTTACAACGAGAACAGTTCTTGCTATATTCCCACCCAGACGTTCTCAACAAGACCGACAATATAGGACAATACAGGCATAGGCCGGGAGGTCCGACGTGACATCTCGAAAACGTAACAGTGTCCTACTTGCCCTAGTCCTATTAATTACAGGTTCGACGCTAACCACAGACCGTCAAGCCAACGGCTTCTTCCACACGGGATACGCTACGTACGCCTGGGGCCAGAACTACGTCGGGCAGTTAGGTATCGGAAACACGACCAATCAAACAGCCCCTGTTAAGGTCGGGACAGCTAACAGCTGGCATGCTTTATCCGCAGGCGGACAGCATTCGCTTGGGATCAGAGCCGATGGCACTTTATGGGCCTGGGGCCACAACGGCTTTGGGCAGTTAGGTATCGGAAACACGACCAATCAAACAGCCCCTGTTCAGGTAGGGACAGCTAACAACTGGCAGGCTATATCCGCAGGCCAAGAGCATTCGCTTGGGATCAGAGCCGATGGCACTTTATGGGCCTGGGGCGGCAACACCTCCGGGCAGTTAGGTATCGGAAACACGACCAATCAAACAGTCCCTGTTCAGGTAGGGACAGCTAACAACTGGCAGGCTATATCCGCAGGCCGACTGCATTCGCTTGGGATCAAAACCAATGGCACTTTACGGGCCTGGGGCAACAACGACTCCGGGCAGTTAGGTATCGGAAACACAACCGACCAAACAGCCCCTGTTCAGGTAGGCACAAGGCTGTGGCAGGCTATATCCGCAGGCGGACAGCATTCGCTTGGGATCAGAGCCAATGGCACTTTACGGGCCTGGGGCTACAACGACTCCGGGCAGTTAGGTATCGGAAACACAACCGATCAGTCAGCCCCTGTTCAGGTCGGGGCTTCTACATACTGGTCTGCTATAGATGCAGGGAACGCCTACAGCTTGGGTTTCCGCCCTGCTGCAATAATCCCCCCTGTCTAACAGCGTTAGAGCAGCGTGTCCCCCCTGCGATGCTGTGTTCCAACACAAAAAGAGCCCAGCATGCAGACCAATTTCAGTATCGACCCCGAACTACTAGCCATAGAGCATGGCACTCAGTTTCGGGAATGCTTGAACTAATCGCACCAGAGGCCACGAATACGCGACTACCGCTGCACATCGTGCTCGTCATCACTCAGCCTGTGCCTACAGGTCCAGGGCATGCGACCGGACTTGACGTCGGTCTGCGACAACTCGATACCGCCTATCCCACGGTATCTACCAGAGTTATCACGACCCTCAGCGAACACGCTCAGCTAAGCAACTAACAGCACACGCATTATCACCTAATGATCGTCAAGGACCCTGCCATAACGAAAATTCGAGGCAGCATCCAAAACAAGGGGGCCGCAGATAACACCCGAAACGTAGGTGTTTGGGGCTGCTGAAGGTTTGGTTGACTGTTTGTTTGTGAGAGTTAGGCCGCTTTCGCTCGGGTTGTGATTGTCTCATATTCGATTGGTGTGAGTCGACCGAGGGCGCGTTGTCGTCGGCGTCGGTGGTAGGTGCGTTCTATCCAGATCACGATCGCGAGCCGTAGTTCTTCGCGTGTCTGCCAGCGTTGACGATCAAGAACGTTTTTTTGTAGCAGAGCGAAGAACGATTCCATTGCTGCGTTATCGCCACATGCACCAACGCGTCCCATGGATCCAATGAGTCCGTTGTGTTTGAGAGCGTGTACGAAGGCCCGGGAACGAAATTGACTGCCCCTGTCAGAATGAACGATCGTTCCGGTCGGATCACGCAAAGCGACCGCGTTACGTAACGCTGCGACCGCGAGTGATGCGGTCATCCGTTCATCGATTGAGTAACCAACGATCCGGTTCGAGTGCAAGTCTTTGATAGCGCAGAGGTAGAGCTTGCCTTCATCAGTGTGATGTTCAGTGATATCGGTCAACCACTTCGTGTCGAGTTCGTTAGCGTAGAAATCACGGTCGATGAGATCATCATGCACGGGTAGCCCGGCCAAACGATTCAAGCCTCGCTTCTTCGCGAAAACTGACCATAAACGTTGCTCAGAACAAACCCGCCAAGCTTTGGGTTCACTCGCTACATACCCGAGTTCGCTGAGTTCATCAGCAATGAACCGGTAACCGGACGCTGGATCATCACGATGAGCATCAATCGCCGCGTTAATCAGATGAGCCGTATCCCAATCGCGATCTGAGACTAGATCAGCTTCCCATTTATAGAACGCTTGGGGTGTGAAGCCAAGCACCCGGCAGGTCACCACGACAGGGATCTTGTCATTAGCGAGTTCACGGAACAGCGGGTAGATCATTTTAGGAGCGACTACCGAGCAAAAAATGCGGCAGCTCGCCGCAAGATCTCGTTTTCTTGTTCAAGGACACGATTACGTTTCTTCAACTCGCGTACCTCGACAGTCTCAGTCGAGGTCACGCCAGCACGGACACCGTCATCAATATCGGCCTGCTACATCCAGCGCGACAATCTCTGCTCAGAGATACCGAAATCCTTCGCGATCTGAGTCCTACTCGAATCACCC
>SXGT01522950.1_pt1 | contig 21724 bp, 21 predicted proteins | sample 3176221 | NCBI WGS metagenome assembly SXGT01 (sample SAMN11356862, study PRJNA531348) | freshwater metagenome | isolation source: freshwater sample F1-120 | place: China: Fuxian Lake, Yuxi | collected 2017-12-25
ATCGGGGCGGTGTACCCACCCGACTTCTATGTTCCCTCCTCGGCGGTGCTCCGACGAGCCACGATTCGCCTCGGTCGGGCAGATCGCTTCGAGGAGCGGGCGTGCACCGTGGCCGTCGCGCCCACGCCACTCGTATGCGCGAATCGCTACCACCGGGAGAGCAGCGAGTGGGGGCACTGGCGTTTCGCACACGGGTTGTTCGCCGCACTCGACCTCGCCCAGGACCGCGCCCGAGGTGCCGAGATCCTCGCCGATTGGTACCCCAAGGACTTCACGCGTGTCTGGTGAACGGATCTCTCTCGCCGGCGACGCGGACGGGAACACCGCCCGCCTGGTGCGGGTGGCCTCCCGCCTCGCAGAGGTGAACCTCGGCCCGTATGCGCTCGTCGGCGGTCTCGCGGTGATGTGCCGCCTGGCAGCGGTGCACCGCGCGACGCAAGACGTCGACGCGGTCATCGAGACGACGTCGCCCACCGCAATCGACCTCATCACCTCGAGCATCGGGGACGCGGATCCGGCGAACCGGAGTCGGGTGCTCATCGACGGCGTGAAGGTCGACATCATCGACACTGCGGCGTTTCGGTACGACGACCTCGAGGGGATCGACATTGGCGACCGTCTGTTCGTGGTCGGCCACCGGTGGGCGCTGGACACCGCGACCCGCATCGAGATCGTCGTCGCCGACGCGACCGCGGCCATCCGGGTCGCGCCACCATTGGCGCTCGTCGCGACGAAGTCGGCCGCGCTCCTTGGTGGCCGACGGAATGAACCGCACAAGCGGGCGTCGGATCTCTACGACATCTACCGTCTGACCGTCGAGTACGACCGGGTCGGTGGTGTCGCCGGCGCACTGTTGGCGGCGCCGTTCGGGCTCGGGAACCTCGTCGGCGAGGCACTTGGTTCGCTTGTCGTCGACCAACCGGAGCGGGCGGCACGCTGGCTGTTCGACGGCGGTGCAGAAATGCGCTCGGTCACGCCCGACGACCTGCGCGACGTGATCGGCCCGCTCGTCGAACGACTGTTGCGCTGAATCAGGAGGTTTGATGGCGCCGCGTACCTACTTGATCGTGTTGTTGCTGTGCGTCGCGGGGATCGTCGGCAGCTTCGCGAGCGGTATCGACGTCGTCGCGTACGGCTTGTTCGGCTTCGTCGTTTTCATCAGCCTCGGTCGATTGGCGAGCAACGGGAAATGAGTGATGGGAACCGAGGTTGGTGAACGCGGGTCGTTCGTGACCGCGTCGGACCGGGGGCGGCTACACGATCTGGGAGGCAATGAAGGCGCTACCGCAGCATTGCCCAGCCTGCGAAGGCGTGACCGTCCATCGCCGCGATTGTCCGATCATGGCGAAGAAGCGCCAGGGGTTCGCGCTCGTACTCGGCATTCCGCTCCTGATCGTCGCGGTCCTGTTCGGTGCGGATTTCTATGACTGGCCGGCCGCGATCGGCGGCGCTTTCGGATGCGCGCTGGTTGGTGTGTGGTATCGCAGGCGCGCAGGACGCGACCAATCGTCTCGGTGACTCCCTCGTCGGGCCCGGCTCCCCGCGGCTCACGAGCCTGTAACACGAACCTGGGGAAGCGCGCGGCGACGTGCCGATCGCCGATGCTCTACGATCTTTTGGCATATGACACGACAAAAGTTCAGGGCCGGGGGGCGGAGGCGGGCGTTGGGCGCGGCGGGGCTCGCTGGGATCCTCGTGTTCGGTGCCACGGCGTGCGGTTCGGACGACGGTGACGACACGGCCGACCCGACGACCACCCTCGCGGCACCGGCGTCGACGACCGTCGCCGAGACGACCACGGCCGTCACCTACGCGGGCAAGACGAGCAGCGACGAACAGTTCCCCGAGGGCCTGCACGGCGTCCGGTACTGCGAGGTGCTGCTGCTCCACAACGACGCGGGCGAGTTCGTCGCCGACGTGTGGAACACGATCGGCGAAAACGAGTGCCCCCAGGCCGACTGGGACGCGCTCGACCCGGCCGCGATCGCAAAGGAGCACCAGGCGCTCGTCGCGCTCAAGAACGGCCCGCGCTACTGGATGCTCGACACGATCATGTCGGACATCCGCGCCGACGCGGAGACCACGACGTTCGGCGCGCTCGGAATGTTCAAGGCCGCCACCGTGCGTCTCGGCCGTGAACTGCCGAACCAGTCGCCGTATGTCGGCCGCGACGTCGTGCGCGACACGGTGTTCCGGTTCCGCGCCGGGAGCGAGATCCACGAACTCACCGACCCCGATGGCCGCGTGTACGTGATGCAGTCGTACTCCGTGCAGATCGAGCCGACGCTGACCATCGACCGTCTCGCCGACCTCGGTTCGGTGCTGACGCTCCCCGCAGGCTGGACGTTCTCGTCGCGCACGCTCACCGCCGATCTCGACGTGTTGAGCACCGACGGCCTCGCGACCGTCGTGCAGGACGACCTGCAGAACACCTATCAGGCCGCCGACACCGTCGTCGGCGCCTGAGCCGTTGGATCAGGCGGGGAGCAGCTCACCGTCGGGGCCGAACGCGAACCACACACCACCGACACCGTGGCCCGCGGTGTCGCCGACAGCGCTGTCGCTCGCGAAACCGTAGGCGGGGTGCCCGTTGATCGTGACCTGGGTCGTGCCGTCGTCGCGCGTGATCGTCGCGAGTTCGGCGGTCACGTCGCCACCCGCGACCGGAGCGTCGACCGTCGCGAGCGGCGGCCACAACGTCGAGCACCCTTCGTTGCAGGCACTCGTGCCATCCGAGTCGGCGGTGTACGCGTAGAGCGTGAAGCCCTCGCTGTCGACGAGCACGGTCCCGAGGGCGGTCTCGCCCGCGTCGACGGTGGCGCTGGTGGTCGACGGCGCGGTCGTGTCGGTCGCGCCGGCCGTGGTCGTCGACTCGTCGGCCGCGCTCGTGGCGTCGGTCGTCGTGACCTCGACCGCATCGCCGGTGTCGGAGCCGGAGCCGCACGCCGCGCCTCCGAGGGCAGCGGTGAGAGCGAGAGCGATCGTGGCGCGAGTACGCATGGTTCTCCTCGGTCGGGGTTCTCCTCGGTCGGCAACCGGTGCAGGTCGCCGGCGGGGCGGTCCGCGCAGTCTCGCGCCGTCGAGCCCAACCGACCGCTCATCCCCGGCCGTCATCTCCGGTCCCCCGGGCTCCGTTGAGTCGAGAGCCGCACCGGTGCAGCCGTCGACGCAATGGACGGTGGGGGCGCCGTCGCGGGGTCAGGCGAGCGCGAGGACGGTGCGCAGGCCGCGGCCCGCCTCCATGTCGGCGAACGCCTCGTTGATCTCGGCGAGGGGACGGCGGTGCGTGATCATCCCCTCGAAGTCGAGATGCCCCGACTGCCAGAGCCCGACGAGTCGAGGGATGTCGCGGCGGCTGTGGCACGAGCCGAGGAAGCAGCCGACGAGCTTCTTCTCGCTCGCCATGAACATCACCGCCGGGTTGATCGTGACCGCGTCGGTGATGGGCGCGGCACCGACCATCACGATCATGCCCCCGGGCCGTGCGGTCCAGATGGCCTGGTCGACGAGCGCGCCCTTGCCGACCGCCTCGAACGCGTAGTCGACGCCCACGCCGGTGATCGCGAGCACCTTCGACACGATGTCGTCGCTCGTCGGGTCGATCGCGTCGGTCGCGCCGAAACGCGCTGCGGCATCGCGTCGCTCGCTCAGCGGGTCGCTCACGATGATGCGGCTCGCTCCCGCGAGCCGCGCACCCTGCACGATCGCGATCCCGATACCACCGAGCCCCATCACGAGCACCGTGCTGCCGGGCTCGACCTTCGCGGTGTTCAACACCGCGCCGACACCGGTCTGGATCGAGCAACCGATCACGCAGGCCGCGTCGAGCGGCGCGTCGTCGGGGATCTTCACCGCGGCCGACTCGTGCACGAGCGCGTACTCGCCGAACCCGCCGACGCCGAGCCCGCGGTAGACGACCTCGCCGCCGCGCGACAGTGGCGAGCTGCCGTCGATGAACGTGCCGGTCGTGACCGACAACGCCTGTTCGCACACGCCGAAGTCGCCGCGCAGGCACGTGTAGCAGTGCCCGCACGTGGCGATCGGGCTGATGATCACCCGGTCGCCGGCGGCAACGCTCGTGACCCCCGGACCGACTGCCTCGACGACACCGGATGCCTCGTGGCCGAGCACGATCGGGCCGGGCGCCGGGAACGTCCCGTTCACGTTGGAGAGGTCGGAGTGACAGACCCCGCAGTAGTGGACCCGGACGACGACATCGCCGGGACCGGGGTCGGCGACGTCGATGTCGTCGACGAGCGTGAGCGGCCGTCCGGCCGGTTCGAGCAGTGCGGCACGCACGATGAGCACCTCCGGGAGAGTGGAGCGCGGGATCCTACGGTCGCCGGGTGCCCCGTGGTGTGTGGCGTGTGGCAGGCTCGGACGCATGAGCGGATCACGACTCGGATTCGAGGTCCACGCCCGTGCCGACGCGCCGATCGAGGTCGTCTGGGCGGTGCTCGCCGACGCGCGCGGCTGGCACACGTGGACCCGGATGAAGCGCAGCGAACTCGAGGCGGAAGGCGATCCCGCTCCCGACGGAGTCGGCGCGCTGCGCGCGTTCAGCACCGGGCCGATCACGAGTCGGGAGCGTGTCACCGGATTCGAGCCGCCGCACCGCCTCACCTACACGCTGGAGTCCGGGCTTCCCGTCGAGGACTACCGCGCCGAGGTCACGCTCGCGCCCGACGGCGACGCAACGTCGATCACCTGGCAGTCGAGCTTTGCGAGGGCCACCTGGCCCGGTGCCGGTCGTGCGTTACGCGCCTTCTTGCACTTCGCGGTGCGCGACATCGCGGGCCGGCTGGCAGCGGAATCCACCCGCCGAGCGGCGAGTCACGAGGGAGCCGGAACATGAGCATGCTCGAACGGTCTGCGCGATGGATCGACGGCGACGAAGACGTCGTGATGCAGGGCCTGATGAACGCCAGCGCGGCCGGGGCCGAGGAGGTGGGCGAACGCACTGCGCTCGCCGAGGCCTTCAGCAACGTCGTCGCGTTCGACACCGACGACGGTCTCGTCGTGTTCGACGTATCGCATCACCTGTTCGCGCCCGGTGCGATCCAGGCGCTGCGGACATGGTCGACCGCGCCGGTGCACACCGCGGTCTACACGCACGGTCACGCCGACCACGTCACCGGCGCGCAGTCGTTCGACGCCGAGGCCGCGGCGAACGGCGCGCGCAAGATCCGCTATGTCGGGCACGAGGCCGTGCCGACCCGTTTCGACCGCTATCAGGCGACGGCCGGCTACAACGGCCACATCAACATGCGCCAGTTCCGGCTGCCGGAGCCGGCGTGGCCGACCGACTTCGTGTACCCCGAGATGACCTACCGCACGGCCACCGCGCTCACCGTGGGCGGGCTCACCTTCGACCTGCGGCACGCACGCGGCGAGACCGACGACCACACCTGGGCGTGGGTCGCCGAGCGGCGTGCGATCTGCGTCGGCGACCTGTTCATCTGGCAGTTCCCCAACGCTGGCAACCCCCAGAAGGTCCAGCGGTACGCCTGGGATTGGGCGGTCGCACTGCGCGAGATGGCCGCGCTCGACCCCGACCTGCTGCTCCCCGCGCACGGCCCCGCGATCGCGGGCGTCACGCGGATTCGCACGGTGCTCCTCGACACGGCCCGAGCGCTCGAGTCGTTGCACGACCAGACGCTCGCGCTCATGAACACGGGCGCGCGCCTCGACGACGTGATCCACACGGTGAAGCTGCCCGCCGATCTCGCCGGCAAGTCGTACCTGAAGCCGACGTACGACGAGCCCGAGTTCGTCGTCCGGAATCTCTGGCGCCTCTACGGAGGCTGGTACGACGGCAACCCGGCGCACCTCAAGCCCGCGCGCGACATCGAGGTCGCGCGCGAGGTGGCGGCGCTGAGCGGTGGTGCCGACGCGCTCGCGACCCGCGCCGAGCAACTCGCAACCGCGGGCGACCTCCGGCTGGCGTGTCACCTCGCCGAGATGGCGGTGCAGGCCGAGCCCGAACTGAAGCGGGCGCACGAGGTGCGCGCGGCGGTGTACGACGCGCGACGCGCGTCGGAGGCGTCGTTCATGGCCAGCGGGATCTATCGCTCGGCGATGCTCGACTCGCAGGCCGCCGCGCGCGACCTGGACTGAGCCCTCCGACGCGCGTCAGTCGAGCTCGGGCTCCTCGGCGATCGTGATGCCGAGTTCGGCGAACAGCGCCGGGACGAGCGGCAGCACCTGGTCGACGCCGATGATCGAGCCGCGCAAGCCGCCGATGCCGAGCAACCGTCCGAGGCGCGCGCCACGGAAGTCGAGCTGGTCGACGCGGGCGTTGGAGAAGTCGACGTCGTCGAGGTGTGAGCCCGCGAACGTGATCGAGTGCAAGCGCGCGCCCGCGAAGTCGGCATTGCGCAACGTGCAATCGTCGAAGGCGACGCGCTCGAGGTCGGCAAGGCGGAAGTTCGCGTCGTCGAGCCGGCAGGAACGGAAGCTCACGTGCCGCAACACCGACTCCGAGAGGTCGAATCCGACGAGGCGGCAATCGTGACACTCCACGCGCGTCCACTGCGCGCCGCCGAGGTGGGCCCCAGCGCCATCGACGGCCTCGAACACGGCGTCGCGGAGCTCGAACCCGGTGAGGCGGAGGCCGGCAATGCTGACCTGGCGGAGCCGTGAACGTTGGAGCCGGACATCGTGGAGCGGGCTACCGGTCGTGGCGAGCTCGGCGACGTCGAGTTCGTCGAGGTCGGCGTCGTGGTCGAGTTCGATCGCCGCCGACGTCAGCGGTCCCTCGATGCGGGGCGGGTGGAGCGCGGGCACGCGACACCCTGCCACGCGCGGCAGTTGCGGTGAGCGCCCGCCTCCACCAAGCTGACGCCGACGTCAGGTTGGCGGAGGGGAGCGGGAGTGGAGCGGGTTCGGATCGGCGTGCTCGGCACGGGCAACATCGCACCGCTCAACGTCGCGGGTTATCTCGAACACCCTCAGGCCGAGGTGATCGCGGTCTGCGACAACCGGCCCGACAAGGCGCGCGCTGCGGCCGACGAGTGGGGCGCGCCGAAGGTGTACACCGATCTCGCCGACCTCCTCGCCGACGACGACGTCGACGCGGTCGAGATCTGCACACCGACGATGCTGCACAAGGAACACGTGCTCGCGACGATCGCGGCGGGCAAGCACGTGAGCTGTCAGAAGCCGATCGCCAACACCGTGGCCGACGGTCGCGAGATGATCGCCGCGGCCGAAGCTGCCGGCGTCGTGCTGCGCGTCGCGGAGTGCAACGTCTTCTACCCGCCGCTCGTAAAGGCCAAGGAGATCATCGCTTCGGGCGCGATCGGCGCGCCGACGATGTGTCGCATCAAGACGGTGGTCGGCACGACCGACACCGAGTTCCAGAACGGCCTCGACCCGTCGGGCTATGTCTGGCGGTTCAACGATCAGAGCCCCGGTGGCCACCTCTTCGACGACATGGTCCACAAGTACACGACGGCTCTGTGGCTCTTCGATCAGGACATCACGAGCGTGCAGGCGATCGTCCGCCAGGCACCCGCGTTCTTCGAAGCCCCGACCGCGGCGATCTGGGAGTACGAGCGCGAGAGCCTGCTCGGCATGATGGAGGTCACGTACGCGCCGCGCATGCACATGCGGAGCAGCTTCTACGGCGCCGACGAGTTCTTCGAGATCCAGGGAACCGACGGCTTCGTGTGGGTCACGCGCGCGACGGGCGAGATGCTCGATCTCGCGCCGGTGATCGTGTACCACCCCGACGGCACCCAGACCCATTACGGCAACATCGACTCGAATTGGCTCACCGGGTTCAAGGAGGGATCGAAGCACTTCGTCGACGCGCTCCTCGCCGGGCGCACGACCGCCGACCTCACCGGCGAGATGGCCGTGAAGACGCTGCAACTCTGCTTCGCCGTGTACCAAGCCAGCAACGAGCGGACTCCGGTCGATCCGCGGACGATCGAGACGAGCGTGTCGCCGCCGTGGTGGCCGCCCGACCTCAGCAACTACTACGAGTCGATGGAGCGTTACGGCCGCGAGTGATCGGGGTCGGGCGTCGCCTCGGAGTCGGAGTCGTCTTCGGCGGTCTTGGCGGCGCGGAAGGCTCTCGAGAGCAGCGGCGTCTTCGCGTCGAGCAGTCCGCCGAGGTCGTCGACGTCGAAGCGGGCCTCCCAGGCCGGCTCCGCGGGCCGCGCGTCGGTATCGACCGCCTCGGTCTCGACAAGCTGGGGTTCGACGAGCTCGGGTTCGACGAGTTGGGATCCCGCAGGCCCCGCGTCGGTCGCCTCGACGAGTGGCGGTACCGCCTCGAGGTCGGGCGTCGAACCGCTCGGTGGCGCCGGAGCCGGAGTGTCGAACAACGACGGGACGTCGGACCAGCGGTCGGCACGGCGACGACGCTTCTTCGTCTCGCGATGGGGCAGCAGGTCCTCGGCCTCGCGCAATGCGCCGCGAGAGGGTGCCGCCTCGGGAGGATCGACGACCACGACGGGTCGTCGGTCGTCGCGTGTCCAGCCCTGGGGCGGGGCGAGCGCGTCGGCGTGCCGGGTGCACAAATCGCTCGCGCGCGCGGCGCCGTCGGAGATCGCGTCGAGCCAGACGATGCGTCGGGCCGCGTCGAACGTGAACGTCACCGCGGCAGGGGCGCTGCAACCTGGACGTCCGCACAGCCTCCGCATGCGCGAATGGTACGTCTCGGTCGCCCGGTCGTGTGAAGCCGCCGTCGCGATGTGCCACGATGCCGCCCATGGAGGATTCGTCGGACGACGCCCGAGTCGTGTTCAACCACCTCGGCCAGTGCGTGCGCGACCTCGACCGGTCCCGACGCTTCTACGAGTCGGTGCTCGGATTCGAGTTCTGGCGTCAGATCCAACCGCCCGACGACAGTTCGGCACAGCTCCTCGGTCTGTCGCCGCCGCTCGGCATGACCGCCTGCTACCTGCGGCGCGACGGCCTGGTCCTCGAGTTGTTGCACTTCGCCGCGCCCGAACGCGCGGTCGCCTTTCGGCCGCGAGCGATGGACGAGCCGGGCCTGACCCACATCTCGGTGTCGTGCGACATCGATGCGGTGTGCGCCCGGGTCGCCGAGTTCGGCGGCGAGGTCCTCGCCGCGACGAACATCGGGGTCGCGGTGTTCATCCGCGACCCCGACGGCCAACTCGTCGAACTGCTGCCGCTCGCCTACGCCGACCACCTCGCGGGCTCGTGACGACGATCGTCGCGCCCGCAACGTCGGCGAACCTCGGCCCCGGCTTCGACGCGCTCGGCCTCGCGCTCGGTCGCCACCTGCGGCTGACGCTCGAACCCGAAGGTGCCGCGGCCGAGGCGACCCACCCGGCGACCAAGGCGTTTCGCGCAGCCGGTGGTGACGGTCCGATCGGCGTCGCGACCGACTTTCCTCCCGGACGCGGGATGGGGTACTCGGGCGCCGCGCGGGTGGCCGGCGTCGTCGCCGCGGCCGTGCAGCGCGGCGACGATTGGGCGAACGACCGTCGCGCGCTGTGCGATCTCGCAGCCGACCTGGAGGGCCATGCCGACAACGCTGCCGCGTCGATGTACGGCGGGTGTGTCGTCGCCGCCGGCGACCAGGTTGTGCGTGTCCCCATCGGGTTCGACGCCGAGGTCGTGCTGTGGATCCCCGATCGTGAGACGTCGACCCGCGCGTCGCGCGGGACGCTGCCAGCGACCGTGCCGTTCGCCGACGCGGTGTTCAACCTCGGCCGTGCCGCGCTCCTCGTCGCCGCGGTCACGACGGGCGACACGGCTGCGCTCTCGGCCGCGACCGAGGATCGGCTCCACCAGGACCAGCGTCTTGCGGCCGTCCCCGAGTCTGCCGTGGCGCTCGCGGCGGCGCGTCGCGCGGGCGCGTACGGAGCGTGGCTCTCCGGCTCGGGCCCGACGGTCGCCGCGCTGTGCAGTCGCGGCGATCACGCGCGCGCCGTTGCCGACGCGCTCCCGACCGCTGGCGCGAGGGTCGAGGTCGTGCCGATCGACCTCGCGGGCGCGCGCGTCGAATGAGGGGGAAGGTCGCATGAAGATCGACGGCGCCCACGTGGTGGTCACCGGAGCCGCGGGCGGCATCGGCGCGGCGCTCGCGCGGCGTTTCGCCGACGAAGGCGCTCGCGCGGTCGTCGCGGCCGACCTCACCGCGTCGCCGACACCTCGCCCGGCGATGCGCTCGCACCCCTGCGACGTCACCGACCCGGCGCAGATCCGCACGCTGATCGACGCGGCCGAGGATCATGACGGTCCGATCGATCTCTTCTGTTCGAACGCCGGGATCATCGGCGGCTTCGGCCTCGACGCGTCCGACGAGATCTGGCGACGCACGCTCGAGGTCAACGTGATGGCGCACGTGTGGGCGGCGAAGGTGTTGGTGCCACGCATGGTCGAACGCGGCGGCGGGTACCTGCTCAACACCGCATCGGCAGCCGGTCTGCTCACCCAACTCGGCTCCGCGACCTACTCGGTGAGCAAGCACGGCGCCGTCGCGTTCGCCGAATGGCTGTCGATCACGTACGGCGGACACGGCCTGAAAGTGTCGATCCTGTGTCCGCAGGCGGTCCGCACGAACATGACTGCGGGGACGACCGAAGGCGGAGTCGCGGGCGTCGACGGCATGTTGGAACCCGATGCGGTCGCCGACGCCGCGATCGAAGGACTCGCCGACGAACGGTTCTTGATCCTGCCGCACCCCGAGGTCGGCGAGTACTTCCGCCGGAAGGCCGACGACTACGAGCGGTGGTTACGTGGGATGCGGCGGCTCCAAGAACGATTCCCCATGGGTCTCTGACGGCCCCGGGTCTGACGGCGCGGATGCCGCTTCGGCCTCGGAGCTCGGGTCGCCCTCCACCCCGCCCTCCACGTCGCCTTCGGCCGTCGCCTCGGTGTTGTCGGCGCTTGCTCCGGCGTCGGCGATTGCCTCGGCTGCTGCCGCGAGCGCGGCCGCGCGCCGCGCTCGGCGCTTGCGGCGCAGACGACGGATGGCGAACACGAGCACGACGATGAACGCGATCGCGCCGACGACCATGAGCACGCGATTGCGGCCCTGGGTCGAGGCGTCGTCGAGGGTCGCGCGAACGGCCGTCGCCGTCGTCGCGGCGGCGTCGGCCTTGCCCTGCTCGAACTGACGATCGGCGCGCGCGAGCCGCGTCTCGTAGTCGTCGCCCCAGAGTCCGATCGTGCCGAGGAGGCCGGGTCCGGCGTCGGCCTCGGCATGCGCGGCCGCGACGACCTCGGCGGCATCGAGGTACCCCGAGGCCCGCTCGCGGAGCTTCGCGAGGTCGACCTCGGCGCCCTCGTAGTCCGGCTCGAAGGGCGTCGGGAGATCGACGCCGCTCCCGGCGAGTGCATCCTCCACCTCGTCGCGGGTCTCGAGGATGGCGCGTGCCTCCGCCATCTGCGTGCGCGCGATTCCGAACTGCCACTTGGTCATGGCCGTACGCGCCGCGATCGGCGGGGTCCATTCGCCGCCCGCATCCACGAGTTCTTCGTACACGGTGATCGCCCGCGAGCGATCGCGCATCGCCTCGCGTCCATTGCTGTCGACGACGTGGTCCAGCCAGAGCGTCCGCGCCTCCTCGGACCCGCCGGCCCGCTCGACCAGGTCGAGCAGGCGCTTCCACGTGACCGGGCCGAGCACCTTTTCGGGCTTCGGGTCGCCGACGTAACCGACCTGCTGTTGGTCGGCGGCGCGGAGTACGTCGCGCATCTTGTCGTCGCCGATCTCCTCGATGATCGCGTCGATCACGAAGAACGAAGCGTTGTAGCCGAACTCTTCTTGATCGTCGGTCGTGTCGTCGCGAAACGAGGGGTCGCCCCAGGCGTTGAGCGCAACCGCGCCGGGCGCAGACGCGTCGATGTCGTCCGGGTGGAGCGCGTCGCCGCCCGACGCATCGACGGCGCGGTTGGAGTACGCCTGCGCGACGCCCTCGTTGACCCAGCGATCGGAGAACAGATCCTCGTTGAACCACAGGTGGGAGACCTCGTGGAGGATCACCTCTGCGTCGAGAGCGTCGCCGGCCTCGATCGTGTTGTCGTCGGGCGTGTACCAGCCGGCGTAGCCGTAGAGATACGGCGTGTAGGTCTCGGTGATCTGGAGTTCGTCGTCGCGCGGCCAGTCGAGGCCGATGAGCGCCTCGAGCTCGGGGAGGCCGTCGTCGAGTTGCCGGTCGACGAAATCGGCCCACGCATCGTCGTCGGGCCACGATCGGATCCGGATCTTGCGCTCGTCGTGATCGGCGTCGCGCGCCTCGAGCTCGTCGTCGTTGCGCGCCGAGAAGACGACCGCCCACGTGAGCGGGTCGCCGATCGCTCCCGACTCGTACAACCGGTATTCGCCCTGGGTCTTCTCGGTCAGGTCGTTGCCGACGTAGTCGACCTCGAACGACTTGGGGATCAGGATGCGGACCGACGTGAGGCCGGGATCCGCGACCGGGAACGCCCAGAACGTGGCGAACGCCGAGTTGACGCGGGTCGCGCCGTCGGTGCTGCGCGGCGGTGCGCTCGGCATGTCGTACCCGAGACGGAGGTGCGCGACGTCTCGGTAGTAGAGGTCGGGGGAGAGGTCGACGAACACGACTTGAAAGCGATCGCTCTCGGTCGTTTCGACACCCAACGACTGCGGCCGCCCGTCGCGGGTCGCCGCCAGGTTGGTCGCACCCGCGAGGATGGGAATTCCGATCCTCGGGAAGTAGTACTGCGTGTACCCGGTGCTCGTCGACCGGTTCGGCTTCTGGTTCGTGATCGTGGCGTCGACCACGACATGGACGACCCCGGCCGCGGGGTCGACCGTGTAGGTGGAGTGCGCCTCGTACCGCAGCCCGTCTTCTGCGAAGGCACGTTCGGCGTCGACGCCGACGACGCCCACGACCGAGCCGGCCGTCACGGCCAGTGCCAGCGTGGCGCGCCGCCACCGGCGGGCGACGAGGCGCTCGCCTCGCCGAGGCCGTCCGGCGTCGGTCTCGCTGTGCCGGCTCGCTCCAATGTCCACGACTGCCCCCACGGTTGGCCGTGCGCCACGGGTCGGGCACGGCTGGATGCGGCGGGATTCTGACATCTCGTCGACCGGCGCGGCGGGAATCGTGCCATTCGCGGCCGCCGCGGGTCACGCCGACGCGGTCGCCGGGCGATGCGAGAATCGGGTGATGCCGTCACGCACACGTCCCGGGGATGCCGAACAGGCCGTCGCAGCCGCGCTCGCGGCGACCGCCGCTGCGCGCCGCGAGCTCGAGATGCTCGTGCGGATCCCGAGCATCTCGGGGTCTGCCGACCACGCCGACCGGGTCGTCGAGAGCGCCGAGGCGACCGCAGCGCTCCTCGCCGCCCACGGTCTCGAGCGGGTGCGGCTCGAGGCGGTGGCAGGATCGCACCCGTACGTGATCGGTGAATGGTTGCACGCGGGCCCCGATGCGCCGACGGTGCTGCTCTACGCCCATCACGACGTGCAGCCACCCGGCGCCGTCGACCGTTGGACGAGCGACCCGTTCGAGCCGGTCGAGCGGTCGGGTCGCCTGTACGGGCGTGGCACCGCCGACGACAAGGCGGGCGCGGTCGCGCACGCGCACGCCGTGGGGTCGTGGCTGCGATCGGCGGGAGCGCTTCCGTGCAACGTGCGCGTACTCGTCGAGGGCGAAGAGGAGATCGGTTCGCCCCACCTCGAGCGGTTCCTCGGGGCGCATGCCGAGGCGTTGGCGGCCGACGTGTTCGTGCTCGCCGACGCCGGCCAGTGGGATGTCGGCGTCCCGGCGATCACCTACTCGCTGCGTGGGCTCGTCGCCTGCGACGTGACGCTCACCGCGCTCGACGGCCCGCTCCACAGCGGGATGACCGGTGGCGCGGTCCCCGATCCGGTGCAGGGCATGGCGCGCCTGCTCGCCTCGATGGTCGACGACGACGGCGCGATCGTGATCTCCGGCTTCGACGACGATGTCGTCGCTCCGTCGGCAGCGGAGCGCGAGCGAATCGTCGCGCTCGGCGGCGAGGCCGCGTTCGCGACGGCGTACGGACTCAGACCCGGCGTCGCGGTGATCGGCGACCCGGCGGTCGCGTTGTACGAACGGTTGTGGCGTCGACCGGCGCTCACGGTGATCGGCCTCGACGCGCACCCGATCGCCGGGAGCTCGAACCAGATCGTGGCCGGCGCGCGGGCGCGACTGTCGTTCCGGCTCGCGCCCGGGCAGGACCCCGAACGGGTGATGGCGACGGTGCGTGCGCACGTGGTGGCGTTCACGCCGTGGGGTCTGGAGCCGACGGTCGACGCGTTGGGCGGTTCGCCGGCGTGGACGACCGAGCCACGGGGCTGGGCCTTCGAGGCGTGCGAGCGCGCGCTCGAGCACGGCTTCGGCGCCGCGCCCGTGGCCATGGGGATCGGGGGCTCGATCCCGTTCGTCGGCCCGTTCGCCGCGACGTTCGGTGGCATCCCCGCGTTGCTCATCGGCCCCGAAGATCCGTTCTCGCGACCTCACGGCGAAGACGAGAGCCTCCACCTCGGCGACTTCGCCAAGCTGATCGCGAGCGAGATCCACCTCCTCGCCGAACTCGCCGCCGCCCACCAGTCGAAGCCGGTCAGTCGGTGAGGGTGTGGCGCAGCGCGGAACCGGCCGCGTGCCAGCCGTTCATGCCGTGCGCACCGGGACCGGGTGGCGTCGACGACGAGCAGAGGTAGAACCCGGCGTCGCCCGGACACCGATATGGGTCGCGAGCGACTCGAGGACGCGCGACGAGTTGGCGGGCGTCGATCGCGCCCCCGGCGAAGTCGCCACCGTGGCAGTTCGGGTTGTACGACTCGTACTCGGCAGGCCCCATCACCCGCCGGCCGCGCACCACGTCGCGGAACCCCGGCGCGAAGCGCTCGATCTGGTCGTCGATGCGCTCCACCACCCCGGCGATCGCGTCGCGATCGTGGGCGACGCCCTGGGGCACGTGACAGTAGGCCCAGAGCGTGTGGCCGCCCGCGGGTGCCCGGGTCGGGTCGACGACGCTCTGCTGGCCGACGACCACGAACGGCCGCGCCGCGAGTGACCCCTCGGCGACCGCGCGCTCGGCGGCGGCGATCTCGAGCACCGTCCCGCCGACGTGCACGGTGCCCGCCCGCGCGACGTCGGGATGTGACCATGGCACGGGTTCGGAGAGCGTGGCGTCGACCTTCACGACCCCGGCACCGTGTCGAAAGCGTTCGAGCGCGCGGACGTACCGAGCGGGGAGGCGTGAGCCTGCGATGCGACGGAGTTGGATCGGACTCGTGTCGAACACCACGGCGCGAGCGGCGGGGATCTCGTCGAGCGAGCGGATCGTGCGCCCGCACTCGATCGTGCCGCCGCACTCGACCACGATCGCGGCGAGCGCGTCGACGATCGTCTGACTTCCGCCGCGGGCCACCGGCCAGCCCCGGGCGTGGGCGGCCGCGGCGAGCGTCAGCCCGAGCCCGCCGATGAACGCCTGTTCGAGTGGCGCGGCCGCGTGGGCCGCGCAACCGGCAAGGAGCGCGCCGGGTTCGGGGGTCGCGAAACGACCGGCGAGGCGGGTGGCCGAAGTCGTCGCCGTGGCCGCGAACCGCCCGAACGCGAGCGGATGTGCCGGCCAGGCGAACGGAGGTCCGAGGATCGAAGGCGCGAGGGCGTCCCACTGCGAGGCGAGCCGGCCGACGCTGCGACGCCAGCGGCGCGCGTCGGGGCCGAGCCGGGCCGCGGTCGTCTCGACCGAGCTCCAGACCGCGCCGGCGCGTCCGTCGTCGAGCGGATGCGCGAACTGCACGTCGGGTCGGAGCCACTCGACCCCGCGGCCTTCGACGTCGAGCTCGGCGAAGGCGGGCGAGCTCGCGCCGAACGGATGGAAGGCGGCGCACACGTCGTGGCGGAACCCCGTCTCGACGAGTTCGGCCGTCCGGCAGCCGCCGCCGACGGTGCTCGCCGCCTCGACGACGAGCACGCTCCGCCCGGCGCGCGCGAGGCGCGCCGCGGCGGTGAGCCCGTTGGGTCCGGCGCCGATGATCACCGCGTCGAGCTGATCCACCGGCGCATTCTTGCCGGTGCCCAGGGGGCCCAGAGCCTCACGCATTTGCGTGATTGGAAAGTTCTCGAGTTGCGACTCGCGGCCGGCCGGACCCCTTGCGGGCCAACCGCGAGACCCCGATGACCGACGGGTCGGTCTGCTGCCAGTAATTGCCAGTGGGTTCAGGGGCGTGCGGAGGGTCTTCCTACGGTCGGAAGCGACCCAGTCGGCCGCTCAGCGCGGTCGAGCGCCCTCCAGGCGTGGGCAATCAATGGAGGAATCACATGGCACGCAACCGCAACCGCAATGTCGGGAACTCTCCCCGAGATCCGCAGCGCGAACGTCTCCATACGGAGGCTCCCACGCTCGCTGGGGACGCGAGCACGGGGCGGGACACCGCTTCTCGGGGGAACACCGGTCGACCCGACGACGGCAACGTCGGTCGTGACCTCGTCGGCCGCACCGGACCGATCACCAAGATCGGCCGGATCTTCGGCGCCGCCGCAGCCGCGACCGCACTCGTCGCCGGGCTCGCCCTCGGTGCCGGCGCCGCGACGCCCGCGGCGCGTCCCAACGACCTCGCCGCGCACGGCCGGGTCGCCGACCTCGACCTCGGTCCGACCTCGATCGAGCGGGTCGCCCTCGCCGCCACACCCGACGGCCGCGGGGTCTTCGCACTCGACCGAGCCGGCCGGGTCGTCGCTCGCGGCGAGGCCATCTGGCGTCGTGGCTTTCGCACCGATCCGGCCATCGACCCCGCGATCGGCATCGCGGCAGCATCGAACCGCGGCTATTGGATCGTGACCCGCCGGGGCCGAGTCCGAGCCCTCGGCAATGCGCCGACCCTCGGCGAGTGGCGCCTGCCCCGTGGCTACCTCGGTGTCGCCGCGATCGCGGCTCGCCCCGACGGTGACGGGTACTGGATCGTCCGCAACGATGGGCGCGTCCGTGCGTTCGGCGACGCGCCCGCGGTCGGCTACGTGGCGACGCGTCGCCTCCGCGCCCCGATCGTCGCGGCGAGCGCGACCGCCGACGGCGCCGGGCTGCTGCTCCTCGCGAGCGACGGCGCGGTGTACCCGCTCGGCACCGCGGAGCGGATCGGGATGCTGCGTGGGGTCGTGGCCGACACCGACGCAGTCGGGATCGCCGCCGATCGTGACGGCGACGGCTATTCGATCGCGCTGCGCTCGGGCCTCATCGCCGCGTTCGACGCCGGCGCGCACCGCGGGCCGCTCGAAGGCTGGCGGACCGCCCAGACCGTCGCGATCGCTGTCGGTGACCGTGGCGCGTGGACCCTGCAGGGTCGGCCGCGGCGCGACATCCACCTGCATCCGTTCCTCGTGTGCACCCGGTCGCACGAATCCAGTCACAACGCGCCGGCCTACGACGACGGCTACGCCGCGGTGAACCCGTCGGGGACCTACCGCGGGGCGTATCAGTTCTCGCGCAGCACCTGGGATTCCACCGCGCGTCACGCGGGTCGCAACGACCTCGTCGGTGTCGACCCGGCCCGGGCGAGTGTCGCCGATCAAGACCTGCTCGCCCTCGACCTCTACCAGTGGCAGGGTGCAGCACCTTGGATGGGCCGGTGCGCGTAGCGGCTCGCTACCGTCGGAGCCGATGACCGAAACACCCGGTGTCGCCCAGGGCTCCGATCTCGACATCGGCGGTTTCTCGGACGTGGGCCCGTGGCGCATCGACCCCGAGCGGGTCGCCTGGCGCCGCGGGCTCGGTCCGCTCCGGGAGCAGATCGCGGCCGAGGTGCCGAACCTGCTCGCACCGGGACACGTCCCGCCGCTCGGCCGCGTCGCCGCGGCGTGTTGGGAGGTCGGGACCGCGCTCGGGATCTGGGCACTCACCGAGCGGAGGCTGGAGCAGTCGCCGCGGCGGGCGGCCCTCTCGCGCCGGCTCCGGGTGGCGTTCGCGCGCCTCGGACCCACCTACATCAAGCTCGGCCAGATCATCAGCAGCGGCGAGGGGCTGTTTCCGCCCGAACTCGTCGGCGAGTTCAAGCTGCTGCGCGACCGAGTCCCGGCCGAATCGTTCGATCATGTGCGGCGGGTGGTCGAAGCCGAGCTCGGCGGCCGCATCGAGACGCTGTTCTCGGAGTTCTCGCGCGAACCGATCGCCGCCGCTTCGATCGCGCAGGTTCACGCGGCGCGCCTCGCGACCGGCGAAGAGGTCGTCGTCAAGGTGCAGCGGCCGAAGATCGGCACGCGCGTCCGAGACGACATCCGCGCGCTCGCATGGCTGGCACCCAAGCTCGTCGGCCGGATTCCCGTCGCGGCACTCGCGAACCCTCCCGCGCTCGTCGAGCTCTTCGCCGACACGATCGTCGAGGAACTCGACTTCCGGCTCGAGGCCCAGAACATGCTCGACGTCGCGCGCGTCCTCGCGGAGACGGGTCAGCGAGCGGTCATCGTGCCGCGACCACACCCGCGCTACGTGACGCGACGTGTGCTCGTGATGGAACGGCTCGACGGCTTCGCGTGGGACGACGTCGTGGGGATGCAAGGCGCGGGGGTCGACACCGAGGCGGTGCTGCATGCGGGGCTCGTCGCCTTCATGGAGGGCGCGATGTTGTACGGCGTGTTCCACGGCGATCTCCACGGCGGCAACCTGCTCGTCCGACCCGACGGGCGCACGGTCCTGCTCGACTTCGGGATCACCGGCCGGCTCGATCCGGCGCGGCGCATGGCGTTCCTCTTCCTCCTGCTCGGCGCGACCACCGGCGACGTGCGGGCGCAACTCGGCGCGCTGCGCGACCTCGGTGCCTTCCCTCCCGACATCGACCTCGAGGCTGTGATCAGCGACCTCGGGCTCGAGGGTCCGGTCGTCGACCCGACGACGCTGGGCGCCGACGAATTGCTCGCGCAGCTCCAGGACATCACGAAGAAGCTGCTCGGTTACGGCGCGCGCGCCCCGAAGGAGCTCATGCTCTTCGTGAAGAACATGATGTTCCTCGACGGCGCGATCGCAACGCTCGCTCCCGACCTCGACATCATCGGAGAGATCGAGGAGGTACACGGCGAGATCGCGCGTCGTCATGGCGAGCGGCTCGCCGCCGAGATGGGGATCGAGATCGACGCTGCCGCGTTCGACGCCGACGCGATGAAGGCCGCGATGGGGGTCGACCCCTCGGTCGAGAAGCTGACCTACCGCGACGTGCAAGAGCGTCGCGACACGATCCGCACGCGTCTCGAGGAGACGCGGAAGGGACGCCGCTCAGGCCGTCCGTGATCTCGGGGAGTCCGACAGCGACCGGCTGCGGTACCCGCGAGGGATCTCGACCGCGTCGGGCGTGACGTCGGGCGGGAGCGAGTGGAGCGCGACGAGCTCCGCGAAGTCGGTCGCTCCGGAGGAGTGCGCGAACGACCCGGACGCGGCACGATCGCCCGACCGGAGGTTGCGGCGACGCTTGCGACCCAGCATGTCTGGGAGCATCGTCATCGACACCGCCGATCTGTAGTGCGTCGCTAGCGTTGTGACGTGCCCGAACTCCCCCAGATGCAAGCCCTCGCCGAACGTCTGCACGACACGCTCGCCGGCCAGGTGTTCGTCGGATACGAGCCGCTCGGGTTCACGGGCCTGAAGACGGCACTGCCGAACCCCGACGCGCTGGTCGGCGAGCGCGTCGAGCGGGTCGACCGTCGGGGCAAGTACGTGCTGGTCGTGTTCGGGTCGGGCCACCGGTTCGCCTTCCATCTCTCCCAGGCCGGCCGGCTCGACATCGAGGCGCCGCCGAAGCGCACGAAACCGAAGGGCTCCGTCGTGCGCTGGCGCTTCGGGAACGACATCGGTGTGTTGATCCGCGAGCACGGCAACGAGCGCAAGGCGGGCTGGTGGGTCCTCGCTCCCGGCGACGACGGCCCACTCGCGCGGCTCGGCCCCGAGCCCGACAGCGCGGCGTTCGCCGAGTTCGTGCGCTCGGCGGCCGACGGTCGTCGCATCCATACCGTGCTGCGCGATCAGCAGTCGGTTGCCGGGGTCGGCCGTGGCTATGCCGACGACGTGCTCCACGCGGCGCGGTTGTCGCCGTTCGCCGCGCTGAAGTCGTTGACGGCCGACGAACGTGAGCGGCTGCTCGACGCCGTCGGGTCGGTGCTCGCGACCGGCCTCGAACGCGAACGGCGCCGCGGCGGCGGACTCTCCGAACCGAAGCTCGGCGGACATTTCATCGTGCACGGCAAGGCCGGGGTTCCGTGTCCCGCGTGCGGAACCGACCTCGCGCGCGTGTCGTACGAGGCCTACGAGGTCGTCTACTGCCCGGCGTGTCAGACCGGCGGCAAGGTGCTCGCCGATCGTCGCCGGTCGCGACTGCTCAAGTAGCCCGCCGTCCGTTGAGTCGACAGCTGCACCCGTGCGGCCGTCGGCTCAACGGACGCTGGGGTCGAGGTTCGGCGGCCGAGCCCGCGGTGGATCCGAACCGGCCGTAGAGTGGCGCCACCTCCCGTTCGACGCCGCATGTCGTGCGATCCACTGCTGCTGTGACCTTCCTCGCCTCCATCCCGAGCCCGTCCAAGGGCACGATCCCGATCGGGCCGCTCGACCTGCACGCGTACGGGCTCATGCTCGCGATCGGCGTGCTGGTGGCGGCGCGGATCGCCGATCGCCGCGCGACCCGCTTCGGCCTGCCCGAGGGCGCGGTCGGCGAGGTCGCGACCGTCGTCGTGGTTGCCGGCGTGATCGGCGCGCGCGTGTACCACCTGTTCACCGGGTACTCGTGGGACGAAGACGGCGTCGTCGGCGCCTTCAAGATCTGGGAGGGCGGCCTCTCGATCTGGGGAGCGGTCGCCGGCGGCGCCCTCGGCGTGTGGTTCATGGCCCGCCGCAAGCGCCTCGATCCGGTCGTGCTCATGGACGTGATCGCGCCGGCCGTGGCCGTCGCCCAGGGCATCGGCCGGTGGGGCAACTGGTGGAACCAGGAGTTGTTCGGTCGCCCCACCGACCTGCCGTGGGGGCTCGAGATCGACCTCGCCCACCGACCCGCGCGCTACATCGCCGAAGACACCTTCCACCCGACGTTCCTCTACGAGTCGCTCTACTGCTTCGCCCTCTTCGCCGTGATCACCTGGGCCGAACGCCGATTCCGGTTCCAACGGGGTCAGGCGCTCGCGCTCTACATCGCGCTGTACTGCATCGAGCGATTCTTCATGGAGTTGCTGCGCGTCGACCCGGCGAGCGAACTGTTCGGCGTGCGTTTCAACGCGTTGTTGTCGATCGTGCTCGTCGTCGCAGGATTCGTCGGTTTCGTCGTGGCCGGTCGCCGCGGCGAGCGGCGCGACCTCGCGGCAGCGATGGAGGTCGGAGTTCCCGAAACCGTGGCAGAGGAGCCGGCATGACCACACCCGCGGCGCGGGCCGTCGACGCGGTCAAGCTGTACGGACGCGGCGACACCGAGGTGCGCGCGCTCGACCACGTCGACGTCGAGTTCACCTCCGGGGCCCTGACAGCGATCATGGGACCATCGGGCTCGGGGAAGAGCACGTTGCTGCACTGCCTCGCTGGTCTCGACCGACTCACGTCTGGTCAGGTGTTCGTCGGCGAACTCGAGATCTCGGCGATGAGCGAGCGCGAACTCACGACCGTTCGTCGCGATCGACTCGGGTTCGTGTTCCAGGCGTACAACCTCGTTCCGACGCTGACCGCGGGCGAGAACATCACGCTGCCCGCCGCGCTCGCCGGGCGCGACCCGGATGCCGATTGGCTCGACCGCGTGATCGCGGCCGTCGGCCTCCGCGATCGGCTGAGCCACCGACCG
>SXGT01149043.1_pt1 | contig 21723 bp, 17 predicted proteins | sample 3176221 | NCBI WGS metagenome assembly SXGT01 (sample SAMN11356862, study PRJNA531348) | freshwater metagenome | isolation source: freshwater sample F1-120 | place: China: Fuxian Lake, Yuxi | collected 2017-12-25
GCTCGGCGACCACGCGCACGCCGAGCCGCTCGACCAGGCCCTCGCGAGCGGCACCGCGGGCGACCTCCAGCGCGGCGCGCTGTGGCGACTCGGCTTTGCGGCCGCCGGCGCCCGCGGCCCGGCCGATCCGGCGCGCGCCGAGAAATACCTGCGCACGCTCGAAGAGCGCTACGGCGGCGAGACCGATCGCTACGGCCTCGTCTGGTTCGAGCGCGCCCGCTATTGGCGCGCCAGCGCGGCCTATTCGGCCGGCGACCTCGCGACCGCCCGCACGCTCTGGCGCGGGCTCATCGGGCGCTTCCCGGCCGGCTGGTACGCCCTCCTGGCGCGCGACCACGTCGGCGCGCTCGCGGACCACGACGCGCGCGAGATCTGGTCCGTGTCCCGCGACGACACGATGGCCACCGCGCTCGCGCTCTACCGCCTCGGCGCCGAAGCCGACGCCCTCCGCGCGTTCCAGGCGCTGCTCGACGCGCGCGTGCTACCCGGCAACGGGCGCAAGCTCCTGGCCGATCTCCTCGAGGTCGCCGGCGAGAGCACACGAGCGGCGCGCGTACTGCGCTTCGCCGCCGTCCCCGCGACCATGCCGGGCGACGACAGCGAGGCCGCCGCGGTCTACGCCGGGCTCTACCCGATTCTCCACACGGAGGCTCTCGGCGCCGCCGCCCACGACCACCAGGTCCCGCAAGCCCTCCTCGCCGGCGTCATCAGCGCCGAGACCGGCTTCAACGCCCGCAGCCACAGCGCCCCAGGGGCGATGGGCCTGGCGCAGCTCATGCCCGGCACCGGCAAGACCATCGGCAAGCGCCTCTTCGGCCCGGGCTTCCGCACGGCGCAGCTCTGGGATCCCGCCACGAACCTCGCCATCGCGGCGACCTACCTGAAGGGTCTACTCGACCGCTTCGAGAACCACCCGGCCATTGCCGTCGCCGCCTACAATGCGGGTCCGGCGCCCGTCCAGGCCTGGCTCGCCGCGCGCGGCCACCTCGAGCTCGACGCGTTCGTCGAGACGATCCCCTTCGAGCAGGCGCGCCGCTACGTCATGCGCGTCTTCTCGGACGCCGAGATCTATCGCCGCCTCTACCAGCTCGATCCCCACCCGATCGCGCTCCCGCGGAGCGTCACGCGCCTCTCGCCATGACGCCCGCCGATACAGCGCACCCGCACCCCCTCATCCTCATCTTCGATGACGACCTCGTCCATCATCCCGACTTCCTGGGTGGGCTGCCCGCGCGCTTCGTGTACCTCCCCGACGCCGACCAGGCCGAGGACGACGTGGCCGCGCACGACCCCGATCTGGTCTTCATGGACTTCGCGATGGGCGCCCTGCGCAACGGCGTCGAGGCCGTGCGCGCGCTCCGTCTCCGCTGGCCCGCCTTGGCCATCGTCGGCATCAGCTCGGACGCGCGCATGAACCGGCTCATGCTCGAGGCGGGCGCGACGGTGGCGGTCGTCAAGATGGCGCTTCCTGAAGAATTCCGTATCGTTGTGCAGTACGCGAGGCGCGCCCCATGAACGACGTCGGTGTTCGCAGCGAAACCAGCCCGCTCGAGCTCATCGTCACGAGCCCCCCAGGTGGCGAGTTCGATCTCATGCTGCCCGAGAACCTGGAGCGGCAGCGGACAGCGCCCGACGGCAGCGCGTTCCCGAGCCCTGATTACCTGCTCTTCGACGACCTCGTCTTGCTCTCGGCGCTCCAGCGCGAGCACCGCACGCTGGTCGATGTCATCCAAGCCGTCACGGGCGAGGAGGGGCACCTCACGTGGCGCCAGCTCCTCATCGAGACGCTCGGACTCGCCGACGCACGCCGCGAGGCCATCGCCGAGACGCTCCACCTCGAGGTCAGCATCTACAAGCAGGGCGCGGTCAACCTGGCCGCGAGCCGCACCTCGCTCGAGCGTCTCGACGCGCCGCGCCTCGCCTGGGCCTTCGTGTCGGGCCGCGACCCGTTCGACAAGCGCCCGATCTTCACCTGGCCGATCCCCAACGCCCTCTTCGCGCGCGATCTCGCCGCGGTCGCTGGGAAATCGCTGATCTCGACCTACGCGGCCGAGCCGGCGCGCGTGCGCGAGATGGTGCTGACGCGCATCATCCTCAAGCACCACCGCCGCTTCCGCGACATCGATCGCATCGACGTCGGCGACGAGGGACGCTTTGTCCCGGGCGTGACGCTCGAAGGCGGCGACATCCAGGTCCTCGATCCGCGCGTGGCCGTCGTGGGGATCGGGATCCGCACGAGCCGCCAGGCCGTCGAGCGCCTCGCCAAGGAGCTCCTCACGCGCGACTTCGAGGTGGTCTTCGGGGTCGAACTGCCACGCAACCGCGGCGCCATGCACCTCGACACGCTCATGACGCGCATCGACGACGACCACGCGCTGGTCTACCCGCCGCTCGTCACCGCCCCGGAGTCGGTCGGCGCGCGCGTCACGCGCTTCACCTCGCGCGGCACCAAAGACGCGGGCCCGAGCCTACTCCAAGCCCTGGCCGAGGTCGGCGTCGTCCTGAGCCCCGTCTTCTGCGGCGGCCACGACCCCATCACCCAAGCGCGCGAGCAGTGGTCCGACGGCGCCAACGCCTTCGCGCTCGCGCCTGGAGTCATCGTGCTCTACGCACGCAACACCGCGACGCTGCGCGAGCTCAACCGCGCCGGCTACGAGGTCGTGACGCCCGAGATGTTCATCGCGAACGCGCTCTATTACATCGGCGCCCGCCGACGCATCGTCGTCGCCCTGCCGGGCCACGAGCTCGTGCGCGGGCGCGGCGGGCCACGCTGCCTGACCCTGCCGCTTCGGCGGGCGACGTGAGGCGGGCCATCATGCCGTCGCTCCCTCTGTTCCTGGCGGCCCTGGCCTGCGCGAGCTGCGCGAGCACCGCGCCTCCCGCGCCCGAGCCGACGACCACGCCCGAGCCGACCACCACGCCCCTCGAGCCGACGCCCGCAACGCCGGAACCACCCCCGTTGCCGCGCGAAGCTCCCGTCCCGATCGCGCCCGGCCCCTGGTTCCTACTCGATCGCACGCACGCCGTGGTCGCTGACGGCGTCCAAGAGGCGTGGTTCGACCACGCCGACTTCGGCCGCGCCGACGCACGCGGCATGGGTCCGGGGATCTGGCTCCCGGCCAAGCTCGACGCACTCCCCGAGCCCGCCCGCCGCCTGCTCGACACCCCGCTCGTCCTCCTCACGGAGCATGCGGACGTTCGCTGCCCGGCCACCGTCAAAGCGCTGTGGGTCGCCTCCGTCCCAGCCTTCGATCCGCGCGAACCCAGCCTCTTCTTCGAAGCCCTGCACGGCGCGAACGACAACGGTCGCGACTCCACACCCGCCGAACGCGCCGCGGCCGCCTGGAAGCTGGGCCACCGCATGCTGGTCGCCGAGCTCGGTGCGACCGACGACACCGTCTGTCCCGGGCCGCGCATCGCCGCCAAGGCCGACGCGGCTCCCGCCCAGCTCCGATCGGCGCGCGCATCACCCGCCGTCGCCAAGAAGTCACTCCAGGCCTTGCGCGCGACCAGCTTCTGGGAGGTCCAACAGGAGGCGTACCTGAAGTCGCTCGTCGTCGCGCGCGTCCGCTACCACGAGCAACGCGAAGACGAGCGCAAGCGCCAGATCGCCGACGGCACGCGCCCGAGCGCCGTGGATCTCCGCTGGATCACCGATCCCTCCCGCGGCGCACCCAAGACCTGGGACACGCCCGCGAAGGGCGGTGAGCGCCCGACGGTCGAGACGCTGAGCGACCCGGACGGCACCCTGCGCCACGTCCTCGTCAAGGCCGGCAACAGCCTCTCGTGCGCCGCGCCGGCCGCCTGGGCGGTGTTCGATCCGGACTTCACGCTCGTCGACTTCGGCCTCGCACCGCGCAGCTTCCTCTTTGTCGACTGGGACGGCGACGCCTCCATCGACCTCGTCGAGGCGGGCCATCAGTGGGGTCGCGCGCGTGCGCTCGCGCTGCCCGGGCACCCGATCTTGGCCGCCGTCGAAGTGCAACCCGAGCGTCTGTCGTGCTCCTTCGAGCAGATCGGTCCCCTCCCGGCCGAGCCCCCGACGCCCCCCTGAATCGCTGCGCGCGTTGCGCCGAGCGGCACGCGCTGGGCCTTGCTCGGCACCTCACCGAAGCTCCATCCGGGCCGCTACCCGGAGTGGTTCGGCCCTTGTCGGCACCCGCAGGTACAGGATACGGGCCGGGCCGCGGAGCGCCCGCTCCCTTTGGCGGCGCCGGTGTCGCGCGCGTCGGCGCGTGCGGGGGCGGTGCTGGCGCGGTCGACGGCGCGCCGGGCCTCATCTGCACCGCGGCCCCGGCTGGGGCGAGCGCGGCCGCGCCCTGGGCGTAGTCCAGCCCTCGAAGCGCGCGCTTGAGTTGCACCGTCGTCGTCACGGCGGTGGCACGGTCCGACGTCGACGGGTGGGTGGAGTGAGTCGAGGTGGTCCTCGGGGCCTTGACGGAAGCCGAATTGCGCTCCTGCACGACGGGTCTCCAGGGTCGAGGGCACGCACGGGCGCCCCGGGGTCACGGCGAACCGGCGCACCGGCGCCAGAGAGACGGGCAGGGCGGCGCGAATTGAATCACACCCGATCGGCACGGCGCCTCGACTCCTACGGGCTGCTCCTCGCGTTTCGACCGACTTGCGGTACGGTGAACGCCGATCCCAATTCGCCCAACCTGCGGAGCTCGGCCCATGCCCTATTCGACCCTCACGGCCTGTTTCGCCGCGATCCTCCCCATCACAGCCTGCAGCGCCGGAGGAGGCGCCGACAGCGCGCCGGCCGACGCCCCCGCCGCAGTCGACGACGCCGCGGCAACGCTCGACGCGACCGCCACCGACCCCGCGCCTTCTGACGGGCAGGTCGCCGAGACCCCGCAAACCGCCAATCCCGGCGTCGTGTCGACGGCCGGCATCGCCGCATGGGAAGCGCTCCCCACGGCATCCCAGGACCGCCTCCGCACGCTCCCAATCCTCTACCTCCACCAGTCGGTCGGACAGGATCTGGAAGACGGCTGCGAGGCCAACGGCTTCCGCTTCGAGTACTTCGGACCAAACCAGTCCACCCTCGCCGCGGGTCTCAACGGCGGCATCTTCAACGACGTCGGCAACGTCCCCAACGGCGAGCCCTTCGCAAAGATGGCGCTCATCCGGCAGGTCTTCGCCGCCGTCCGCGACCGCGTGCGCGTCTTCTCATTCAGCTTTGGTTACGCGGATATCCGAGACTCGGACCTGGCCGCCGTCGAAGCCGAATACCAAACCCTGGTCGGCGAGATCGAGGCCGCCGGCGTGCGCTTCGTTCACGTCACGCCGCCGCTCGTCTTCAGCGTCGACGAGAACCCACCGAAGATGGCGATGCGGACCTGGATGCTCGCGACGTTTCCGGAGGACGTCATCTTCGACCTCCAGGACCTCGAGAGCCTCGACGGCGGCCAGCGTTGCGAGATCGGCGGCGTCTGGCACATCTGCCAGGCCCATCGCTCGACCGTTGCATGTCCGAGCAAGGGTCAGGGCATCGACGGCGACGGCGCCGGCCACCTCTGCGAAACGAAGGCTCGCGAGTTCGCCAAGGCGCTTCTCTTCGCCTACGACCAAGCGTCCCGCTGACCCACGCGCGATTGCCGCAAAGCGGCTGCCCTCGAAGCCCGTCAGCGCGCGCGTGGTCGCCCGATCCGCATCCGGTCCAGCCTGACTACCGTGGGCGTCGGCGTCGCCGCCTCCGCCGCACCCGCCTCCGCACCCTCGCGCGCCCCGCATTTCTGACACGGCGCCGCATGCGCGCGCAGCCGCCTGGCAAGCACCCGCGCGCCCCAGATCCCGGCCACCGCCAAGGTCAGCGCCACCGGATCCTGCCAGGTCAGATCCCAGCTCATGCCGCGCCTCCGAACCCCAGCGCCGACCCGATCTGATAGACCAACACCGCGAAGATCCACGCCAGCCCCGTCATGTACCCAAACACAAACGCCGGCCATCTCCAGCTGCGCGTCTCGCGCCTAATCGTCCCGAGCGTCGCCGCGCACTGACTGCAAAGCGCGAAGAACACCATCACCGAGAGCGCGACCAGCGGCGACCACGCTGGGCTCCCGTCCTCGTTTTTGGCGGCCCGCAGCTTGCCCCGCAGCCCCTCGTTGCGCGACTCGGGCGCGTCATCGAGGCTGAACGATCCCGGATCCACATCGCCGAGACTGTGCAGGATCCCGAGCGTCGGAATGATCAGCTCCCGCGCCGGAAACGCCGCGAGCACCCCGACGGTCGTCCGCCAATCCATCCCCGCCGGCGCGAACACCGGCGCGACGAACTTGCCCATCGTCGCCAGCGCGCTCTGCTCGAGGTAGGCCGCCCGCTCGGCCGCGCTCACCTCGGCCAGGCGCTGGCTCAGCTCGGGCGAGTCGGGCGCCTGGGCCAGCGCGGCCGCGATCGGCGCGCGCTCCGCCTCGAAGGCCAGGTGGATCGACTCGGGCCGCGGGTAATACGAGAGCACCCAGATCACGATCGACGTCGTCACGATGATCGTCCCGGCCGTCACCATGAACTGACGTGTGGCCGACCAGACCTGATGGAAGACGACGCGCCCCGACGGGCGCTGGTACGCCGGCAGCTCCATCATGAGCACCGAGTACGTCCCGCGCAGCTTCGTCTTGCGCAGGATCCACGCGACCAAGGTCGCGATGACCACCCCCAACGCGTACATGGCGAAGAGGACCAAGCCCGCGTAACCGCTCGGGAAAAACGCACCAATCAGCACCACATAGACCGGCAGCCGCGCCGAGCAGCTCATGAGCGGCAGAATCGCGATCGTCGCGAGCCGCTCGCGCTCATTCTCGATCGTACGGGTCGCCAAAATCCCCGGCACGGCGCACGCGAACGAGGACACGATCGGCACGAAGCTCCGACCCGAGAGCCCGACTTTGGACAGGATCCGATCGAGCAAGAAGGCCGCGCGCGCCATGTACCCCGAGGCCTCGAGCAACGACACGAAGCACATGAGGAAGATGATCTGCGGCAGGAAGATCAGCGTCGAGCCGAGGCCATTGACGAGCCCGTCGATGAGAAAACTGCGCAAGGCGCCCGGCGCAATGAGGTCCCCGAGCGCATCCCCGAGCGCACCCTGCCCGGCCTCGATCAGCCCCATCGCAGGCTCGGCGCCGACGAAGAGCAGCTCGAAGATCCCGACCAGGACGAGCGCGAGGATCGGCAGGCCGAACACCCGATGCAAGACCACCGCGTCGATCCGATCCGTGCGATTGGCGCGCCGACGCTGGGCCGGATCCGCCGGTCGCTGGACAGCACGCGCAACCTGGATCGGATCGAAATCCGCGGGCAGCCCGGCCTCGGGGTCCGAGCCGGACCCACGCCGGGCCTTCGCGAGAGAATCCAGCGCGCGCCGCTCACCGTCACCACCGCCGCCCGCGACCACCAGCGCGTCACGCACCGCGCGCGCGCCGACCCCGGTGAGCGCGTTGACGGGCACGACGAGCAGCCCGATCCGCGCCGCGAGCTGCTCCACGTCCGTCTCGTCCGGCGCGATGTCCCGCTTCGTGAGCGCCACGACGATCGGGCGCCCGAGAACCGCGAGCCGCCGCACGAGCGCCAGCTCGACGGCCAACTTCGACGCATCGACCACAGCGCAGATGACGTCCGCCCCATGCGTCCCGCGGTCGCCGCGCGCCTCGCCCGTGCTGCTCGTGAGCCACTTGAGCGCGACGTCCTCGTCGGGCGAGATCGCCTCCAGCGACGTGATCCCCGGCAAGTCGACCACGCGCAAGGTCGTGTCGCCCACGCGTGTGCTCGCCTCCGAGCGCTCGACCGAGCTCCCCGGAAAGTTCACCGGGTGCTGCGCGCTTCCGGTGACGTGCATGAGCAGCGACGTCTTACCCGCGTTCTGCCGGCCCACCAGGGCCGCGACGACCGTCCGCTCCAGCTTGGGGGTGACCGCCGCCACCACCGCCACCGGCGCCTCGGAGCTCATGGCCGCGCGGCGCGCACGACAACCCGCATCGCCTCTACGCGCCGAAGCGCAAGACGGTAGCCGCAGAGGCGATAGACCGTCGGATCCGCTAGCGGCGCGCGCCTGCCGACCGTGACCTGCGAGCCGGCCCAGAAGCCGAGATCCACGAGTCGCCTGGCGACCGCGTCCTCGCCCGTCACGGCGACGACCTCGACGACGTCACCAGGCTCGAAGCAATCGAGCGTCTCTTCGCGGGCGTGCACACCAGGTTCCGAGAGCAGGGCAACCATCCAGATGAGTTAGAGCAGCTTTGATAAGCGTTTTCAAGAACCTCGCGCAGTGCGATCCACAGCCCCCGAACGTGCTAAGGTTCCTGGCGGAGGAACCATGGATGACCCCGCTGAACTCGCGACCCTGACGACTGTCCCTGTGGCCGCACTGGCCCAACCGCTGCGCGATTTCCTCGCGGCCAACGATATCGAGTCGTTCGTCCAAGACGACGACACGGGGCTCGATGGCGCGAGCCCGGTCGAGGTGCGCGTGGCCGCCGGCAACCTCGCGCGCGCGCAGGCACTGCTCGGGGATTACTGGGCCGCCAACGAAGGCCCGGCCGACGAGATGTAGGCCGATGCAGGATGGCGGCGGATCTCGTCGGAGCTATTCCGTCGTCACGAGCGGCCCGAACTGGATCGTCACCGCGTCCTTGTCGGCCGCCGCGATCCAACCTTTGATCTGCGTTCCCGTGTGCGTCTCGAGCACGAACCCGTAGTGCGCCTTGGCGTGCGTCAGCTGCTCCGTGTCCGTGTCCGCGGCGGCGGTATTCGGGACGGCGTCGAACGTCTCGAACGTCGCCGGCAGCCCGCCCGCACCCTTGAACCACAGGATCGGGCGGTTCTTGGTCGGGTCCGCGCCCCCCGTCATCAGCTTGAGCCCGAGGTCGCCATTGGCCGAGGCATAGAGGTCGCTGTTCTGGAAGTTCCCGGGCGAGCGCACGGCCCCCGTCACGAAGTCGAGCCCCTCGTCCGCGCCCATCGTCAGCGTGCCGGCGCGCGGGCCGGTCGGATCATCCGCGCAGGCCGCCAGCGCGACCCAGGGCAGGATCAGGAGGAGACCGAGGACGGCGACGACGCGGCGTTTGGCAGACATGGCCGCGGACGTTAGGCTACGCCGTGCGCGGCCGCAAGCGTCTGTGTTTGGAGCGTCCCTTCGTCGCGTACATCGCACGATCGGCGGCCGCGCTGAGCGCCTCGGAGGTGGCGCAGTCGGGGCCGAGGGCGGCCAGTCCGAAGCTCATGTTGACCGGATGCGCGCTCGTCACGCGCAGCTCGCTCAGCGTGTTGCGCAGCCGCTGGACAAGCGCCTCGGCGCCCTCGCGCACGGTCGCCGGCAAGATGACGACGAACTCGTCGCCACCGATCCGACACGCGATGTCCGTCACGCGTAGCTGACTCTGAAGGAAGCGCGCGACCCACACGAGCACCTCGTCGCCCTTCTCGTGGCCCCAGGTGTCGTTGACGCGCTTGAAGTCGTCGACGTCGACGACCACGACGCTGAGCGGCTGTCCGTGCCGTCCGGCGCGCGCGATCTCGCTGCGCAGGCGCTCGTCGAAGGCCCGCCGGTTCGCGAGGCCGGTCAGCGGATCGGTCCGCGAGGCGGCGCGCAGCACCGCGTTCTCGCGCTTCAGCGCCGCGTTCTCGCGCTTCAGCGCGTCGAGCTCCTCGCGCGTCAGGGGGCCCTGTCCGCCGGTGCCCAGGCTGTCGAACGGTGACTTCATGCGCGAACGAACCTCGGATCGCCAAGCCCCACGCGCACGCGCTGCACCTCACCGTGACGATAGGAGAGGGTCCCGCCGCGCGTTCCTCGAAGCTGCATCTGGATGTTCCAAGGGGTCGCGCAAGTCGTCCACTTTCGTCGCCTCATTTCGCTCGCGAAGAGCGCGGACCGCTTGCCCGCGACGATTTCGGTCGCGAACCTCAGGGCGCTCAGTCGGACTCCGTGCGCGCGTGACCGCCCCGGAGCTCCGGCGCGATCGCGTCGTCCTGCGCGCCGAACGGAATCCCGAGCGCGCGCGCCAGATCGGGCGCCGTCATCCGACCGGCATGGCTCGCCTCGATCGCCCTCGCGGCGTCGAGGAGGCGACGCCGATGCGGCTGGCCCATGCGCAGAAGGAGCCACACCTGGAGCTGGCGATCCAATAGTTGGTGTACAATGCGTTGCGCTCGCGCCGGCACTCCAGGCGCCTCGGCGACGATCGGCAGGCGCTCCGCGAGCCCATCCCGCACGAGGCGATGCAGCTGGGCCGAGACCGCGCTGGGTGCGAGCCGGGTCCTGCGCGCGAGCTCGGTCGCACGCACCGGGTGCCAGTGGGCGGCGATGGCGTGGACGATCCGCTGGGTCTGCGGCGCCAGCGGTTCGACGCGCGCGAGCATCATCGGGGTCAGCGTGTCGAGCGTCGCGGCGACTAGATCGGGCGCATTCAGGGCCACGCCGAGCCGCAGTTGGATCGCCAATGCGGCGAGCGCCCGCGGTTGCGTCCCGATGAGATCGAGCGTCGCGGACCAGGTCGCGGGGTGCGTGCGATGGAGAGCGAGGAGGGCGTCGCGATCGGGGTGGGGCGCCAGCTCGGCGATGAGCGCGGGGACCTCGGCGGCCGCGGGAGCGCGCAGCTCGTGGACCTGGAAGAAGTCGTAGAACGCGGCATCGTAGCGGTAGGTCGCCTCCAGCGCGCGCGCAGAGGCACCGATGATGAGGATGCGCGCCTCGGAGGAGAGGACCTCGCGGATGTGCCACTCGTCGGCTTTCAAGCGGCCGAGCACGAGATCGAGCTGGTCGATCAGCAGGATGAAGCGGCGCTCGAGCGCGTCGGCGGTGGCCGTCAGGAGGCCAATTGCGGCGGCGTTGCGGCGGTCCTCGTCGCGGTCGGGCAGGCGGGCGAGGGCGGCTCGCAGCGTGCGCGCATGGGCCTGGGACGCAGTGTCGGGGCGGCGCTCGAGAACGACGGCGAGGTAGTCGAGGGCGTTGACCCAGACGTCCGAGGGATGGGCGATGTCCCATTGGGCCTCCGGAAACGTGAGGGGGATCCAGCGCGCGGCGAGCTCCGGATCCGCCTCGATCGCGCTCCTCAGCGCACGGAGCAGCATCGTCTTGCCCGAGCCCGGCAGGCCGAGCAGCAGCCGATGCTGCGGCGCACCGTCCTTGCCCATGCGCCGAAGCGCGTCGAGGAGATGGAGCGCGAGGCGCCGACGGAGCGACTGCCCAAGCGAGGTCGCGCTGGGCGTGAGCAGCGCCGGGTTGTAGAGGACCGTTTCGAGCGCCACGATCAGCCCCGCGCCCGCAAGAAAGGCGCTCCACCGACCTCACACGACACGGCGCACCCAGTACTCGCGGAGCAACGCCGAGCGAAAGCGAAAGCGCGGTGCGGACCCGGAGGGGACCGGAAGGGCCGCGTAAGGAGAGGCCTCGCGCGCGAGATAGCCATCGTTTTCGAGGACCTCGAGGAGAAAGCGGAGGGCTTCCGCGCGCGCTTCGGGGGCGGCGACGAGCGGGGTCAGCGCGGTGTCGAGCTCGGCGTGGGTGACGCCTTCGGGGGTCACGGCCACCGCCGCAAGGATCGCGAGCGCGTGCCGGTCGTCGGGGCGCCCGAGCTCCTCGGTGAGGCGCTGGCGCCAGTAGTCGAAGTAGGCGCGGTGCGTCGGCGAGAGGAGCTCGGTCACGACGCGATCGACCAGGGCGGGGGAGGGTACGAGGCCCTCGTCGACGACCAGGCGATGGAGCTGCGCGAAGAGGACTTGCAGGTAATACGGGATGAGCCAGCCGGCGCGAAGGAGCAGCGCGTCGCGGGTCGGCTCGTCGAGCGCGAGGTTGTAGCTATCGCCGAGCGCGAGCAGAAAGCGATCGGCGTGCTCGCGCGAGAAGGCGCCGAGCGCGACGACGGCCATGTCATTGATGGTGTCGCCAAGCTTGGCGCGCGCGACGACGGCGTCGAGGCCGATCGAGCCGGCGACGATCCAGCGCGGGACATCGGGGGCCGCATCGGCGCCGGGGGTGACGCGTGCAACCGGGTTCCGCAAGGCGCGGAATCCGTTAAGAAAAACGCGCGCGCGCTCGCCGGCTGGATCTTGGCGCAGGAGGCCGAGGACGAAGATCGGCAGCTCGTCGACGAGCAGCAACCAGCGCTCGTTGGCCTGGCCCTGAAGCGCTTCGATCGTGGTCTCGGCAAGGCTCGACCACGTCGGGGCCTCCTCGGGCAGGATGTCGATCGAGAGGGGGCCGGCCGTCAGTTTCGGCCGGACGCGCGCGAAGAAGCGCTTGAACGGACCCTTCAGCAGGCGCTTCCAGGCGGGGTCCGAGGCCGGATGCTCAGCCAGCGCGGCGACGATCTTCTTGGTGACGTCGAGCTCGGTGCGCGCATCGGCGACCGAGAGATAGACCGCGTGGAAGCCGTGCGCCGCCGCGTCATCGAGGAGGCGGAGTAGCAGCGAAGTCTTGCCGACGCGGCGCGGCGCGAGGAGCAGCACGTGGTCCTGCGCGACGCGCTGCCAGAGAAGGCGTTGCTCGTCGTGGCGATCGAAGAAGTTGTGGCCGCGGACGGGTCGCCCGACCGAGCTCTCGATGGCAGACATGGGGACTCCTGGGGAACTCCTAGGCCTGGAAAACACCTGGGTCTCGCCGCGGGGCGACGCACCCTACACCGCCCGGCGCCGCGAAAAAAGCTCGCCACATGCGGACGAAGGTCTGATATCGCTGCCGCCCATGACCGCCCCGCGAACGTTTCAGCGCCTTGCCGTCTACTGTGGATCCTCGACGCACACGCACCCCGACTACCTCGTCGGAGCGGCGGACGTCGGGCGCGCGCTCGCCGCGGCGGGCATCGGCGTCGTCTACGGCGGTGGCCGCGTGGGCTTGATGGGCGCGGTCGCGGACGCGGCGCTCGCGGCCGGCGGCGAGGTCATCGGCGTCATCACCTCGAAGCTGCTCGCGCTCGAGGTCGGCCACGAGAGGCTCAGCGAGCGCTTCGTCGTCCCGACCATGCACGCGCGCAAGACGAAGATGGCCGATCTCGCCGACGGCTTCATCGCCTTGCCGGGCGGCCTGGGGACCTTCGAGGAGCTGTTCGAGGTCGCGACCTGGACCCAACTCAACGATCATATGAAGCCGGCGGGGATCCTCAATATGCGCGGCTACTACGATCAGCTCTTGGCGTTCCTGGCGCGCGCGGCGGACGAGGGTTTCATCCGCGCGGCCCACCGCGAGATCATCTCGTCGGCCGACGATCTGCCGACGCTGCTCGAGCGCATGGCGACCGCGGATCTGCCGGTGCTAGGCACGTGGCGGCCGTAGTGACGCTCGCGAAGAGCGCGCAGCGCTTGCCCATGATGACTTCGGAGGCGACCCGATGACCCACGACGACACGCGCGACATGCTCGCCTACATCGACGCGAGCCCGACCCCGTGGCATTGCGTCGCGACCAGCGCGGCGCGCCTCGATGCGGCCGGCTTCGTGCGCCTCGACGAGAGCGGGGCTTGGGGCACGACGACGTCCGACGCTGCGTCCGCGGGCTTCTACCTCGTGCGCGACGGCGCGCTGGTCGCGTGGCGTCTCGGCCGCCAGGCCCCGTGGGATGCGGGGTTCCGGGTCATCGGCGCGCATACCGACTCGCCCGGTTTGCGGGTGAAGCCGGTGCCCGACGTCACGCGCGCCGGGTTCCGCCAGCTCGGGGTCGAGGTCTACGGCGGCGCGCTCTGGTACACGTGGCTCGATCGGGATCTGGGTCTGGCCGGGCGCGTGTACTTGCATACAGATGCAAGTGACGGGGTGCCCACGATGCGGCTCGTCACGATGCGGCGGGCGCTCGCGCGGGTCCCGTCGCTGGCGATCCATCTGCAGCGCGAGGTCAATACGGATGGCCTCAAGTTGAACCCCCAGCAGCACCTGCCGCCGGTGTGGGCGATGGAGGCGACCGACACGCGCCTCACCGCTGTTTTGGCGGCCGAGCTCGGGGTCGAGGCCGGCGCGATCGCGGCGTGGGATCTGTGCTTCTTCGACATCACGCCGCCGACGCTCGGCGGGCTCGACGACGCGTTCGTCTTCGCGCCGCGCCTCGACAATCAGGCAAGCTGTCATGCGGCGCTGACGGCGCTCGAGCGGGCAGGGACCGCGGAGCGCACGCAGGTCGTCGCGCTCTACGATCATGAGGAAGTCGGCAGCCAGACGACCGCGGGGGCCGAGGGGCCGCTGCTGGAGAATGTGCTGCGGCGGATCGCGGGGCTGCCACACTGGAGCGGTCCGGGGGACACGGCGCCTGCAGCGAACGACGGCGCGGCGGTCGAGCGCTTCGCGCGCGCGATGGCCAAGAGCTGGCTCGTGTCGGCGGATATGGCGCATGGGGCCCATCCGAACTTCGAGGACAAGCACGAGCCGCAGCACAAGCCGAGCCTCAATGGCGGCCCGGTGATCAAGGTGAACCACAACCAGCGCTACGCGACGACGGGGGAGGGGGTGGCGCTGTTTCAGGCGGTCTGCGCCGCCGCGGGCGTGCCGGTCCAGCTCTTCGTGACGCGCACCGATCTGGCCTGCGGCACGACCATCGGCCCGATCGCGGCGGCGCGGCTGGGGATCCGCACGGTCGACGTGGGGAACCCGATGCTCTCGATGCACTCGGTGCGCGAGCAGTGCGGGAGTCAGGACCAACCGAGGATGATCCAGGCCATGACGCGTTTCTTCGCGTCATGACGTGCGTCGAATCGCCGGCGATCGCGCCGGAACTTCTTGCGCCCGCCGGAACGTGGGAGTCCCTCATCGCCGCGCTCGGTGCGGGTACGGACAGCGTCTACTTCGGTTTGGACGACGGCTTCAACGCGCGAGCGCGCGCCAAGAACTTCGGCGTCGAGGAGCTGCCGGCGATCGTTCGCACGTGCCATGCCGCCGGTGCGCGCGCTTACCTGACGCTGAATACGCTCGTCTTCGAAGAGGAGCTCGCGGTCGTCGAGGGGCTCTTGCGGCAGATCGGCGCGAGCGGGGTCGACGCGCTGATCGTCCAGGATCCGGCCGTCTGCCTCATCGCGCGCCGCTTGGTGCCCGAGCTCGAGCTGCACGCGTCGACGCAGATGACGATCTCGAGTCCCGACGCGGCGCGCTTTGCCGAGCGCCTCGGGGTGACGCGCATCGTCGTGCCGCGCGAGCTGTCAGTCGCGGAGATCCGGACCTTTCGTGCGGGCACGGCGCTCGAGCTCGAGGTCTTCGTCCACGGCGCGCTGTGCATGTCGTGGTCGGGGCAGTGCCTGACGAGCGAGGCCTGGGGCGGGCGCTCGGCCAATCGCGGGCAGTGCGCACAGTCGTGTCGTTTGCCGTATGACCTCTGGGTCGACGGCGGCCAGGTGGCACTCGGGGCGGGCGACGAGCGCCTGCGGTACCTCCTCAGCCCGAGGGATCTGGCGGGTCACGCCGCGGTCCCCGAGCTGGCCGCGATCGGCGTCCACACGCTCAAGATCGAGGGGCGCCTGAAGGGTCCGGCCTACGTCGCGACGACCGTCGGCGGCCTGCGGAGATGGCTCACGGCGATCGGCGCGGGGCAGCACGAGACGCCCGCGGCGCGGGAGCAACTGGCGCTCGATCTGGCCGAGGCCGAGCGCGTCTATTCCCGCGGATTCACAACGGGTTTCCTGGGTGGCGTCGATCACCAGACGCTTGTCGACGGCCGTTACCCCAAGCACCGCGGGGCGCTCCTCGGGCGTGTGCGGGAGGTCCGCGGGCACACGGTGATTGTTACGCACACCAACGATCTCGCGGCGCTCGGGGAAGCGCGCGCGAACGTCGCCCCCGCGAGTCCCGCCTGCATTCCGGCGCGCGGCATGGGCGTCGTCTTCGACGGCGGCAATCCCGAGGACACGAACGAAGCGGGCGGCCCGCTCTTCGACGTTGCGCCGCTCGGCGACGGCTGGCGCCTGACGTTCGGGACGCCGGGGCCGGACCTAACGCGCGTCGCGATCGGCCAGCGCGTGTGGGTCAACAGCGATCTGGCGGCGGAGAATCGGGCGCAGCGGCTCGTGAAAGCGGGGACGCCGAAGGGGCGAATCGGCGTAACGCTGACGGTGTCCGGACGTCTTGGTGAGCCGCTGCGAGCCATGTTGCAGACCGTCTCCGGGCGCGCGCGTTTCCTCGAAACGACCGGCACGACGGTGGCCCCGCTCGGCGCGGCGACCACCGCGGGCCTCGACGAGTCGATGCTCACCGACAAGCTCGGCGCGCTCGGCGGGAGCCTCTTTCACCTCGCGGCGCTCGATCGCGCCGGCCTCGCGGAGGGCCTCTTCGTCGCGCCGAGCGAGCTCAAGGCGCTGCGCCGGACCCTGGTCGCGGCGCTGGAGGAGGCCGTGCTCGCGCCGCCCGCCCGCACCATGCCCACCTCGGCGGTAGTCCCCGAGCTGCGCGCCGAGCTCGCGGCCGCCGCAGCGACGCCCGCGCCCTCGTCTCCGCACGCGGCGCCAGCCACTGCGCCATCGCCTTCGATGATTCCGCTCTGCCGCCTCGACGCGCACCTCGACGCCGCGATCGCGCTCGGCCTGCCCGAGGTGGCCCTCGACTGGATGGAGCTGGTCGGCCTCGGGCGTGCCGTCGAGCGGGCGCGCGCCGCCGGTCTGCGGGTGACGCTTGCGACGACGCGCGTGCAGAAACCGGGCGAAGAGCGGATCGATCAACGCCTCCAGCGCCTCACGCCCGACGCCTATCTGGTGCGCCATTGGGGTGGCCTCATGGCGGCCGCGTCGCCGACCGATCCGGCGCTCCGCGGACACGCGGTCCACGGCGACTTCAGCCTCAACGTCACGAATAGTTTGAGTGCAAACCTTCTCCTCGGCCTCGGCCTCGCCACCGTCACGGCCTCGCACGACCTCGACGAAGCGCAGCTCTTCGGCCTGCTCGCGGGCGTCGATCCCTCACGCGTCGCGATCGTCCTTCACCACCACATCCCAACCTTCCACACCGAGCACTGCGTCTACGCCCACACGCTCTCGACCGGCACCGACTGGCAGAGCTGCGGCCGCCCCTGCGACCGCCATCGCCTGAGCCTCCGCGACCCCAAGGGGCTCCTCCATCCGGTCATCACCGACGTCGGCTGCCGCAACACCGTCTTCGAAGCGCGCGCGCAATCGGCCGCCGCGCTCGTCCCGCGCCTCCTCGCCGCCGGCGTTCGCCACTACCGCGTCGAGCTCGTACGCGAGTCCCAAGCCGAAGCCGAGACGGTCCTGACGGCCTACCGCGAGCTGCTCGCCGGCCGCCTGACCCCGAAGGTTTGCACCCAAACAATCGGCGCCCACGAGCAGTTTGGGGTCGTGCGCGGCATCGCGACCAGCGCGCGCTCTCCCTGACGGCCGGGCGACCGGCGCCGAGCCGGTGGTGCGACTTTGCCGACCGGTGGCGCACGCTTAGGGGGCGCCGTCGAGCGACGACTCCGAGCGAAAAGGCCCGGCTCGCCTCGACGCGCCTGCGCCCTCGATGCTAGGTTACTCACGCCCGACAGACAGGGCGACACCGACAGCTTGGAGGCCTCATGAACACTCTTGGATCACGCCTGCTGACATGGACCGGGGTGTCCCTGGGCCTCCTCGCGGCGGCGGGCTGTGGCGAGACGGGCGCCCTAACCGACATCCCGGTGAGCTCGCCCGACGTCGCGCTCGACACGGGCGTGGTCGGTGACGACACGGGCGTGGTCGGTGACGACACGGGCACAGTCGCCGACGGCACCGTCGCGACGAGCGACGAGACGTCCGTGGCGGACGGGACGGTGCCGGACGCCGAGGTGGTCGAGCATCACGTCACGGGCGCCGCGGGGATGAGCGTCAACGTCCTCGACCCGACGACCAAGCTCGCCGTGTCCCTACGCGTGACCGACGAGCAGCGGCGCGCGGTGCCCAACGCCGAGGTCGTGGTCGGCGGCGCGAGCTTCCCGGTGACCGGCACGACCGCCGCGCTCACGGGCATCTCGGTCAGCGCGAGCCCGACGATCACTGTGCGCGCTCCGGGCTACGGCTCCGTGTCGCTGGTCCTCGATCCGACCCGCGCGCTCGCGGGCGTGAGCGTCATGTTGCGCGCCTACGAGGCCACCACCACCTTCGCCACCGTCCTGGGCGGGTCCCTCGCATTCGGGGGATCGAAGGTCACGATCGCGGCGGGCGGCGTGGTCGGTCCCAATGGCCAGCCCTACACCGGCAGCGTCACGGTCTCGGCCCTCGCGACCGACCTCGAGCGCGACCTCCTGGGCCCGATCGGCGGCCCGACCGCCGCGGCTGTGGCCAAGCTCCCCGACCCGATCGTGCTGGTGGCCGACGGCGACGGCGCCAACGCCCCGAAGGCGACGATGCTCAAGCTCGCGTCGATCGTTACGGAGCTCAAAGGCGCCGCAGGCGAGACGCTGCAACCCGCGCCCGGCAAACCGGCCGAGGTGCAGTTCAAGCTGAGCAGCACCCTCGCGACCTACATGCCGACGGCCTACCAGGCAGGCGCCAAGCTCGATGTCGCCTCGCGCGACGACGCCACCGGCAAGTGGAGCACCTCCGGCCAGTGCACCGTCGCCGGCGGTCCCACCGGCTGGACGTGCACGGCGAGCCTGCCGCACTTCTCCGAGGCGGCCGTCGTCCAGACGAACACCCAGGGCTGCCTTGTCGTGGGAAGCATCGACCTCACCGTCGCCGAGGGCGAGGCGGTCGTCTGGCGCCAACAGTCCCTGATGGCGCCCTTCAACATTCCGCTCAAGGCGCACTTCTTCGATAACGCCGGCCAGCTCGGGATGTGCGCCATCGTGCCCCTCTCGTTGGGGACCACGGACCTGGTGATCCGCTACCAGACCGCGCCCGTGGGCACCCCCGTCCGCGCCAAGCCCAGCTTCGCGGCGGGGACCTCGCGCGTCACCAAGCACTTCTCGCCGGGCTACCCCTCGGACCAGAACCTCGCGGCCAAGACCGATCTCGACACCTCGTCGGCCGAGGGTTGCCTCCAGGCCTGCGGCGCCGCGCCCAAGCTCACGGTGGCGCTGACGCGCGCGCCCTCGCAGTCCGGGGGCGGCGAGCCGACCCCCATGCCGCCCCCGCCCGAGCCGACGCCACTTCCGGTGGTCGATCTGGCGACCGTCGACCTCGACCAGGACGGCGCCTCCGCGCTGGTCGACTGCGATGACAGCGACCCGACGCGATCCCCGAGCTTCACCGATGTCTGCGCCGATGGCATCGACCAGAACTGCAACGGCAAGGACGCGCTATGCCCGATCACCTGCTTCGAGGCGGGCGTCGCATGTGGCGGGACCTGCCAGTTCCACCCCTCGACGCCCGAACAGCGGGCCTGCGTGGCCGCCTGCGTGACCGAGGCGCCGTTCACCTCGGAGTACGAAGCCCAAGCCTGGAGCGCGCTCCAGGGCTGTATCGGCGGCTGTCCCGACGATGAGTGTGTGAATGCGACCTGCCAGGTCGCGCTTGCCGCGTGCCTGGGAGGCGCGCCGTGCGCGGTCGTGGCCCCGTGTTTGATGGGGTGTAAGCCGCTCCTCCAGCTCCGCACCCCGGACGCCTACAATGCGTGTGTCGGCGCATGTCCGCCCGCGGCCGGCGACCAATCGCCGCTCATCGACGACATCTTGAGCTGCGTCGCGCCCGACTGCGACGCTGGCCTGACCTGCGCCGCGACCGCCGAGTCCCCGGTGTCGACCTGTGGCGGGGAGGACCTCGGGTGCTACGCAGGCGTCCCCGAGTGCACCGCCGCCTTTGCCGCCTGCTTCAATCCCTGACGCCAGACCCCCCTCTCCAGGAGACCTGATCATGCATGCAGAACCAACGTGGACGCGACTCGGGCTGGCGTGGGGAATCTGGGCCTTCGGGGCGCTGCTGGTGGCCGCCGCGGGTTGCGCGCCGCCTCCGTCTGCCGATCTCCACACCCTGGCAAGGAAGATCGACCTCGAGGATGAATGCTCCGAAGGCCCGAACGGCGAGGTAGAGTCGATCGAGTGGGAACACGACTTGCCCGATGAGTCGCCGACGGGCGAGTACGACTGGGTCGTCACCACCGAGTCCTTTCGGGGCATCACCGCGGACGAGGCCGAGCTCCGGGGGCTAGACGAAAGGGTCGATTTCGAGGTCGACCCGGACCGGTGTCCTTTGCGGGCCACGCTCAGGGTATCGGACTACGACCAGGAAAAGTACGGGACGAGTCAGACGAGCAGCGTCTGTCTCGATGCGCAGTGCAAGGCGATCGATTGCGATGATTGGAGTTCCGAACGCGCGACGCCGATCGCGGTCGACACGCCCGCGGACGGCGCGCAGGCCGCGCGCACGGTGAAATGTCAGAAGGTGACCTACCGCGAGATCCACGGGGTCCCCGAGCTGACCTGGGTCCTGCGGTCAGCCTTCAGCTACGCGCTATCGTCCGAGCCGACCGTGCTCGCTCACCGCTATGGCGCTCCGGCGGGCCCGACCGTGGCCAAGGGCAGCGACTTCGACGCCGAGTTCCACCCCGATATCGCGAACCCCAAGGAGATCGCATCGGACACGTCCGTCGCCCTCAGGCTCCCCTTGCGCATGACGTTGGACGACCTGGTACCGGCGCCGCCCGCCACGAACCCGTCATACCTGCAGGCCGGCTGGACGTTCAACGCCTATACGGTCGGCTGCGCCGTCAAGCAGTCGACCCTGCACGCCGCCATCAAGCAGGCGCTGGGCGGAACGCCCATCGGCACGCGCACCTTGCACCTCGTGTTCAACGAGACCGACTTCGCGGTGCCGGTCGGCGAGAACGGCTGGTGCTACTACCTCGCCGACGAGGGCTCGAACCCGACCTTCGATCCCAACAGGTCGACCGACACCGGCAAGGAGTGCGTGAAGGCCTTCTGAGCCTCGTCAGTGAACCCGCGTCGCCTGCTCGACCGCCTCGTGCACGCGGGCTTCGGCGGCGCGCACGCGCGCACGCTCGCCCGCCTCGGTGTCGTCGGTCCGGAAGAAGAGATCGGCGAGCCGGTCGTGGACCCACGGCACATGTCCGAGGAAGCGCAGCGCCTCGTGCATCTCGCGGATGGCCACCCCCAGATCGCCGGCCATTTCGGCGCGCTTGCTGCGCAAGAGGTGGTACTCGCCGCGCGGCCACGCGCCGACGATCGGCAGGCGCGAAAGGCGCTCGATCGCGTCGTTCATCCACTCGCTGCGCCCGACGTGCTCGGCCGCCTTGCCGGCCAAGAGCAGCGCCTCGACCGCGCGCTCGGGCGCCTCGGCGGGCGCGCGATCGGCCGACGCCAAGAAGAGGAACCACGCGCGCAGCGGTCCTTTCTCCTTGCCGGTGCCAGCCCCCGCGAGTTCCACACGCCCCTGGAACATGTAGCCAAGGCGCTCCCACTCGCCGCACTCGCGCGGATCGGAGGCAAGTCCGGCGCGTCCGAGGCACTCGTCGGCGAGCTTGCCGAGGACCTTCAGGTCGTCCGCGATGCGCGTCCCGAAGGCCTCGTAAACCCGCGTATCGTCAGGAAAACGCGCAACGGCCCAGGCTAGGAGGCGCCGCGCGGCGTCGGTGTCGCCGCGATCCAAGATGCGCGGAGCCGCCTCGATCGCGCGGCGCGCGTCCTTGCTGAAGTAGCGCGCGAGCAGGTCCGCGCGCGTGCGCAGCGAGAGGACCAGCTGCAGCGCCCGTGTCGGGGAATTGCCGCCCTGCGACGCGATCGCCTCGACGTAATCGGCCGCCGCCGCATCGTCGCCACGCGCCGCGGCTCGGCGCGCCTGCGCCTCGAGCGCCTGCGGCTCGAAGGGCGCCAGCGCGAGCGCGCGCTGACCCC
>SXGT01591631.1_pt1 | contig 21723 bp, 31 predicted proteins | sample 3176221 | NCBI WGS metagenome assembly SXGT01 (sample SAMN11356862, study PRJNA531348) | freshwater metagenome | isolation source: freshwater sample F1-120 | place: China: Fuxian Lake, Yuxi | collected 2017-12-25
ATAATGTCTGGTAATTGTTAATATTAAATTATGATCATTTAAACGATTTATTTTTAACGGTATTGACATTTCAGGGAAAGTGGATATAGGAGATCCTGCACATCCCCTAAAAAAATATTAATACTTCTATCAAAAACTCTATTTAAGTGTTCTATAAAATTTGTGAAAGTATCGTTATATTCTATGATATTTATAAAATAGTTTTCAACATATTTTATAAATTTTTCTGAAATTAAAACACTGCAATCGTAATTTATTGGATCATAATTTATTTTAAAAATTTCAAGATTAGAGTCTTCAGATATTTTAGAATAAAACATATTAGCTATTTCAATATTTTTTATTGCAGGTATTTGTTCAAGTATTTTTTCAAATTTTTCTGTTTCTGATGAAAAAGTCATTAGATACTTGAAAAAATTACTATCTAAATTATCTAATTTAGAATTAATTTCATCAAGTAAAATAATTTTTTTATCTTTAGTTTTTATTATAATATCTAATTTAGTATCCATGTTCAGTATCCATACTTATTGTAATATGCCGGAGTATATATAATAAAAATTTTTTGATCTTTATTATAATCTGAAACATAATATGTAGGAATGAAATTTTTATCTACGAAATCATCCCTGTCATTATCAGATATCATGTTGATGATACTACATTCATCAATTTCAGAAGCTAGAACATCTTTTAATGTTTTCAAAATAATTGTACATCTGTATTCTCTTTTAGTATCAGATAAGTATTCAATTTGACTTCCAGCTTCATAAATAAATTGATTTACAATCTTATTTAACTCATCGACATCAAATTTAGATAATAATTCTAACATTTCTTCTGAGAAAAAAGTTAATTCTATTCCCCAATCAAAACTTAAAGAAAATAAAGAAATTTCAATATCTTCTTCTACGTCTAATTGTTTAAATAATGTTGGGATATCACATTTAAATAACTTATGTTCCATCACATTATTTATTAATGCAGAGGAATATCTAAATGTTTCAGAATCTAATAAAATTAATCTTCCTTCTGTTAAAAGCTCTATATAAAATTCATAACCCTCTAACGTGTTATCATAATTAGGGGATAAATATTGAACAGTAAGGTGTGTAAAATATTCATTACTTTTTTTACTTTCTTCATATTTAATACTTGCTACGTTAATAGTATACTCTGGTAATAACTTTTTCAAATCTATTTCATCTGCAATAGAAGACACTAATTCTGTAGGATGAAACCTAGTAATTATCTTATCTGTAATCAATTCATTTAAAACGTTAATATTTTCTTCAGAGATGTTAATCTTATCTGGTACAAAAAAATCATCTACTTGTTTTAAATCTATATATGAAATACTTAAAATCTTAGAAGGTATCATTTAATAATCTCCCTATTTATTAATATAATCATAAACAGTTTTAGCTGAAGGAGGATCAGATTTTTTAATTTTAGGGGTAATGACTTCATCTTTAATTGAATTTGATTCTTTTAATTCATCAAGTTTTTCTTTTAAAAGTTCAAAAGAATCATATGTGTCCCTATTAAAATATTCAATTGAATTTTCACATGAAAATGTCATACTTTTTCCAATAGAGATACTCCCGTCAAATATACTTCTTGCACATGTAATAGAATTTTTATGTAATATTGAATTGGGGCATGTAAAGCAAGAACAGACTTGATTAGTTTTTAAAGATGGCATATGAATATTTCCTTTTATTTGGTAAATTGAACATTAGCATACTTAACTAAGATACGGATACAATCTTTTTCTGTATATTTTGAACATACTGTTTTTAATTTATTCTGATCTAAGATCTTAATAATTTTATTTAATATTTCACAAATAAATTCATATTTAGTGTTTTTACCTAAATAGCTATTTAATGCTACATAATCAACAGTTTCTGCGTAAATAATATCTTTATATATTTCACCCGTATTAATATTTACTTGATTAATTTCATGATATTGATGAGAGAATTGAGTAACTTTTCTATATCCATTATAATCATATTGTTTAATTTCCCTAAGAGGGTCTGTAGAACTCTCTTTTTTAGTATAAGGGTTAACTACGTTTGGATATTTTAAATGTTGTGTACATATTGAATATTTAATATGATTTTTAAGATCTTCATAATCATCCGAATGGGCAATTTCTAAAGCATCTATTAAAGAGGCTATATTAGTTAAATAATAGTCTAAATCAGTAAAGTTATTCTTATCAATATAAAAAGTATCTTTAATGATCAGATATATTAAATAGTTTACATATTGATCAACTTTATGGGTATACGGTATTTCAAATACTCCATAATTTAGTTTCTTTTGTATAGGATTTTTAAAAAATTTTAAATAATTGATATCACCTGCATTACTTAAATAGATATGTTGTGTTGCTATATTAATATATTTCCCATATTTGTTTAATTTAGGTGAAAACTTCCAATTAGGTAATTGTGGAAAATATATATTTAAATTAGTTAATATATTCTTTTGGTTAATACATGTTAACGGTTTTCTATAGATGTTATTTCTTAAATTGGTTAACGTTTGTTCAGATGGAGTAAATATGATATTCATCACAGTATCCTTAAAGTAAAATTTATTTGTTAAAAAATAATGAATGTTTAATATGATAATATATAGCTAAAACATACATAACTAATGACAATATTATTGTAAAGGCATATAACGAATTAATATGCCAATCAGTATCAAGTGTTATACAATTTTCTTTTATCTTTTCTTTGAGATAATGAAACATAAAACAATATAATATAAAAGTGCTCGACATTATCACAGATATGACATTAAATACGCTATACTTAATATATGATGTATCAAATATACATAAAGATGACAAAACCATTGTAGGGAACAAAAGCACTAATCCAAATACAAATGATATGATAGAATTAATTTTTGAAGTATATAAATGAATACTAATTCCGTACAAACAAGCACTGCTTACCTGTAATTGAGTAAATATAAAAATTATTACTGAGACTGTATCTAAAATTCTCATATTTTTCACCGTGATTAAAAAAAATAAATAAATTAGTCCGATATAAAATTAGACTAATTTATATTATAAAATAATATTACTAAGATCCATATTTAATTAAGTACTCGTTAGATATAACTTTTACACGTTTTCCGGTATCTGGAAAAAATATAACATATCCCTCTCTTTCAGATCCATTAATTAAATTTGTTCCATCTGCTTTTTGTAAAAATTCCTCTAAAGTTATTGCAAAATCTTTTAAAGTTCCTTGGTATATAATTGGAACTTTATTTATGCCTAAATAATTAAAAATTTGTGAATCATTTAACAATTCACTACTATTGTCTAAATCATATACTTTAAATCCATAGATATCATATTCATTAATTTTTTCAGGATTTAATCCTTTTTTTGGGATCCCTTTACCAACTAATTCAAATGTTAAATAAATATTTTCACATCCTAGAAATTTCCAGATTGCAGGATTTTTAAATTTTTCAATTAAATCATATTTATAGATCGTACTTACTAAAGTACCTTTAGAGTTTGGTTTTAAATCAACAGAATTAGAATTAAACCCATAAAACCACCCTTCTTCAGTGTTAGGAGTTTCTCTAAATTTTTCAGGATTCTTTAAGAATTTAAATCCTGCTGTTTGGCCGTTTAATTTTATTGTAATTTCAACATTTTTTTCTAAATTAGGTAATATGTACTCTTCATATACATTTTGAATTCGAGAAATACTACTTTTAGGAAAATGATCACTCATCTTTTTTAACATATCACAATGGTCTGGATATGTTTGAGTGTAGTTAGATACATTAAAGTATTTATCTAAATTATCAGATTCTAATATTTCTTTTTGATCTTGTTCTGAAAAATGAGATAGTGGTAAAAATAATCCTTGTGAAATAATGTTAAATTTATTAAATTTTTTAGATTTAATTTTAATACCTTTAACACCCAATAAAGTTCTAAATGATTGACTTAAGAATTCAAAACATTCTTTTCCTGCTGGGATAAAAGTATCTATTTCAAAATAAACTCCAGTATCGTCTATAACGGGATTAGAATCTTTATTTACAACGCACTTCCATCCATCTATTTGTACACCAATAATATTATATGCACCTTCTAATGGTATAATTTTTTTAATTTTTCGTAATGTGACTAAATTTCTAGTTTCTTCATTTAATGTGATAGTCGTTTCCATAAAGCAGTTCCTTTAAAAAATGTTAAATATATAATCTAGATTAATTATTACCCAAATAACTGCTAACACCAATAGAGCTAACATCATATATTTATAGTTAATGGAAGACCTTTCTGTATATTCATCCAAGAAATCTAAAGTTAGTTCTATAGATTCTTTTTCTACGTATACTTTGTTGCCTTTATTGACTTTTAATATTAAATTATATGAAGAAGGAGATTCTAAAGTATCTTTTTCTTTTCCATAAATAAAGTACATCATTTTTTTAATATCTTCTAAATACGTGGAATATAGTATTAAAATACTATTAAATTTAAACACAATTTAATAGTAATAATCATTGTACTTTAGAATTTAACCATTCTTTACATTTTTTACGAATTTTGCTAAATATATTATTTTTATCATCTTTAGAAAAAGCATCAAGTTCATCACTTTCTTCTTTGAGAATATCTTCGATTACTTCAGAAGAAAATAAATTAAGAACATCTTTATATTTCTCATCTTTTTTAAGAGCAATTCCTTTACTGATAAATAATTGATGATAGAATTGATTCAATCTTCCTTCAGTAACTGCATATTCTATAAACCCGATGACTTTCTTTAACTCTTCTTCATCTATTTTAAACAAACGAATTACAGAACTCGAAGAGTGTTCAGCACCTTTAACTTTAAATCTAATAACTTTTCCGTCATAAATTAAATGTGCAACAATTCCTTCCCCAATTAACGAAGGGCAATTAAAATATTTTGCGACAGGACATTCATTTTCTACTGATTGCATCAAATCTACTAAGGTATTTTGGGATAACTTTGTATAATCCGCCTGAATAGTTAACTCTGTAGGATTAAATTGAGTAATACTGTAGATATCATATGCATTTAATGTAATTAAAGAGTTTAAAGATGATAACGGTAGAGTATAATCTACAAGTATTTCCTGTTCTTTGTATTTTACTACCACAAGTCGTACAGAAAATGCTATAAAAACTCTACGATTTAAAGATCCTATTCCTTGATCCCAAGAAATACCATTTCCTGCATATTCACCGTTAATGACAATATTTTTTATATATTCGTTAGGGTTAATATTTGCTAACTTATTACTTATGTATGTATATGCTTTTTCAATTTCTACATCTTTTCTTAAATTATAACTATATTCTGCCGTAAAATGATTTAATAAAATATCTTTATTTCTTGTAAAGAATTCAAAAAAATCATAATTATTGATACTTTCACTTAAAATATTTGTTCTACTTTGACACCAAATTTCTTCAGATTCAATATTAAAACAGAAACCTCCATTAGTTCCATGAATTTTTGGAGTTATCGTAAATGGAATATCGTTAGAATTTAAATCTTTCGCTGCTGATTTAAGAGAAGTTTGTATTTTTTTAAATGGTTGTATAGAATCCATTTTAATAAATGATTTATTTGGAAGACCATTACTTTGATCATCCTTTAATAAAATTCCTTGTTCTTCTGCAATTATTTCTTCTAAATACGGATTCATATTTTATCCTTCAAATAATATAATGTTTTGAATATTGCATAATTTTTTTATAAAAAATAATATTTCTTCATACTGAAATTCATTATCAAGTTGTTGTGTTTGAAGAGTTAGTGTTATTCAAATTAACTATTTTTAACATAATATTAAAAGGAATTTCTAAAAAATCACAAAATTCTTTTAAATCTATAACGTTTATAGGTTTTGATGAATCTTTAATACTTTTATTGTATCTCATATTAAATTCTTGTAAAATGTTTTTGAATTCATCAAAATCGATAGCGGCATTTATCTCCAATAGAAAATTAATTATTTCATTACTGATAGTGGCTGCATAAATATATTTTTTCAAAATATTAAAATCTGTACGCGCTTTGAAATTGAATCTTATTGTTATATCCATAACAATACGTAAATTGAATATTAATTCTTTTATGCAAACTTTTACAGAATCATGTAAAATATCTTTTTTTAAACTATCACATTGTTCTTGCAATACATGATATTTTTCAGGAATTGTACAGTATAGCGTATTAAAATGTTTATTAACAATCTTATTTACTTTTGTAATCTTTTGCAACAAAATATTAAATTTTTCAGTATTCATATTTAAATTCCTTATTGTATTTTGAAACGATTATTGGCAATTATCTAATTTAATAACTTTCATGAATTTTAAAAATGGAAATCCTAAAAATTGGCAAAATTCCTCTAAATCATTTGTTATCGTTAAAAGTTCTAATTTTTTATCATACTGATAAGTATATGATTTTTTAAAATAATTTAAAGTTTCATTAATTTCGCTAAATTTTATGAATAAATTATTATCATATAATTTATCAAGTATTCTATGAATTGTAGAAATTCCACTATTGTATTTATGTTGGGTTTCTTTATGATCAGTTGGTAAATTTAATTTACACTCTAAAGATATTCTCATAGCAGAGAATAATTTATTTATTTCATGTTTATAATCTATTTCTTTTTTTATCGAAAGACTATAATTTTCAAATATTTCTAAAAATGGAAATATTTTTTCATTTTTAAAATTAATCATAATCCATCTTTTAAAATTTCTTGGAACTCCATAACCGTTGTATCGTATATATTTTTTAAATTGTTTTAAAAACATATAAAAGAATTTGCTATTGTTTTCTTTTAAAAATATAAAAGAAAACATTTCATGAGAAGAATATTTAAGGAAATTACTTAATTCATACGTTTCTAGATCAAAAATTCTGGAAATATTTGTATCGATTTCTTTTACATAATCATACATTGTGCAATTTTCTTCATCTAATGTATGTCCTGAGTCCATATAAATTCTATTGTGTAAATTACTTAACATCTCCGAGTAGTTTAAATTATTAAATAGTTGAGTTAAATTTTCTTTTTCTTGTTCTAAAATATATGAACTATTTTTTTGTACATTTAAAAAACTATTTTTTAATTTATTAAAATGATGAGAAATACATTTAGAAATTAACGTTACATTTGGGAAATATACAATATTGTTAAAATTAATTAATTTATGCACCACATCTAAATGTCCCTTCATATTTTCATTATATATAATTAACTTTTTTGATTCAGATATAATACCATGAAAACTAATTAAATAATTTTGTAATATCCAATCAAAACACAATGAATTTTTAATTTTGTAATTTGATTGATAGTGTAGATAGTAAAGATATCCAAATAAATTGATCAATAATACCTTATCATGATGAGATTTTCCAAAATTAATCATAATACTCATCACAACTTTATGTAATTTTGTATCTACTATTTCATAGTCGATTTCATTTAGTGATGCATACATATACTTAATTATTAAATATTTAATAATTTTAAATAATCTTAATGATCTTTTTTCTAAATAGAAACGATTGTATATTGTATATATAAGATAAAAGAAATCAAACACATCTTCACTCTTAATAAGCTTATTAATTACCATATGTATTAATAATGTTTTATCATTATTGGAATCTAATTCAATTATATTACTGTCGTATAGATAATTGCTTATGTATTGATAACATTTAACTTTAAAATATTTTTGATCTGCTGCTGACAATAATTCAATAGATAGCTGAACAGTAATGCAATTAAGCTTGTCTCCGGATTTAGTATAATTAGTGATTTCATACGTACTATTTAACAATACTTGTAAAATATTATGCAATGAACATATATTATCCTCAAATAAATTAATTAATTTTTCATTATTTGTATAAATATTGTCATATTTAATGGTTGCATCTTTTGCTTCCATTGCTGGGACAATACCATTATTTATAAGATTTTCTAAAAATCTACATTCTAAAGTATTCATAATTGAAAAACCTTTTATTGATTAAATAAGAAAGATTGAAGGATATTTTAATACAAAGAAAGTGTAAATATGTGATCATTTACATAGTTTAATTTTAATTTATGTATTCCATCATAATATAGCTCTAGTAAATTTAAATATTCTTCATTATAAATAATACTAAATTCTTTAGAACCGTTTTGAAGTCTGTTACCTTCTTGATTAAAAAAGATTATTACTAATTTTATATCAGCAGCAAAATTAGAATATCCGTCTGCAAAAAATTCTATTTCATATGAAGTAGATATTGAAATGTCGTGTTTTTCTTTTAAATACTTTTTAACTAATTCTAAAAAATCAATAGTTGCATATTGTAAGTATTTTTTAAGGTCTTCGTCATTACCGCATTGATCATATCCTTTAATATCTTTTATGCTATTAATATAGTTCCATTTATCATTTAATTTTTTTAAATAGAAAGATACCGTATTATCGACACTTGTATGATTTTTTTTACAGTTGGTTAATAAATTTGTTTTATCTATTAATTCTAAACAATTTACAATTTAGATACCAATAAATCATCAATTAATAAATTTTTAAAAACATTATCTATTAATTTTGATTTAGCTAATTTGTCATAAACATACATAAAATGAGTAAAAATACAATTCATCAATTCATTGCATGATAAAATTTCATATAAATATCTTTTATATGAAAAGGTAGAATTGTTAAAATTATTAACTAATACGATGTGGTAGGTTATTAAATCTAAAGATTCTTGAGAATCTTGAAATTCTTCATAAGATATTTGAATTAAAGATACGTAATCATATGCATCTCCAATGTGCATTAAAATATCAGAAATGTTTAATTTAGGGTGAATAATTCTAAAAAAACATTTAAGTTTATTAGATTCTTTTTCTAAAACTTTAAAAATAGTGCTTTCCATAATTAAAATACCCTTTAGTTAATTAATGAAGTTTTGAGTTTTTTATTTTCTTCAGTTAACTCGTCAATTTTAGTCAAAAGTAAAAATATTAAATTATCTCCAGTTAAATCTCGACGATATTGATTATACCTTGTAACATACATTTTTCCACTTTGTAAAAAGAATATTTCATACCCTTCGTTAAGAATAACATGATATTCTATTTTATTATCTGCATCATTATTAATTAATTGAGACATTTTTTAATTCCTCCAGATTTTCTAAACTTCATTAAATATTTCGGAACTATTTCTAGATCTAAATAAAAGTTTTAATAAAATAATAGAATGTTAAATTATTCTATTATCTTATATCACTTCAATAGTTTAATTATGTAGTATAAAAATATATTTAATTCTGATTAATATGCTTTTTCTTTCCAGATTCAGTTAACTCAATTTCAATATTAAAATTTGATTGCATTGAATACCATTCCCATTTCATAAAATTACAAAATCATCACTACGTTATTAATTCCCCACTAGCTTTATCAACAAAATTATTATCAATTAAATAATCCAATAAAATAGATCTATGACAAATATCTTTATCTTTCTCGTAGCAAAGTAAAATAGATTGATTTGGAATTTTTAACATAATTCCTTCTAATTTTCCAATAGTATATAAATATTCTAATTGTGCTAAATAATTGTATTTAAATTCGTTAAAAGTTATTTCTCCTGATTTTATTAATCTTAATAAATTTTCATTAGGCGATAAATCTTTTACCAAATTACCTTTCCAACTTTTTGGTGGATACCTTGATATGGAGTATAAATTATCAGGATTTATAGTTTTTAATTGCGGACAACTGAAATAACTAGTGTGATATACTGGAAGTTGCATACATTATTTCCTTTTTTCAACATATTCTTCGTCAGAACTTCTACACATTTTTAAATCTTTTTCTTTTCTTAATTTACACATTTTTTCTGGGTCGTCTACATTGTACCAAACAATCCCTTCAATATCTTTTCCGGTTAAATATTTTTTCATAGTTTCAATCGTAAGAACAGTAGGGCAATCATCTAAAATAATTGATCCATGCTTAAGTAGAACATGATTTTCAAATTTTTCAGGATTATTTTGAATTTTAGGGCCACATAATTCATAAGTACCTGCAGTTAAAAATTTATTTTTTTGATTATCAAATGCTTCAAAAGCATGTTTAAATCTTTGATCTTTTCTATCTGCAAGAACCCAGTGAGGATGATGTCCGGTAATTAAATCTCTTTCTTGGCAAGGGAAAGAGTTTTCTGGAGGACTGGAATAGTCAGAATCTGAAAAATTACCAGTAATTCGTAATGATCTTGCAGGAAATCTATCTACAACTCCTTCTAATTCTACCATATTTTTAGAGATATCATATCCTACAATTAATTTATTTTTAACTCCGTCTCTAAAAGGGAGTTTATTCTTAAATCCTGCTAACTTCCCTATAGAATTTTTAGTTACTTTGTTATTTGGATATAACCCTTGTCTGACATAAAGAAGAAGATTCTCATCCGAATCTTCTAAGATTAATACAGCTTCTCCATCAAATTTTCTAGTAGCTATTCCATTTTCTAAAACCCATGAACAAGCATCTTTAATTTTATCTAAAGTATCTCCAGTATTATAATCTGTTTCAAATAATTTAGGTATTTTTTTCATAGAACTGATTTCCATATTTAATTTGTAAGGTATAACTAACTTTTTATTAATCTTCAAAGGTAGTTTATAAAATTCTTCTTTAATAGCAAACCATAAAGGATCAATATAGTCAGAAGTTATTTCATATTTATGTACTAATTTAAATTGGAGCAATGTCCAATCAAATGGAAACTGCGCTAATATTAATATTTTTTATTTATTTCTGAATATACATGATGTTCTGAAACAAGCGAACATTTAACAATTCCTTAACTATCTTAATTATTTGACATTAATTAAAATCTATCATATTAATTCTTGATACATAATGCTACTGTACCTGTTAATGTAAAAAATGACATTGTATAAATCGTATCTCATCCTTAATCGTTATCTACTTTTTGGCTAATGAAATTCATGGAGCCTTCTGAAAAACTTAAAGATTTGATATAAATGCTATTATCGGATTTTTGATCACGACAACGATACTGATCGTCGTATATTTCATAATCCTTATCATATAATTTTAGATTTTTTACATTTGTCAATTCCTTGTAATTGTTTAGTAATTTTTTTGTGTTTTCATATGAAGAATGGACAATGTCTCTAATCTCCCCATATGTTTTAAATAGTAATGCATTGAAATCTTGATTAGTTATATGTTTTATTGGGAAATCTGGTAATAAATCTCTAGATTTAACCTCTTCTGTATCTATGACAGTAGAATAACAATATTTGATTTCATTTTTTTCTTGAGATAGTCTATAAATTATATTTATTTTTTTTTCCTGTTGCTTTTGCTATAAAATTCAATATATCATTTTTTAAATTAGAATTTTTAGAAACTATCTCAATCGTTTTTACATTTGAATAATATATAGGATTAGAAATTTCTGGCATAACCAAAAATTTTAATAAATTCTTGATTTTTGATAAATGAACGATATCTTCTCCAAGGTAATCAATCATTTCTGGAAATTGAGTTATCTTCATTAGGTATACAGGACTATTGCACAAAAATAATTCAAACATTAAATCTTCACTTAATGTATTTTCTTCATATTCATTATTATTATCGTACTGATAATTAATTATTACAGACATATAATATAATTTAGAATTATTTTTCAAAATATCGTAGTATTCGTTTTTAAAATTTTGTAAATCTTCTACAATATTAATTTTTAATATTTTTGTTAAAAATTGATTACATTCAAATCCTTTACTTTTTATAAACTTAAAAGACATGTCACCATTTGTAATATTATCCTTAAATATATTAAATATTGGAAAAGGAATATAATTTTTTTCTTTATTTTCTACATTAAACATTTCCATTATATGAGAAATATTAAATCTCTTTAATAAACATTTTATACTGTAATAGTTTTCATCAGTCACTAGTAAAATCATACGTACACCTCCAATTTAAATAGTTGATACTTCAATGTTTTCAATTTTTGACTTAAAATGCTCTAAATCTATTTCTGGGGAAATAAAAATTACTTTAATATTTCTTTTAAAGAAAGCATTATTTAACAAATAATTACTTTTGCATACGCTATTAATATTTCTAGGATATGCAACTCCTAACGAAGATAACTGCCCCTTATCCATAAAGACTCCTCAATTTTTAATAATTTAACGGTTCTACAAGTTTAAAAGGAATGCCATCATATTCTACTATTTTAAAATTATTTTTCATATGTTCATTAAGCTCAAGTATCTTATTTTTTTCTTCATCTTCTTTTAAATTATTCTTCATTTTAAGATACGTATCAAATTCTTCTTTTACAATGTCATCTTCTTTTCTTACTTTTTGAGCTTTAGTGACAGATTCTAAACAATTTATTATTGGTAATATACTTTTAAAAATATCTAATTCTGCGCAAGTCATTGTTCGTTGTGACATAATCATATCTCTCATTTATAAATTTATTAAATGTACATTTTTTTAAATATTCTTTAATTAAACATCTCATTTAAACTATCAATATTAAATCTCTATCCGTCATATCCATACTCAGATAAATAACATTTTGACATAATTCCCATCATAAACTAACTCCAATGATACCCTCTAAATATATTATTCATAGAATTTTTGACATAATTATACATATCGATCAATGAAACATTTATATACTTTTTAAAAGAAAATACATTCATAATCCCCTCTATATAAATGATGGAAACTGAACCCATTTTGAAATATTGCATCTTTTGTTAAAATTTTTAATTTTTCTTCAAGTATTGATAAAAGCTTCCCTAAATGTAAATTATTATATTTTTCCATTAAACTATATTTATAATCGAATATTAAACTATTTATTTCGTCTATCTCTTTTCCAATATAATTTAATTTTTCATATAAAGAATTTCTCAATAAAATGATATTTTTATAATCTTCTTGAGTATTTATACGTTTCATACAAATTCCTCAAGTTTTTCTAGATATAATGTTAAATTCATATTCGTCGGTGTACGTTAATTTATATCTTTCAATTTTAGAGTCTTTTATTAACAATACAATGTCTATTTCATCTTGTAAATACTTTTGTAGTGTATTTGAACTATATGGCATAATTTTAATCCAATAATCGTTATCTTCATTTTCCTCTCCATAAGTTTCCCATAATAAAATATAATTTTCTTTTTCGTTTAATAATTTTGAAAATAATCCATCCCGTCTACTTAGTACGGTCAATTTCATTTTAATATTATCTATAGCAATCTCTTCATGGTCATTAAATATCATATAATACTCCCATTTTTTAATCCATTTTTAATTAGTTTAGATTTTAACCAATGTTTATCTGTTTGAACGTGATTTGGTCTAACCCATTTAATAACATTTTTGCTAAATTCTTCATAGTTAAAAGAATTTATATTTCTAATAACAAATCCTTCCTGTAGATGTAAATTTAATGATTTTGGGAACATCTTAAATGCTTCATTTAATGCCCCACGATATAATTCTTTTGCAGGACAAATATCAAATAATTTAAACCATTCTAATGTATTATCATAATTTAAACATAAATTATCTTCATTAAAAATAAACAATCCTATTACATAATCAGGTAAGTTATGATAATGAATGGAGTGTTTTGCATACATATTTTCACAAACTATTCTCCATCCTTCTGGTATTTCATTTTTAATACTCGCCCATTTAGATTTAATGTATGTACGAGACTCGTGATATTTTCCATCTATTGATCTTGGATAACATTTATTTCTGGTTAACGAAGTATTTTCTCCATCCATTTTTTCAGTTACTACTATTGTATTATTTTCTAAAATACTGATATCTTGTTGAATTTTATCATCACTGGACGGATTAGAATTTTCAAAATGATATGTTCTTGGATGTTTACATTCCATGACAATACCTTTAGTGATAAATACATAAATGATTTAATATCAATTAAGACACATAAACATAAAATTCTGAATCAATTTTAAATATTTTTATTAATATTGCCATGTATAATTCATATACGTCGATACCAAATTTTTGTGAAAATTCATACGTGTCTGATTTTTGTAAAAATTTACATATGTCAGAAATTTCTAAATTTTCTATTTTTCCAATAATACTGCTTACGTCTATATCATAAATAATATTTCCAATATCTATAAATTTCCCAAAAGTAAAATCAGGTGTATTAAATTCTAACCATGTATAAACCATTTCTTTATAGTTAGGCAAATTATAAGTATTTTGTATTTTATCACAAATATTACTTAAATTTCTAAAGATTAAAACTTTTTCATAGCTTTCTGCATCTATTTCAGTAATATTCATATTAATCTTCTTCAAATACATAACATCACTTCTATTAATTAATTCTTTACATCTTTTTTAAACATATTTGAATTTTTTCAGCAGTAGTTAACATTTTTACACCCCTTAATTATCTCTTAAATTGATTGGAGCATTATATAGATTAACATTTCAAAATCGTTATATGAAACATCCTTAAAAGAATTATTAAGTCTTAATACAAATTCATTATTTTCTAACGATGTTAAATCACATGATAACGTTGATATTTTTTCTTCTTTATGAGAAAATTCACAGGAAATTTCAGATACTTTATCTAGATCGTCAAAATATGAAGGTATGTTATCTACACAATAATGAAAAATATTTTTTAAGTCTTTAACAATATCTATAAAATAGTGTTGTATGGATTCTTTATTGTTTGAATCTCCAGTAGCATAAGGAGATATTATAGAAAAATCGGTAATATGTATTTCAAACATATAGATAATCTGCATTACATACGCTATGTGAATATTATCATATAACTTGATTTGAAAATAAGGAATCTTATCACAAGATTTTTCATCTATGTCTATTTTAATCTGTAATAGTACTTTACTTCTAGTAGAATTTTCTTCAATTAATATTAATTTAGGATCACTGCCTTCGTTTTCAGTATCTATCGTAAATGATAGCCATGAATTTATGGAATTTAAAAAACTTGTATTACCTAATTTTTCCTTTAAAACTACTAATTTTTGCAACCAATCAGTTTCGGAAGTATATTGTAAATTGCGTAAATTATTAAATCGAAGTGTGGTTCCTTTTGAGATTAAAAAACTATTCATTGTATGTTCCTTATGAGATTAAAAAATTTAATTAGTATTATATTGTAATAGTATATTTTTATAATAATTGACATCTCCGTCATGTTAAGTTGCTTCTGCATTTCTGAGATATTTAAAAATCTTTTATAATATTTTAAATTTTCTTAAATTGTCTATAACTATTTACATTATTCATGTCTAAAACTTTTCATTTTTAAATTAAATCTCTTATTAATTTATCTCATAAAAATAATCATTACAGTTATGTAGTCTTTTTAAAACTTCGTCTATTCCAAGAATATTTACTATTTTTTGTAAATCAGGAGAAGTTTCATTTCCTGTAAGACATTTTCTTAAATCTAAATAAATTTCTTTACTGGGCAATTTAAGCTCTGTAGACACATCTTTAACCAATTTTTTAAGATCTATGGTAGCTTGGTCATGATCAATATAAGTGTTTTTAAATTCTTCAAGATAGTATAAAACTTTATCAATTACAATCCCACTTATTGATTTTATAATTGATATTTCCAATTTCCAGTTATTTTTAAAAATATATTGTAAAATGCCTAAATCTTCTAAAGTAGTTAATCTATTCTGATATAATGATATGATCAATTTTAATTTATCTTCAGAATATTCAACATAGTCATCTAAATATTCTTTAAATAATTCATGTTTATTCATCTTATTAAACTCATTTAATAGATCAAAAACTTCTTCACGTTGTATGCAAGTAGATTGATATGAATTTAATTTAGTGATATCAAAATAACTAGAATTGCTGTTTAATCCATTAATACTAAAATTTTCACATAATTGCCATGTTGGTAAAAATTCATCTGTTCCAAAAGAACATCCTAATCTCATTATACAATTTAAAATAGCTTCTGGATAATATCCTCTTTCTAAATAATGTCTTACAGAAGATGAACCGTCTCTTTTAGACATTAAGCTATATTGTCCATCAGAAGACAACTCTTTTATTAAACCTAATGAGCTAATATATTTAGGTATAGTAGGATAGCCCAATCTTTTAATAATTTGTAGTTGAATAATAGTATTATTTATGTGATCAGAGCCTCTGATCACATGAGATATCCCCATTACAGAATCATCAACTGCACAACAAAAATTAAATAAATAACTCCCGTCTGATCGTCGCACAATAATATCAGCTATCTCTTTATTAATTATTATTTCTTTTTTTAGCAATTCATCATAGTATGACAGATCAGAGTTATCTATTTTAAATTTATAAACATCACCATCTTTATATATATCATTTGACGCAAGTAATTGTTCAAATGCAATATCATAGATTATTTTTCTCTCAGATTGATAATATATCCCACAATTAGATATTTGGAATATTTTTAAAATATCTTTTATTTCTTGTGAATATTTTATATCAGATCTCTTAGAATCGGTGTCATCTATTCTTAAATAAAACGTTCCTTCATTTTGTCTAGCTAAAAAATATGAAAATATTCCAGTTCTTAAATTTCCTAAATATATTAATCCTGTATTACTTGGTGCAAATCTAGTTGTGACAGGCTCCATTAATAATCTCCTTTTAATTACATAACCTTTATTTCATTATTTACGTAAATTGCAACTAGCTTATTCAATGTCTTTAATTTTAAAATATTGTTATACGACCCAAAACTTTTTCCATCCCAAAAAGCAATAGCATTAGTACAATCTAAACACATTGTAATATCTTTATCTGTATAAAATCCTTTTGTTCCTGCAGGATACGAGGAATATATAGAATTTTTAGGCCAATTTCCTACACTATTTCTGCATATCTTTCCAGAATAATAAATATTAATATTAGTGTAATTATTATCTTTAAAATATTGTTGCATTGAAGTATCTAATTCTTTACAATCGCCTATCAACACTTTAGCTTTAACATCAATAATTTTAGATAATATTGATAAATTTAAACCATTGGTGATATTTCTTGATCCAAAAATAAATACTTTTGAATTGACGTTCATTTATTATCACTATGTAGTAACCACTGCTTCTTATTTTTATATTTAAATTTCCAGTTTTTATTTGGATTTTTTACGTTCTTGTGATAATTTATATCTTTTAACATACTTTTAAATTTCTTTCCACGATTTAAAAAATCTTTTACGTTAGATACCTTGGTAATATCTCCTTTATTGTTGACAATATTAAATTTTTTACAACTTTTAAAATAAAAATTGCACAATTCATTAATTTCTAAATTCTCTAATAAAAAAGCACTATAGTCTTGACAACGTGAAATCCTTTTAAGAAAATATCGTTTATATAAATTTAAATATATAAATACATATAAATTCATTCCTCTTTTAAGAAGATATTTATTTAATTTAAAAATCCTTAAATATTTATATGGAATATTCTCAATTTTTATATCTTTTACTAAAATATTATCTAATTGCTTAAGTTCTATGTTAGTTAGATCTGTAGACGGTTTAAAATGTCTTAATAATGTAAACCTGACATATTCATAATGAGTAGTATGTACAGACAATATTCTTAAAATATTTAATTTTGTATGTTTAACTAATCTAATTGAATATGGATTAGGTGATGAATTTTTAAAATTATAACTTTTTCTCATATTTTATCGCCATGTATTACTGTAATATTATTAATTTCTCTTCTGCTCTTGTAATTGCTGTGTATAGCATTCTTTTTCTATTATCTGAATCACCCCAATTAAATTCGTCTATGACGCATACACTGCCATATTGAGAACCTTGACTTTTATGAACAGTTATTGCGTATGCATAGTCAAAATGTAAATTAGCGTGGACATATTTCCTATCGTATGTTTTTAAAACTTCTTCACAGTTCGGAGAGAAATAGCATGCAAAAGATTTAACATCTTTTAATACAAAATCATCTAATATGCAACTTAACGTTATTAATCCAGTATTCGGGTCAAATACAGCATCTTTACTTACAATACCTTCGTGCCCGTTTAATATATTATGTGTTTGATTATTTTTTAAACAAATTATTCTATCTTTTTTTAGAGGATATCTACTTTTAAATTTTAATTTTTCCCTAAAAGCCTTATTTATTAGGTTTCTTGTTACATTTCTTCCAACTAATACCATATCAGCAGTATATAAATATTTTTTATATGTTTCTGGAGTTTTTTTAATTTTCTTTACATGATTTCCATACGATTGATAAGGTATTTCTTTACCCTGTCTTGCCATCATACTTAATCTAATGATAGGATTTTCTTTAGCTTGTCTATGAATTTCAGACAAAATGGAATCTGATTGTAATTTATTAAATACATTGTCGTCATTAATAGTTTCTAATTGCCCAGGGTCTCCAATTAATAATATAGGAACTCCAAAAGACATTAAATCTTCTAATATCTTTTTTCCTACCATAGATCCTTCGTCTATTATTATTAATTTACTTTCTACAATAGGAGATTCGTTATTTAATATCCACCTAACTCCATCTTTTTTAGATTTATCATCAACTGGTTTATAGATAAGACTGTGAATAGTATATGCAGGAAGACCTATTTTAGATTGTAAAACTTTTGCAGCTTTTCCAGTATATGCCGCACATATTGTTTTATATAAATATTTTTCATTTATATATTTTACAATAGTAGTTTTTCCAGTGCCCGCATACCCCTTCAATACATACAACTTTTTTAAAATATGTAAATTATAGTAATCATCAAGCCAAGAATTAATACTTTTGATTACGGTATCTTGTTGTGGTGTCAATATCATATAAATTGCCTTAATTATAATATTATTTAGGCGGATGTTTAAAAGAATTTTTATCAAATCCATATTTATCTCTTTTAGTATCATCTGAAACTACTATCGGAGGATTTTTATCGCCATTATTAATTACAGATGACACATAAAATTCTATAATAGAAAATAATTTAATAGTATCAAAATAGTTTAAAATTCCAGTATTTTTTAATATCGGAACTCTATTTCTTACAATTTCATACTTATGTGATTTTCTATCAGATCCTAATAAAATGCAGAAAACAGGCATTTTCAACGAGATTGCTAAATTTGTTAAATTGTCATATGAAACTGCACAATATTTAGATAAAGATCTAAAACTATCTAATTGATGTTGTGATTGAGACATATTTAATTTCACAATTTTATATGAAGATACGCTATATTTATCTTTTTCAGTGCTTATAATTGGAAAAATATATCCAGCAACAAACAACCACCCCAAATGACATTCAAGAACCTTAGATTTATATATTATTGTAGGAAGGTTATTTAAATTTGGTAAATCTTTAAGTTCTTTAATTAGATCTACTTCTAGTATGTCTGGCTTACAATCAATATAATTTCTAACATATATTGGAATACTTAAATCATTATAAGTATTTTCATTATGCCAATCATAACAATCTTTAAAATTACTAACAATCTGAATCATTTGTACCTCCTTGAAGCAAATTTAACAATTCTGTTATGTCTGAAGAATGTTTTAAATCTTCATTTAATGATTGCTTTATTTCACACAATGTATAAATTTTATTTAAATTTCGATAAGATGTCTGCCCCCATAAACCATCTAATTTCTCCATAATAGTAAGATTAGACGATTTATAAATTTTATATAAAAGATTAGATTTAGTATTTTTATATTGTGTTTTTCTATGTTCTTTCCAGCTATGTGTTACATTTTTATATTTTCTTCCACATTCCCATTTATGGGATAAATACAAATCTTTTAATTTTCCAGTTAATATTAAATTTTTAGCTGACGGTAGTCTATTTGGAAAATAATTTAATTCATCTATCTTATCAACAAATAATTTAGGTAAAGATTTTTTAGGTTTTCTATCTTTTTTAATTTTTTTTAAAGTATCTTTTATTTCAAAATAAAGTTCAAAATATTCTTTTAGTGTAGAAATATATTGATAATACTTAGATTCAATGTATAAAGAAGCGTCTAAAAGATTTTTAAATTCAATATTATCAAAAATAATTTTAACATCGTCTTCTCTTTTCTTTCTAAAAATAATTTGTAACGGTGTGAAAAAATTGTATTTATTGTTATCCACTAGATACAATATAAAATAAATCAATCTTTTTTGAACAGAGTTAATTTTAATTGATGGGTATCTAACGTCTGTAAATAAAAAGTAATAATTCGATACTATTTCTTTTAAATTTGTAATATCTTCAATACTATAAGAGATATTAACATACATTTCTTCCATAATATCTTTTACAGTATCTAATAATCTATTTTTTAAATTCAATAAATCTTTAATATCAACATTATCAACATCACATAACATTAAAGAATATTCTTTTTTGTACACCATATTATACTTAAAAGTATACTCACTAATAACATTATTCATAATAATTCCTTTTATTTTTATAATATTAAAACAAAAAAATTCTTAATTTAATATTACTATGGTACTAAGAGTAAGTCAACTACCATTCTACAGATCATATTTTTTCTTAACATTGTCCCATAAGTACACAGGAATATAGAATAGTTGTTCTGCTAAGGAATTCAATATTTTATCTACATGTTCTGCAAATACGGTAATAGAATATTTATCTCATCTGCTTTTTCTTTAGATAATGAAAAATCTTGAAAATACGTTTGAATAGATTTTACCACTTTTTGATCAATATAATTATGTATTATATCTTTCTTACGTGAAATTTTAGGGTAATCTTCTGTAATATAATATAATTCATATTGAAACATAAAAGTCATAAAAGAATTATATTCATCACTCCTTAATAACGGAGGAATGTGGCACTCTGATAAAATTCCATCAAGTCCGTATTCTATATCCTGAGTATACATAAATCAATTTTTTCTTGTGTTTCTGAAAGTAATATTTTTCGTATTTGTAAAAATAATGAAATTACTGGGACTCCATGAACATCTAATATCGTTTTTAAATTAGTAAATTGTTCGTCTATTTGGTCAGTATTGGTGATGTTACATGCATGTATCAACTTTTTAATTAATTTTTGAGTTTTATCTGACACTATTACGTCAAAATTAGAAAATTCTATAATGGCAAAATCGAGACTAAATAATATATTATTATGTAACGAAGAATTTATACAACTATTAAGAATTTCTTCAATTTTTACATATTTTGTGTGATTATTATCTTCTTTCAATTGTGAATGTATTTTGGATAAAAGATTTAATTTATCTAAAAAGAGAGATTTCATACAGTATTCTCCGGTACTCTATATGGTCATTACGACACTATAATAGTCTAGAATACCAGTAAATAGATATTCTAGACTAATCTATGAAAACTTAAACTTTACGAGTTAGTGTTTTCCATAGGTATTCCGGAAAACAAAAATCTTCAGATTTAAGAACTTTTGACAAATCATCAAGTTTTTCAGCTAAGATGCCAGTAAGCAATTTA